>OGRQ01000283.1_pt1 | contig 63520 bp, 28 predicted proteins | sample 1553521 | NCBI WGS metagenome assembly OGRQ01 (sample SAMEA2580088, study PRJEB22360) | human gut metagenome | biome: human gut; feature: human-associated habitat; material: faeces | place: Denmark | collected 2008/2010
GTCAGAAACAACAAATGAATTTATTTGTGTAATAATTAAAGTTATGAATAAATATAATATTAAGTTAATAGATAAATGTCGAACAGTTGATTGGCGAAAGACATTGGAAAGTAAAGGATATGTTTATTTCTCTACTGGAAAGTATAATCTTAATCTTATTGGAGTTCGTGCTAAAGAACGTGATAATAATGAGTTTAACGATGCTTTTATAATTGATTATTGGACAGGTAATAGTAGAAGATATACTCCTATTTATCCTTGTACTACTGACCCAGGATTTAAAAGTCTTGAAAAACCTGTTAATTTTAAAGGTTGTGCAATTCTAGTTCCTGGTCAATATCGTGGTTGTTTTAAAAAAGGTTATCATAAAGGACAGTATGCTGCTCTAGTTCAACATAAACCTGTTAAAGTATTCCGTGATGCTAACAAGGATTTTTATATGGACTGTGATGAATCTTCTATCGAGGAAGGTATGTTTGGTATTAATATTCATAAGGCAGGTGAAGCTAGTGTTGTTGTTGACGGTTGGTCGGCAGGTTGTCAAGTTCTAGCAAGAGGCACTGATTTTAGAGAACTTATGAATATAGTTGAATTATCCATTCCTATTTGGGGAAGTATATTTACTTATACACTATTAGAAGAAAAAGATTTGATAATATGAAACTAAAGAGCATTGGAATAGGACTATTAGTAGTAGTTATACTATTTATTGGAATTAGAGTATTCACCCATTTTGTTTCAAATAAGGAATATGTAGAAGTCCCACTTATCGTTCCTGATACTATATATCAGGAAATAGAAACAAAGAGAGATAGTTTACAACTAGTAATAGATTCTATTCTCAATGCTCTTAATAATACTAATCAGTATGAGAAAGAATTTGATAAAGCAATTAGTGATACTGATAGTATTGCTATTCTCGAACGCTTCATATATCTTGTGTCAAAACCAGTCAGAGTTAAGAATCAAGAGACTAGAGACGAAGGTAGATAGTTTACAGCAATCACACTCCTTTATGGGGGATAGCGGAGCGAAGCGGAGCTTAGATAAAGAAGTATTAAGAATAGCCAATGCTAAGTTAATACTTTCAGAAGAGTACAAAAACCAATACGAATCCTACAAGAAGTTATATGAATTAAAAGTTCAAGATAACTACTTGCAGGATTCTGTTATATCTAAGCAACGTGAAGAAATAAGAAGGATAACGTTAATAGGTAATGAAGCTATTACTAATCTTAATAAGGAGTATAAAAAGTCTAAGAGATATAAAAAACAACGTAATGGATTTATAGCTAGTACAAGTGTGCTAGCTATTCTTGTTGTCGTATTATTAAAATAATTATATAGATTATGCAATTGTCTGAATATCCATTTTTCATGTATTACATGGAAGAAGATAAAGGAAAGAAGTATAAACATGCTAGTGACTTTGGATATAAAGACCCATTTGACCATTTCTTAATAGGAGAAAGTGGAGGATTTTTAATGAACATTGACCCAAATAAGAGATTTGTTAATACAGAGCTTCTTCGTCCTGCTGCTATTGCTTATGAGAAAGATGGGGTTTATACTAAATTTGCAGTAGATAGTATGCCTTATACTAACTTTCGTAAACAAGAAACTCTTCGTAGACTTGTAGGTTTTAAAGCTCCATGTCTTATGGATACTAGAACTGGTGAGATAGAAGAGGTTTATATTACTGGTGAACATTATAACTTTATTAATTATGGGCGTATTCTTAAACTAGATACTAAAACACTTCGTGTTGAAGAAGGTAAAGTTACTGGACGTAAGATAAGAGGATTTCCACGATTCATAGATTGCCAATGGTGGTACTTCTTGATTAAACAGTTCTGTCGAGATAATGGTTTATTCCTTATAAATGATAAAACTCGTCGTGGTGGATTTAGTTATATGGAAGCTATTGGTTCTGCAAACTTTATTAATCTTACTCCTAATCGTGCTGTTATTCATGCAGCTAGTGATAACAAGTTCTTAGTTCAGTCAGGTGGTTTATCAGACTTTATGAAGAAACAGATTATCTTCTATGAATCTAACACACCATTTGTAAGAGGTATAGCTAAGATTGATGCTAGTGATTTTATCTTAGGTTATAAAGACCCTAGTACAGCCATTATTGATGATAATAGTTGGAATAGTGCTTGTATATCTGTGTCTACTAAGAATAATCCTTCTGCCGCTGTCGGTAAAGATGCTGGAGAAATTAAGTGTGAGGAAATGTCAGAGTTTGAAAACTTTGATGATTTTATGGATGTTACTGAACCTACACTAAAGACAGGTTCTGTTACTACTGGTTTTCTTAATGCTTGGGGTACTGCTGGTAAAGCTAATGCTGGTTGGGTTACATTTGAACAGAACTTTTATGACCCTAGAGGTAGAAACTTTATGGCATTTGAAAATGTATGGGATAAAGATAGTAGAGCGGAAGTATGTGGTTATTTTAAACCTTATTGTTGGGGACTTGAAGGTTATAAGATTGGTGATGATAATCAGATTGCTACTCTTACATCTCTTGATGATGACGGTAATTCTGATATAGCTTTAGGTTTTCAGATAGCCGAAGAAGAACGTGCTATTGAAAAAGCTAAAAGTAAATCATTTGCTAAGTTTATTAGTTATTGTGGACAATATGCTAATATGCCTAGTGAATCATTTAGTTCTGTAAGTGAGAATATATTTAGTAGTGAGATACTAGATGAATGGGAACAAGAGCTAAAGATGTCTAATAAGTATAACTTCTATATAGACGGTAAGTTTGTAGAATATGATTCTGATAACTTTGAGTTTATTCCTAATGAACGTATTGCTGCAACTGGCGGTGTATATAGAAAAGACTTCTTTGATTATATTAAGAATGTTCCTCGTCATTCTAATGAAGACCCCGAAGGTTGTATTCGTAAATGGTTTAATCCTATTAAAGTTGAATATATAGATAAGAAAACTGGTCAGTTAACTAAAGGTACTCCTCCAGGGATATATAGTATTAGTTATGACCCTGTTGGTATTGATAAAGATAAGAAAGAGCTTACTAACAAACATTCTCATAATAGTATTAAAGTATGGATGAATCCCTGTATATATAATGGTTATCGTCCTAGACTATGTGCTGTGTATTATGGTCGTCCTGATGAACTAGAAAAGGCAGATAGAATATGCTATTACTTTGCAGTTACTTATAATTGTCTTGGTACAACTAATGTTGAAATTAATCGTGGTGAAACAGTAAGTAACTTTAAGAAGTGGAAAGCTGTTAAGTATCTAGGCTATCATCCTGTTCATCTTTGGGATACTAATATTAATAGTAAGAAGATTAATACTATTGGTTATGATATTAGTAATGAGACAGTGAAACTTGACGGTCTACGTATGTTGAAGGAAATGTTGTATTCCCCCATAGGAAAGTTCGAAGACGGACGTGACATGCTTGTTCTTCATACTATATATGATTATCAGTCAATACTAGAGTTAAAGAAATGGTCTAATACTGGTAACTTTGACCGTGTATCAGAAATGATTGTTAGAGGTATTGAATGGGCTGCTAATGATAAGTTTGCTAAAAAGCAACTTGAACATAGACAAAGAGTTCAAACAGAAAAAGAAAATTTTTGGAATCGTAAACGTTATTAATTATGAGTTGGTTAACAGAAAGTAACAGGTTAAAACATTTCCTCTATGCAATTCCATGTGGATTGCTAGGAATAATGTTTGTGGCAGGTCTTGCCATTGGTATGGAGTTTAAAGATAAAATGTCGGGAGGTAAGTTTGATTTCTTAGATATTTTAGCTACATTGCTTGGCGGAATGATAGGATTCGTGTTAATGCTTATTATAGTAATAGCTACGGGTGCTATTGATTGGTACATTAATATACTTATTAAACTAAGCGAATTATTATGATTGATGCAAAGCTAAATGTTAGACTTGGGGATATGCCTAAACAACGTATCCCTAATTCTGAAAAGGATGAGTATTGGGTAGGCAGAACAATAGATTATTGTATTGCTGCCGGACTAGCTTGTAATGATAGAACTAAGACTGAACAACTTCTTGAAATACTTCATGGAGAAATGCCTGACGAGTTTTATCGTAAGACACTTAATCCTTATAATGCTACTAAGGAGAACTTTAAGAGGTTTCCTGCTACTCTAAGAAATCTTGATATTATTAATGATGTAGTTCGTCGTTATTTATCAGAATATGTTAAGTCTCAGCATGAATTTATTGTTGGTGCTAATAATCCTGAAATTATTATGGCTCGTGATGCAGCTATTCGAGAAGATATAGTTAAGAGAGCTATGATAGCGTTTCAACAAGAAGTTCAAAAGAGAGTACAACAGCAACAAGCTGAAAATGCTCAACTAGAAGCTCAAGGACAACCAACACAAGATGTTGACCCAGCACAACTTGCAGGTGATGCAGAAGAGTTTGAAAAGAACTTTATTGATAATTATATAGATGAGATAAGTGCACAAGCACAACAACTATTAGAAGTTATTGATGACGTTCTTAACAATGAGACAATAATTCCGGTTGAGTATTTTAACTATATCACTACGGGGGAAGTTTATAGTTTCCATACTGTTCGTGGTAAGAAACTAATTAAAGAATATGTTCCTACTACTGATATGTATCCTGTTCCTAATGGAGAACAAATGGTATCTAAATATGATATTGTAGCTCGTAGAATGTTAATGAGTTACAATCAGGTAATAGACCAATTCTCTGATGAATTAACAGAGGAACAACTAGAATTTATAACTAAGTATTATAATCCTAGTACTGTTGGAGCTACTCGTACTCTTAGTCTTAATTCTTATACTTATTATTTTCCTGAAAAGTGTAAGAACTATAAAGAAGATACTGGTGAGATATTTCCGTCAGAAGGTTATGATTTAAGATTAAAGAACGGAGAATTGTTAGAAGTATGGCATGTTAATTGGAGAGGATATGCGCAAGTTAAGATACTAAAGTATATTAACGAAGTAGGTTTAGTTGATGAAATGATTGTTCCTGATGACTTTGAATTTAATCCTGAACTAGGTCATATTGAAATATCTGTTGTATATAAACCGCAGATATATGAAGGTTATCGTATTGGAGGACAACGTTTCGGTATATATCCAGGTGGTGCTAAACCTATTCCTTTCCAAATAGACGATGATGCTAGATTACAATATTGTGGACTTCAAGAAGTTCTTCCTCAAATGGGAAAGTTCTCCATTGTAGAGATACTTACTCCTTTCCAAATACTAATCAATATATTCTCTTATCATAGAGAAATGATGATAGCTAAAAATAAGATGTTTATTCTTGTTGCAGCTAAGTCTTTATTTGGAGAAGATGCGGAAGAAGCTATATATAATATAGCTGCTGAAGGTATATTTCCATACGATGATGCAGAAGATATTAATAGCACTAAAGCGCAATCTATTAAAATGCTCGATGCTAATATCTCTGGTTATATTACTGAAATATCTAATCTTATTGAATCTATTAAAGCCAGTGCACGTGAAATGGTAGATATGACACCACAACGTTATGGACAAATAGCTACTAGTGCTGGTAAAGGTACTACGGAAGAAGCAATTATTCGTGGTTCAATGGGAACTGTTATTATCAATTATATGTTTGATAAGTTCCGTGAAGATGAATATATCGCAGACTTAAATAATTCTAAGCTAGCTTGGATTGACGGGTTAGATACTTCCTATTATGACAAGTCAGATAGAAAGCAATATATTTCTCTTAATGTAGAGAATCATACTCTTGGACAGTATGTAGTTAAAGCTAAGAACTCTGATAGAGAAACAGAGAAGTTCGAGCAACTCAAAGAGTGGGCTTTTAATGCTAGTCAGAATGGAGATTTAATGTCAGCTGTTGCAGCTATTACTTCAGGGAATATATCTAGTCTTAAACTAGCTATTAATCGTTATCAAGAGATTCGTCAGAAAAACGAAGAATCTCTTCGTCAACTAGACCAACAGTTAGAAGATGCTAAGAATAAAGCTGCTCTTGAACAGATAGCTGCAAAAGGTGAACAAGATGCTAGACTTGCCGAAATAAAAGGTTATTATGACCTTCTTGCTAAAGGAATGGATACAGAAGCTGCAATGGCTGCTCTAGCTAATCAACCTGCACAAACTGTACCACAAGATAACTCTGCCGAACTATCTTTAAAACAAGCTGAACTCAATGAGAAGAAACGAGCTAAAGACTTGGATATGATTAATGCTGCATTAGATAGAGATAATCAACTAAAGATAGCTAAAGAGAATAAGAACAAATATGATAAACCAAAGTCTAGTAGTAGTAGTTCTAGTAAGAAGTGAACACTAAGTTATAATTAGCTATATACCTTTCTCTATGATTCAGACGTGCCCTACGGATGCTTCCGTAGGGTTTTTCGTACCCATAAGATTAACGTAGACCGCATTTTTTTGACTTCTATTGAATTTTCCCCCTTAAAGAGATGAACTGTATTATAAAGCATTAAAATGCCGTAGCAAGCCTTAAAATGGCTTATTCTTTTGCCCTATGTTGAACGTTCGTTTTAGCTGATACTATTCAACTCTTATATTACTTAAATTCAAATACGGGCTTTTCTAAACCTAATAGTAAGGTATTCAAACTAGCAAGAGTTGTGTTTCTCATATTATTAAACTACATTTGACTTGAAAGTAATAATTAAAACATATTTATTATGCCAACTTTTAATAATAATGATTCTCTCGATTTAAGTACTACTAAAATAGATGATATATCTACTGTTGGTAGTGCAGGTCAAGGTGCTGGCTCTGGTAATAACGGTAATACTACCGGACAGGGACAACAAGGTGCTGGACAACAAGGTCAACAAGGTAATGGTAATGGTAATCCTGATACTAATCCTGATACTAATGCTAATAATGGTAATGGTAGTACTGGAAATCAAGGTCAGCAAGGTCAAGTGGATAATCAGCAACAAGACTCCTCTATGGGGGAAGTTAAGTTATCAGAAGGTGATACTATTAATGTAGACGGTGTAGATTATACTATTGATGCTGAAGGTAATGCTATTGCTGCTGACGGAACTGTATTCCGTACTGCTACTGAACTTGCTGAACTTATCGCTCAAAATAGTTCTGAACCAAGTGTTCTTAACCAATTACAAACTCGTTTCGGTTCTGACTTTAAAGATGAAAACGGTAATCCTATCGTATTTGATGATAATGAAGAAGGTATTGCTGCTTATGTTGAAACAGTAGTTCAGAGTAGAGTTAAAGAAGCTCAAGCCGCTGCTATTAATAACTTATTTGAAACTTATCCTCAAGTAGAACAAGTTATTAATCATCTTAAACTTAATGGTACTCTTGACGACTTCGTAGAAATACCTGATAGAAGTCAGATTACTGTTAGTAAAGATAACGAAGAACAACAAGCTACTTTTATTCGTGAAGAATGGAAACTTAGTGGTAAGAAAGGAGACGTAAATAAATTTATTGACTATTGTAAGAACGCTGGTATTCTTTATGATACTGCTGTTGAATCTAAAGAAGCTGTTGATAGCATATATGAATCTCGACTTGCTGAACAGAAAGCACAAGTAGAAGCTAAAGAAGCTGCTGCTGCTGCCGAAGAAAAAGCATATTGGGATAATGTAGAAAAGACTATTAGCAAAGGCGAACTATTAGGTTATAGTATTCCTGAACAAATCCAATGTAACAAAGACGGAAAGAAAGTAATGCTTAGTCGCAAAGACTTCTTGAAGTATGTGTCTACTCCTGTTGATAGTGAAGGTAATACAGCTTATATGTTAGACGAAGCTAAAGTTGATTCTGATGCTCGTATGCAGGATGATTTACTTAAAGCATTTCTAAGGTTTACTGGTGGCGATTATGCTAGTCTTGTTGGTATGGCTGTTAATAAACAAAAAGTTCTATCTATTAGAACTGCCGCAGCGCAAACTACTGGTAAAAGGACTGTTATTATCAATAGTAAAGGTAATAATTCTAAGACAGTTGATAATGACCAACTAGTCTTGAACTAACTAAATTAAAACTAATATGTATAGATTAAGAGAAGTCGAAAGAGGTAGATATGATGACAGAGGTTATTCTAATGAACAATCTCTTGCTGCCTTAATGATTCAAAAACCGGAGGAAATCAACAACTTCCTGACTTACACTTATGGTATGGAAGATGACCGATTCCCGCTAACTTTCCTTACTGAAGGACAAGGTGCTGCTGGTGTTCGTGACATTACTACTGTTGAGTGGACTTGGAAGACAATGGGTCGTCAGAGATTTAATGATTACATTGTTTGGGCTGACACTGGTGATACTACTCCTGGTATTGGTGGTAAACCTATTAAAGTCGAGTTTGCTACTGGTCTTATTATTGAACAGTATGGTTTGCTTGCTCCTGATGGTAAGACAACTGTTCGTGTAATGCGTGACCACGGTGCAGGTAATCATGGTGGACATCTGTATTCTTTGCAGCTAAAGAATCCAGATAAGAGTGCTTATGTCGACCCAGCTAACTTTGAGAAAGGTAAATACTGGTGTATGTTAGCTCCGTCTATTCCTGAATCTTATTCTAAGGGTAACAAGACTAATGTTATGGGTCCTGGTGTTATGAAATCTCAGTTAGGATTCAAACGTTATAGCAAGGAAATTGCAGGTAACATTAGTAATGTTATTGTTAGTTATGCTTTCAAGACAAAAGGCGGTGGTACTGATACTCGTTGGATTAATGAAGAAATGCGTCAGTTCGATGTTCAGATGCGTATCTCTAATGAGATTGACTTATGGACATCTCGTTACAATCGTACTGTTAATGGTACTATTGATATGAAGGATTGGGATAATGACCAACCTATTCCTGAAACTGCCGGAATGTTTGAAATCCTAGAAGAATCTAACTACGATACTTATGGTGAATACTTGCCTCTTAGCAAGTTAAAAAGAACTATTGGTGATGTAGTTGATAAAGATACCGATACTGGTTCTATGGAAATTACTCTGTATGCAGGTAAAGGTGGTATCGAAGATTTCGACATGGCTATTCGTGAAGATGTTAAGTCAGAAGGATTCATTACTCCACTTGGAGAAAAGATGATTGGTGAAGAAGGTGGTGGTCTTACTTATGGTAAATACTTCCGTAAATATAAGACTATTGACGGACATACAGTTACTTGTGTTCATCTTCCATTCTTGGATAAATCACCTATTGCTGAAACAGCAAAAGCTAATGGTCTTATTCATCCTCGTACTGGCTTGCCTATGACATCTCACAAACTGATGTTCATTGACAATTCTGTATATAACGGAAATCGTAATGTTCGTATGGTACGTATGAAAGGTCAGTCTTATCTTGTTGGTGTATTGAAAGGTCTTACTCCTATTCCACCGTCTTGGGGTTCTGTTCCTAGCAATTCTATATCTACGGATATTGATAAATCTCAATATGAAGTTAAGATGTCTCGTGGTCTGCAAGTTGACAGACAAGAGAAGATGTTCATGTTGGAGTGTGTACTCTAAAGTTAAACAATTAAACTAAATTATAATGGAAGGACAAACACCAAAAACCGGTACATTCGGTAGTAGTCTAGCTAATCCAAATCCACAGTCTGCAAGTATTCCGCAGACTAAAACTCCCGAAGCTCCTAAACAAACCTATGAACAAATTCTTAAAGAAGAAGATGGTTTAGACAAAGACTTTCTTGAAGAAAGATATATTGTAATAGCTCTTGCTACTGATATTACTATTAATTCTGTTTATCGTCAAGTTAATGCTAGATACATTGCTGAACGTCATGATAGTATTGGTGGTAGTATTAATTCAGCTAGAGTCTTGACTAGCAACTATGAAGAAATGGCAGCTTATATGCCTTCTCTTATTGGCTGTTCTCCTAACGCACAAGAGTATGTTACTAGAGTTCAACGTTGGTTTAATAGTATATCTATTCCAGTTGACGGTGACGGAAAGAAACTCAACTGTTCGTTCCAATGGAGAAAGAAAAGAGATTATCTGAATTATAAAATAGATGAAACAGCTATCATAGAAGAATATGATAATGCCGAAAAGTCTAATCCTAAACAGTTGAAAGATGCTATTGCTAGATATGTCAATAAGATTAATGCTCTTGAATCTACTCGTTATAAATATGGACATCCTATTAAAGTAGATGATTATCTTGCATATCGTCATTGCCTATTATATCCGATTGTAGCTAAAGACGTATCTGTTATTAGTTTTGATTCTCGAATCAAGTTCTACATAAAAGATGAACAACGTGAAGCTAATCGTTTGAAACGTAGTCGTATTCAGGCTAACAAAGCAAGACGTAATTATCTTGATGCTATTGATAATGATGCTAAGTTCAAAGCTATCTTTGTATGCTATTGTGCAAGCAACAAACAAGATGTATTGTCTAACTTGTTACTTGACCGTACAATTCAAGAAAAGATTCTTGATGAGTTCGCAATTAAAGAGCCGGAGAAATTCAACAAACTGTTTAACAATTCACAAGTTGAACTTCAAGCGTTTATTGAAGAAGCTATCGCTAGAGGAGAACTAGTTCGTTCGGAAGTTAACCAAACCGTTCTAACTCCCGAAGGCGGATTCATTGGAGCCAACATGAAAGAAGCATTAGCTTATTTCAGTAATCCTGAAAATGCTGACTACAAAAAAGCACTTGAAACTAAACTTAAATTATAATAACTGGTTATTATGAAAGTAAAAGAGATACATAACGAGTTCATGCTTTTAGCCCAACAAATGGGTATGAAAAGTGTCCGAGCTATACTTCCTGAAGAGTTAGACCGACTAATTAACTTAGAGGCTATCGAATATGTCAAAGACGTTTTCTCTCGTAAGGGTAATCGTGAACTCGATGGTATCTCTGATAATGTTATAAGATTAACAGAACTTAGTAGCCTTCATACTAGTATTAAACTAGAAGCTGAACAAGGAGATATAATGTTTGGTACAGGTTATAAGATAGAATTAAATAACTATGCTACACCGATGTTCTATACATCAGTCTACTCCTTTAAGGGGGATAAATCTTATCGTTGCAGATTGATTGACTTAGACTTAGTTAGTGAAACAATGAATGATTATCATTCAAAATCTATTGTTATAAGTCCTATATGTTATAAGACTGAATCAAATATTGAAGTTATAGCAACGTTTGAGATAGATAAGTTCTTAGTTAATTATATTAAGTATCCTACTCCTATTAGTAGTGTAACTGATACTACAAATGAATTATCAGATGTTGCTATGAAGGAAGTTATTAAGAGAGCAGTTAATACTTATAATGCTATTTCTAATAACAATAGTTATGAGAAAGTTTCAAACGAATTATCTAAATTAGAATAAAATGGAAAGACTGTTATTTGCAGGTAATGTTGCATTAGCTACTACTCCCGCCACTTTAGCTGCTGTTAATGCAGCAGGTATTACAGAGGGTGCTGTTGCTCTTTACGACAACGAAGGTGCAATCATCTCGAAAGCTCTTACTAAGAACATTCCGATGTTTACCTTGTTTGTTGGTGGTGGAGCATTTGCTAATAAGAGCAAGTATACCAATATTGTATCTGATATTGATACTAGACGTTTCTCTTATGTTAAGAGTGTCTATGCTGCCGGAACTAAATTTAGTGCGGAAATTACTGTTCCTACCCCCGTAGAAGGAAAGGATTATACGTTAACTATGGCTAAAGCTCATACTGTTCTTAATGAACGTTATAAGTGGTCGGCTAGTGAGCGTGCTCGTGAAGGTGATACTGCTGCTATTATTGCTAAGAAGTTAAGTACTCAACTTAATTCTCTTGGTAAGAATGAAGGATTTACTGCTAGTGTTGCCGCTGCTAAAATTACCGTAACTGGTATTGATTATGAAGCATGGAACTTGATTGCAGGTGATTCAATGTTCGGAGCTACTATTACTACTACCAAGGCTATGAAACCAATTAATGATGATGCTGCTCTTAAAGAATTGCAGATTCGTTGTATTGGTGGTGAAGGTATTAATTCTACTAGCAATGATGCTCGTAAGTTATATACTCTTCCAGAGTTCTCTAATGCTGGTGGTTGGACAGTATATACTCTGACCTTCTATCCACACCGTGACCTTCGTAGTGGTAGCACCGAAAATGTTAAGACTATAATTCATCTAGCTATTCCGACAGGAGCTGCACAAATTGCTACTCTTGACACAATCTTGGCTTCTATCAATACTCCGGCCGCAGCAGGAGCTTAAAGCAAGGCTTAAAGAATAACTCGTAATAGTTTAAATAAAGGGGTTGCTATTAGTATTTAATATTAGTAGTAATCCCTTTAATCATAGATAGGGATGAAGGAAATTATCGAATCTGCTCTTAATCAAGGATTGAGTTCCCTGATAACAATTTCTATTTTCCTACTATTATACAAATGGTTGGATAATAAGAAAAAGACTGAAAGCGAAAAGTTTGTTAGTTCTATTAGTGATACTCTTGATGAAGTATCTAAATCATTATTACAAGTCTCGACATTTATTACTGATATTACAAAGAATATCATAGATAAAGATAAAGACAAATGTAAGACTGCAATAGACGATGCTATGTTCGCTTCCGCAATGAGATTAACAATATTCGTTACTAATACTGTTATTAACAACCACGTTCAAACTAACAAAGATAATATACTGGCTGATATCCATAATATAGTTAATGCTGAATTTTATACTGTATTCTCTAGCTTGTCATTGTACAAGATTAATGGAGTTAAGGTTAGTGATAATATGAAAAAGGATTGGATGCCTTCAGTGGAGAAGTCTATAATAGAGATAATATTTAATGACAATCTTAGTAAAGAAGATAAAATATCTAGTTTTAATAATAAAATAAACTTGAAGTTTCAGTCTTACATAACTTATATAACAAATAATACATTAAAGTAATGGACATAAACTTCGATAATGTAAATAGCAAATTGGTTGATAGAGGTGTACAAGTTGTACACCTCTCTACCATTGGATTCGTTCTTACTAATGAAGATATATGTAGATATAATGCTATGACTATTCTTAGTCACATGCAGAATGTAGAATCTAAACTTAGTGAGAAACAACAACAAAATCTAATTGCAATGTATAACGAATTAATAGTAATGCAATGAGAAAGAACGAAAATGGAATGTATACTTACTTGGATGTTCCTAGTAAGTATAATTGTGTTTATAAAAGATTGCTTATTAAGTTAAGTGACTTAGGAGTAGACATGATTAAAGATTGTACTTCTACTTGTAAAGGTATCAATCGTCAAGTCATTAATTGTTGGAATATGTTTCAATCTGCTTGTGCCGCCTATACATTAGGTTATTGGAAACAGGCAGATTTACTCATTAATTATATTAATATTTCTTTAGCTTTGAACTGTACTGAATATACTACTGATGAGAAACCTGTATTTATGACATTTGAACTTAATATTCCTATGTCAATTACTGGTACTCAACAGATAAAATATAATGAAGCTACATTTGTTATCGCTAATAAAGAATATGTAACTAAAGATACTCTTACTATATATCAAGTTATTAACGAAAGAGAAAATATTATAGCTTCAGGATTATCTATTGATAGTCCGGCTAAGTTTAATGAATTAACACTTAATGCTCAAGTAGGACAAGTTTATATATTTAGAGCTAGCGTAGAAGGAGAAGACGGTGAAACATATTATTCTAATGACTTTATTGTAGAATGTAAGTCTGTTCCTAAAATGAACGTTATGTATTATGGACATACAGATATTGCACCGCAGACATTTCAAAATATGTCTGTTAGTGATATTATGGCATTAGAAGGTAATACTCCTAGAACTATTACAGGAGATAAGAATAATACATTTACTATTCATCAAGAAAAGAAGATTCATTATCTTCTTATACCTGATACACTTATGACGCTTGTTAAAGCTGAATATGGTACTACTCTTGTTACTACTCTTTGGGACGGTTCAGACGGTGCTTATAAGACTAACAATCCTGGTGGTATTGTTGACGATATACATTATAAAGTATTCTTCTTATATTCTCCTTCTGTATTTGATGATACTATTCGTATAACCTGTAAAAACAAGTAATATGAGAAAAGGAATAAGTATAGGTCAACCTATTATTAATAACAGCGTAGATGATAACTATAACCCTCTACCTGATATTGATGCTAAGTACGGACCTTATAGCAGTGTTAAAGAAGCTCTTGAAACTCTTACTCCTGAATTACGTAGTGTTGGACTTACTATTGGTATCAAACAAAATAATAGTATTAATGAATATTGGTTTAATGGTGGTATTGATAACGAACATTTAGTTATTAAACAAGCCGGTGGTGGAGATAAACCTATACAAACAGTTTATATTCAAGATACTCCGCCAGCTAATATTAATGCTCTTTGGGTAGATACTTCTGGTCTTGGAACAGCTCTTGAAGAGGATGAGAAATTAGCTCCAATAATTCAAGCTATTCAAGTTATACAAAACTACCTTGATACTATTGTACATCAGAGAGACTTAATTATAAATCCTGGTCATGTTAGTAATACCTTTACAAAGTCGGTTCTAAAAGAATACGAATCTATTGACCCAAATACTGGACAGTTAGCTATTCGTGTTGCAGCTGTTGGTGAAAGTCTCGAACCTGAAACAGACCAATATGAACCTAATACTAAAGCTGTTCGTGGTCATTATGGAACACTTAAAGAAATTCAAGATAATTTTAATGACTTCGTAGATTACGAACTTCTTATTGCTACTGATGTAAAACGTCTGTATACTAAGATTAATGGAGAACCTGTTAATCTTACTGGTAGTAGTTCAGGAGGTGGAGGTAGTATAGATTATGATGCTTTAGACAAATTAGATACTATTGGATTTGTTGCACCGAACGGACAAATATATCGAGTTAAGGTAAATAACAATGGACAATTAGTAGTATATAAGAAAGAACTAGATACAGCTCAAGCTGAACCTACTGGTGGACAAGAAGACCTTGAAACTGGTTGGATATATGTAACTACGTTATATTTACAAAAGCTATATATCAATTCATTATATTGTGGTGGTATTACAAGTGATGAATATAGTTATAATCCGTGCTCTCATAACTTCGTTGAACTTAGTAATCTTACAGGTAAAGATATATCTCTAAAGGGATTATCATTACAGTATGGTACAGAAGGGGGAGATTGGGAAACACTCCCTTTATGGGGGAATATCAAAGCTGGTTCGACATTCCTAATTAGAGGTGCTCAATGTTCAGTAATGAATATTAATACTACTCGTATTAAAGTTGAGAACTATGATATGGAATGGATAGCTAGTGACGGTAATCCTATTAAGTTTGATAATAAGAAAGCTAAGTTCTTCTTGACTTGGGGAACAGAGCCTAGTTCAGTTGCAAATCCTTATAATAACGCGACTTCCCCCATAAGGGTATCTAAAGGTTATATTGATTTGGTTGGACTACAAATACCTAATGCCGGTGATGCTGATAAAGTTGATGCTTCTGAAAATACTGCTTATGGTTATCTTAGTAGTAAGTATTTGTTTACTAAGTATTATACTATGGATAATGTTAAGCAAGCTACTAAAGCTCTTAGTGCTAGAAATAATGCTAATGATATGTACTTTGTTAACCTAGAAGCTGATGTTATTCCTAGAGTAGAATCTTATACTCCTAGAGCTAGTTTTGAGAATAAGAATATATTCTTTAATAAGACTTTATTAGATAGTACCAAACCTAATAAAGTCACTATGACTTTAGGACGCAAGGCTTGTTATACTATTAATGAAAGTAATGAGCCTAATGATGATGCTAGTAGATGTTTTAATTGGGTTTCCGTAGGTTACTATGATGAATACTTATGGTATCGTGCATACCGTAGTGATAATAGTTATACTGAATGGACTAAAGTGGAATCGTTTAAGAATGAAACTGGTGTTCGTAAATACTATAATCGTATTAGAGCTATAACTACTGACGGTACTCCGTTTACTACTCATAAGGTAATACTTACTCATCTAGGAGAACAATATGATACTCATACAAGAGACAAGAATGTCTATTATGAATATTACGTAGGTAGAGACGAAACTTATAGGAGCGATGTTCGCAGGTTTGTAGTTATGAGTGAAAATATGGAAAATGATGCTCTTAACTTTGTTCAGACTTCCGACCAACAAGGTTTTAATTGGGATGAATATAATGTGTGGAGAATAACCGCTGACCAAATAAAGAAGGACTTTAATAGATATGAAACTAGTAACATATCTATGTGCTACTTTATGATTAATACTGGTGATATGACACAGAATGGTAATCGTATTAATGAATGGTTAGATTACGAAGCTGGTAGAGCATCTTTATATGATATTGCAGAAATGGTTACTGTTGGTAACAATGACCTTACTCCTGCTAATGTCTATGTTCTTGGTGACGGTGGAGATGATTCTAAAATCAATGCTACTAACATTCGTTTTTTCTATTGTTATGAAATGGATGAAGAAAATCCTCCTGTATTTACTGTTGAAGGAAAGGAAATATTCGTTGAATCATTATACTCATTCGATGTTGGTCATACTCATTTCTTATGTGTTAATAGTGAGATAAGTTCTAATACTGAACGAAGTGTTTATGGACTTTCTACTACCGGAGTAATGTATGACTTAATAAAACAATGGTGTGAAAGAGATGATGCAAAAGCTATTAATGCTAAAGCTAAGATAGCTTATTGTCATGAAATGCCTTTTACTATTATTACTCAAAATCTTATTAATTCATTCTATTGGGACGGTAAAGAAGATACTAGCGTAGAACGAAGCGGTAGTCGTTTGAACTTTAATACCACTAAAGCTAATGCATATTGGTTCTCAAAGTTCTTACAGACCCATAATTACCGTTTATGTCTTGGCGGACACAAACATACGTACAGTTGCAGCTATCCCATTTTAGAGAACGAAAACAGCTCTATGAAGCCTATCATACAGGTCACTGCGGACGTTCTAAAGAAAGATTTTAATTCAGATGAATTATATACCGAAACAGCCGAAGGAGCTTTACAAGGGCAATCTTTCCCTAAATCTTGGGAGAATAATGCGAACTTTGATATGCTTAAACATTTGTGCACGTTTCAACTGGTCGAGGAAATTACAGCTCCTATGTATTTAATGTGTCAAGCTACGGGATATAAACATACTAGTAATAAAGAATTACCTAGTCCTAATATTCCGTGGTTAAGGTATTTCTTTCCAGCTAGTATTACTATTAATAGTAAGACAGATGTTACAGCTAAAGTAAATGCAGGTCAACGTTATCCTTTTTATATTAAGTATTTCCTTAATAAAGGTGAGGTTGATGATTCTACTTATTATTATCAAGCAACGATTACTGTCAAAAAGTTATCTAATGTATTTAATAATTCAGGTAAATACAATGTTAACATAGAAGGTCTTAATCCTAATTACAGTGTTGTTGGTGGTAATGGTGAAACTAATAATGGTAATGATATTATAAATATTAAATTTCCAAATTATAATATTGAATAATTATGGCAGATGATATTAAAAGATATAATCCTGATACTGGAACTTGGGATATATCGTCTTCAGGTAAAGCTACTGGAATTGTGGTCGATGACCCTCGTCTTATTGACCCTGACCTTGCAGAAGAAGGTAAGACTACGGAAAGTCTTAATGATGTTCTTGTTCGCCACGATGAAGCATTGAAGAAACATGGTGGTTATATTGCTTGGCTTGCCGAACATGGTGGTGGTGGAAGTGGTGGTGGTGGAGGAGCTACCGGAGATAAAATAACACTTACTAATGGTAATATAGTAAAAAAAGGTAATACTAATTATCTTTATTCTACTGTAACTACTAATATTAAACTAGAATATCTTATTACTTCTTCTAAGAATAATAAGCGATATTTTATTACTGTTACTCTTGACGGTAATAAAATTATCGAAGGTAAAGAAGCATGGATTAATACTCCTGGAACTCTTAATATTCCGCAGTTAGATAGATTCTCTTCTAATAGTAATCACTCTGTTGTAATTACAGCCAATGATACAGACGGATTCTCTGCTGAATCATATCTATTAAATATAGTAGAAGCAAGTATTAAACTCGCTAGTTCTGTATCAGGAAATACTGCAACTGTTGGTATTAATTACTTTTTTACTTATAGTATTACTAGTAAGATTATTGGTTCAGATGTTAATCTTGTAGTCACTAATGTAACTAATGGTGCTAGTAAAGCTATTGAATTAGGTAAAACTACTTCTACTGCTCCTAGACAAGTTAATGTTAACTTATGGGATTTAGGAAGTATTATTGCTGGTAGTTCTTATACCATACAGGCACAAGCATTTACTTTAATGAATGAACAAACTGTTCAATCAGATAAGGTAACAAATCGTGTAGTAGTAGAAGACGGTGTAAACTTAGTAGTACTTGTAGAAGGTATTACTAGTAAGGCAGAAGTAGATTCAGGAGTTGAAAGAACTAAGTTCTCTCAAAGCGGTAATATATCATTTGCATTCACTCCGTATCTTGCAGGAATAAGTCTTATCTATTATGCTGTTAGAATAGAACATAATGGTATTGTTAAAGATATAGGTTACTTTGATGAAGGAAACTATAATAATAACCAATATGTGCAGCGTGGTAAACAACAAGTATTTAGTTATGCTATTCCAACTGAAGGAGAAGTATTAGGTAATTGGAATATAACTCTTCGTTGTTGGTCTGAAAAAGGTGACCCTATTACTGATACTGTTTTAGCTTGTGAAGTTGTATCTAGTTCTCGAGCACTTATTGCTGACCAAAATCCTAATAATAGTAGATACGCTAGTTGGCATATTCGTCAAGAAAGTTTTCCACAAGTGTCTACTGCTAAAGTTTGGACAAGTAATGAACCTTCGTTTACAGTTCCTGGTGCTATTGAACCTAGCGGTGCTACAACTGAACTAAATGTATATAATACTAATGGTGTTCTTTCAGGTTTCTTAACAAAGAACGGACAATCAATGTTACGTATATCAGGAGAGGCTTATGGAGTAATTGACGTACAACCATTTAAAGATGATACTACTACTCTTAATAACTGGTCAAGACAAGGCTTTGGTATATCGTGTACATTCAAGTCAGATAGACATCCTTTCTCAAATAGAACAGTCTTCTTTATAGGGGATTACAATACAGATGAGCAATTCTCGGAAGGTATTAAAATAGGTCTTGAAGATATTACTTGGTCTTATACTGACGGTAATATTAAAGAGACTATGAGTTGTAAGATACAACAAGATGTTATTAATACTGTTGATTTTATAGTTAATAAGAATCCAGGAAAGATGGTTGTTGCTATCTTTATTAATGGTATTCTTAGTACAGCTCGTGAAATAAAGAATGACTTTACTTGGAGAACTAGTTCAAAGATATATCTAGGCTGTGATATTAGTAATGCTGGACAAATTCAGAATTTTGCTGATGTTAACTTCTATGATATTAAGTTGTTCCGTGTTCCTGCAAATGATAAACAGATTGTTATCAATGCGATGAACTCAAAAGCTAGAGCAACTCTATTAGCTGACGGTAGTGTAGATTTTACAGAATACAGCAGAATGAAGTTAAGAAACTTCTTTTCTACTTCTGATTCTGAACCAAACTCAACACTTTGGGATGATATTGATCAGACTTATGCTAATGTTAACTTTAATAGTCTTATTTCTGATACTACTAAAGTACTTCCAGTAGATATTATGTTGATTAATTGTGCTAATACTGGTTTTACTCGTGCTGTATTTGAGGAAATAGGTGGACAGAATAATAACTGGTATACTGGTTGTACTATGAGTTACTTTAGTCCAACTTCTGGTAAATCAAGTTCTGAATATACTACTGATGTCGCTGTTTCTAAACAAGGTACATCTACTATGAACAATCTTATTAAGAACTTAGAAATAAGATTTGATAAGATGCTAAAAGCTGATGACGGAAATAACCTTGATTATGAGTTATTCCAACCTAAAGAGACTTGGTTTCCCGAAAGACAGTTCACTCTTAAAGCTGACGTTGTGGATAGTGCTCATGCTAATAATGCTTCTATTGGTAAATGGATTAAAGATAACTCGGATTTCTTATTCGAGAAAACTCCACCTATGGAAGAGTTAGAAGCTCACCGTCCAGTAGATACTCGTGATAGAACTGTTAAAGATAAAGTAACTATTAAACAGACACTTGAAGGTTTTCCTATTATTCTTCTTATTCAGTTTGATGGTGAGGAAACTCAAACTATGCTTGGTATATATAGTTTTAACTTAGGTCGTGGAGCTTATTATAATATGGGTTTCCGGTTTATGAAAGACTTTACTACTAAGATAAAGAACACAGCCGGAGAATATGTAGATAATAAGTTACCTGCTTTTGTTACTTCTTATCATACTTATGCTCAAGATGAAATGTTTGGAAACATAGACCAACGTAAGGTTTATTCTTATGAGTTCGGTGAAAATGCAAATATAATTGTAGACGGTGATAAGACATTACCGTTAGCTTTGTTTATGCAAGATGACTTATCTATTATAAAGCATGTAGGTGAGTTTAAATATAACGGTGGTAACTGGTTAGAACCAACTGCTCCTGTTACTGATGATAATATTTGGAGAGTACTACAAGAACTATTTAGTATCTTTGCTCAAATGACTACTTCGACAGTTAAGAAGTATATTTGGAATGAATCGGTAGGAGGATATGAAGAAACCGAAGGTGAATATCCTGCACAATCTAGTTGGTCTACTCTTGCTGCCGAACTTGATACTAAGTTCTCAATAAGAAATGCTTTTTCTTATTTATTAGTATGTGTAAAATACGGACTTGTCGATTCTCTTGGTAAGAATATGACTATTGTATGTTATGATATTAATGGAAGTAAGAAATGGTTTATTAGATTTTATGATATGGATACGGCTAATGGACTTGATAATGTTGCTCTTGAATCTGTTGCTAAAACTGCTTGGTTGGATAAATTTAGTAACAATGATAAGAATGATGTTAATTCATTAGTTATTACTAAGAATGCTGCTGACGGTGGATATGATACTTATAGTTCTCGTATGTGGGATGTATTAAGAGATACTGTATTTGCTAATACTGGTGTATATGATAATTCTCTTGAAGGACTTTGGGATTTATGGAGAAACAACGATAATATATGCAAAGATATTAATAATTATGTAGATAATTACTTTGCAGCTCAAACAGCAAATTGTGGTGAACTTCTATTTAATTATGACTATAATGTTAAGTATCTTACAGCTTACGTTGGTGAAGCTGGTGGTGAAGCGTCTTATGCTAATATAGAGTTCTTACATGGTACTCGTGTTGAATATGTTCGTGACTGGTTAAAGAAACGCGTTTGGTTCTTTGACGGAGTGTTTAAATACAGTAATGCTGCAAATATTCAACCTTATAATAATAAAGGAACGTTTTCGGCAGGCGGTGCAGAAGCAACTAATCCTAAGCTGGTTGTTACTTCCAATTGTCCGGCTATATTTGTAGTTAACATTGGTAATACTACTGATACTAGATATTTCTTAGAAGAAGGCAAACCTACTGAAATTAGATTATCTCCTATTAGTTCTTTCAATACACAAGTTACTATCAATAATACTCCTCAAATTAACGATATAGAAGGATTAGGTGGAATGAGATTCCAAAGATTCATGTCTAGTATGAAACTTCCTAGTTTCTCTAAACTAGATTTATCGTCTGTCGATACTCTTAGTGATTCTCCTATTCCATTTGAAACAGTATTCGTTAATGACAAAGATTTCTCTGATGTTAGACATATTGATTTAAGTAATACTAAGTTTTGGAGCAGTAATGCTGGACAAGGTACATTTACAGTTAATATAGAAAAGTATATTAAGTTGAAAGATTTGAATATATCTAGTTCTATTGTAACTTCTATATCTTTACCTAATGCTTCTCTTTCTTCTTTGAATATTACTAATTCAACAGTTGAAGGTATTAGTCTTGTTAATCAACCGTTCTTGGAATCATTAGATTTCTCCGGTTGTAGGAGATTAAAAACAGTTACTATTGATTCTTGTGATAAGATTACTGAATTGAATCTTAGTAATCTAGGAGACTTACATACTATTAAGATTACTTCATGTCCTAACTTAAAATCTATTGTATGTACAAATAATGGTAACTTAACTACATTCAATGTATCTAATTGTAGTAATGTCGAAACAATTAATATATCGTCATGTACAAACAGAAATCTTATTGTTTATATTGTAGGTGCTCCTAATATTAAGACACTTGATATGTCTAATACTAATACAGCTAACGATATTCAAGCCGCATCTGAACTTCCTAAACTTAGGACATTGAATATAACTAATAGTCAAGTTGAAGCTATACAATACGGTAATGCTGCAATTCCTACTTATAATGGTAATAAGATATTTGATGTTAGTCAATTAATCGACTTACAATTCAGTGTTCAAAATGCCAAAGGTGTACATTATTTTAAGTTTAATAATAATAAGGAACATCCTTTTAATGTAGGTTCTGCATTCTTTGTTGGTTGTTCTAACTTAAAGAGAGTATTTGGACATATTAACCTTAATGGCAATAGTGTATTCGATCAATGTTCTAAGTTCTATATTCACGAACCTAAAGAAAAGGTAGAAGGTATTACTCCTGATTATAATGGCGAATGGTTTGGTCCAGATACTAATACTGAACAAGGTTCTGTTGATTGGAGAAATAATACTAATTTATCTACTAACTTTAGTATTGGCACTACTGATGGTAACGTTATGTTTAGAGGTACTAATTGTAGTATATATGACGTTTATTATTTCTTATATAAATGTGATAACGTTACGACTCTTAGTAATTGTTTTGCTAGTGTTACAAATATTAAATGGGATTTGTTAGATAGTCCTCGTAGAACTATGTTCAATCACTGTACTAAAGTTGTTGATATGAATTCTATATTTTGGGGATTACCTACTCAGAATTTTAAAATATTTACCAGTACTTATGAAAATGGTTCTACTGAACATAATGGTTTATTTAGTCCTCTTGTTAGTTTAAAATTTATAGACAATGCTTTTAATTTTGGTGGAACTAAATATACTGATTCTACTTTCTTAGCTAAGTTTAAAGGAAATGTAGATTCCAAGTTAACTAGATTAAACAATATTATTCCAAACATTAAATTTGTAAATAATATTAATAGTTCTCCTAATGATGAAACTATTGCAAATAATTTATTTGCCGCTAATTCAGGAAATTTACTTGTACGATTACCTGAACTAGAATATATAATTAATATGTTTAATGGGTCTAATATTTACTTTAATCAAACAACTGATGAAGATGTGGAAGACGGAGTAATGTATTGTCCCTTATTCTATAAAAACACTAAATTAAAATATATACAAGATTCATTTAAAGAACTTATTAAATCTAATGGTTCTTTATATAATATATTTGGTGGTACTGTTAAGAATAAGGTTAATCTTAGATTTCCTACTGCTTTATACGGTATCTATAATTCGTTCTCTATTAGAGATAATTCTACTATTACATTTCCTATTCATAATTCGATGTTTAGTAGATTGAAGAACTCATTGAAGTATATAACAGGACAGCAAGCTATTAATCAGTCTACGTTAGGATGTTTTCAAGGTTTTACTAAAGAGTTTATTAAAGAAGAAGATGAAGTATTCCCATACGATGTATTTACTAATTGTAGTGCTATTGTTGAAATACCTGGATTTTTCTCTAAACTAATTCTTCCTGCAAATAGTGTAATTGAGCTTCCTCTTAATTCATTTAAGACTAATTATAATCTTACTAATATATCATATCTATATTATGATATGAAGAATTGTAAGTACTCGCTTACTGGTAAAGGCTTCTCTAATTGTAAACTAGTTAATGTTAATAGATGCTTCTCTGAAATAGAAACTAGCTTCGTTAAGAAAGGTTTTATTCCTTATGGACTATTCTATATGGAACAAACTTCTAATGTTAGCTATAAAGGTTGGAATGAAGTAGATGCAGCTAGTCAGAATATTACAGAGAACTATGGTATAGATAGTGACGGTAATTGGATTGAAAGTGCTGAAATGCCAGTAGAGATTACTTATAGTAAACAACGAACTCTTCCTAGAAAGACAATAGTTAATATGTCTTATTGTTTAGAAAGATTTCAAAGTACAGAAGCACAAGGTTATACTATGAATTATGGTAATCTTACTCCTAGTAATTACGGAGATATAATAGTCCCTAATGAAAAGTATAATCCAGTTAAGTATATTCTTAATCCAAATTATGACCCTAGAGAATGGTTAGATGACGAACATACTATGCCTAACTACAATAGAGATATTCATAGAGTTATCTTGAATAAAGATTTCGATAAGTATGAACTTGCTTGGAATGAATATTGTGTTGATGGTCTTAGTGGATTAGAAGATATAGTTAGAGACAGTGCTCTTTATAGTGCAATTAGTACAGGAAGTATTAATTGTTCTCCTGTTATACCTAATAGATTTAAAGATAACGCTGGTTCTTTTGCTCCACCTTCTAATGCTAATGCTAATAAGAAAGTACTCAACTATATATGTTCTCCTGACTTATTCTATTATTGCACTAATGGCAATAATATGCAAGTAAATGGAGTGTTCTTTGGTAGTGGTAGAGTTAATGGAATAATTGGATATAATTATCTTGATTATGGACTAAGAGGACGTATTCCGCCACATTTATTCTATCCTATTAGTAATGCTACTGATTTGTCTTATACATTCTATTGTATGCCATTATTAAACCCATATAAATGGAATGTTAGTAATGGAGAAGACGGAGAGTTCTATTCGGCAGATACGTTCTCTAAGTTAACTAAGTTAATATCATTATCTAATATGTTCTACTTTTGTATTATTTCTGCACATATTAACTTACCTATTGATTCTTTTGTAAACTGTATACAGTTACAAGACATATCTTCGATGTTCTTAGCTGCACAGTTTGAATCAACATCTGAAATGGGACAACAAGTAGACGGAAACTTATTTAATAAGAATGTTAATCTTAGAAATATTAGTTATGCTTTTGCTAGTGGACAAACCGTAGGAGATTGGTCAGATAGAAGTCCTAAAAAAATAAATTCTACATTATTCAATGTTGATAAACATAAAAGACTTACTAATGTGACTGGTCTATTCTATAATGCTGTTTCTACTGTTGGTAGTGTTCCGGAATTTTGGAATTGGCTTAATACTTTAAGTGCTTCTAATAGAGCTAATGTGTTTTATAAAATGAAGAAGTCTAATATTAGTAATTCTGCAAGTATTCCTACTAATTGGGCTAATGGAATGACAGATTAAAAAGTTAATAATAGTATTGTGTAATTAAACAAAATTTAGTTTCTTGTAGCATCCCCCATAAAGGAGTTGTGATAGCTTCACCACACCTCTTTATAGGGGAAGGTTGCAAAGAGTAATTAATAATCATTTAAAAGTAATTATCATGGATAATCGTATTTATAACAGAGCTAATTCAGCTAACAGTTTACAAATATCTATAATGGGTAAAGTTGAAGCTGTTGCAGAGTTTTCTATTCCTAATGGAATGGGTGGTAAAGAACCGTTCTTATTAAAGAACATTACAGAAGACCCAATAACAGTTGAAGTAGTTCTTGCAGGTATGAAAGAACCTATTACTACTGTTCTTTATTCCGGTTGGAATGTTGAGTTAGTTAAACAGGTTAATAACGCACAAGCTGATACATTACAATATGGGTACTAATACTGGTATAGGTATAGGTATCGGTATTCCTTTTAAGAATAATGCTCTTGGTGGAGATAAACCTTATCTTCCACCAGAGCTTAAAGCTAGACTTATTGGAGTTTGGGATAATTACGGTAAAAAGAATACTGATGCTGATAGGAATATTATTAAGAATAAGATTCATAATGCAGGTGGAGATTTAGAGATTCTAAATAGTGCTTATAGATTAAATAGTGGATTTGGTGAATATAGTAATGATTTCCAAGAATATACATATAGCGAGAATGTAGTAGTTAAAGATAATACTAATGCTATATTTAATAGTAGAGGAAAGTTATTAGTTCCGTATTCGTATCTAACTAAAGACATCCCTTCATTTAAAATAAAAGTCAGTGGATTAAGTAACACTTATCATTTTCGTTATTATTATAGAGACAGTAACGGTGTTCAACATTCCGTAGATATGGCTAAAGATGGTAACTATGAGTTACCTATTTGTTATAATGTGCAGAGTAGTTCAGATGGTACTAATTGCGGTTTTGCTAACTATGGTAGTGATATAGTAAGTGTTGAAATATTACCTGAATTTGAAGGTGCTTTCGTTACTGACGGAGTCAACGACATGATTATTAGTCAAAAGACTCTTCAAGAAATGGGAGTTACTAAAGACTTTACTATCGTTAGTATGATTCATCAAATAACTTTGAGAGGTGCTACGGCTGCTGCATTAACTAATTATATTAGACAACCCATAGGATATGAGTATGTAAGAAATCATGTTGCCAATATTGGTAAGACTGGAATATATGGATATGTAGTATATGATGTTAATCATTCTAGTGCTGGCAATAGTCATATAATAAATACTATATTAGGAGATAAAAACGATTATTCTATACATATAACCGGTAATTTATCGCAAGGAAAATTTAGTGTACAAGGATATATAAATGGTGAAGATAATGTAGTTGAAACATCAAGAGTAGCTCATTATTGGACGTTTGCATTACTAGGTAAAGCTACCGAAGACGATATTAATCTTATTATTGGTTACTTTAACTTAGATAGAACGCTTAAAGCTGATATATATTGTAATATAGAAAAACAAGGTCTTACTAACGAGAATCATGCAGAGTTTAATGATAAACTTATTGATTACAGTGGTAATGGTCGAGACTTGCAGTTATTTAATATTGGCTGGAAAGGAGAAAGTGGTATTGGAAGATATACAGAAGAATTTAAGAATAATTATTGGTTTATTCAATTTTCACAAACAGGAGTTATTAAAGACGGTAACTCTATTAAAGTTGTAGGAAAGTTATCTAATGCTTATCTTCTTTATCATATTCGAGAAGTAAGTACAAATGCTTTTAAAGTAAAAATAACAGGAATAAAAGATAAAATAAGATATTCTTATATATTATCAGGTAAAGAAAATAATGTTTATTTTTCAGTAGATGGAATATATGATATACCTGCAAGTGAATCTATTGAAGAAAATAAAACTAGTTGCGGATTTTATATTAATGATGCGTCTGTCGCTCTTGATTGGATAGGATTAACTATTGAAATCATTCCTTCTAATAAAGGTGCTCTCTGCCTTGACGGAATAAATGATTTTGGTAAAGTTATCAATATGCCTATTTATAAAGATTATACTTTCATTATAGATAGAGAAATACTAAGTATTGACAATATTGGAATTATTGCTTCTAAATCTGAGAGTGCAGAAGATGCAACTGAACACGGAGCTTTTATTTTTGAATATTTAACTGCTCCTAATATTATAAATACTTGGAGTTATTATAAAAACAATATTAATATTGCTAATACTGATTTTATTAGAGGTATAAGTTATCAATCTAAGTATAACTACAATGGTAAAGATTTAATTATTGGAACATCTAAAGATAGTGATAAATTATATTTAGGTACTATAAGAGATAATAGTGATAAATACGGTAATATAGCTATCTATTTTCTTATGTCCTTTCCTTATTCTATGAATAAGTTCTTAATCGAACGTCAATTAAAGAAATATAAGGCAGGAACTCTATATAAAGACATGGTTGAATTTAGACCTGTTATTAAGAGTAATATAGATATTAAGAATATAGTCTATTTAGATAAAGATTCAAATGTAGTAAAAGTAGGAGATTATATTTCAATAGGAAGTAATATTAAAACTAGTATTACTGTTCTTGACGGTTATAAAATATCCAAAGTTTCTTCTACTGCCTTTAATAATATCACTATTGAAAAATCTAATACAGATTTTATCTATGATGTAATCTTCTATGGTATTAAGAAGTCTCCTCAAAAGATAAATTTAGTTATTGAACAAGATAGTGATTATGTTCAATGGAATCCTAATATTAAAGCTAACGTATCTAAATATTCAGTTACTGCAAATATTAGGAAAACTGACGATACAATATTGAAACTAGTAAATGGACAATTTTATTCTACTTCTATTACAGGTAATCTAGTATTGGATATTGTTCCTACTTATAAAGATTCAGATGAAGTAACTAATGTTGTTATTGATGGAAAATCTTATACTCCTACTAAAGATTCAAGTGGTAATTATTATAGATTAGAAATACCTTTAGTATTTCCAAAAGAGATAAATATTACTATTCAAGAATATGTTAGATACGAAGACATTGTACAGCCATATCCTGTTTTATTAAGATTCAAAGATGAGAATAATAATGAAATATCTTGGGGAGACAAAATTAAACTAGGTTCTAGTATTATTAGAATAGGTTCATTTAATGATTGTAATCTTCTTAAAGATATTTATACTGTTAGTAATGCTAAACTTAATGGAAGTCCTTTGCCTAGTACTCCACATGTTGTTGAACGACAAATGGTATTTACTTGTACGGCTACTTGGATTTTTGATAACAATGAACCTAAATGTGTTTTATCTCCTAGATTATTACGTGTTCCTAATTCTAGTTATAAGATACTAGGTTATATTCCCGATATATCCGGTCATGGTAATCATGGAGTTATTCATAATTCTGCTTATGCACTAAATAGCGGAGTTAATGGGTATACGGAAGACTTTACTAAGTGGACTTTATATACAGGAGTTAAATGTACAGATAGTACTATTAGTCTTGATTCTAGTTTTAATAAACAAGACCAATGGATTCTATTTAAACCCAAAGGTTCTAATATAAATCAATTCACTATTAATATTAAAGGAATACCTAATGGTGGAAATTTATATTTACGTTTATCAACTGATTCTAATATAAAATTAGAAAATGGAATTAATGAGATAAGTAGTTATACAAATGTCACAAATTCAACTGGATTTTTTATAGGAGCAAATGATCTTAATTTAGATTGGTCTAATCTTATTATTGAACAAGTTGGAGAATACGAAGGAGCGTAGACGACTTTATTACTATTCCTATTTTGTCTAAGGGTGGTAAGCAAGTGTTGATGAAGGTTAATTGGCAAAAGCAAGATACTATGCTTTATAATCAAAACCCCGGTCAGGATAATTTTGCTATATTTACAAATAATTATAATAATAATAATAACTTAGTCGTTGCTTATGCTTCAAGGAATAATGGTAATACTTATATTGATGGTGTGGTAAACAATAATATCTTAGCTACGCAATTAAAGGGTATAACTCATAATATTGTTGCTACTAATAATAATATAGATGCTACTATTACTCCAATCATAGGTTCTAATAAAAACCATGATAACTTCTTCGCTCAAATGTCTCTCTACGACTTCATGCTCTTCGATGAAATCTCAACAGACGATAAGATTAAAGAGTTGAACACTTATATTGGTATAACTCCTAAAGTTACGTTACCTAATTATTATTGGGATAACTATGGTAAAAAGAATATTGATGCAAATAGAGGCTATATTGATGAACAAGTGTCATTGCAAAAGACTGGTACTAGTGTTAATCCTCTTGAAAACTTCAATATTAGTTACGAAGGTATGTCGGGTTATAATGGTTATCCAGTAGTGTTCGGTGCTAACAAGACTTGGGAAACTTATAATGCAGTAGATTATATTTATGATATTAATAGTACTATTGTTCATATAACTAATGTTAAACATGCGGCTAAAGGTTTATTATATAGTTATGTTAAGAGAGCCGGAGCGTTAGCTAATATAAAAGAGATACCTGCTTTTAGAGTTACTGTTAAAGGTCTTGAAGAAAATAGTAAACTTGTTTACAAATATTTAGCTACGGAAAATGCAACAAAAGAATCAATAGTATATTTAGGCAATGGTACTCATAAATTACCTAAATCGTTTGTTCCAACAGACGCATTATTAGATTTAACTACTAATTCTTGGATAGGATTTGCAATAACTCTTATGATAGAAGGTGAACTAGTTTTTGATTGTGATATTACTATCGAAATTCTTCCTGAATACGAGAACGGTCTAGTTTATGACGGAGTATCTGACTTTACTGATAATAAGAATATTCCTATATTTACAGATTTTACTGCTATTATAAAAAGAGTTGATTTAGATGCTAAGAATGATAATTCTACTTTAATGTTTAAAGGAAATAAAATCTATGAAAGTAGTATTGGAAATGGTTTTATTTTAGATCATTGTTATAATAGTAAGAATTATGTTTATAGTTACGGTAAATTAAATAAGATAGAACGAGATGATTCTAAGATTATTTATTTAACTCCTGAAAGTTATAATGGTAATCCTATTATAAAAGGTGAAAATGAAGATAATCTAGGATTAGTACTTGGTAAATATTGGAAAGGAATAATCTATAAAACAATTCTATATTCCAAAACTATCTCGTTACTAGAAATTAACTTCCTAAAAAACTTAATGGAGAAAGATGAGATAATTGATATTAATCATCCTATATTTATTTCTAATACAGAAAATGAAAGTAACACCTCACAAGATACTTAAATTAGTTTATATACTAATTGGTATATTTCTAGTATTAACATATGCACTAAGTTTAATATTTAAAGATTTAAAGTTATGATTGATTACATTGTATTTCCTATTGCTGATATAGGTAAAGAAGAATCAGCTAAAATCGAAGAACTTAATTTAGTTCTACGTAAAAACAGAGATAATGATAAAGCACTTATGAAGTGTCAACATTTCCGAGAAGTGGTTCGGTAAAGGAAACTTTGACGATATGATATTCGAGAGTGCTATCGACTTTTGGTTTGATGACGTTGATTTTGGAGAAGATAAACTCTGGAAGTATTTCAACGAGTTGAAGTAATACAAGTTCTGTTATATTCCTAAAGAGAGATTACTAAATAATAGTAGTCTCTCTTTTCTTTTTAAAATAAAGTTTTATATTTGTTGTGTAATATACAACTTAATGCTTATGGGAATCTTAATGAAAGTGTTATTTGTTGCTGTAATAGCTATTACTATTATAGCGTTTGTATGGAAAGAAGCTACTAGTGTTCTTCCTGCAAAAGTTGTTACCTACATAAGAGTAGGAGGTGTGTTGTTAACTATTATTCTTGGTACTTTGTTATTCTTGCTGTAATATGGACTTCGGGAATATACTTAGTGAGATTCTACGTACTACGGCTACTAGTTTTGATTTTGCGTTTGTAATCTGTGTAAATGTGCTAGCGTATCTAGTAATTAAATTAGTTGACAAACTTAATGGAAACAAAGTAGTAAGTACTTGGAATAAAAGAGTAATAACTCTAGTATGTGCTTTAATAATGGGAGTAATGTACTTCTCATTAAAGCTAGGAGATGTTAAGGTAGTACTTAATTCTATTATTCTTAGCTTCGTATTTTGGAGCTGGATTATGAAGCCAATATTGGCGTTCTTCAATATAGACTATCGAAAGTTTATAGAACTTGAAGATAATGAACCTAATCAATATCCAAAGTAAGTACTATTAGTAAGATTAACAAGTGAGAGTCGACTAGAGATAGTCGGCTCTTTCAGTATACACGCTCCTTTATGGGGAATAAAAAGTATGTCCCACCTTCCTACGCTTTCATAGAAGCTCACCATAGGACTTTAGTACCTTTCCTTAACTTACTATTATCCGACAGTATTGCGTGCCACCACGGGTCTTAAAATGTGTCACTTGTATAAAAATGTTTACAACGCGAATATCTGTAAGCTAGCTAGCAAGCTAGATAGAAGTGCTGAATTAAAATTATTAGTAAAAGTCTTGTCGATACCAATATAATAACTATATTTGTTATAATACTAATTCAAAATAATAGTGATATGAGTTCGTTAAATCAAATTGTATCTGAAATAGCTCATGCTATTCATCAGCCGAATAACTTTACTGCGAGACGTACTATTCGTAGTGCAGTTATTCATACGTTCAATGAACAGATACGTCAGACTTATCAACGTCACGCTAATGTCGATAAGATATTAATGCAAAGATACAGGATAAGTCTAATTAATGTTCCTGACGGAGATATATTCCAAACTCTTGTTAGTACTAAGTATAAAGTTAAGAGAAGTAAGAATAGAGTTCCTAGACCAGTTCGTCTTGATAACAATTTACCATTTGTTAGTGTTCGTACTGTTGGATATGATAATATGGCTATTCCATTTATTAAGGAAGCAAATGCTCAATTTTATAAAGCTCTTCCAGGAATGTGTACCAGTTTAAGTTATGATTATATCAATGGTTATTTATATGTTAATAGTAATGGTAATCCACTTATTGAACCATTAGGTCATATTATCATTGAATCTCCGTTTGAGATACCTACTGAAATTCCAATTGAAACTAATGAAAAAATGGAATCAAGTATTGATAATGATGATGAATTTATTATTCCTGAAGATATGGTAGAACGTATTAAAGATGTAATCTATAAACGTAATCTACTTAATGTTGAGAGAGTAACTAATGAAGTTCCAGTTAAAGATGATATAAACCAACAACAGATAGAAGTATGAAAGTAAATGCAATAGATAGATATGACATACGTAATATGTATACACATTTTATAGAGACAAGTGAAGAGGAGTACGACCTTGTGTCTCACAATATAGTCAGATATAAATCTTTGCTTTATCGAATTAAATACTCTATTGAACAAAATAGAAATGCTGTTGAAGCCATATTTGATGTATGTGTATATAACTACTGGGAATGGAATACAGATGAGTTAGATACTAATCAAAAAATGGAGAAAGCCATAGATGAGAAGTATGTTAAGTTTACGGATGTAAAACAATTAAGATATGGCAATCTTTACCGTAATCTAAAGCAATACTTTAGAGTGCTTCGTAAGATAAAAGATTGTGAGATAAGACAAGATGTATTAAAGAAGCGTAAGTTAATTACAAGAGAACAATACAAAAAGTATTGTTACCTGTTCTTTGGAGAAATAGGAAGGCAAGTATTGAGAGGAAAGATTTATAAGTTTGAGAAGAAAATAGGTTGCCTTATTATAGAAAGAGTAAAAAGAACTGAATCACATATTACTGCTGACGGTAAAGTTATTAAGCATAGAAAACGTATTAACTTTGTAGAAACTAGAAGAAATAAAGAAGAACTTATTATTAAAGGACTTACGCCTTATAATAAAAAGAAACATCTTGAAGCTATTGCAAAAGGAGAGGAATATGACGGTGTTAAATATATATCTTATAATAATTCGGATTGGTCTTGTAGAGTTATTATGATTGACGGTGCAGTTAAGAATAGGACAGTATTTAGGTTTTGTGGTATAAATAATCACATGAATGTTACAAATGCTGAACTACTTGCAAAATGTCATAGTGTAGAAGATATAATAAATCTTGATACTGATATTAACAATCGTGTCTCTCTTATTTCTAAGTTTGACCCAAGTTATACTCAAAAATATATTAGAAACAATGAACAAAAACCTATCTTCAATAGAAACTATTATCGCAAGACTTGATAATGATTTCAATATTATGAGTAGCGATTATATACCTAGAGTTGGTGCTTGGTGTATAGATGCTATGAATGAAATGGGTATTCTTCAATATGAAGAAAAGGAAACTACTATTGAAGTTGTTGATAGAGTTGCTTATTTCCCATGTTGTATGAACGCATTTAAAGTGTATGCAGACGGGTGTGAGGTTTCCCCCATAAAGAAAGGAAACTGTGGTTGCTCTTCAGGTACTACTGAATACTTCACTCAAGACCGAGAGAAATCTAGGGAACGAGAAAGTAAGCGTACTGTTGAAGTAGACCCTGAAAGCTATGAAGGACGTAATTACGTTTATCTTCGTGACGCTAATGCTATTCAATTAAACTTTGATACAGATGTTGTTAAAGTATCCTATCTTACAGTTAAGACTGTATATAGTGATACTTTTCATTGTAATATTCCTGTTATACCTGATAACGGAAAACTTATCGAAGCTCTTGAATGGTTTTGTATGTGGAAGTTACTAAGTAGAGGACTTAAACATCAAGTATATTCTTTACAAGGTGCTATGCCAGTTAATCCATATTTATTATGGAGAGATTCTCGTGACAGAGCAAGAGCTTCTGTTATTAATGAAAATCAAGATGCTAATGCCTATAAAGGTTGGGCGTCGTTCTTTTATAATGCAACATTTAGACCTAGAGACTAATGGAGATAGTTAAGGAGTTAAACAAAGACGGAGGTTATGAATCCATTAAGAATGGTTCAATGACCCATGCTGTTAATGCTATGGTTTCTCGTGACGGTAATTCTATTCAGAACGAACAGTCAATCGAGACAATTATAACATTAAGTGAAAATGAAGAGATAGTCGGTGTTATCTCTTGCTCTGATGAAATAGTCATCTTTACTAATAATAGTAAGATTAGAAGATATAAAGAATCTACTAAGGCTATTACGGAAGTTGCTACTAATTGGAATTATCAAGGCGGTAAAGTTATAGGTACATATACCTATAATGTGAATAATGAATTAATTGTTGCTATTACTGAACTTAATTCTGATGAAGAAGTTCCATTAAAGATAATTAATCTTAATAAACCTAATTACCTAGAAGGTGGAAGCGATATTAAATATACATTAGTTCCTAATATCCCTAAGACTAATCTTAATAACTCCAAGTTAGTATCAGGTAGTGCTATCTATAAAGGAATATATAATTTCTTTATTAGATATAAAGAAGGAAGCGATTATACTGGTTGGTTTCCTATTGGAACTCCTGTATTAGTATGGGATAAAGGAAATCAAACTACTATCGAAGATAATAGTTTTGGCTATGACGACAGTAGCGGTAATCTCTCTGTTAACTATAAGATAGGAAACTTTACTTTTAAAGAAGATACTAATCTAAATACTGAAAAGGTAAACTTAAATATCGAACTAGAGTTACAAATAGATAATTCAGGTCTTAATTATACAGCTTATCAAATAGGTTATATAATTAATACTCAAAAGGGAGATACTAAAGTATATAATACTTCTGATATAGATATTAAAACTAGTAGAATCACGATAGACGATGTTTATAACGAAACATTTAGTCTAGATGATATTACTAGTTCTTTCTTTAATTTATATAATGTAAAAACCTTATGTAACTATAACAATAGATTGTATGTAGCTAACTATAAGGAAGAAAACATTAATAGTCTTGTAAGTTCTATTGATACTAGTAATATACAAGTTCGAGTTAAAGATTTTATCGGAAATAAATCTATAATGAGACGTAGTGTTACTAGAGCTGCAACTTCGTCAATAGTTAATAATCCTAGAACATTTGATATTAGCAAAGGATATGTAGTAACTATTAAAGGACGTGCTTATGGTGACGGTAGTGAATATAAAGAAGTTACTAGAAAGTTCTTTCTTACTCGTATTGGTAAGAATAGTTATGGTACTTATTGTTTAATGATTTCATCTCAAGACTTTATTAGAGCTTTCTATAAAGATAGTGGTTACGATAGTCATTCTACTCCATTCTACGTTTCTTATCAAAATACAGATAATCTATATGAAGCTGCTACTGCCGTAGTTGTTAAACCCGATGATAAAGATTGGTATATACTAGAATTTAGTAGATACGGAAGTACTTACTATGATGATATATATCCTGATAAATATTCTAGTATAGTAAATTTAGGATTTGTAAGTCATCCTTATGTAAGATATGGACGTACTAATGATTTGTTTACTAGTACTTCTTATAGTGCTCCTAATATTCAAAGAGAGTTTAATACTGACTTTAAAGTAGTATCAATTGAAGAATTTGACTTAAATATAGATACTAGAGAAATTATCGAACCTATGTGGTTTTACTTAGGAGATGTTACTATTGGGGAAGAAACATATAAATTAAAATACGACCGTTATAATCCTGTTGACTTTTATTATAAAATATACGATATGTCTACTGGAAGTCCTGTTGATAAAGGAATGAAATTTAGACGTTCTTTTCAAACAGCTTATGTGGACTATGGAGGAGTATTAGATATTATTAAAGCTAAGTTTCCTAATTCAACTATATATACTATTGATGAATATGAAACAATTAATCCTACGGGAGCAATAAATGATGTTAAGACACAAGCTGAAGGAGGATTAACCGAAGGAGATAAACTTAGAATTGCATATGATGTATCTAAGAATAAGTTTATGTTTGCTACTAAATATAGTAGATTAGACGATAGTTATTGGCATCGTAGAGAAGATGCTATTTTAATTATTAATAGTGAAGGCGAAACTAGTAGACATACAATAGATGAATTATTTCCTAATCTATCTGTTAATTTCAACAATGAAAATAAATTTACACAAGATTTAATTAACGAAATTGAAGGAATACATGAAACAGTATATAAATGGAAAGTAGATAGAGAACCAACAGATGACGATTTCAATATTGATGAAAGTTATACTGTTGACTTTAATGTTATAAGTAGTCTTAGTGCAGATTTAAGTTCTACTAAAACATTTACTGACTTAAAGGCTTATCCTGTTGGTTATATTAAAGAAACAGTAGAAGAAGGGAATCAAACTATTATAACTGCCGAGAAAGAGTTCATGATAGTTATTCCATTTATAAATTATCTAAGGACTGTTTCTACTTATGATTACACAGGTAATGAAGATTATACTATTTATGATAGAGTAAGTGTTGAAAGTACTAAAGCCTATGAAGGAGTATTAGGTAACTTATATATTTGTTTCCAAAAGAATAAGAAGTTTAATCTTGACGGAATTAGTAATTATGACGGTTTACTTCTTGATATTCCTACTTTTGGTAAAGACAATGTATTAGCAATAAGCGAAGGTGGTATTCGTTCTAGTGGTAGCGAGTTTCTTGAATTACATAATAATGATAAGTATAAAGAACTTCGTGTTAGTGGTCCTGAAGGAGGTTATATTAGTTATGCTTTCGGATTTGCTTCTCCTAAGATATTGGATAGTGAAACTAAACCTGAAGATACAAAATTTTATTCAGATTGTGCTAAGTATGCAATTAATCAATGTGTATATAACTTCTTTGTACATTATGTATATCCTAATGGTAATATTACTGACGGTATTAATATTCCTAATACTATGAGTTATTCAGAGACTATTAGTTTAGGTACAGCTAATGAAGGTAATACACCACTAACAATGGATATAAATGAAGACACTCTAATATCTGATATTAAGACTAAATTTGATGCTTATAAAAGTCAATATGGTAATATTAATACTAATAATGCACACGATGTAGTTAATATATTTGATAGCATTAGTAATGTAAGATTCTGTAATATATTTCCTAAATATAATTCTAATGGTATTGCTCTTTATAAAAACAATAATGGCAATCGTATGTTTAGAGGAACTAGAAATCCTAGTTACAGAGGAATTCATCAGATAGAATTCTTATTTGACAACATACCTATGAGAAAAGAGTTCGTAGGATATTTTATATCTTATGAAAAGACAGAACCTATATTAGTTAGTGAAGGTGTTCCTGTACGTAGAGATGATGATTTTAATACTGCATTTAATGAACAAGTTAATAATATTCGTTTCTATTATCCTGAATTTGATATTATAAAGAAGTCAGGTGCTGGTAATATATTTATTACCGATAGTCGTTATACTATGGGTAATGCCTATAAAGGTCCTATGTTTACTGACTATTATAGTAGTGATGCTAATTTCAATCAATCTAGTCCTTCAGAAGAATTTGGAGATATTAGAGCTATTAAAAGTTCTACTATTATAATGGCTGATAGCAAAGATGATAATAATGCAGGTAGAGAAGCTGTTGTTAATCTTGTTTTGAATAAGTCATTAAAGTTAGGATTCTATACTGCAAATGGTAGAGGTTATGTAAATAGCTTATTACTTAATATAAGTGATAACTTATATATGTCGGAGAATAAAGACCTTATTCCACTTGGCTATATTAAGTATGTTGGTTCAACAGGAGATACTTATAATTATGGTTATGAAGATTATATCTATAATTATAATTATTACTTTATGACAGCATGTGTTTATGCATTTAATCGTAATGGTGTATACTATGATACTACTGACCCAATACCTAAAAAAGCTACGGATAATACTAATCTTTATCCTAATTTCCCTAGAGTACATTGGGATAGTGAAAGAGTAGGTAATACTCCTATAAGTAGAATAATTCTTAATTATTATTCGCTATATCCATTATTTGCTAAAACTATTAAAACAGCTCCTGATGAAAGATACTATACTATTCATACTGATAATAATTCTTTCGTTCAGAATGTTCGTATGATTCATCTATTACCTACTACTATCAATGATACATTTGAAATAAGTAGTATGTATCTTGATTATGCAGGTAAGAAATTCATTAATTATAATGAATTATTATATAGTAACTTTGTTACAGAATACTGTCAAACTATTCGTAGAAGCGATGTTATTAGTGATGAATCAGTAGAGAATAAATGGCGAATATTTAGACCTAATGCTTATAAGATAATTAGCGAAAATAAAGGTGATATCATTAACGTTATTGGTATTGGCACTTATCTTATAGCTCATTGCGAACATTCAATGTTTATCTTTAATAGAGATAATACGCTTTATACTAAAGACAAAGATGTTCAAATGTTAATGCCTGATGCTTTTGATATTGATTATCAAGAGGTATTTACTAGTGAAAAAGGATATGGTGGTCTACAAGATTTTGAAGCATACGTATGTAATGAAGCTGGCTATATATTCTTAGACAGAAGTAAGAAGAGGTTATATAGATTTGATGAGAAGAATCTAAATGACTTAGGTGACGGAGTACAGTCTATATTAGATGAGTATTTAACTAGTAATACTCAAATACTAATGGGAATGGATAAGGAGAATAATCGGTTGATTTGCTCCTTTATGGGGGATGTTTCAGACTTTACCCTTAGTTACAATTTCGTCACTAATACTTGGATAAGTGTACATACTTATTTATGTAGAGGATTTTATAATACAAAAACTAATTTATATATTAGTTCCTTCAACAAGAAGAATATTATAGGTCAATTAGGATTTGTAAAGCCTTTGAGTTATCTTAAATATAAAGACTTTGAGATAGCCGCTAATAAGAATCCTTTCTATGTAGGAGACAATAATAATACTATGGTAGTCGATGTATTATTCAATCTTGAATACGATACTATTAAAGTACTTAACTACATAAGTTATGACTTATATAAAGCTAACGACATTAACTTTGCAGGTAATAAGATACTATTGTTTAGTAATACTTCGATAAGTAGACTTGAAGATATTACTGTTAATGAACGTAATACTTTCGATACAGCTAAACCTTATTATGAACATGGTAAATGGAATTATAATTATTTCCGTAGTGTTCTAAACGAAGTAGTTACTAATTATCCAATAGATAGACTTACTGGTAAATTGACTGTTGATGTTGATAAGAATTACGAACCATTTAAATCCAATCTTATTAATGGTAAATATCTAGGTGTGCGTTTTGTAATTAATGACGGAACAGCTAAGATAGAGATTAAGAAGATTGAATGTTATGTTAATAAATATAGAGAATAATGAAACGTATTAATGAACAAAGACCTAAAGCATTTATAGGTACTGCGATTTCTGTTGGTACTAGTATTGTTAGTGGTATCATAGGCAATCGTAAGAAGAAGAAAGCTGAACAAGCCGAAAGGTTAAGACAAGAGCGTCTTCAAAACCTACAAGACAATCAGGCTTTAGCCAGTGCTCAAAATGAGAACATGATGTCCGAAGAAGAGAGGTCACAGTTCTTAAGCCAATACTTATCTAAGGGCGGGAAAGTACGAACCTTCCCCCATAAAGGAACTGAATTACGTATTGTCGAGGGTGGTACTGCTATTCCTATTAAGAAAGATTCGTTTCTTCTTAAAGGACGTAAACACAATACTGGAGGTATTGTTATTGATGCAGGTAAGACAGGTGTTGAAGCTGAAGGCGGTGAAGTAGTGCAAGTTACTCCTAAGCAACTTAAAGTATTCAGTGCTCAACCTATACTTAATGGTAATAGTCCGGCTGAATTAGTTCAGAAAGGTGTTAAGCCTTCTAAAGTATTTAATGCTCAAGAGTCATTTAAAGATAGAAATGGTCTTAACGATGACGGTACTAAAAAGAAAAGAAATATGAGAACAATAACTGGTAAGAAAAAGCTAGGAGGATTATCTCGTAAGAAAGATTACGGTTCAGATAAGAAACCTTATCCTAGTGTTAAGTCTAAAGACTTTGCAGGCGGTGGTCGTAGTTATCCTATTCCTACTAAAGCTGATGCTCGTGATGCTCTTAGATTAGCTGGACTTCATGGTCGTTCTGATGTTAGAGCTAAGGTATATAAGAAATATCCTGAATTGAAGAAATCAGTTCTTGGTTCTAGAACAAGATTATTAAAGGATAACTATAATAACTTTGGTTTAGAAAAGGATTATAGTAGTAGTTTTGCTCCTAATGCTTTGACTAAAGCTAATATGAATTCTGTTAAGACTAATAGTGTAGTTCCAAGTAAACCTGTTGGAGCTTCTATTAGTTCTAGTACTAGTCCATTATCTAAATCTAGTAGATTTGGAAACTTTATGAGCGGTATAGGTGGAGAAGCTATTAGTGCTAGTATTGGAGCATTAGGTAATATTATAAGTGGTGTTACTAATAAGAACAGTATTAATAATATTCAAGCTCCTACTAGACCTAGAACTATAATTCCTGCAAGGATGAGAACTACTTATAATATAAATCCACAATTAGCTGAAAGTCGAGATTCTGAAAGAAATATGGCTAGAATTATTGATTCTAATACTTCTAGTTCGTCAGGAAAGATTGCTCGTATTCAATCTTTAGCTAATCGTGGAGTTCTCGAACGTAATAAACTAAGAGGTATGAAAGAGAATGTTGAGACAGACCTTCTCAATCGTTATGCTCTTAATCGTCAAAGAGTAGAAGCTGCAAACAATCAAGTATTAAACGCTTATGATAATGCAGTTACTCAAACAGAAAATGAAAAGATTCAAGCAAGAGCTAATAATCGTACTAATATAATTGAAGGTCTTACTAGTGCAGTTAGAGATTATCAATTAGGTATGGATAAGAGACGTTCAGAAGAAAATGCTACTGCCGCTATAATGTCTGCAAATCCTGAACAAATGGAATTATTCTTAAAATTGATGGATAAGAATAAAGGTAGATTGAGTAAAGTACGTAGTAGTCTATTCAGATGTGGTGGTAAGAAAAAGATTGCTTAACTATAAATAATATAACTATGCCGATAGATATTAGAACAGCTGGTTATCAAAAGAGGGAGCGGGTTGCCGCTCCTTTAGATGTTTACAATAGTACGTTAAATACTCTACAACAGAAACATGATACTGCTATTGAAACTAGTAATCAGATTAAAACGTTTCTTGCTAATAAGCAATTAAACGAAGCTGAAAATGAGTGGCTCGATAAATATTCGAGAGATGTTAATGCTCAAATAGAAGCAAGTGCTCAAGAAGGTAGTTATGCTACTGCATTGACTACTGCAAGAAGATTAGCCGGAGAAGTTGCTAGTAATCCAGGACTTATTGGTCGTGAGCGTTATCAACAAGAGTTTAAAAAATTCCAAGATGAAGTTACTAATAGTGATGCTTATGACGGAGATGTTAAGGCTTATACATTGGAACAGAACAAATATAATTATCAAGACCAAACAGATGAAACAGGCAAAATAATAGGCGGCAATCAATTCCAACCTAATTATCGTCCTGTTGAACAAATAGATTATAATACTTTATATCAGAAAGTATTGTCTACTGTTGGTGTTGATTCTAGTTCAGGCGAACAGTTAGTATGGGGTGATGCAGAAGGTAATCTTAAAGAAGGTCGAGGAAATATTGCTGCTGGTGATGTTCCTTATCTTAAAACTTCCAGTGGTATTCAACAGTTATCTAAGGAAAAGATACGTGCTGCATTTGAAGCTGCATTAAATGAAACTCCTGGTGCTCGTGCTTCTCTTGAACAAGACTATAAAGTTAATGTTTGGAAAGCTAATAAAGGTAATAAGAATAATCTTGTTACTAAGCCTGACGGAACTATTATGTCGCAGAGAGAATTTGAAGAGAATCTATTTGCTCCTAGATATGCTGCTTCTGCTTATCGTAGAACTGAAAGTAGAATTAGTCCTGAATTAGGATTTAATCTATTAGCTGCTTCACGTAAAGCTGCTGCTAAACCTAAGACAGGTAAAGAACCTGAATTATTGTCTTCTATGCAAACAATTGGTGGTAAAGAGAAAGTAGAGCCTGATACTCCTGCTAAGGTTGCGTCACAATTAAATACACTTAATGGTCAATTAGCCAATATGTTCGCTACTTATGGAATATCTAAATCTGCTCCATTAGATAAAGCGTATGCTCAATTAAGGTCAAGTATTGCTAATAATAGCAATCTGTCTGATACAGCTAAGAAGCAAGCATTGGATGAAGCATATAATTATTATAGTGGTATTAATAACGCTAATAATAGATTAGATGCTATGAAAGGACATCTTACACAAGATGAACAGTTTGCATCTGATTTCTTAGGTAAGAGACTTAGTAATGGAAATATGGCAGATACTAATAATCCTATGCAACGTGAATATGCTAATAGAATGAATAAGTTATTCACAGATTCGCAAGGTAATAGTTTCGATACAGTTCTTGTTAATCCTATTAACGAAGCTAGTAAGGCTGCTATTATATCTAAACTAAGAGTTGATATGGGTCTTACTAGACAAGATGTATCATTCTCTAAAATAGGGGATAAAGAATATATTCGTATTAGTAAAGATGCTTATACTCGTTTAGCTCCTGAAATAAGTGAAGTATTAAAAGTTAATCCTATTGGATTTACTAATGAAGGTGTAGAACCTAAATCATTTACTAGGGCTGATGAAGTCTATCATGGTAATAAATATTATGGTAGTAAAGTCACTGCATTTATGGCTGGCTTTAGAGCACTTGGTCGTGGAGAGATAACAACTGCCAGAAGTGATAAAAACTCAATAGCCTATGTATATGAGAAAGCTGCACAAATATCTAATGCTGCGACTGAAAGAGTATCTAAAACTCTTCCTCCTACTTATGTAGACTTAGCAGTATTTGACTTACCGCCTCATGTTGTTGCTTTAGGTCAGGGCTTTGAATCTGAACAACTAAAAGACTATAATGAACGGGTTATGAATATGGTTAGTATTGCTAATCCAGGAAGTATAGTTATTAAGAAACGTAATGAAGAAGGAGTTCTTGAAGTTGTTGAAGATAGTAGAGATAGAGATGCTATCATGCAAACTATTCAAGCACAAATTAAGAAGAAGAATATTAATAACGGTTGGTGTAGTTCTGCTTCTACTGGTGAATATGGTATATTCTTAAATATTCCTTATACTGTAAAGACAGGTAAGAATGTTGGTAAGAATCCTGATTCTGATATGGAAGATAGAATACAGAACGCAGTAGCCGGAGACTATATGATTACAGGTGCTGTACTTAATGATGAGATAGAGAGATTTAAATCTTTGCCTGCTGTTAAAGCATGGGACACTCTCAATTCTATTAAGTACAATAACGCTCTTAAAAGAGGTTATCGTTTATCAGATAGTGAATTTGGAGACGGTAGTTATTCAGCTGTTACTGATGGCAACCTGTATCAAATACTCGATGCTAGTGATTCTCCTGTAATTAAAATTACTGAAAGTGAGTTATTTGAACGTATGCTTCAAAACAATCAAGCTAATGCTGTTCTTGCTCCTGTTAAAGAAGATATAGATTTGATTAGTGCTAGAAATGGTTCTATTGCAAATTCCCCCATAGAAGAGCAACAAGTGATTGCTCGTCCGCTTATGCAGAAGGCTATGATAATGGCAGGTGCTACTGGTAATCTAAATGAATTAGATATAGATACTAAGAGACAAGTATTTCAATTCTTTAATCGAATGTACTCTAGTCTTACAGGTGAAACTCCTAGTCAAGTTATACTTAATCAAATGAACGACTTAATGAAGTAAGCGTATGCCAAACATGTTTGATAATATATCAGTAGAAAAAGCTCCACTAACTAGTGGGGCTAATTCTGTTAATATGGCTAATGATGCTCCTACTGTTACTAAATATAAACCTGATGTTGCTGCACAAGGTGATTTTATGTTTCGTAATCTTATAGGTAAAGAAGTATTTACTGGTACAGAGGAAGATTATCATTCATTAGCTAAGTATGGTGCTGAACCTAATAGGTATCAAAGTAGAGAAGAATTAGAAACTCTACATGCTAAGAATCAATCAGCTTGGAAACAGGCAGGTAATGCTTTAGGACAAATTATTGGTACTGTTATTGGTGATACTGTTGGAGGTATGGGTATGCTAATAGATATAGCCACTGCTGGAATACTAGATGATAAACCTTTTAGTAACTTTATTACAAGAGCTGGCGATACTATATCTGATTATGTTCGTGACGATTTATTTCCTATATATCGTGAGAACCCTAATAAAGCATTTGATATGAATGACTTTTCAGGTTGGTTCTTTAGTCAGGTTCCTAGTATTGCTAGTTCTCTATCTTTAATGATTCCTGGCATTCTTTTAACTAAAGGAGTTGGAGCTGTTGGTAAAGGAGTTGCAGCATTAGGACGTAGTAGTTCTAAAGTAAGTCGTGCAATGAATTGGGCAAAGAAGGCTACTAAATTAGATAATGTATATCGTGCTAATAGATTAAAGATATTAGCTAATGACGGTATTACAGCTATTGGTATGCGTTTAGGTGAAAACTATCAAGAAGCTCGTGCTGTTGCAGAACAAATAGAAGGCGAAGCATTGTCTCTGTTTACTGGAATGTCTGATGAAGAGTTTCAGAATTGGTTAGATAACAATCCTGATATTGCAAGTGAAGCTAAAGAAAGAACTAAAGAAGAAGCTGCTCTTATAGTTGCAGATAAAGCAGCTATGCGTGACTTTGGATATAATGCAGGTAATGTATTCTTTGACTATATGCAATTACGTGCAGTTAATAAAGCGTTAGGACAAATTAATCGTGCTATTACTCCACGTATTCGCTATTCGCAGAATCAAGCTCTCGATAGAATAGCTTCTACTGGTATGGAATCTGCTAGCCAAACATTAGGTCAAGCAGCAAAAGGAACTATTAAAGATTTTGCAGGTAAAATAAATCGCTTTATTAATTCTAGTGAGAATCTACTATTATTTGAATTAACCGAAGGTATTGAAGAAGCTATTAACTTTATAGGTCAAGAAGAAGGTACTTTATATGGTCGTTACCTATTAGGTCAAGCTGGACAATATAATGGTGCTGTTTCTATGGATAGAATAGAGAAGTACTTGCAGAATCCTCAATTATACAATGCTGCACTTTGGGGAGTTATTGGTGGTATTACTTTTGGTAGTACTATGTCAGCCATTAATAATCGTAAAGGCGGTAATGTAGAAGAGAAACAACGTATTGCTGAAATAAATGGTCGTGAACAGGTATTCAATGAGTATGCTCGTCAGATGCAGATTATTGATAATGGTGAGAATCCATATCAAATAGAACGTGATGCTAATGGTAATCCTATTACTTATTTAGATGACGGTACTGTTAGTCAAGACCCAACAGTTGGTACTACTCGTTATACTAAGGTTAGCCCTGAAGAACAAGAAGATTTGCGGGCAGCGGCTAAAGAGAAGTTTACTACTACTCTTACTTTAAATGCTATTCGTTCAGGTAATTATGAACTACTTGAAGATTATATTGAAGACCCTAGACTAAAGAAGAAACTAGTTGATTCAGGTCTTGTAGATGATACTGAATACGATAGAGATACGCAAGAATTAAAGAAAACTATGCGTACTGTTCTTGATAGATACGTTAATTATTCTACTGCATTACGAAGTTCTAATATTGATGATGCTTTACTAGATGTTGCTATATCAGAGAATATAGTTAATGCACAAGAAGCGGACTTATTAAATAAACGAGTAGAAAGACTTAATACTATTCAATCTCAATTAGAGAATAGCATACCGGCTATTAATGAAGTTCTTGACCCAATGGCTAAGAATCGTATGCAGTTAGGTATATTAGAACAGTATCGTAGAGAAGTAATGTCTACTTATAATAGTCTAAAGAATAGTAACAATCCTTTAGATAGAGCGCAAGCTAGTCAATATCTTGATTTATCACGAGTAATCGAATCTAAGGTTACAGACTTACGAAGAGGTTTAAGTCCTATGGAAAGTTTGTTCCTAGATAATGTTCGTAGTGTAGAGAATATTGCATTAGGAATAGAAGGTAGCGAAGAACAGAATAACTTAATCAAGAAACAAATAGAAGAACTTGATGAAAATGATGTGGCTCTGTTTAAACAGGCAGGTAAAGACTTTAGTCTTGGTACTCTTGCTAAACAAGTTCGTAATATTAATTCAGAGTATATGGATAATATGGGACAGATACTTCTTGATGAAATTCGTAGAGATAATTATCGTTCTCGTATTATTACTACTAATGAACAAGCTAAGGAATTTGAAGATACTCGTAAGAAAGAATTAGAAGATGCAGCTAAGAATCTAGTTAAATCAGCAAAGAAGAATCTTAATGACTTTGTTAATATGGCTAATGAAGAAGAGCTTGGTAATCTTGAGAAAGCACTAGATAATGCGTTTACTGATGAAGAAAGTCAGAATACTAGAAATAAAAGTTTATCTAATGCTGTTAGTATTTTAACTAGTTCAGAGAATGGTAAGAATGAAATAAGTAATCTAAGAGAAGCTATTACTAAGAGAAGAAATAAGTTAGCTATACAGAATGAAGTACAGCAAAGACAGCCGGAGAATCAGCAAGAAACTTCCTCTATGGGGGAAGGGAGGAGCGAAGCGACGACTCAAGAAGAACTAGAAGTTAAGCCTAAGCCTAGACCTAAACCAAAGACTGCAAAAGAGAAGAAATTAAAGGAAACGTTAGACAAAGTAGTATCTCAATCTAATTCAGGTATTGTAAATAAGTCTAATATAGGTAATCTTGAATTTACGATAGTAAATCCTTTTGCAAGTCTTAGTGACGTATCTCGAAAACCAGTTAAAGTTAATGATATTGATATTCGTATTAGTAGGTTCGGAAATGTAAGTATTGACGGATTAGATGCTAAAGGCAATATAATTGCTGATGTCACTATTGAAGAACTTAATGCAGCTATTGCTATTGGAGATATTACTGTTGTAGATACTTCCAAGAAAGAAGATACTGGAACTGATAATACAGTTCTTGAATCATCCATATCTGATAATGATTTGGAAGGTCAGCGTCAACGTATAGAAGAAATCAATCTTATCATAGACTTGTATAATCAGATACAAGGTAATGAAGTAGAAGGTAAGACTTTTACTAGTCTTAATGATATGATGATATATCTACAACAACTTAATCCTAGAGCTATTAATCTATATAACGATATTAAAGTTCTAGCTAATCGTCAAATAGTAAACGGTAAGATAGTTAATGTTGATACAGAAGTTAAGACGCCTTCTGATATTATACAGTCTGCAAGTAAGACATTAGAAAATGCTATTGCAGAAGATAAACAACGAGCTAAAGATAATGGTTATTTCTTTAATTTAGTTAATCTAAGCGATAGTAAAGTTTATTCTCGTATTGGACAACTTAAATCTAATGATACAGTTAGTGTAGAATTAGATGAGAATAATAATCTTATAGTTAAGTCTCGCGGAATTAAAATAGGAGAGTTTCCTAAGATTGGTTATAATAACGGTAATGTTGAAGTTATGAATCAAGGTTGGAGATATACTGTTAAAGATGGCAGTATAGATTTCATAACTCAACTTCAATCTATTATTAGTAATGAAGATGAAAGTGCTAAAGAATTTGTACAACTGCTTAATAATATACGTCGTTTGTATCGTGTTCGTAATAACCCTGAAGTTGAAGGAACATTCGGACATCAGCTTAATGCTTTACAAGAGAATGAGAACTGGAAGAATCTAACTAGTTTATTCGGTGATACTCAAACTAATCTATTAGATAGGATTAGACATCTTAATAGTATTATATTCTTTAATAATGCTCTTAATGTTAATCAGTCTGATTTTAGTACCATTGTTAACGATTCGTTAACTAATTGGATGAATAAACTCAAGAAGTCTTATACGGACATTAATAACTTAAAGTCCTCTATTAGTAAAACTAAGTCTAAAAAGAAACGTCTAGTTGTTGGACGTACAAGTTCAGGTAGTGTTATTTATGCTAAAGATAAACAAGGTAATCCTATATATCGTAAGTTTGGAGATGTTACTACTAGTGAAGCAACTGACGGTTATCGTTTAGTAGTAGGAGTTGACGGCGGAGTAGCTGATATTAAAACCAATACTATTATTGCGGCTAGTCGTATTCCTAGAAATGTAGTAGGTATGACTATTAAAGATTCAGAAGGAAGACTTATTGCAGTTCCTAGTCGTGAGAATACTATGAGTAATAGTGAAACTGGTGCTACTGAATATACTAAGAGGTTTAACGAAGGATTAGATAAACTACTTCATTCTTTATTAGATGCTACTCTACAAGGCAATGAAAATCTTCATACTCAACTATTAGAAGAAGTATCTAAATATATAGGTAAACAGAAAGTACTGTACGGTTATGAAGTAAGAGGTCATGCTTTAATACCTATTAATAGAGTTGCGCCAACTATTTATTTTAATCTTAAAGATAGAAATGTAGCTTTCTCTATTCCTGGTGAACTTAAACCTAGAAGACTTATGGCTCGTATGCCTAATGGTTTTGTTCCTACTAATAATCATGGTAATTTTAGTAAAATGTTGCAAGAAGTATATGCTTTACTTACTCGTAATGTTGTTAATTCAGCTATTCGTGGTGAATCTAATCTATTTAGAGTTGTAGACGGCAAGTTACAAGCTAAGATACCTAATATACTTCAAGACGAATGGTTTGATACTGGTTATAGTAGTTATGAAGAATTTGTAGCTAAGGACGGAGTATTGGTTACTGATTTAGGAAATGTTACTGATAGTAAAGGTAATATCATTAGTAACTTTAATTATACTGGCGATGTTTATAATAGGACTATTACTCTTATGAATCCTAGTCGTAGTACTGGTCGTACTAACGCGGCTGACGCCGCTGTTTCCCCCATAAAGGAGCAACAAACTGTGTCTCCCGTAGTTGTACCTGACCCACTTGCTAGTAAAGACAGTACTCCTAAAATAGGTACTCTTATGGAAGTTGCGCAAGCTAACACTGATAATCCTAATCTACTATCTGTTATATCTGCATTAGAAAGTGCTGGTATTAAACTTAATCCTGATATTGAAATAGTAGGTGATGAAGGTAGATTTGCAGGAATAGTCGCTGGTGGTAATACTATTACTCTTAGTAATCGTTTTAATAGTCTTGCTCCTGAACGTAGAGTTCTTACTCTTATACATGAAGGTGTACATTATCTACTTAATGATGAACGTGCTAATATAGAACAATCATTCGGAGACTTATACGATAAGTTTGCTAACTTTATTAATCAGGATTCTGCTCTAATAGAAGAGTATGGAAGATTCTTAAATAGTGATAAACCTAGAGCTGTTGCTATTGAAGAGTTTGTAGTTGAAGCTATTACTAATCGTACATTCGCTAGATTACTTGCTAGAATTAAGTATGATTCTAATCCTACTACTGAATCAAATAACCTATTTACTAAAATAATAGATGCTTTAGTAGAATTAATAGGTAAAATAGGACAAATAGATAATACATTACTTGGAGAAGTTCGTAATCGTTTATCTACTATTGGATTAGAAACTAGTGATATAGCTAGTACTTCTACTGTTACTCATGACGATACTTTTGATAGAGCAGAGGAAGATGTTAGTGTTCCTACTGATGATGTATTTGATATTCCTGATATAGACTTAGATTTAGATAGTAGTATAAGTGATAACTACCGTCAAGTCGATAATTTCGATAGTCTGATTGAGGGATTGAATAATCGACAAAAGGCTATTGTGACGCATTTGTTTGACACTGGTGAGCTTAGTTTTGTATGTAGTTAAGTAAGATAAGCATAGAGACGAAAGTCCGGCAGAGAGCCTTAGAATGAGCCATTTTAAGCGCATCTGCCGGACTTTTATATTTTCCTTATCTTACTATCACGACAGTATATAAAATGCGAAATTCGGCAGGAATTTGCGGTCTACGGGCATCTGTCTGCCTTCGTAACGTGCGGTTTTCGTCCGTCTAATGAATCTATTTGATAGTATTGATAATAATGCTATCTTTGGTAATGTTAGTAATAACTTAATTAATAATATAAAGTATATGAGTTGTATTCCTAGTAACCCTAAATTAGATAAGCTATTACCGCTTACTAATAATGATGTTAGAAAGTCTACTGAATACCTTGCTACTATCGAAGACAATAGTTTTCGTGATTGGTATAAAGAAAAGACTGGTAGAGATTTCAATGATGAGAATATTGATACTAATACTGTTAATGCTATAATAGCATATAATAACAGAGAGACTATCAATACTAAAGATTATGTTCAGAACGTTCGTACTTCACGGACTGGTGTATTTGGTAATGACATAGCGAAAGAAGACCACGCTATTAATATTCTTGCTACTATTTATTTAAAGAGTCAAGGAAGTATTCGTAAAGCTCTTGCTAATAAAAAACGTAAGGGTGAAAACGAAGTAATAAAGGATAAAGCCGGTAATGAGTTAAGTCCTCAAGCCGCTATAAAGCTGACTATGATTACTTATCTTAATAGACATCTGAAAGAGAATGATAAAAAACTTACTCAGGAACAAAAGGCTTATGTAGGTACTATTATTCGTAATCTTTACGATGGTGGTAATTATAATCGTAATGAGTTATTTGATATAGTAATTAACTCACCGGAAGTAGTTAGTCTTAGCAAAGAGTTTGGCATAGATACTAATGAAGACTATGAAGCTGGCGATGATGTTAAAGAAGATAGTGAACAGAACTCTCGTCAAGATGACCAAGAAACTATTGCTGCTCTTCGTGCCGATTGGCTTGGATTAGCCGACCAACGAAAAGATATAGATAAGAATGTTAGTAAAGAAGTAAAAGAATGGTTTGCTCGTTTACCTAAAACAAATAGTAATAGTTTTATAAATGAACAGCCTGATACTTCTAATAATACTTATTCAGGCATGGCTGAAAGTGCTGGCTTTGATAGTTCTTTTAAAGCTATTAATAACTATGGTAACTTCTCTAGTGTTGAAGCTATGGTAGAAAGTTTCCATACTATTGCTGCAAGATTTAAAGAAGTATCTCATTTAGAATATGCTGCACGTTTACTAGAAGACGAAGCTAATGTTCAGATGAGAAATAAGATATTTACTCAACTAAAACAATCTATTTGGGAACGTAATGAAGTAGTTTATAGTCAAGACGGTTCTAATGTGGTTACTAAGAATCGTAATACTTTTCCTAAACTTAATCTACAAAACAAAATACTTAATAGTTTCGATTCACTTATTCACAATCCTTCTATTATGGCTAATGATATTGCCGTATTAGACGAACTTAAAAACAGATTATCTACACTAAAAAATTCTAACACAAATGAAATCCAAGAAATTACGGAGCAAATTGCTGCAATTTTTAATAAGTATAACTTCGGCATCAATAGACAGGGTGTTGTTAACTACGTTCGTAACTTCGGTGATAACCAACTTTCTAATATCTCTTCTATTGTCGATGATTTGTTAGAGTTTAATAAAGTAGTAGGTAAGGCGACTAATCTATTAAAAATAGATAATGAAGCACAACGTATCTATTATGCAGGTGAATATGCTAAAACTAAAGAGAATGAAGAATATGTAGTAGTTCCTTTTGATAAATCTCAACTACAATACAAAGGTGGTTATGCTAATAATATAGCCAATCGTATATCTAATAGATTTAAAGATTATCAGATAGTAGATTCTGAATTTAATAGTATTAATGCAGAGAACAATCTAGTTAGTGATATTCTAAAGAACAACTATATAAGTAAGTTCTTTGAAAGAATTAACGATAATCGTTATAATGATAATCCTGTTAGTAATACCGAACTACGTGATTACTTAGTTAAATTTACTAATATTCCTCAATACAGATATAGTAATATTCTTATTGAGAAAACTTTGTCTAATGGAAAAATAGTCCCAGGTTTACTTCGTCTTACAGATACTGGTTATGAACTAACTGAATATTATCGTGAATTTGGTGCACAATTATACAACGGAGTTAGTAACGAAGTAACAGGAAAGGCTAAATCTTATAAAGATATCAATGCTCTTGAATGGGATATTATTACTCTGAATGAATACGCTAATAATGGTGACAATTATGAGATGACTAAAGGAGTTAAGAAATCTAAGTTCTTTACTCAAACACCTTCTGATGCACCTAAGACTTTCGTATTTAATAGTTATAAGTTAGATTATACTGGACTATTTAATGCTAACGGCTCTATTAATCGTGGACATCCTATATATGTAGCTTATGCTAATATTTATGCTAAAGAACTTGCAGAAATGGCGCAAGCTATTAACTTCTTATTTGAGACAACTGTTGAGAATGGAGTAGTAACTATCGTATCTGATGAAAATGGTAAACCTAAGATAAAAGAAGAGTTTAAAGATTTACGTAAATCTGAAGCTAGACTTAACTATCATTATCGTAAAGGTATTCTTGATTCAAATGGTGTTCCTACTGGTAATGTATTTAAGTTTAGAAGTCTACTTATTGATAAAGTTAAGAACCTTAATAAGTATAATAGTGAGACAGCTAAAACGGTAGATATGAATTGGCTGTTTGAAGGAGGTGACGTATTCTCACTTCTTTATGGGGGAAAGAATAGTGAAATATCATTGATACAAGACGAGAATGGAGAATACAATATTAGGCTTACTGGTGAACTTCGTAATTCAGTTTATAATTATATAGATAATTATATTAATTATAGAATACAAGAAGCTGTTGCTAAATACAGTTCTAATAAAGAGTTTGTAGATAGATATAAGAACGCTAGTCAAGAATCATTTAATGCTTTTATTGCAGAAATGGTACTTAACTATGAGATTCAATATAACAATCTTAATGATATGTTCTTTGGAGATGAAGCATATTATAAAGATTCTCGTGATACAATTAAACGTAATAAAGAATATCAAGCCGGAGGATTAGCTTATGCAGGTTATGACTTATACAATGTACAGAAGCATTTGGGAGATATAGTAATTTCTCCTAATAAGACTATTAGTGTAGATAGTAGTTTTAAATATATTACTCTTGAAGATGTTCAAAGCAAAGGTGGAGTTATTGAAGATTTAAAGAAACAATTAAAGATAGCTAAAGTATCTAAAGAGACAGAAGCATTTGTACTTAAACAGTTTGCTAAAGATAAATCAGAAGTAACTGATGCTCAATCGCTCATAACCTTAGACGAATTTGTTCGTAGAATGTATCTACGTGGCGAATATGATAATTATAAAGACTTAATTGAAGCTCTTTATGATGAAAGTAAACCTATTGATAATGTTAAGTTAGGAGAATTATCTAAGAAAATACAAGTTCAAAAGAACTTCTATTATGACTTAGAAATAGATAATGATGCTAAATTAGCTAATCCTATTCAGATTAAAAATGCTGAATTTGTACTTATACCTAGATTTTTAGGTAATAGTGAACTTGGCTTACTTGCTAAATATATGACCGATAATAATATTGGTCAGGTTAACTTTACTACTACTGAAAAAGCTACTACTAATAGAGTATTAGAGTTTTGGGATGCTCATGGAAAATTCCCCTCTAAAGAAAGGTTGAAACAGTTTAACTTGGATATTCAAACTAAGTATAAAACTGGTTGGTATTCTAATCTATATACACAGCAAGATATTCCACAACACATGGACGGTGAGAATAAAGCTGGATTGCAGATAGTTAAGAAACTAATTGATAATATAGGTAATACTCCTGAAGGACAATCTCTTATTAAAGACTTCTTTGATAACTTTACAGCTAATATTCAAGATAGTTTCAAAGATGCTGCTTCTCGTATTGGAGTTAGTATTGATGCTAAAGGAAACGTAGTATATGAAGATGGTAAAGCTAAGATTGATAATAATCAATTTATAGCATTAATCAAAGATGAGCTAACTCGTAGAGGATTAGATAGTAATTATCGTAAATATGCTGAAATTAATCCTGAAACTGGTATGCCTTATATGCCAGCATGGACTAATCTAGTTCGTAGTAAGATAGAGAATATTGTAAATAGTATATTTACTAATCGTATTACTCGACAAGTACTTCCGGGATTTCATGCTAGTCAAGTATCAGATGTTGGTATGACAGCTTTATCTAGTCGTACAGATTTAAGAGATTTGATGCAATCAAAAGTAGAAGAAAAGCATGGGTATAGTCTAGGACGTAAACTTACTTATCATAAAGACGGAAGTCAAATAGTAGAAATACTATTACCTAAATGGATGGTTAAGGCTTATAATACTTATGACAATGAAGGCAATCTTATACACGAAGTAACTATTGAAGATTTGCAAGCTGCTGGATTAGATACTATGATTGGTTATCGTATTCCAACAGAAGGTAAACAATCTATTGCTGTTATGAAAGTAGTAGGTTTGTTAGACGAATCTCAAGGTTCTACTATTGTTGTTCCTGATGAATGGGTATTACAAACTGGTGCTGACTTCGATATTGATAGTATCTACGGTATTTATCATACTGCTTATTTTGATAAAAATGGTAAACCTCATAAAGTCAAATATATAGAAGGAGAAGACGAAGTATCTACTTATCGTAGATATATTGGTTATATAAATTCTTTAATAGATAAAGAAACTCGTAAAGCTACTAGTTCTGAATTTACTAAAGAAGAATTTAAAGAAGCTCGTAAAGCTGCAAGAGAAACTGTTCTTAAAGCTAATGAAGAATATGATAAATTCTTAACTGACCAAGTTAGAGATTTAATAGCTGAAACAGACAAAACATGGATATTACTTCCAAGAGAAGTAAAAGATAATCTTACTGTTACTTTTAAATCAAAAGAATTAAAGTTTGGCGAAAGAGTAGATGCTATTGTTAGTAAAATGAGCTTCTATGAGAATGAATATAAAGATAATAATAGTGTTGCTAAGTTTGCACAACAGTATCGTAATATTCAATCTATTATTAATGAGCAAAGAGAATTTTATCAAAATATAAAAGATAATGCTGAACAATTAGCTATTGATTATGCTGATGAAACTCGTAGAGCTAGATTAGAACAAACTATTCAAGCAAGAGCTGAAATAGTAGGAGCTATGTCTTTAGAAGAATTTAGTCAACTAACAGTAGCTCAACAGAATACTCGTGATGCTCGTAACAATAAGATAGTAGATACATTTATTAATATAATGAATCTACCAGTATCTATTGGTGAGAACTTATCGTCTAGTAACTTTGAAGATATTAAAGCTGCAAAGAGCAATATCTTTGAAGGTTTATCAGAGACTTATCGTAATATTAATTCAGTAATTGCTCAAAATTGGTATCGTGATGCTAATATGTCCGGTGCACGTCTTAAAGCTATTTCTGTTAATCGTGACAACTTTGCCTCTATTGGTAATAAAGCTAAGACTATTATTGACGGTGCTCATGGTGGTTTTAGGTTTGTATATACATATAATACAGAGAAAGAAGCCAAAGACGCTCAAGCAAAATTAAGAAAACGTTTTAGAGACGTAACTAGAAGTGGAAAAGAAGTAATGGTAGACCATAATCAATTAGGTTGGAGTTACGATAATCTTAATATAGATAATCGTTTAATTACTCCTTACTCTTCTGAAACTACTGCACTTATTCTTGACGGTGTAAAAGAAGGTGGTGTACCTAATGTTGATTTATATACTTTCGATGTATATAAGTCTATTGTTGATTGTGGTGCAAACTATGAAACTTCTATCTTATTCGTTAATCAACCTGTAATAACCGAACTTATTACTAGACAAAATGCTAACGATAATGTATTCGGTGAAACTGGATTTAATCCTCTTATAGGATTGAGACGAGATATGTATATAAGATTAGCTAAATCTCTCGGTATTCCTGCAAACAGTATTACTAAAAGAACTCGTCTTAAAGATATTAAGTCAATGCTTGAAGCTAAAGGAATAAGTATTAACGAAGATGAACTTCTTGAAGAAGGAATACGAGTAACAGAATTAAGAGAACATCTTAAAGATAATGTAGAAAATATAGATTCTACTAATGCTGATAATCTTATATATCAAATTAAAGCATTAAGAGCATTTGAATATTTCAAAGAGATAGGTGACCAAATCAATGCCAATATGATGGTAATTACTAGTGATAAGTTTGGTGCTGGTAAATCCGCTAATGAAATTGATAATGTAATTAATCGTATTACTGATATTAAGAATAGTAATATTACTCGTGGTAAAAAGGGAGAACCTATTCTTAAAGCAGTTACAGAAGAAGGTAATAAATCTCTAATAGACGCTATTTATCCTAAGATTAATTTTAATACTATTAATGATATTAATCAAGATGATTCAGAATCAGCATATCCTTCTTTGTATTATCAGTTGAAGTATAGTTGTATAGCTACTGAAAAGATTATTCGTGATAGTGAGATATTTAAAACTCAAACTCCACAATTCCGTGAGTTAGTTAATAAGTTCGATATTCGTAATCTACAAACTATTCAACAGTTAGAGAGTTTCATAATTAATATGAGTCAAGCACAATCTAATTTTGTTAATACTAATAGATTTATAACTAGAAGCGATAATGAGTTTATTCCTAGTTATAATTTGAATCTTATTAGTAGTCAACAGAATGCTCGTGCTAGATTATATGGTTATACTGATATAGTAGGTAGCTTCAATATGTCTGATATGTCTGAAAAGAATATAGAAGCGTTTATGAAGTTGTCTCCTGCAAATAAAGTAGTATTGATTCAAAGATATACTTCGGATGATAATCTATTTAAAAATCTAAATGTGGAGTATAAAGGTCGTCGTAATAGTTATGATAGAATATCTATTATAGATAGTACTATATCTACTGAATCTCAATATCAGATGTTTCGTAATGCTTGGCATAGTAATAATCCTTTCGTTAAACTTACAGCTATGGACTTAATAAGATATTCTATGGTAGTAGAAGGTTATAAGTTTAAAGGCGGAACAGTTAGTAAGATTATTCCTGTTGAGCTTTTATATGGACAGGATACTGGTATTGATTCTGATAATGGAGTTTCAACAGCTACTAATATTATTAATGATTCAGACAAAGCTATTAATAGTATGATTCAATACGGTAGTGAAACAGGAACTTATGAAAGACTTAGTAATGATGATAAGGCAATAGAAAAATTACGTGACTTATTCTTTAGAACTAATCCTAATAATCCTGATGTACTTACATTTGAGAATAAGAAGTATAAGGAATCTAATAAAATAGTATTCAATAGACTTGGTGTAGGTGTGCTTAGTTTTAAAGAAGCACAAGAACGTAAAATGATTACTGGTAGTGAAAATAATCGTAAATATCGTTATTATGCTAAAACTAATGATAATAATAAAGTTCTACGTTTATATAAGCTAGTATATGATAATGATGTTGTATATATGCTTCCTACTAATCAATTAGAACAGAATGAAATTGGAGAAGTTAGTATTAATCCTGATAATAATAGAATGTTTCTTCCATTAGATATATTAGAAGAAGTTTCTATTAATCAGTATGACCCTGCATTTATTAGTTCTATTAATATAGCTATGAACTCTGATATTCGTAAGTTTGTAGTTCTTCCTAAAGCATTTGAAGCTGGTGCTAATTTATTAATAGAAGAAGCGTTTCCTAATAGTACTGTCTTGGCTTCCCCCATAAAGGAGCAACGTATTGATACTTCTCGTAGATACATTATTGCTTCTACTGATAATCAAGTTATACTCGATACTATCGAATCTCTTGAAGCAGCAGGTATTACTAATTATATTGTTGCTGCTCCTAATATGAATTATGGTAACATTCGTAAACTTATTAATGACCATAATAACGCTGATATTGCAGCTAAGAGATTACAATTAGCTATGACTAAATTAGAAGCTAATGAAGTTCAACTTAGAAAGAAGAAATCAGATAATTCTGAATCTCCTTATTATGCACAACTTAAAGCTAGCATTAATCAAACTATTGAAGATGTTAATGTTAATGGTATTTGTTTTGTTCCTGTTCTCCAAACTGTTGTAGATAATACAGGTTTTAGAGCTGGCGGATATTTTAGATACGAAAAAGAAGGTAATGTTTATATTGTTACTAACTTAGGTCGTGTAACTACTAAATCTGTTAGTCTTACTCCTGACTATATGTATAGTAAGAAAGTAACTATTAATAGTGTTAGTCAATTACAATTCCCTAGACGTAATGCCATTACTCAAGTAGTTAAAGAAAATGCTAGATTAGATAAATTTGCTAATAATAACATTATTCGTGTTCAGACAGAAGATAACTTTATTAATGAAGATATACTTGAATCTGCATTGATAGATAATGATAAAGAGATAAATGATTATATATCTCGTGTTATTGAAAGTGTTGAACGTAGTAATGCTAATGTAGAAGAAGCTGCATTAAACGATGCTTTCCGTTCATTTACAGCTATTGATTTACGTTCTAATACAGCTACTAAGTTAAATGATAACTTACGTGAACAAGCATTGAAGATTATCAATGGTTATACTAATAGACGTATTGATGATTTCTTATTTGATATACATAACTTCTTTACTACTTATGTTACTAATCCTGACGGAACTTATAAGTTAGATGAAAATGGTAACAAGATAGTTCGAGAGAAATGGAGTATAACTAATAAGAAGTTATTCGACCGTATGTTAGAAGATGAAACATTACGTACTCGTTATGAAATGTTCCTAGATGATATTAATAGATTTGTAGAAGACTATTCTATTATTGAAGCTATTCAACCTTATAATATTGATGAGGCTTATACTGTAAGTGAAACAGAAGAAGAAATCGAAGGTTTGCGTAGAACTAATGATATGCTTAAACAGATTAAGGATAAGTTCAAACGTATCAAAGACTTAGATAATGTAGTTAAACGTAGTACTAAGATGTACTTCGATAGTTACATTACTAGTCTTTCTAGTGACCCTCGTGTACAATCTAATATGCTTAGTATTACAGAAGCATTTGAAGATGAAAACTTCTTCCAGTTTTGGTTAGCTGATAGTCAAGAGACACATATACCAATAGTTCAAATAGTTCTTAAACAAATGACGAATCAGTTAAGAACTAGTGAAATAGAAGCTAGAGACAAAAAGATAGCGTTTACTTCGGCAATATCGACTATCATTGAGGACGCGAAAAACAACGGTATAGACGTGTCTCTGAACGATATTTTGGACGAAAATGGCAATCTTTTGCTGCCGTATAATGAAACGTTCACTGAAAAATTAAGGTCGCTAAAAGAGGCTGTAAAACTGGCACAAATCGAAGACCCGAACGGTCGAGACGGTTTAATATATAAGAAAGCTAAAGATGAGTTAGAGAAGTTCTTAATAGATAATGTAGAACGTGAATACGTTAAAGAGATGTATCAAGAGTACTATAATGCAAACCAGTTACTTAATAAATACCCTGAAACTTATGTTAAGTTAATGAAGCTATTGCATGAAGAAGGAGATATATTAAGTACAATGATTGACAATGATTATAGTACTCTTACTGTTCAAAACGAAAGACGTCTTAACGAGATTCAAAGCGAACTTACTGAAATGCGTGCGGTTATTGATGTTGACGGTAATTATAAAGAGAACTATTATGAAGCCAATGCAGTTAATAATTATCTATTGTCTCGTCGTCAACTTAATAATAAGTATAAAGAGAACAGACCTAAGGATAGTTTTACTATTCGTTATAAACAAGCTATTGAAGGACTTCAATACCCTGAAACATCTGAAACTTATCGAGAATCAGCTGAATGGCTTAAAGCTAATACTGACTATAAGTTAAAAGGTGAGTTCTTAGATGAGTTAAAGAAAGCTTATATGGATACTCGTGCTGGCAATCCTTTTGATAGTTTTGTTCGTACTATGGCATACGGTAAGTATGATGAAACAGGTGTTATTGACGGTACTAAGTTTACAGAAGTGCAAATAGCTAACTTAAAGAAACATCAAGAGCAAATGTTTGCAGCAGCTGTTGGTAGAGTTAAGCCAAATGAAGAACAAGCTCAAAAATGGTTAGATGAGCATATAAGCTATATCAATACTGTATACTACGAAGCTATGTATGTGGCTATGAACAAAATGGGTAAAGTAGTATTTGATAAATGGTATAACGAGAATCATGTGCTTAATCCTATTACTAAAGAATACGAACCATTAGCTATTTGGAGACAAATGATAGTTAAGGACGAAGCTAATAATATGGAATATAGTCCTAAATATAAATGGTTAGAAACTAAAGTTAAAGACAAGTACAAGAATCCTAACTATGATGAAGTTAAGTTACAACCTTCTACTAATAAATATCGCAATGATAAATATTATGGAATGAATAACTATCAGCAACAACTATACAATGAAGTAGATAATCTACTTAATAGTCTTGTTAAAGATAAACGTAGTCGTGCTTATATTAATCGTGGTTATTTACCTAATCAAGCTATTGAACAACCTCATCAAGGTTTTACTGATTATTGGCAAGACTTTAAACGCAGTCATGGTTGGTATGATACTCCTAATAAGTCTGATATAGAGCTTAATCTATATAAGAGATTTAGTAATGCTCCTATGTTACATAGTTTATCAGAGATTAAACTTCTTCCTATTCGTGAGAAACAAGAAGGTGAAACTATTGATGAATATCTAGCTTATGTTCGTGAAACACAAACTAAGAATAATGAATTACGTAAGCAAAGGGCGCAGGAAAATGCAGAGCGTAATAATCCTAATGTTCTTGAAAGACTTAATTCATTTATTGATAGTATGTATAACTTTAATACTCGTAATGATATAGCTAGATTAGCTAAAATTACTAGTAATCAATTACGTAATATGGATATTATTAAGAGAAATCCTAACGATAAACTTATGGATAATAGATTACTTAGTAGAATTACTGGTAAACAAGAAATACGCACAACTAAAAGTGATGATTCTAATATAGTTAAGCACTTTGAGAATCAAGTTCGTAAGTTAGTATTTAATGAATTTGAAATGGATGAAGGTACTCGTTCTAAAGTATCTCGTGTTATGCGTAATATGGTATCTAGTAAGTTTATGATGTTAAACGTTACTGGTGGTATTGCCAACGTATTATATGGTAAGACACAGATACAAATGGAAATGGCTGCCGGACAATTCTTTAAATACAAAGACTTCCGTAAAGGTGAGAACGAATGGATGCAGAATGTAGGTAGTTATTTAGCTGATGCTTATAATGAAACTACTAATAACGAAACTAATGCTATTATTAGATTATTCAATGTTATTGAATCTAATATGATAACAGAACGTTATGGTAAAGGTAACAATCCTATGGGTAAATTAGAAAATCTGTTGTTTATCCAACAAACCGCAGGTGAACATTATATGCAGAACGCTACATTGTTAGCTATGCTTCATTCTCATAGAGTTGTTGCTGTTAATGGTAAGAATAAAGTAATGTCATTTGAACAGTTTGCTATGGGACTTAGAGAAGAAGCATTGCTTAAAGTTCTTCGTAAGAATAATCCTGAATTAGTTACTAAATATGAAACATTCAGAGATAAAGTGCTTGAATCATATATTGAGAAAGAACGTTATGTTAAGTTTAAAGCTGATATAATAACTGACTTCTTACGCTCTGTTCCTAAAGAGATAAGAGAAGAGTTTAAAGCTACCTATAAAGAAGATACTAAAGAAGAAAGAACTAAGTTTGAGAATCACCCTTCTTTTAGAGAAAGTCTTATCTTGAAGAACGGTGTTGCTACTCTTAAACCTGACAGTGGTCTTACTAATGATGATATTGCAGCTTTCCGTAATAAGGTTATATCAGTTAATCATCAAATACATGGTATCTATGATAAGATTGGTGCTAATCAATTACAACAGTCTTGGTTGGGAGCTTTACTAATGCAATTCCATAAACACTTAGTTCCTGGATTCCAAAAACGTTTTGGTTATCGTTTAGGTCACTTTGACGGTATATATAATGAAACTAGAGAGTCTATTAGTAAAGGAACTTATGTTAGTTTAGGTGAGTTTATAGCAATGCCATTTAAGAAATACTACGAACTTAATGATAGTAACGAACTTCAAGCTGTTCGTACTCTTCAAGGAATTGCTAAAGGTTATGCAGATTTTATAGCTAATCTTACTACTTATTATAACATTCTTCCTGAATATGATAAAGCCAATATTCGTAGATGCTTAGGTGAATGGATAGCTATTACTAAAGCAGTAGCACTATTTGTAGTAGGAAAATTAATGCTAGATGACGATGATGATTCTACACAAGTAGCTGACTATATCCTATATAGTGCTGACCGTCTAATGTCTGAAACTATTCAATATACTCCGTGGGGATTAGCTAATGAAGGTAAGAAACTATATAGTCAACCTGTTGCTGCATTAAGTATTGCGCAAGATAATCTTAGATTATTAGGAGCACTTTGTAGCTATATTATTACTGGTAATCCTGATGATTTATATTATAATTCAGGAAGCTATTCAGGTGAAAATAAACTTGTAGTAAATTTCTTTAAACAAGTACCATTAGTTAATCAGATTATAAAACATGAAAGACTTGGTGCTAATAATAGTTACTATAAAGTACGTAGTAGTCCGTTTAGTGGTTTAGGTCAAGTTGTTGCTAATATGATTACTGATGAAGATGAAGAATAACTAACTACTTAATATTACAACTCATAGGAAAGCCCGAACTGCTCGTGAGAGTAATTCGGGCTAATTTATATACTTAAAAAAGTTTGTAATTTTTAGCTATCTATTAGAATATAGTTTGATATATTCAGATATGAATCTATTTCTATCTCCCATAAACATCATATTATGATTAATAA
>OGRQ01000306.1_pt1 | contig 61391 bp, 55 predicted proteins | sample 1553521 | NCBI WGS metagenome assembly OGRQ01 (sample SAMEA2580088, study PRJEB22360) | human gut metagenome | biome: human gut; feature: human-associated habitat; material: faeces | place: Denmark | collected 2008/2010
GACAATCTATGAGTGGATGAAAAATCTTGCAGTGTTTTATCTGTTTTTCACGGCTGTGATGAATTTTCTTCCTGATGGAAAATACAACAAGTATATCAAGTAAAAAGAAAAGACTTTCTAAAGGGGACAGATTAAATTGGACCCCTTTAAGAGATGTACAGCCTGTAAGATTAAAAGAATGTTCTGCTTCTTCACGTAGATTATCTAAAGTAAGTTTATCTAAAATAAATAGAAACGTAACATCTTTTTTAATTCCGTGAATTTTGATTATAGTAGCTATATTTGCTATAGAATAGGGATATTATTTAGTAATAAGAGAGAGAAGTATTAAATTTATAGTATTATGGCACGACCAATACAAGATACACCAGTTATAACCGGAAGAGATGCAGAGAAATTCCGCACTAATCTTCGGCGTGCTTTATATCCATCTTTGAAGGAGAAAAAGGAAAAGGAAAAGCGATACAAAGAAATGGAAGAAATGTATACTAAAATGGTGAAAGCAACTAATGGCGTTTTCTTCTGACCTTCTGATTAAAGTTGATTCAGGTGAATTTATTTTCAAAAAACTCACTTTGGGCGACACAATAAAACCATTTAAATGTAATAATCAAGACTTAGCAGATTTCTTAATCAATGATGCAAAAATTTATCTCAAATATTTGAGGTATACTACATTCATTATTGAAAGCAGAGATATAACAGTAGCTTATTATAGCCTTGCAAATGATGTACTAAAACTAGATCCAAAAGTTGATATAGATTTGGATGATAAAATTAAACTTGGTATCGAAGATAAAGATTATTCATTTCAGGAATATATGTTTTCACAAAATATCTTCCCCGCAGTAAAAATAGGTAGATTGGCAGTACATGAGGATTTAAGGAATAAAGGATACGGGACTGATATAATTAAATTGCTGGTAGCCAGTTTTAAAAATAACAATAAGACTGGATGTCAATTTATAACCATAGATGCCATCAATTCAAATGAAACATTAAAATTCTATGAGAAGAATGGATTTGAATATGTGACAGTATGTGACGTTAATCAGGAATCAAGGCAAATGTATAAGATACTAATATAATATTCTTTTACACCCTTTTACAAGGGTTATACTGTAAAGATGTATATAGTTACCAAAATTTATATCATGACAGCAAATCGAAAAAAAGCACCCGAATATCTGAAAGACGATCATCTTAGTGTCGGTACAAAAGAATATCTCAAAGTATTGAATTCAGGTGACAAGCCGGTGGAATCGCTCTCTGTTCCGGAAGCCAGAAAGGTGTTGGTAACAGCACAAGCCAGCGTAAAAACAGACCTTTCCGGCATTGAAGAATCGGAAAAAACAATCACAGTGGACGATCACATGCTCCGTCTGAATATCCTCCGTCCTCAAGGTTCTAAGGAAAAGTTACCGGTATTCATCTTCATCCACGGTGGAGGCTGGGTATTAGGAGATTACCCCACCCACAAACGTCTGGCCCGTGATCTGGTAGTCGAGTCCGGTTACGCCTGTGTGTTCGTCAATTACACGCCTTCGCCCGAAGCCAAATTTCCACAAGCGATCGATGAAATATATGCAGCGACCTGTTGGGTGGCCGAGCATGGGGATGAAATTCATGTAGACGGTCACCGCCTCGGTATCGTCGGCAACAGCGTCGGGGGCAATATGACTATCGTCACCAGTATGCTGGCCAAAGAGCAAAAAGGGCCTGAAATCAAGGTACAAATCCTGATGTGGCCGGTAACGGACGCGAATTTCGACTGGGAATCCTATGATCTCTACGGAGAGCAACGTTTCCTAACCATTCCCTTGATGCAATGGATGTTCGACCAATATCTTACCGAGCAAGACGACCGCCTGAATCCTCATCTTTCTCCTGTACAAGCCTCTACCGAAGAGTTACAAGGTCTTCCTCCCACCTTGATCGAAGTTGCAGAAAACGATATCCTTCGAGACCAGGGAGAAGCCCTGGGCCGTCGTCTCGACGAAGCAGGTGTTGATGTCACCACCATCCGTTTCAACGGCGTGATCCACGATTGGGGGATGCTCAACGGATTCGCCACTTTACCTCCTACCCGTTCCCTGATCCTTTTTTCAGCTGCTATGCTCAAGAGATACCTGGAATAGCTCCCTCCCCCCCCCCCACAAGCCATGCCTTTAGGCTTGTGGGGATCAGTGTCCCTCGCAGGGCCCGACCGGTCAGCGATCTGTAAACCCAACCACCCAGGTTGACACAACCGCTTATCGATCCTTTAGGGGTAAACTCACTTCTTACCTCACCGGCGTATAGTCGATAACCGATTCCTCTTCGGTCGCTTCCAGTTTAAATATGACAGGACGCAAACCGTCATTACAACTACATATAGCTACCCCGGGTTTTCTGATCCAGTCGCCATAATAAAACAATGTTTTACCCGCTCCATGCGAAAGCGCAAAAACATATTGGTAGATCGCTTTCCAGGCCTCATCGCAAAAGCCCTCGGGTTTAGCATAGTCGGCATAAAATACCTGCCCGGCTTTTAACATCGGACAAGCCTTCAAACCTTCTGCTCCGTACTCTTTTACCAACTCTTCGTCCAAAGTGGTTTTCAACACCGTTATCTTTACTTTTTTCATCGTATTCCGATTTCAAATTATTAAACCATCTTATATTCAATAACGTACCGTACGACGAGGTGAACCGCTCCAGGAACATCCCAAACAATAAATCACAGTCAGGTCGAACCCTTCGAGACTCTCCCCCTCCTTGGCGGCAATAACCTCAAACTCAACTGTCACAAACACCAAACGCCGTTCTTTTTTCTCGTTCAACACATAGAAATTCGGTATTTTACATTGCGGACACAAACGTCTTTTCATATAACTATCCTTTTTATTTTCTCACTCTATATCAATTATAAAAGCCCGGTCCCTGCCAGCTTCCGTAAAAACGGATTGCGAAGACAAGCGACAAACTGCTCGTAAGTATATACCGGCCGGAGGATGACTGGCTCTCCGGCAGGTGCAGTCGCTGAAAGCAGATCCGACATCCGGTGAAATAATTCCCAACGCAGATGAGAAAGCAAAGAATCCTCGATCCAATAAGAAAAAAGGGTATTCGGACTATTTTTTTCCAAAGCTTTCATTTGCTTGTAAAGAGGATATCCGTCGGATACATCGTGCCATAAATCCACAAAAGCATGGTCGTAATAGCCGTCGGACATGCAATTCGTCGCAAACTCAAAAGCATCTTGCCGAACGATATCGATCTTCTCCTTTTTAGGAAATTGAGGAAGGATATGCTCCCGGAACAGAGCGATGACATTTTCGTCCCTTTCGACAATAGTCAGCGTTTTCACTTCCGGTTTTTCAGAAACCATAAAAGCATAATACCCCATTCCGAGTCCGAAAGCAACAACCTGCCCCGCTGCCCTGGCTATGGGTTGCCGCATGGTTTCTATTTCATTCGGTTTAATAGCCATCCACTCCTGCCCGTCCTCCATGACTGCCGGGAATGAAAATTCCGTATCGAAAAATCCGATCTGTGGAATTTCTTTCAACTCTTCATCGGTCCGGATATCATCACAAACAAACGCTTCATAGGGTTTATATTTTTCAATGGTCAGCTTCCAATTTCCAAAATGAGCTTCAGGAATCCGAATTTGCCGGTAATAAGGATTCATCCGATATTCCTGCGGATCGAGCCGGCGGATACCGGACCTCAGATAAGCTGTCGACAGATAACGATCCCGGGGATTATTTTCCACATCCAGTCCACAAGCAGCGACCAACAAGCTGGTATAGGCTTCTGCTAACGTAATTTCACACTCACCGGTGATCCCCTCTATCAGTTCTTTCGTGATAAAATCAGGACATACCGTAAGATATCTGCTCATTAATCCCAGCACCTCATTATTCATCTCCAAAACCTCACCCAGATTTTTTACTTTCCGGCGGTCGATCGGACTTAAATCGATATTCATTTTCTCCTATTCTAAAAATTCAATCTTCACTCCTCAGAAGTCTTCTTTCCTACTCTCACCACCACTTTTCCAACTTCCATCAACTTTTGTGCCTCCGGTATTTCTTCAAAGGAAAATGTTTTGTAAATATACACTTTTAATATCTCTCCGACAGGATTAACAAAGCATATACGAATCTCCCGCTAATCAAGTTAACGCCTAATGTCATTGAAAAAACTTTCTTTGTATAAAAAATAATCACTATCTTTGCCACGAAAATACCACCGCAGTCAAATTGTTTGTCCGGATACCGCCGGATATCCGGACTGCCAGTTACCGTTAAATTTATTTATCACTGTTTGAAGTGAAACCAAGATCCGTAATGGGTCCGGTTTATATCGTTCTTTGACATATCCTCATCTATCAGCCCGTAAATAGATTTATCGACAAAAAGTAAAAACCATCGATTAAAAAATCTTAAGATTATGACATCCGAAATATTATTTCAAGAAAATACCGAAATCGACTCAATACAACAAATGATCACAACAATCCATAACCATATCGCCGAATACCGATCCAACCTCTCCCGAAGGCCCAACGTCTATCGCCCTAAAATAGCCGAATTACAAGCTAATCTGGCTCAAATTTACTGGTATGATTATAAAGATTACCATTCAGCTGAAAAGTTATTTCTTCAGGCATTGGAGAACTACGAAAAATATTCAGGGCGCAGAATCATCATACAGAGTCATAAATTGAAGATTATGGACTTTTTAGTAAACCTATACAACCGTTCGAATCGTTTGGAACTTTCCGAACAAATATTACTGCGAATGTTGGAAATACAAAAGAGACTGGCAGAAAACTATTGGTGGATTTACCTCGAAGATGTAGCAATAACCCAATGGCGGTTAGGCAATCTATATGTCGACATGCGACGCTTCAATTCGGCGGAACGGCTGTATTCGGCCAGTCTGGATACCCGATCCGAATTCGACCGGGAAGATATATACCGGTATCGTCCTGCAACGGCACAATGCCAGCGAAGCCTGGGAAAACTTTATGAAGTACATTTAAAAAACTATCCGAAAGCAGAGCAATGTTACCGCAAATCGATCGAAATATTACAAGAACTCTGTGAAAACGAATATGAACGCTGCAATTTCATCCGTTCATTACAACATTCCCAACTTCTTCTGGCCCATCTGCATAGCGATACCTCCAGCGAACAGGATCGTCCGGCAAACTAAAATTCCGCATTTTACGATGCCGGCAAAAGCTACGATCGAATAAGTGTAATCTATCGCCCCTCCAATTTCCAGTGTAGTGACCGTTTATCCGTCATTACCGTTTTATCCGCTCAAATCCTTAACAATCCCTGGCAAAGGGCTATTTCCTTCGGGTCACCCGTATGTTTACCTTCCACATCGGAAAGCTTTACGACAGGCCAAAATTCTTTTCCTCCCTGAGGTTTACACTCGAACATTTTGATTACCATGTTCAGCGGTTTTACTCCGACATCATTAGACAAGAAAGTACCGATCCCATAAACATCATGTAATCGTCCGTTCACAAAGGAGCGAATATTTTCTACCCCTTCCAGATCGAGAGCATCGCTATAGACCACGGTCTTTGTCCGCGGATCGATCCGTTTCTCCCGGTAATGTTTCAAAGCTTTCTCGGTAAATACATAAGGATCACCGCTATCCCAACGCAACCCGTCGAATAGCTTAGCATACTGCGTATCGAAACTGCTGAAAAAGTTATCGGTTGTATAGGTATCCGTCAAGGCTATCCCCAAATGCCCGTCATACACATCCACCCAATTAGCCAAAGCCAGAGCATTGGCAGACCGATAGCCATAATGTGCCCCATGGTACATAAACCATTCGTGGGGATGAGTTCCCATAGGAGTAAGGTTATACTTCATCGCCAGGCATACATTACTGGACCCTTTCAAGTATTTGCCGGAATACTCCTTCAATATTCCGATCACCCGATCCTGTACCTCGAATGAAAAGCGGCGCCGTGTGCCGAATTCCGATATTTCTGCACCGATCTCTGCAAAACGACGGGCTTTATGGATCGCTTTTTCTTCCACCTGCCGGGCAAACTGGCCGGTCATCTGAAAATAAAGTTCCGATATCATCGCCATTAAAGGGACCTCCCAGAGTACCGTACGATACCATAATCCACGGATCTCGAGTTCCAGGCTACCCCCATTTTGCAGAATCCTTACTTCTGAAGGATCGAAACGATATCCTTTCAAGAGATCGAAAAATACAGAATCGAAATAATAACATTTTCGCCGCATAAACCGTTCGGCCTCGTCGGTCAAAGTCAATCCGCGCATCTCTTCCACTTCTGCCTGTAAAGCTTCGGCAAATCCTGACGGGAAATCGGTTTCTCCCCGGTTGACAAAACGATATACGACTTCGGCATCCGGAAATTTCTTCTGAATGGCATTCATCGTTGTAAATTTGTAGAGATCGTTATCTGTAAAATCTTTGATTATCATATGCCTTCGATTAAAAATTCGACCTCAGCGCCGTTGTCGTTGTAAAACGGGCACCTAAAGGCTCAGGCCAGATCGTATGTACATAATGCCTTTAAATAGTCCGGCACCACTTGTCCGTCGACCTTAGGCTTCCATACCCCCAGCTTCCGCCTGAATCCGGGTAATCTTCATTATTCCCATTTTAAATAAAAACCCTTTTCCGTAAAATACCGATATTTTACCCGATCAAAGCGATAATACCTGACCTTCCTACCGTTCTTCGCCCGATTTTCCTGTTCTGCATCGACCAATAATCCGGTCCCTACCATCTTTCTACGAAAATTATCCCGGTCGAGTGTACACTGTAAAACCGATTCGTATAAATGCCGAAGATCGGCCATCTTAAATTCAGGGGGCAACAGATCGATCCCGATCGGCCGATACCGGGCTTTTAACTTTAATCGGTCGGCAGCCATTTGCAGAATTCGTCGATGATCGAATGCCAGGGGCGGTATTCCGGACAAAGGAAACCATTGGGCCCTATCGGCATCGTCCCCTGCCTTCACTTTACAATCCTCCCATCTGACCAAAGCATAATAAGCGATACTGACAACGCGATAACGAGGATCACGATCGACATCCGAAAAAGCATATAATTGTTCGAAATTCACTACTTTCAATCCGGTTTCTTCTTCCAACTCCCTGCGGGCACAGGTTTCTGCATCTTCATCCATATCCATAAAACCTCCCGGCAAAGCCCATTTCCCTTTAAACGGTTCGTTCCCTCTCCGGATCAATAATACCCTCAACTCCCCCTCGCCGAATCCAAAGATAACCTGATCGGTCGTCAACGCGGGACGGGGATATTTATAACAATACTGGTTTTCCATCATGCATCTGCCTTTTATATCACAAATGAAAGAAATAAAAACAACAACACAAAACCAGTCCTAAGGTTCAACAAAAAAATGTTTCCAGCTAACCTATAAGTTTTCTTTCTGAGTTTACCAGGACTCAACTCAGTGCCCGGCCGGGATACAAAGGTAAGAAGCCCGAATAGCCGATAAGATTGTATTCAAAAGTATAATACAGCGCTCCAGGAACGGGAGCGATTGTGTGGGAGCTCCACACAATCGCCACATTTCCTTGATCTATAACGAACCGATCCGTTTATTCAAAGCATTTTCAAAATTTTTCAGTATAGGATCAACCGGATTAAAAAGCTGACGGAATATATGTAATCCTTCTTCACACTGAGCTTTATTTCCTTTTGCACACAACATCGCATTTAATTGCATCGTCAATCCCCAACGGTCCGAAGCAGGAAGGGACATAAATTGTTTTTTAAAAATAGAAAGTACTTTATCCATTTTATCCATCCGAAATGCATCGTAATAATCCAATATGGACAACAAATAACTTTTCCGTTCCGGCCGAACAATTTTGATATCCTTCCTCAGAGTCTTAAAACGTCCGGCATCATATTCTTTCTCATCAAATACAAGACTATTGACAGTATTGAATACCGGAACGTAAAGTACTTTCTGAATCCATGCTTCCAGTTCCTCCGGAGCAATATAGGCAGTAAATAATTCCCGGTGTTTTGCGACAAAATGGAATGTATACGACGAAGGATCCGACAGGTAACGCCGAATCAGCTGCCAGTCCTCTTCGTTAACCGTCTCTCCATTTTTCCGGCAAAGCTCATCCAATACGGCCGGAATTTTATCAAACCGATATCCACCCCCCAAAGTCGTAATATACCGGCGAAGGAAATCAGCCTCCCGGTCACCTGTTTCATAACGTTTCTGCATCCCTGCAATCGAATTTTCCGGATCCATTCCTTCCCGGATCAGCCGGATAAATTCACCGGCATCATGTCCGCCAACGACCCGGTGTACCTCGTTCCCTGCTGCATCCAGCAATAAATAAGTTGGAAATACCTGCATCCCATAACGCTTCAATAACTCCCGTCCCTCGCCCTTTTCCATATCAAATTTAACATTGATAAAATGCTCGTTAAAGAAGTGCCCCACTTCCGGATCGGTGAAGACAGTAGTATTCATCATTTTACAAGGAGCACACCACGAAGTATAACCATCCAAAAAGATCAGTTTACCCGTCGCTTCAGCCTCTTGTAAAGCATCCTGAAAACTACCGGTCCTGAATTGAATTCCTTTGCCGGCAGCCAATAACTTTTCCAACTGTTGCGTAATCTCTTCCCGGCGCAACTCCTTCGCCTTGATCAAACCGTCTTTACCAATGATAAAACAATCAGGCACTCCGGCAATATTATATGCCTTAGCCACCGGACTCTTCCAGGCTTTCAGATCTGTCAGGCAATACCAGGGCACAGCATGAGTTTCCAGGTCCTTCAACCATTTATCCCGGTTATCATCTAAATGAATGGTGATAAACACCACACTATCTTTAAACCGTTCATAAGCCTGCCGGATGGAAGGAATTTCCTTCTTACACCAACTACACCAGGATGCACTGAATTCCAGAAAAATATATTTTCCCTTAAAGCTAGCCAAGGTATACTCTTTTCCCTCCCGGTCGAACACCTTAAAATCGGCAGCAGGCATTCCCGGACGCACTTTACTCTCCTTCTCTAAACTTTGTCTCACTTCCTGTAAACACAAAGGATCAAATCCCGGTTCAAACCGATTCAATACTTTTCCGGTATTTTCAAATCCCAGATTAAATACCAACCGGGTAACCAACTGTGCCGCCGCTTCACTTTTTTTGGCATCTGCACGGAAAGCCAATACACTATCAATGGATTGCATCAATAACTTTTCTCTCTCTGCCGACAGCCGGCGTACTCCGGCAATATCTCCCTCCATAAACTTCTCACCGATAGCCATATTCAACTCACCCGAAGCTTTATAGCAGGATAAACTCAATAGATAATCATTATAAGCACGCAGCTCATCAGACACCTGCTGTTGTGCATATATTTCCTGTATACACAACAAGAACAGACAAAATAAAACAACTAATCTTCTCATCAAATTTTATTCCATTAGATATTATTCATACTTCCAAGAACCACCCGATTTATATATCAAACCTTTGACTTCTCCGGGAATTTGTTTCACATGCTCGAACTCCTGTCCATCCGTACTCGTCCAATAGAAGTCATGAGTATTTCCATTTTGTACACACACACACCGAACTGTTCTCCATAAGAATCAAGGGTAAAAGCTGTTATTGTTCCTGTTTTAAAATCGGCTACAGCTACCGGAGTATCGTTCAATTCAAAATTATACCGGAAAATTTGTGCTCCCTGAGAATAATAAGCCTCCTTCGTTGTATATCCCACTGCAAAACGGGTCTTTTCATTCACAACTGCCGGAAATACATCCTGTGCAATTGTTGTCAATGTCGGTTGTCCTCCCACGATCCCGAATTGAAAACGCTGAGTATAATATTTTCCATCCGACTTATCCCGCAAAACGGCATAAAACAAACTCTTCCCCTGCTGCTGAGAAGCCGGAGCCAGATAGATCAACTCTTTATCAGGATCAACCAGGCTGAATTTTTGTCCCGCATCCTCCACCTGATCTAATCCCCGTAACTCTCCGTTATCCAAAAACAAATATCTTCCTTCATTTTCTTCATAAAATAAAGCGACATTATAATCAGGAGGGAAACTATACCCCACCACAGAAGAGAGCTTATAATCCCCGTAGAAAGGAAAATCCGGATACCGGTCCTGGTACAAATACCCTCCGGGAGAATAACGGACATACAATTTCCCGGACCCGGAAACCAAACAGGAATAATTCTTTATAAAACAAGCTGCCTTAATTTCTTGCAAATCTTCCGGCAAGCTTCCGCCGACAAATTCCTCTCCGGTCCACACCTCTTTCCGAAGGTTACTCCAGTCTAATTCTACCGGTCCGTCCGATCCCGGCCCTCCGGCCATCACCAATACACCGTTTGCATTCAAACCGGCATCAAAATGTTCTACCACTCCATAAGCTTTAGGCCCCAATTCCCTGTTATTAACTGCCGTATAAACATTCTGAAAAAACTTTTTACTGCTCGCCAACATGTTCAACTCCGCTTTTCCTTGATTTTCAGTCATCCACATCCAACCATTCGTAAAATTACTTAGCAAAGTCACCCGAAAACGCTGACTATATGAGATTCCCGTACGTTCGTCTTTAACGATAAAAGCACCGAAAATATCATTCCACCCTTGGGGTTCTATCCCAAAAGTAACATTCAGACATTTTTCAGTAGAAACCACAAACGTATCCAGCTTCCATTGATAGGATAGATCATCATGTGCCTGTGTACTATCGGTAAAACGAATAATCGGTTCCGGCATCGTAAAAGGTTCTCCAAACCAGAGTTCATATTTTTTACTTTCATCGATCCCATCAATTTCAATTGCATACATTGTTTTATAATCATAATTTCCTTTATCCTTATAGCAACCGGCCATTACCAGTAATGCCAGTAACAATATATATATCTTATTCATAACTCGATCTAAATTTAATTGGTACCCCTTTATTACTATCCCACCATCTTCACCTGCATAGGTTGATTATTCTCATCCATGATTACCCGTCCCTGAGCGGCTTCTTCTTCCAGATAATATTTAAACTTCAGGATAGCGGCCCTCTTTTCCGGATAAGCAATATTTTCCAAATCAAAAGTACCGCTAATCCGGATAAACAAACGATATTTCGTTTCAGAATAACTACCCAATCCTTCGGTTTCATGCCACTCATCCCACCATCCGGGCCGAACGATCCGATCAGTCAGATATATTTTACAACTATTACTCTCCGGGAAACACAATTTAAAATGGGCACTCTCCACCAAATCCAACTGCAGATACAATTTTTCCGCTTTCAATTCTTCTGTATTCATCACTTCAACCCAAAGTGTATCCGTAACCCGATTGGCCCGCAACTTACAGTTTTGCGCCGGAATATTGAAATGCACCCCTTCCTGAACCGTACTTGCCGGATTTACCTTTACCTTATATTCGCGGTCATAATCCAACACTTCGCCTGTCACTTTCACTTCTATGCCAATACGATCTGTCGTTGTCTTTCCAGCCAATCCGAAATTATAATCCACACTGTCCTTTTCAAACACCGATACAAAACGTATATAGTCCGTACCCGAATACTTTTCGAGGTCTTTTTCACAGGAACAGAACACCAATCCCATTCCCAACCCTATGATCAATGCCAATATCTTTGCTTTCATACCTTTCTATTTATAAAGTTCAGACAATCTGTTACCGAATTCCAATTCCACGTCCGGCAACGGTAATACGAAATCTTTCTCCGTCATGGTATAATTTCCGGACTCATCTACTACTTTCCGTCCCAACCGTTTGTAGAAATAAAACAGCTGCCCTTCGCACATAAACTCCCGGCGGGCATCGTTAACAATCACATCTTCCAGCTCTGCGGGTGAATTTGCAATCAAGGCCTCCTTGGCATTCCGGGCATTCCGTAATTTCTGTAATTCTGTTTTAGCTCCATTCAGATCGCTATCCATCAGATATTCACAAACATAATAATACATCTCACTAATCCGAATCATCGGAGCTATCCTCCCCATCTCCTCTTCCGTCATCTCATCAGCATTCTCAGGCTTCACAAATTTGATACAACTGGGCCGATCGAAAGCAGCCAATATTTCATGCTCCATCAGATAGTTCAAACGGTAATCATTGGCACTTCCTTCAAACATCTGTTCACTATTCTTTATCGTCAACCACTTTTTGCTGCTACTATAGCTGGGCGAATAAGGTTCAAACACTTTAGTCATCCGGGGTACATTGAATCCAAAGACGATCTCAGGCCGTAAAATCCGGTTCCGATATTGAATATCGCTAGTAATCTTCCAATAATCGGTAAATTTGAATACTCCCGATTCCAACACAATTTTAGCATAATCGTAAGCCTGTTTTTTGTCCAGTTTATAAGCATATACCCGTGCTAGCAAAGCATTCACAGCATAATAATTCAGACGGAATCCACGATAAGACAAAAATTCATTCCGGTCAGGCATCGGCTGGGTCCACATATACATATCCGAGCCAGTAGTTGCCTGATACAACGGATCAAAAATAGGATCCCGGCCTTCCAGATCGGTAACGGCAGCTTTCAGATCTACAATCACACTATCGATCACTTCACTGACCGTCTTTTGAGGCGACACTTTATTCGAATATTTTGTAATATACGGAATAGCTGTATATCCCGGATCTGCTTTATACGAAGATGCAAACAAACGCAACAGATCAAAATGGAAAAAAGCCCTTAAAGCCCTGGCTTCTCCATGTAAAATATAATAAGTACGCTCATCCTCAAAAAAATCCGGACCGACTTCCTCCAATCTTTCCAATAAAATATTACAATTGGCAATACAGAAATACAATTCCAGCCACATCTCATCAATTTTAGGCGAAATATTCACATCCTTGTATTGGTACTTGGCCAACTGGGCAAACTCATGTGTCTCGTCCGGAATAGCGTAATACTGAGCCAAAACATCCGTAAATCCGAACAATAAATTATTGGCATACAATTTTTCACCCGAAGCGGTAATATAAATCCCGTTCAATACATCCTTAAATCCCTGAGGAGTAGAAAATATTTTCTTGTCGTTCACCTGTGCCTCCGGAGTAATATCCAACCACGACGTACAGGACTGTGAGAGGACAGCACATCCCAACAGGATTGCAGCTGTCATATTTTTAATTTTTTTGTAACTCATATTCTATTGCATTAAAATTGAACCATTACACCTAAACTCATGCTACGGGCAAATGGATAAGAAATCCCTCTCTCCCGCTTCACTGTCGACAAACGAAACACATCATTCATCATTGCTGTCAAACGAACCATATCAAAACCGATAGGTTTCAGCCATTCTTTCTTCAAATCATAAGACAATGACAAAGATCCCAACTGTAATACATTTTCATCCTGTATAAAACGGGAACTAGCCGGAGTCGTCGACTTATCGTTGATGTCTTTATAAAATGTATGGTCGCCTGGTTTCTGCCAGCGTTGCTCCAATACCCGACGGTCTACATTATCTCTCGGATCAGCATTCTCTACCCGGTTGATCAAGGTCTGGTTGTACACCTGTCCTCCCAGACGATAACTGAAATTCATGTTTAGATTGAGTTGCTTCCAGGTTATATTCGTTCCGAATGCTCCGGTCACTTTCGGTTCTGTATCACCGCACACCACACTCTCTTTCGGATCCCAAACGTACGTATTAGTACCATCCTGACGCTGGAATAACTCTTTTCCGGTAGCGGGGTCGATACCCAACGATTTCATCGCATAAATAGCGGTTGAAGATCTTCCCTCTTTATACCGGACCATCGGCTTGGTTTTATAGTCGTCATTGTTAGCCTGTTCCTGATCGGCTTTATCGTTATAGGAACTCAAAGCATTCGAAATGGATACGATACGATTCTTATTATGAGCCATATTCACAAACAGACTGACATTCCAATCGTTCGATTTATAGACAAAACTCCGTAAAGCCAATTCCACTCCTTCATTTTCCATCTGTCCCAGGTTTTCTTTATAATCAATAAATCCCAGAGAAGTAGGCAAAGTAACACTGCTCAAAAGGTTTTTGGTCTTTTTCAGATAATACCCGAAAGTCACCGTCAACCGATCTTCCCACATGCCGAAATCCAATCCCAAGTCGTAAGCAGTCGTCGTTTCCCATTTCAGATTCGGATTCCCTAAAGCCATCAGGGTTGCCCCGATTCCTGTCGCATACCAGCCGTCCTGTATATATTCGAACATCGTCTGAGATTGATAGGGTTGAAAAGAAGCCTTTCCTGTCGTTCCAATAGACCCACGGATCTTCAGTCTGGAAATACCGGTATTTTCCATAAATTTTTCATGGTGTATATTCCAACCCAAACCAACTGCCCAGAAAGGAGAAAATTTAGATTCCGAACCATACATGGACGAACCATCCAAACGAGCCGATAAATCCAATAAATAGCGATTCGCATAAGAATAATTGACATTGGCAAAAAAACCTGCCAATCGGGTTTTTCCCTCACTTCCTCCGGGATGGGTATTGGTAAACTCCTTCGCCAAAGAGATATAATCCATCATCTTGGAAGGGTAACCTCTCACGTCGAAATTCACACTACGACTACCACTTTCTGTCAGATTGACACCTAATGCCGTATTGATAAAGTGTTTACCCACTCCCAAATAATAAGTCAATACCGAGTTAAAATCCATACTATACGTATTACTCGTCCCGTGGTACCCTTCTCCTTTATTCAACAATCCTTCACCGGACGACAACTCATAACTTTCATACTGCAATGATTCCGGTGAAATAAAAGTCTCCACTTGTTCTTTCTTTTCACCGTAAGAGAAATTGGCCCGCAAACGTAATCCTTGTACGATACTCCATTCCAGACTGAAATTATTGGTCACGTCCAGATACTCGCTTTCATCCCGATTTCCTACCGTTGCTTCATACACAGGGTTCCAAATTTGTTTATTGGTATTTATGTATTGCGTCATCTTACGGATCAGATTACCGTGCTCATCCTGAAAAGGATAATAGGGATTCAGCAAGGCATATTGGGAAAAGTCACCATAAGGGGATTCTTTAGATTTTACTTTATTGACAGTCAGATAATTCCTTACTAAAAGTTTATCTTTTAGATTATAAGAAAGTGAAAAACCTAAAGCTCCGCGGTCACGAGCCGATCCTTTCATCACCCCATTGTCTTTATCATACTTAAAATCAATACCATATCTAACCGCTTTATCCCCACCTTCAATGAATATGCTATGCTTTTGATTAAACTCTACCTTCAAAGGCTGAGACAACCAATAGGTATTCACTCCACTCTCAACAAGACTCAGTTTATAATTATAATCTTTATCTTTATTGATCTGCGCATCAGCATTATTATCTTTATACATGCCTATGCTCTTTTCAAAATCCAACTTTTCACGGGCATCCAATAAGTCGTATCCATTTAAATCCGGTATAGCGATAGAAGCAGTAAAATTATAGTTCACCCGCAACTGTCCTTCCGAGGGAGCTTTCGTTTTGATAACAATCACTCCATTCGCTGCCCGAGAACCATAAATAGCCGTTGCCGAAGCATCTTTCAGAATAGTCAACGATTCGATCCGTTCAATATCGAGGTCAAAAATTTTCTCTGCATCTACTTCAAAACCATCCATGATAAACGTAGGCAGATTCGGATTATTTTTCAGATTATCCCGGCTCACTGCTTCCTTTTCAAATTCAGTCAGCCCGATTCCAGAATTTCCCCGAATCGTAAAATCAGCAATCCGGTTAGGATTCGATCCGATGTCTATATTGTCCTCAAAGCGGATAGAAGGATCAAATACAGAAAGTGCCTGAAGCACATTCCCGGTAGTCACCTTCCTTAGCTCGTCCCCTTTCACGGTTACCTGTGCCCCTGTAAAACTATCTTTGTTCTTATTAAAATATCCGGTCACCACCACATCGTCAAGTGCCTTTACATCCTCCTTTAAGACAATCTTATAATCATTCTTATCCGTAATCTTCACCTCCATCGTCTCCATCCCCACAAAAGAAAACAACAAGGCTTGTCCATCAGCCACAGGTAAAGTGATTGTAAACTCTCCCTCTACGCTAGTCACCGTCCCTAAAGAAGTTCCCTTGATAATGACCGTCACTCCCGGTAGTGGATTCCCTTTTTCATCCACCACTTTTCCGGTGATCTTACGACCTTCGGTTGCTGTCACTTCTTTTTTTATCACTACGGCATTTCCGGAAATCTCAAACCAAAGACCAGTATTTTTCAGGCACGTTTTCAAAATCTCATTCACCTCCTTATCCGTTTCCTGTACCGTCAATTGCTTCACTCCTTCAATGTCACGGGTTCCGTACATAAACACAAAATCCGTCTTCTTTTGAATCTCCCAGATCACCTGTTCCAAAGACACATTTTCCAAATCCAAACTGATTCTTACATTATTTTGAGAATGTACTGCTGCATTCAGCTGAAAACAGCTAAACAAAATCAAAAAAAACTTCAGTCTCACCACAAATAAAATTTTAGAGAGTTTTCCCCGGGCGGGAAAAACCATTCCAGGATTTTTTTTCATAAATTTGTTGAATTAAAGTTTAACACACTTTGATTATTTAAGCATGTTCCCGGCCAGTTTCGCAGACCACCGGGAACATTTTTATTTCAAACCCGTATACCCCAAACGCTATATTTTCATTTCTCTATCCTCATATCCCCTTGCCATCCACCCTATTCGTATTCAGTATCATCATCTTTAATTTCATTTTTTCTCCGATATATACAAACAACGGTTTGTCTGCAACACCTCTACTAAATTTGTCTTCTTTATCATATCAACAATCGGTTGCATATCATCATACCTTCCAAACCTTGCACCGATCCGGATTTCTTTAGCTCTTTCGTCTATAAAATGAAATTCCACCCCATACCAACGCCCCAATGTTTTCATAACATTTTCCAATCGTTCATTCCGGAATACAAACGTTCCTTCCTGCCAGGCCACATATTGTTCTACTTCAACCTGCCGTACGGTCGTTTTACCGTCATTTTTCGAATACACGGCCTGCTCTCCTGCCACAATATCCTGATCGTTCACCTTCACTTTTCCTTCCACCAAAGTTGTTACCACCTGCCCTTCATCTGCATATGAACGAACATTAAACGAAGTCCCCAACACCCGTACATTCACCCCATTCATCTTTACTACAAAAGGACGAAGTGCATCTTTAGACACTTTAAAATAAGCCTCTCCACTCAATTCTACCACCCGCTCTGTGCCACGGAATACTACCGGATATTTTAGCCGGCTCTCAGCATTCAAATAAACCCGCGTACCATCAGATAAAGTCAACGTATACTCCATCCCGGTCAAAGTTTCCATCTGATTATAAACAAGCGTATCTTCACCTACTCCGATCTGCCTGTAATCAATCCCCGTAGAATCCTTTTGAATCACAGTACCATCCATCTCTGCCAAAGTAAACCGACCGTTCGGAACAAGCTTTACCACCTTTCCATTTCCTAAGGTTAATTTTGCACTTCGCTTTCCGGAAGGAATACTCTGCTGCACAATAAGGGGCGGCTTTACGGGCACAGCTGTTTTCATCTGAAAATACCAGAATCCACCTCCCAACATCACTAAAATGACAGCAGCATATTTCCACCACCTCCTCCCCCCGGCACGTCTTCCCATAGCCTTATCCAGATTCTTCTCCATTTTTTTCCAGGCCTCTGTAACAGAAAAACGTTCCAACAACTGCTGGTTTTCTTTAAAATCTTCTTCCTGATCCAATCTCTCCGCCAGATTGGTATGCCACACGCTTTCCTGCTTCCAGTTTTCCAACGCCTCCCGTTCTTCCGGCGTAGCAATCCCCATTAAGTTGGTTGCATACTTAGCCGCTATCTGAAAAATATTCATATCCAATCGCATAAAAACATTTTTTAATCTATCCTAAATCAAAAATCGTCAAATAGCTTTCTGCCACTTTCAAAGTCTTTCTATTTACAGATTTAAGCTCCTCATTCCGGATTAATTACATTCATTAAATTTTGAAAAATCTGCTGAAATTTATTGTGTTTTCATTCTTATAACAATCTCAAACGAAAAACGGGGTAGTCAGGATTGAAAAAATTTTATTTATTTACAAGTCTACCCCTTTCTACAAAATCATCCAACCGACCACATTTTACATTCTGCTATTCCAGCCGACCGGATAACCATACGTTGCAGCCAAACCCTGAAAAGAAAGAGAGATAATTTCAATACCCGGCCTACGGCACATTTCCGGATATCTATCCATAAAAACAGGAGAATTTAAGCTTGAATCTAAATAAATATACCGTATTTTTGTCCGGTCTCATCCATCGTAACAGAAATGAATATTGAAGAGTTCAGAGCATATTGCTTGTCATTCAAAGGAGTATACGAAAAGATGCCATTTTCAGGAGTTGCCGATAAATACAGCCGTGACATCCTGTGTTTCTACGTAGCGGATAAATGGTTTTGCTTCGTCAATATCGAAGTTTTCGATTTTTGTTGCCTCAAATGCCAACCCGAAGAATCCGGAGAATTACAAGCCGGATATATTGGAATAAAACCGGGCTGGCATATGAACAAGAAATATTGGATCAGTATTTACTTTAACCAGGATGTCCCCGATATCATGATAAAAGAACTGGTCGGCAAATCCTACGAAATCGTAGTCCGAAGCCTAAGCAAAAAAGAACGGGAAAAGCTGACCTCAGATGATGATTGATAAGCATATCCATACAGCATCCGGTTAATGTCCCGTCATATTTACAACTTCGCCTATTTGCGGAATAACTACAGGTAGCGAATCTCTATCCCGCATCCTCCGTGCATTCTTCAACGGTTCGTCCCAGGGATGAGCAGCCAAAGCATATTTAGAATGATGAACCGTCAGAATTTTTGCCGCTTTCAATTCCCTGGCTACCGCTGCCATATATCCGGGCATCAGGTGGATATATTTCCACCCTTCGTTGTACTGACCGTTTTCCAGAATAGCCCAGTCGATATCCGGGAAACGCATACCGATTTCAGCGAAATGCGTGTCGTATCCACCATCCCCGCCGATAAAAACTTTACGTCGGGAGCCGGTCACAAGAAATGAGGCCCATAACGAACGGTTGCGGGCCAATCCGCGTCCCGAAAAATGACGAGCCGGCAAACAATGTATCCGGAAGCCGTCATCCAACAGGGCCTGTTCCTCCCAATCCAATTCCACAATCCGCTCCGGAGCCCCCCCAATACTCGAAATGTTCACCTACCCCCAACGGACATACCACTTTCTGCACACGATCTTTTAAAGCCGTCACTGTCCGGTAATCCAAATGATCCCAATGATCGTGGGTAATGATCAGGTAGTCGATATCGGGCATATCTTCCGGCCGGTACACCTCCGTTCCTTTGAAAGGTTTGTTTACGAACGAAACAGGTGCAGCCGTACAAAATACCGGATCGACAAGTAAACGTTTCCCCTCCATCTGGATCAGATAGGAAGAATGGCCGAACCAAACCAACAGATCTTCTGAGAGGTTCAAGGTCTGTAAATCGGTTTTGATAACAGGCAGAGTACTATCCGGCTTTAGTCCTGCTTGTTTCCTGAATAAAAAGCCCGTCAAATTTTGAAAAAATCCTTTGCCGGAAGTCATCAATACCGTTTCGTGTAAGTTACGAAATTCTCCATCCCGGTAATGGGCCGAGCGTTCGATTCTAGCCAAACGTTCTCCCCGGGGTAAACGACCGAATTGCGGCATATTCACAAATACGACTCCAACTAGAGCCGACAAAACGATAACACTCAAAATCACCCACATCATACGAAATCTTTTTTTACCCATATTTCTCCGACTTATTTTCCCGGCCTTAAACCGCTTTACCCATTTCATTGGTCTGCTTCATATCAAGCAAACCGTTCATTTCTCCCTTTTGCCATAGTCCGGTGACAGCGATCACCCTTTTCCCGCAGGAATTTTCCAGACAAGCCGTACCCCGTAAACAACCGAAAGTACGTTCGATCTTTTCCGGCTCCGTCTCCGCCCTGGTTGCAATGAAATAAGCCACCTGACAGACTCCGAAACCCAAAACCGGCATTTCAATACCGTTCTTCAATTTTATAGTCTTCATATTTTTTCATCTTCCAAATTATAAAGTTTTTCCGACATGACAAAAATACGGGAGACAAACAGGTCGGGAGTACACCAATTACGGATTATCCTACCATTTTTACCGATCCGGTACATCCTATGAATCAGGCAATAAAAAAATATTTAAATTTGTATCGAATAAAATACAACAGCCATGAATACCATTCAAAAATTCGACACGATTCATCAGTATAATGAACTTCTAGGACAAGAGACTTTACATCCGCTGGTTAATGTCATCGATCTGGCCAAATCATGCCGTCTACGGCACGGTCTCCATTCTTTCGGCTTTTACACGGTATTTCTGAAAGAAATAAAATGCGGAAACCTTCGGTACGGTTGTAACTATTACGATTATCAGGAAGGAACACTTGTTTTTCTCGCTCCCGGACAGGTCATCGGTGTCGAAGACGACGGTAAAGTCTATCAACCGCAGGGGATGGCCCTGGTCTTTCACCCGGATCTTTTACGGGGAACCACTCTAGGCCGTACGATCAAAGACTATACCTTTTTTTCGTATCAGGTGAACGAAGCCCTTCATCTTTCCGAGCAAGAGCGTCATACCATCATCGACTGTTTCCGTAATATCGAAGAAGAACTGCATCACACCATCGACAAACACAGCCAGCGGTTGATCGTATCCAATATCGAATTATTCCTCAACTATTGTGTCCGTTTCTACGACCGTCAATTCATCACCCGCGAAAATGTCAACAAAGACATTCTCACCCGGTTCGAAAATTTGCTGAACGACTATTTCTATTCCGAAAAACCGGAGAGTTCGGGCCTGCCGACAGTAAAATACTGTGCAGATCAAATGCATCTGTCCGCCAATTATTTCGGCGATCTGATCAAAAAAGAGACCGGGAAAACCGCTTCCGAACATATCCAGACCAAACTGATCGATATCGCAAAAGAAAAAGTATTCGACACCGGCAAAACCATCAGCGAAATCGCTTATGAGCTCGGTTTCCAATATCCGCAACATTTCAGCCGCCTATTTAAGAAAGTGGTAGGAGTCACTCCCAACGAATACCGGATGCTGAATTAACAGCCCTATCGGTTACTCCGATAACATAAAGCCTGAAAGCATCGTAAAAGACAGAAATACGTCAGATTCCCGCTCCCCCGGGGACTTTCGTCGATTGGACGATACTTTCCCCGCCCCGCTGTTATACTTTATCCGTTTTTCAGGTCCTGAACATTTTCAGTTCACCGAAACTTCATTCGTTCTTGTCGGGAGAATTTATAGGATTATCCAAACAGAGACAGTCCTGTTCCCGACAAGAACGAAAGAATTCGAATCGTTATTTTTCGCTGCCGATACTCTTCCACACGACAGCCGATAAAGCAGCACCGGCAAAAGGAGCGACGATAAACAACCATAACTGTGTCAATGCCTTCCCCCCTTCGAAAAGAGCCGGTCCGATGCTACGGGCAGGATTTACAGAAGTTCCTGTGATAGGGATACAAACGATATGTACCAACACTAACGTCAGTCCGATCGCCAAACCACACATCACCGGTGTTCCCTTCTTGTCATCGGTTACACCCAAAACAACCAGTACAAAGATGAAGGTAAAGACCATTTCGGCCAGAAAAGCAGTCAAGGCAGAAGTTGTCCCGGCATATGAATTTGCTCCGGTCATTGTCCCTGCCGGATCGACGGCATAGCCTTGCACAAAAACATACAAAATAGCCGAACCGATAATAGCTCCGATAACCTGAAAGACCATATACATCAGGGCTTCACCACCTTTCATCCGCCCCGATAACCAACACCCCAAGGTTATCGCCGGATTAATATGACATCCGGATATTCCACCAATTGCATAGGCCATCGCTACAACCGATAAACCAAAAGCAAAAGCAACCGTCAGGACTTGGGCTGTCGTCCCACACCCACCGTTAAATATGGCACAACCACAACCCATTAACACCAGAACCATCGTTCCGATCATTTCAGAAATGTACTTTTTCATAACCACGCTATTTAAAAACACTTCCTCAAAAGTAGTGAATTTATTTTAATTTATCACAATATTTCCCAACCGAAACCGGTTCCTGAACCGGTTTCGGCAGCAATACCGATTCTTACCGGCTCATCACCCGATCGGACCGGAATATCAATGACAATCACAACGTGATGACGAGATATAATTTCATCTCTGACCAGAAAACTATCCGAACCCGGAAAAGAAAGTCGGTTTTCTGAAGTTCTGCCTTATGAAACGATTTAAAAAGTCAAACTAGATTTTCGTACACAATTCAGCAATCCGTATAATCAGCTGTACGGCTTTTTCCATTGCATAAACGGGTATATATTCATAGCGCCCGTGAAAATTATGTCCTCCCGTAAAAAGATTCGGAGTAGGTAACCCCATAAACGACAACCGTGCCCCATCCGTACCTCCCCGGATCGGCACGATCAACGGCTTGATATTCAACTCCTGCATGGCTTGCTTTGCAATATCGATAATGTAGTGAACCGGTTCGATCTTTTCACGCATATTGCTATACTGATCCTTCAATTCCAACTCGATTTTCAGCCCAAAACGTTTGGAAAATTCACGCACCCCGTTCTCGATCGTATTTTTGCGCCATTCAAAACGTTCCCGGTCAAAATCACGGATCAGGATTTCGATCTCGGTAGTTTCCACATCTCCCTTTATCGAATACACATGGAAAAAACCTTCGTAACCGGAAGTATTTTCAGGCACTTCTTTTTTAGGCAGACTAGCCATAAACTCATTGGCTACAGCAATCGAATTGACCATTTTATTCTTCGCATACCCGGGATGAATATTCCGTCCTTTGAAAACGATCCGGGCATTAGCGGCATTAAAATTCTCAAATTCCAATTCTCCGATCTCTCCTCCATCCATCGTATAGGCAAACTTAGCTCCGAATTTTTTTACATTAAAATGATCGGGCCCTTCCCCTATTTCCTCATCGGGAGTGAAACAGATGCATATTTTACCGTGTTTAACTTCGGGATGTCCGATCAGATATTCGGCTGCGGTCAAAATCTCGGCGATTCCGGCTTTATCGTCCGCACCCAACAAGGTATTCCCATCTGTAGTGATCAATGTTTGCCCCACATAATTCATCAATTCCGGAAATTCCTCCGTCGAAAGTACGATTCCCTTCTCTTTATTCAGCACAATATCATTGCCCGCATAATTCTCGATAATCCGGGGATTTACATGCCTGCCACTCATTTCGGGGCTGGTATCCATATGGGCGATAAACCCGATAGCCGGCGTTTCCCGTTCCACAGTAGAAGGTATAACTCCCATCACATAGCCGTATTCATCCAGTTCCACCTCCTGGATACCTATAGCTTCCATCTCTTCCTTCAATACATGGGCAAACTCCATCTGTCCCGGTGTACTGGGATTCAATCCCGTATTCGGGTCAGACTGAGTACCATAACCTACATACTTCAAAAAACGGTCAGTAACATTCATCATAAAAAGCAAAAAAGCTAAAAGTAAAAAGCTATAAGCTAAAAACAGCAAACTTACCTGCCAGCTTTTAGCTCTTTACATATTACATTAATAGGCTTTCGCAATCAACACTCTCCGATGAGACGGTTTACCGGTCACCATATCTTTTCCTTCTTCTTCAGGGCTATCGAAAGGAATACAACGGATCGTCGCTTTGGTATCGGCTTTTATCTTTTCTTCAGTTTCTGCAGTACCATCCCAATGACAAAGGAAAAATCCGCCTTTACTTTCCAGCAGATTTTTAAATTCATCGTACGAATCCACTTTAGTGATCATACTATTGCGGAAATCCAATGCTTTCTTATAAATATTTTCCTGGATATCCCCTAACAATTTTTCTATATGTCCGACAATACCCTCCAAAGGCAAAGTTTCTTTCGTCAAAGTATCGCGGCGAGCCACTTCGATGGTACCGTTTTCCAAATCCCGTTCTCCCATCGCTAAACGCACAGGCACACCTTTCAACTCGTAATCGGCAAATTTCCACCCCGGTTTCTGGGTATCGCGATCGTCATATTTTACGGAGATTCCTTTAGCTCTCAGTTTTTCAATCAGCCCCTGTACTTTATCGCTGATTATTTTCAATCCTTCGGCCCCTTTATAGATCGGCACGATAACCACCTGCAAAGGTGCTAATTTCGGAGGCAATACCAAACCGTTATCATCCGAATGAGCCATGATCAGAGCGCCCATCAAACGAGTCGATACCCCCCACGAAGTTGCCCACACGTATTCGAGTTTTCCCTCAGCATTGGTGAACTGTACATCGAAAGCTTTGGCAAAATTCTGTCCGAGGAAGTGGGAAGTTCCGGCTTGTAAAGCTTTTCCATCCTGCATCAGCGCTTCAATCGTAAAGGTTTCCAGGGCACCTGCAAACCGCTCGCTCTCACTCTTCGAGCCCATAATGACGGGGACAGCCATCCAATTTTGTGCAAAATCGGCATACACCCTCACCATCTTGTTGGCCTCTTCCAAAGCCTCTTCTTTCGTCGCATGGGCTGTATGTCCTTCCTGCCACAAAAATTCGGCCGTACGCAAAAACATCCGGGTACGCATTTCCCAACGCATCACGTTAGCCCACTGATTACACAGAATCGGCAAATCCCGGTAGGATTGTATCCAGTTTTTATAAGTATTCCAGATGATGGTCTCCGAAGTCGGACGAATGATATACTCTTCTTCCAATTTTGCTGCCGGATCGACAACAACTCCTCCTCCGTTCGGGTCATTTTTCAAGCGATAATGCGTCACAACAGCACATTCTTTTGCAAACCCCTCGACATGATCGGCTTCCTTAGAGAAAAAAGATTTGGGAATCAACAACGGGAAATAAGCATTGACATGCCCTGTTTGTTTAAACATATCGTCCAACTGACGCTGGATCTTCTCCCAGATCGCATATCCGTAAGGCTTGATCACCATACATCCTCTCACTACGGATTGTTCGGCCAAACCGGCTTTTACCACTAATTCATTATACCATTGTGAGTAATCTTCGCTTCTTGATGTTAAAAACTTGCCCATCTTCTTATTATTTGATAAAACGGGAGCAAATTTAAAGAAAAAAATAGTAGATATGACCGAATTTGATTATTTTTATTCCATGATCGGCAACAGGTTAAAAAAGAATAGTAAAAACAATAGCAATTTTTTTCTTGGTATACTTTTTGATACTAGTAATAAAACGAATAAATAAACTAACATGAAATTTTCTTTATACATAGCAGGTCTTGCTTTTATAATAGCATCCTGTTCCACTACCCGGAATTTCAGCTCTATCATGGAGGACGATATCTATTACGTCCCCGGGAAAAAAGCGCTGGCTATCCAGGAAGTAGAAAATCTTACCGGACATGATATCGGGACCGAACAACCGGTCGATCCGACTGTCTTAGCCGAGGAAATCTCCCGTTCAGCAGGTAGCAGTACACCGCCTGCCACCTTCTCGAGTAGTAACAGCACGAAGATCAATGCCCGTAGCGGGCAATTGGAGCAAGTGAATATCCAAAACTTGACCCGGGAAGCAGAAGAGAAGCTTGCCAACAATGAAGAGATCGATATGACCTTGTACGAAAATACCGGATACTGGATCGGAGGCTACCGGGGGCCGGCCAGCGATTTGGCAGAAATACAACGGATCATCAATATGTATCCCGAAGGATTCGCCAATTTCAGCAATGGGCAGGAAATAGCCCTCAACCTTTCGTTCGATTCGGATTGGAATGTCTATACAGATAACGGACGTTACTGGTGGTTTCCTTCCAATACGAATATCAATTTATATTCTTCCCTGCTTTTCGGTACTTATCCGAAATATATCTGGACCATCGTATGGAACAATCCCCGCTTCGACAGTTGGGCTTTCGACGCTACTTTCAACAACCGTTTCAACTGGAGTCTGAATCTGGGTTGGGGCGGTCCGGGCTGGAGCATCGGATTCGGTTGGAATTCAGGCTGGTACGATCCTTGGTACGGAGGTTGGTACGATCCCTGGTATCACCCCTGGTACGGTGGTTACTATCCGGGATGGGGGTATCCACACTGGCCTCACCCACATTGGGGACATCCCGGTTGGGATTATCCGCACTGGGGCGGTGGAAGCGGTCATTATCCCAACAGGCCCAACCGGCCTCATTGGGCAGGACAACGGCCTGGATTCGGAGGCGGAGTAAGCGGCATACGCCCCAACGGAAATCGGCCCAACAGCAACAATGGGTTGAACCGCCCGAACAGCACCCGTCCGGGTACAGGAAGTGCGTTACGCCCGGGCACCAGTAACTCTTTACGGCCAGGAACAGGAACAACCACCCGTCCGGGCAATTCAACCGGAACGGTTAACCGTCCGGGCACAACACGCCCCAATACTTCCGGTATCAACCGGCCGACAGGTACGACACGGCCGAATACGACAACTACCCGCCCAGGAACGATCACCCGGCCGAATACAGGCTCGAATATACGCCCGGGAACCAATACGTCCAGCCCCTCACAAGGGGGAACACGTCCGGTAACCCGGCCGTCGACAACCACACGGCCATCGACAACGACGAATCGCCCGACAACGACAGCACGACCATCGACAACGACTAACCGGCCGTCTACCACAACCCGGCCGTCAAACACAACGAACAATCGGTATACCCGGCCGTCCGGAAGTAGTTCAAGTAATGTAAAAACGTATAATCGTCCTCAAAATAGTTACAGGCCGACTTATAATAATAATAGTTCTTCGAATTATACTCCCCGGAGATCCTCATCGACCACCCGGAGTTCGGGTAGCAGCTATACCCCTTCCCGAAGCTCAGGTAGCAGCTATTCGCCTTCCCGGAATTCATCGCCTTCCCGGAGTTCAGGTGGTTCCTCCCGAGGCACAATAAATCGCCCAACTAGAAGATAAATTTAAACCAGCATATCATGAAAAAAGTAATTATATTATCCGCTCTTCTGGGATTCGTACTTGTTTCACAAGCTCAGACTTTCGAGGATGCCGTACAATTTTCAAGGACGCTGAACTGGGGGACAGCCCGTTCGGCAGGTATGGCGGGAGCCTTCGGGGCTTTGGGAGGTGATTTGTCTACCCTAAGTTCCAATCCGGCCGGGATCGGTGTTTTCAGGAAATCGGAAGTCTCTATTACACCCAGTTTAAATTTTGCCAACACCAAGGCTACCGACTATAGTCCCAAAGACAATTCTTTCCAATTGGGAGATTTGGGAGCTGTATTCGCTTTTTATTCTCCCAACTTCGACTGGAAAGGCATTAATTTCGGAATCAATTATACCAATTTGAATAATTTCAACCGGAAAACCGATCAGGTGATCTGGAACTCTTCCACCTCCTTACTGGATGTACTGGCCGCAAGTAGTGGAGATTATCCCTCCGACGAATTGAATTCTTCTTTCAGCAATTATCTGGCTTATCAATGCTACCTGATCAACCGGAATGAGGATGAAAAAGATCCTAATTTCGGCTACTATCATTCTATCCTCCACAACGGAGAAATAGTGGCCCAGACTAAACGCATGAAAGAAGACGGTAACCAGGGAGAATATGCTTTTTCTTTCGGAACCAATTACAAAGACAAATTGTACCTGGGATTGACAATCGGTATTCAGTCCATCTGGTATAAAATGCATTCCGAATATACGGAAGCCCCCCCTGAAAATTCACCCAGTGGATTGGATTATTATACCTACTATGAATATAAGAAAATGAACGGAGTGGGTACCAATCTGAAATTCGGGGTGATCTACCGTCCTATTCCGGAAATCCGGTTAGGAGCTGCCATCCATACCCCGACCTGGTACAATATGAATTACAGCATGGCCACTTCGATGTATTCGTCTTTTTATACGTCACAAGATCCGTCAAACGGCAGAGAGGGTTTCGATTTCGATTTTTACAGTCCGGACTATTCGGTAGACTTTAATATGCGTACCCCCTGGCGGGCTATGTTAAGCGTGGCTACCGTCCTCAACCAAAAGGCCATCGTCAGTGTCGATTACGAATATGTGAACTACCAAAATGCCAATATCAGTGAAATTGAAGACGATTATGACGGCTCTATGGAACAAGCCACTAATCAAGACATCGAAGATTATCTTCGTGCCACCCATAATTTCAGGGTAGGTGCCGAATACCGTTTCAATAGTCTGTTCAGTCTGCGTGCCGGTTATGCATTCTGGGATTCTCCCTACCACAATGAAACTCACAAAAATTATAACCGCATTCAGGCTTTTACAGCAGGTGCCGGTCTCAATTTCGGCATGTTTTATTGTGATGCAGCATTTATTCACAAGTTTTCGGAAAATGAAACCGTATTTTATTCCTACTACGACATTCAATCCGAGCCTTTAAAAAACAAATACCTAAGTAATGAAGCCCGAATCACTTTGGGAATCAGATTCTAAAAGCAAGATCAAGGCGTTTTTAGGTAACAAGGGTTACAGCGTTTAGATTTACGTCTGTGCCCCTTGTCATTTTCGATACCTCCTGGAAGTTAGACAGGAACCATATCTCCTTCCGTCGTTATAAAAGTTGTCTTCCAAGTCAAACTTTCGACCTGGGGGACAACCCACTTTTGTTTTTATTTATTCTTTTTACAGTCCGGTAAACGCCCGGTCGGATTTGTAATTCCAACGGGAAGGACATTGTTTCAACACTTTTCTCATCCGCAACGCCTGATCTACACTCACCGAATTCTTCCGGTTATAGCAGTCCATTACTCCAAAAGAAGTAAATCATTCCATCGGACGGGTAGGCTCATCTTCGGGCTGACTATCCAGATTATTCGCTTTAAATACAGATGGATAAAAAGCATAGTAATAATTGTAAGTATCCGGGCAATAAGCGTTGTCTCCATCAGGGTTCAAATAAACATAATCGTTACAGTTGGTTTCCAGGAAACCGTAATAACCTCCTAATACCGTACCAAAGGAAATTCACTGCTTCTGGTCGAAATTTTAGTCAGCCAAATATTCAGATAACGAGTCGGATTCCACAAGCAAGTTCTCCAATCTGCCATAATATACTGATCATAAGCAGAAGACAAACCATAATCCTCCACTTTCCGATCGATCCAGTTCATATCGGAACTAAGGCATATCTGTAATCATTTTTTTCTTTTGATCGGAAGTCTGGGAAACAGTTTCCTGAAACGTACCAGATAAATCGTGACATTTCCTCCTGCAATAATCAGAGTTACAGCGAGAATAATCATCAACATACCACACCCCAACCGTAACGTCAGCGATTCACCGAAAACGACCACTCCGAAGAAAACAGCAGTCAAAGGCTCTAAAGCCCCCAAGATAGCTGTAGGGGTAGAACCGATATATTGTATTGCCTGGGTAGTACAAAGAAATGAAATCGCCGTTGGAAAAATAGCTAAAGCGATCAGATTTCCCCACAAATACCAGGTATCGGCCACATGAAGACTCTGTCCGAAATCAACCCGGACCCAAAATAAGACTAACCCAAAGAGTAAAACGTAGAAAGTCAACGGAAGGGTCGCTAAATTCTTCAGGGTCGACTGATTCACTCCTACAATATAAATAGCATAGGAAAGGGCAGAAACCATCACCAAAATAATTCCTGTCAAGCTAAGCGTACTACCATCACCGCTTTTATATAGCAGTCCGATACCCCCCAAAGCCAGTAAAATACATAAGATTGTCGGTAAGGTCAATTTTTCTTTAAATACAATCCCACATAATCAATGCCACCAGGATAGGATAAACAAACAGCAAAGTAGAGGCAATACCGACATCCATATAATTATAGCTCTGAAACAAAGTCAGCGAAGAAAGGGCAACCAGTAATCCCATGATGATCAAGGGCAACACCTCTTTACGTTTCAGTTTAAAACTTCTCCCCCTTGCCACGATCATCATCCCCAACACAGGTATGGCAAAAAGATAACGGAAAAACAGTACCGAATCCGGATTCATACCTGCCTTATACAACGGCAAGGCAAACAACGGATTCATCCCATAAGTGGCCGCTGCAACAGCACCTAAAATATACCCCTTGGCTTTTACGTTCATAAAATCAATTTTGACGCCAAAAATAACTCATTTTTAGTTATCTTATCAGCAACAGGCAAAATTTATCGGGGAAGTAGAGTTATAAGAGTTGATTGAGTTAAAAGAGTTAATAGAGTTACAGGGGTAATAAGGTTCCAAGGTCCCCCTTTCTGCCTATAGCTTATAGCCTATAGCCTTTAGCTTATTGCTTTTAGCCTCTAGCTTACGAGGAGCCGTTCAACCTTTGTAAACCCTGTAACTCTTTTTCCGACAAGCAACGAATCCAAACAGTACTGACGGCAAGCGGAAAGCAGGCGAATCGATTTACAACGGATAATAGCTCCGGCTCGATCCCCTCATTTTAGGTGAAACATACTGAAGGTCGACGACTTTTCCCTTACCTTCGATCACCCTTTTCGGTTGGCCCATCGGTTTTCCGCCCAACATTTCATACATGTATACCTTATAGTTTCCACTTTTATAGGTACCGATCATCAGGTAATTAAAATTATGTTCGGCATCATTGGTCTGTGACCAATATTTATGTTCCAGATAAGTGATCGTCTCGTCAGCCGGTAATCCCTCCGGATTCAAAGGGGATTCCTCCTGGTTATCGACATCGTAAAAATAAAGCCGGTTGTTATTGACCATATAAATCGCCCGGGTATCGGTCCGGTTCGTGGCATACAAATCAGCCGAATTCAATTTTAAATTTGCAGGCAAGGTGACGATCTCCTTGACAGGATTAGTGTATTGGGTAGACGAAGGCATTTCCAATTGATATAGATATCTTTGGTTTACGTCCTTCTCATCGACAAAGATCGCATACACCTTGTCAACACTATTAATCCGGTTCAACCCCATAAAAATCAGTTCATGGGAAATATTATTCGGAGATTTTCCGGAAGCGTCTTCCTTAAATGCATGGAGAAATCCATTATAATCGACAGCTAAAAAACGTCCGTTTTTAGCATCGAAACAAATGACAGCCGACTTCTTCGGACTAAACAGAGCATACCGGCTCCCTCTATGTTCTCCGGCAATGTCCCGGACAAAACCGAACTTACCGGTCCCCCAGGAATTATTATCCACATATTGCATAGATGCATACACTCCTTCACTACTGATATATACGACACAGAAACTAACCTGACATATATAGTAAGGAATTTCTACCGGTGGAGTGCTGTAATAGAACATACTATTGTGGTTGTAAATCAAACGCATATCTCCCGTACTCATCAGACTGATATCTTTTTCGGTCATCACGCCCAAAGTAGCTGCTGCAGCATATTTTCCCGTTTCTTCATCCACAAACGAATAGTTGAAATAAATTCCCAAACGGGTAGGTGCTCCCGACATCGGTGCTCCCAAAGATTTTGCCAACAAATTATCGTTATGTGTGTCGTCATTCAGACACAGATCCAATTCTGTATCTCCCGACTCAGTTTCTTTCAGCATGTAAAATCCTTCATTGAACTGGGTAGACACCGTTAAAGGGATCTTACGATAAACGGTATAATTATTATTCACATTCTTCACCGTATATACCAGGGTATAACTCCCTTGTTGCAAATTCACCTCATAAGAGAGATCTTTCTCCCTGCCGATTGTATCCACTTTTATTGCTTCCGTCAGATAAGAGTCGTAATAATTCGGATTGTAAACCGTCCAAAGATATTCGAATGTATCTTCCGGATTCTTAGAAGTAACTGTCGGTTTTATCTCCAACTTTTTAGCCAACGCTATCGCAGTATAACTGTTTTCGATGCCAGTGATCGTAATATCACCGATGTCGGTATAATCGTAATTTCCTTTATCGTCATAACACCCTCCTACTAACAAGATCATCCCTATATATAGAATAAAAACTTTCTCTTTCATAGCTTTAATATCTTACAAATTTAACTAAAGTACCTACCGTCTGCCCAGCCGCCGGTGCTTCCCGAAGAGGTTCCAAACCTTCAGCAGCCCTTTCTGCATTCTTCTCATCCAATTTATCCGAAAACCAGGTACCCAAATACATCAAATAGGCTAACTCCGAAGTACCGTTATGAAGTCCCAAAGCTTTAAACCAATCGTTATCGATACTTTCACCGGTAACATCGATCATAAATTGGTGTTTCACAGGCCCGTAAGCTCCCAGGAAATATTGTATCGAATAATTCGTCCATAAAGTCGGTTTCACCAACATGTCCGAGATAGTGATCATCGTCCAGGATTTATCGGCATACCCAACTTTAAAATCAGCACTTTCTGCCAAACGGATTTTTAAATTCACCGTTTTTTCTTTCAGAGAGGCATCCCGCATGACTAAAACCGGTAGATCCGCATAATTTCGTTTAGCCGGTATATAATACAGGTCTTTTACCCGAGGATCGTCGAAAGCCACATAATGTACTCCCGGTTCAGCATTTAAAGAATCCGCTTCTACCTGTTCGAATTTTACCACCCGGTCCTGATCGGACAATAATCCCATAGTCTGCACTCTTACCCACACGGTATCCAGCATCACAGAAGCCGGTTTGATAGTAAAAGTATAGTTGATCAACGTGTCCGAAATAATATTCAACCGATTATCGGGTTCTGAATACATATCGTACTTTTCTTCACAGCTCATCATCAGGGCTGTAATCATGAAAACTATATATAAAACGATCTTTTTCATCATCTGTTCTAATTAAAGATTAGGATTGTATTCTGTATCCGGCAAAGCCACAATATAATTTTCTTCGCTCACATCTTCGTTTCTCCAAAGCATAGTCGTCGCTCCCATACGTTTATAAGTGAAAAACATTTGTCCTTCTCCGAAAAATTCACGGCGATATTCATTGACGATCTCAACCCTTAGGTCTTCTTGTGATTTAAATCCTTCAGCCGGAATATTCCGGGCCTGCATATAATCGATATACATCGTATTGGCTTCAGCCAGCGAAGTAGTCGTCTCCATGGCTATCAGGTACATTTCGGATAAGCGGATCAGGGGTACCACCTGTTTTTGAGTAGCCAGATCCACACTGGAATAAGAAGCATCGGGATCCTGATAGTATTTATGCAAAACGGGTTTATTTACTCCCGAAAGGTCTGTCTTAGACATATCCCAGGCAAAATTATAGCGATTATTAGCCGAAGTTTGCTGTCCGGAAAAAAGATCGGCGATTTTGCTCACATTCATATACAACACCGTAAAGTTATTAAGCTTATCGACAGCAAATAAATCATTGACATAATCTTCCAGTTCAAAATTATTCAAGGCCAGGACACATTCCGAAGGAAGGGCAAAATTACCTTTATTATAATCCTCTGTTCCGGCCAAAGTCAGGACCTTCGTGCCATCTGCATTTTTTGCATCGATCACAGCCTTGGCCGCGGCATAGGCTTTAGCTGTTTCGCCGATATACATAAAAAAGCGTGCTTCCAATGCTTTCACAGCATAATAATTAAAGCGGAACTGACGATATCCCATATAAGCATCCTCCAAGGTGATTTTGTTTGCATCGGAAGACTCGAAGCGATTCAGCTGATTAAACGTATACTTGAAAATCGGATCGTTATCTTTCAGCAAAGTTTCAGCTTTAGTCAGGTCGTCCTCGATTTTAGTAATAAAATCGGTATATGAATAATAGGCTACCGCTTTTATAGACACGGTTTCAGCATAAGGCAGAGCGACCTGTATCGTAGCATTTTTGGGGATTTGCCCAAATAAACGTAAAACATCGAAGTGACAAAATGCACGAATAGCATACGCTTCCCCCTCAATGACCGCCCGGGTAGCATCGTCGGTAATCACTTGTCCGTTATCCCGAATATTTTGTAATACAGCATTCGCCTGTACAATGACATTATACAAACCGCCATAAATATTCTTGATCACAGTTTTAGCCTGATCGTCCTTATAATCGAAGTCCTTTAAAGCCACTTCGGCAACCATCGAATTTGGATAATCGATTTCCCAATGCTGGGCCAGAAATTCCACAGCCGAGATATTCATCTGCTGTCCATATAATTTCCGGTCGTTCATTTTGATATAACAGGCAGTAAGAGCATCTTTAAATCCCTTATAACTGTCGTACATCTCATCGTTTCGCACCTGAGTCCGGGGTTTTACATCAAGCCAGTCATTACACGAAGAAACGAGTAATCCCAAAAGTAGTAAAAGATATATATGTAATTTTTTCATACCGATCATTTTTAAATCAAAACAATAAAGAAACCGTCATACCCACCCGACGGGCAAAAGGATAAGAAGTCCCTCTCTCCCTTTTCACCGACGACAGATAGAAAACATCCGACATATTTATACCGAAAGTCATATTCTGAATATTGGCTTTTTTCAAAAAATCCGACTCCCATTTGTACTGCAAAGTAGCCGTTTGCAATTCAAATACCCGGTCATTCATCACAAATCTTGAAGTGGCATGCGTCTTGACATTGGAAATCTTTTTAAAGAAGACAAGATCTCCAGCTTCCGACCAGCGGTCTTCGAGCACCCGTTTATCGAGATTGCGCTCTCCGACAGAAGAGCGAAGTACTTCTACCTTGTCGATCAACGTTTCGTTATACAGCTTTCCTCCCCAATGGAAACCGAAAGACAGATTCAGACTTAAATTTTTATACATAAACATCGTACTCGCATTCCCCCGGAAAGTAGGTTCGTTTACCCCCAGATAAACTTTGGCCGAAGGATTCCAGGTATCCGTTATATTCCCATCCTTATCCAGGAAAATTTCATTTCCGGTACTGGGGTCGATACCTAACGATCTGACCGCATAAATCGAGTTTTGGGAATAACCTTCATAAAAAAGATTATTGACATCTACTTCCTGCAATTTATATTCCTCGGTTTGTTGTTTAATAGCATCCGACAATCGGGTAATCTTATTTTTATTATAAACCAGCTTCCCCGATACCAGCCAAATCAGTTTCCGCTCGGTGTCCCGAATAACATATCCACTGAGGGAGGTCTCGAAACCGGTATTCTTCACCTCACCGACATTATCCACATACGAACCGAAACCGGTAGCCAAAGGGATATCCATTTGGGACAACAGATTAGAGGTCTTTTTCAGATAATAATCGAAAGAAAAGGTCAGTCGGTTATTCCAGGCGCTGATTTCAGTTCCCAGATTATACTGGTCCGTAAGCTGCCATTTCAGGTTCTCATTGCCATGTCCCATCAGGGCAGCTCCCCCCCAGTTGATGTACTTTTTATCCGAATAATACTGATAAGTCGACAAAGCCTGATAAGCGCTGAATTGCTGAGAACCCGTCTGCCCATAAGAAGCTTTCAGGCGTAAGGTATTGATCACGTCCTGTCCGGCCAAAAACTTTTCCCGGTGTAAATTCCAGCCGATACCCGTACTCCAGAAGGGAGCGAATTTGTTTTTACTTCCGAATTGTGACGAACCGTCTATCCGATAGGAAAAATCGACATAGTAGCGGTTGTTGTAAGTATAATTGGCATTACCGGTCAAACCGATCCTTCGGGAAAAATTTTCTGTACCAGTAGGTTTTCCATTTTCTTTATACTGAAGAGCGTTTCCGATAAAATCGAGGTCCTCGTTGGACAGTCCTTCCACGACGAATTTGTAATTATACGTTTTGCTTTGTGCCAGAGAATAGTCCAATCCCACATACAACTGGTGTTTTTCACGGAAATTTTTAGAATAGCTGAGCGTTACATTTCCGTCATAATTATGGTTTTCTCCAACTCCATAGGTATATTGTCCTCTCCGGAAATAGCCATCCCCTTCAGTATAGGCCGATGTCAGGAACATCGAATGTTCGGCAGGGTAAAATAAATCGCTCATATTCGTCTTTTTCGAGATACCGATCTGTCCCCTCAATTTCAGGTCGGTAGTGACACTCCATTCGATCGAAAAGTTATTGATCAACTCGGTATAATTACTTTCGTTACGCACATTCAGAGCGGCATCATAAAGCGGATTAGCTATCGTTTTAGATTGTCCGACATTGTAAAAGGTCCGGTTGATCTCACCATTTTCGTTATACGGACGTTCGTAAGGATTCATATTGGCATAATCACTGAACGAACCGTATTTACTTTCGTAAGCCTTATTCAGTCCGACATTGGTCTGGTTTTTAAAAATGACATTTTTATAGTTGTATGTCAAAGTGATCGCTCCATTGAAATTATTTCTTTGGGAATCTTTCATCGCACCGGCAATATTATTATAAGCCAGTGAAACTCCCCAGCGAAATTCCTCACTCCCACCTTCCAGACGCAGGTTGTATTTCTGTCCCACACCGGTACGCAAAGGTTTACTCAACCAATAAGTATCCACTCCGTCCAGTACATCCCGAAGCCTTGCCTGATATTGTTCTTTCAATTTTAAATCGGTTGTCGGAGAAAGTGTATTGGTATACAATCCGGTTTGATACTCCAGTTCTAATTTTTCTTCTGCATTCATCAGATTATAGGAAGACAAATCCGGAATTTCGATATTGATACCTGCCTGCGCCATTACTTTCAGATGACCGGCTTCCGGTGCTTTCGATACGATGACGATGACTCCGTTAGCTCCCCTCGAACCGTAAATCGCTGTTGCCGAAGCATCTTTCAGGATATTGATCGAAGCAATCTCTTCGTCATTATAGTCCATCAGTTTCTGCAGAGAAATCTCAAAACCGTCCATAATAATCAGCGGAGTATTCAACTGATTGCGTACTCCTTCGTTGAATTCTTCCACACTCATAGGCAAAGAAGAATTTCCACGCATATTCATTTGAGGCAGAGCATTCGGGTTACTACCGACCGAATTATCCATAAGGATATTGATCGAAGGATCGATATTTTTCAAGGTACTGATCAAGTTCTGCCCCTTATAAGCGACCAGATCATCCGACTTAATAGTCGTCACCGCCCCGGTATAACTTTCCCTTGCTTTATTGAACATCCCGGTCACCACCACTTCTTCCATCTCCGTTATCTCGTCTTCCATCGTCACATTCAGTTCCTTTTCTCCTTTCCAAGCCACTTCTTTCGTTTTCATTCCCACAAAAGAGAAGACCAGGATAACCGGCTGTTTATCCGGAATCGTAAGTTTAAAATGACCGTCAACATCCGAAGTGACTCCTAAGGTCGTTCCCTGAATCATGATTGCGACTCCGGGCAAGGGAGCCTTCGTCCGGTCGACTACTCTTCCCTGAATACTCACCTGTTCAGGCTGCAAAGGTTTTGCAATGACCGTATTGTCGTCGAAGATAAATGCTATTTTTTGTCCCTGAAAGAGCCGGTTGAGTAAAGTCTCCACCTCTTCCTCTTTTGCCTGCACGTTCAATTTGTCAATTCCGGCAAAATTTTTCTGATTATAAACAAAATAAAGATTGGTTTGTTGTTGAATAGCCTGAAACAAGCTCATAACGGTACAATCTTTCAAGTCCAATGAGATCCGCTGCCGCTGGGCCAAAGAGTTTGCCGATAAACTCAGGCATCCCAGAGTCATCAATAACACCCATAGTTTCATGATTTTTTCAATTTTCCGGCACCTCCGCCCCCCGGGATGCCAGTTCGTTCGATTTTTTTTCATAGATTTGTAATTCAGATTAATACTAACAGATAAAATGATTCCACTCAATTATCTTGGTTTTGATCTCTACCGGAAGGAAGTTGCAGCTTTCTTCCGGTTTTTATTTCAATAGTTTACAATAATCCGGTTAGGCTCGACCGAGAAATGGACATAGGTCGTCTGTTCTATTTTATTCAGCAAGGAGACGATCGATTCACTCCGCCGAAGACAACCACTGAATTTCTCTTTTCTCAATTGTTCCTGACGGTATACAATTTCCACATCATACCAAAGGGACAATTCGTTCAAAATCTCCTCCATCGTCGCTTCTTCAAAGAAATATTCCCCATAACGCCAGGCAATATATTTCCGGACATTTACCGGAACTATATCGACTTTCCCCGTTTTTATATCGGCCGTAGCTAATTCTCCGGGATTCAATACCACAGCAGTAAAATGTTCCCCTTCTACCACAACTTTCCCTTTCACCAGCGTGGTCTGAATACCAGCTGTATTTCGGGTATTCATATTAAATTCCGTGCCCAATACTTTCACTTTCATCCCAGCCGTATGCACGATAAAAGGCTTGTTCTCATGATGGGTGACCTCAAAATAAGCTTCTCCTTCCAGTTTCACTTCCCGGGAATCCTTTGAAAAGGCTACAGGATAAGTCAGCCTGGAATCAGAATTCAACCACACCCGGCTACCGTCAGCCAAAGACAAACAAAATTCAGCACCACGCGGAACTTCCACCCGATTTTCAACTTCTTTCTCTCCAGCCGGAAGCGGCTGAGTCTGGGAATAAGCCAACATCTTCTGCTCTTTCGCCACCTTGACTCCATCGATCAGTAAAGTATCCTGCCCCGCTACAGCCGACAGGTCTACCACCTCACCTGTAGCGGTCATCAACCGTACTTTTGTACGGTCAGGTTCCTGATAGGCCACTAAACAAGACGGTTGAACGGTTGGCTGTTTCCACCGATACCATTCTGCTCCACCCACTAATAAAAGGAATACTGCAGCAGCAACACTTCCCCATCTGAGCCATTTCAACCTCCTTGCTTTCGATAATCTTTGATCTAAATCCGATTCGAATGTTTTCCGCCAAGCTGCAAATCGTTCTTCCCCCGGATCATATTTTTTTTTGTTCCAGATTTTCTCATACAACTTCCGATGCGATGCAGCTTCCTCCAACCACTCGTTCAATTGACTTTTTTCTGCATCTGTCAACGTTCCTTGTAAACTTTTATCGATAATCCTCCAATCCATTTCCTTTCGATTAAACTTGTTTTCTCCGATCTTTCCTCCATTTTCCGCGATCTCATCTTAATAACACAAGTCTTCACAAAAGGTTTACAAGAAAAAAAACAGTTTTTTTGAAAAATTTTAGAAAAGCTCAAAAAAGGAAAGTAATCCGATCAACATCACGTCCTCTGTAGATAAGGTTTCTTTAATTTTCTGAATAGCCCGGTGGACCTGTACTTTTGCCGTATTTTCCGATACGGCGAGCTGAGCGGCGATTTCCGAAAATTTCATATTTTTATAAAAACGCAATTCACAAATTTCGCGACATTTTTCGGGTAATTTTTCTATAACGGCATGAATTTTCCGGATCAATTCCTCATCGTCGATCCAACTCAGCGTCTCGGTCTCTTCAGCCGCCTGCAAATAAAGGATTTTATGCCTGTCTTCGATATTCTGGTCCCGGAGATAATTGAGGCAGCGATTCCTCACCATTACACAAAGGTAAGCCCCGATATTGACATCTGCGCTGAAACCGGATATGGATTCGTACAATTTGATAAAAACCGATTGTACAATATCGTTAGCCACATCATAATCGAAGACAAAATTTACAGCAAAATGATGAAGACGCTTAAAATAGAAGTCGTACAACTCCATATAAGCCGCCCTTTCATTTCGTTGTAAACGATTGATCAATTTTTCACCCATATTCTCCATCCCTAAGTTCCTCTCTAAATGTTACCCGGATAAGTGACCATCCTCTTATCCACCCCACCGAAATTTTGCCACCATCCCAATACAATCTTCAGCAACAACACACCGCTCCAACTACATCTTCGATAGCCTATCCGGCCATTATACCGATTTTCTGCCGACGAATAAAGAGGTTCGATCTTACTCATAATTTTGAATATTTTCCAGACTTTGGAAGGTCAAATCCAACATAGCCGTTTCCTATCCATCCCACAAATTTAAATGAATTATCCTCCTAGCCTAGTCATTCAGCCATAAAATTTATTAATCACACAGCTCTTCCATTTGAAAATATTACTTTTGCGTTAAAATAAAAATAACAAGGACGATCTATTCGGAGAGAAAGAAACAGTAAAGATTATGGTAAAAAAATTTTATATAGAAACCTATGGCTGCCAGATGAATGTGGCTGATAGCGAAGTTGTAGCAGCCATTCTGACCGCCGCCGGCTTTGAACATACAACCGATAAGAACGAAGCGGATGTCATTCTGGTAAATACTTGTTCTGTACGGGAAAATGCCGAACAAAGAGTAAGAGGCCGGGTACAGGGATTTTCGGAAATTCGTAAGCGCAACCCTCACCTCTTGGTAGGTGTGATGGGTTGTATGGCCGAACGCCTGGGAGAGAGACTCTTCGAGGAAGAGAAAAATGTCAATATTGTCGTTGGTCCCGATGCTTATATGGATCTGCCTCTCTTGATCGAACAGGCATCACAAGGCAAAAAAGCCATCAATATCGAACTTTCTACCACCGAGACGTATAAGGATATTTGCCCTTCCCGCATAGACGAGACGGCGATTTCGGGCTTCGTATCTATCATGCGGGGATGTAACAATTTTTGTACGTATTGTATTGTCCCGTACACCCGTGGACGGGAACGCAGCCGGAGTCCGCACAGTATTGTCGGCGAAGTGATCGATTTACAACGCCGCGGATACAAAGAAGTCACCTTATTGGGACAAAACGTCAACTCCTATCTCTATAAAGACGAACAAACGACGGTCGACTTTCCGGCTCTTCTGGAATTAGTAGCCCGTACGGTCCCGGGCATGCGGATTCGCTTTGCCACCTCACATCCTAAAGATATGAGCGATAAAACCCTGGAAACAATCGCCCGTTGGCCCAATATCTGCAAAGCCATTCACCTGCCGGTACAATCCGGGAGCAATGCCGTCCTGAAAAACATGAACCGCAAATATACCCGGGAATGGTATCTCGACCGGATCGCCGCCATTCGCCGTATCATCCCCGACTGCGGAATTTCGACAGATGTGTTTGTGGGCTTCCATAACGAAAGCGAAGAAGATTACCGGCAAACACTGGAATTGATGCGGGAAGTGGGATTCGACCTGGCCTACATGTTCAAATATTCGGAACGCCCCGGTACCCAAGCTTCCAAAAGCCTCCCGGATAATATCGACGAAACCACAAAAGGCCGGCGTCTGCAGGAACTGATTGACCTGCAAACCGGATGGTCGCAGGAAAGTAACCGCCGCGATATCGGTAAGACTTTCGAAGTATTGGTAGAAGGCGTATCTAAAAAAAGCTCCGACGAGATGTTCGGACGGAGTAGTCAGAATAAAGTAATCGTTTTTCCGGCTAAAAATATTCCGATCGGTTCTTTGATTCAGGTCAAAGTCAAAGATTGTACTTCAGCCACACTCATCGGAGAAATTGCCAACGCACAATAAGAAACGACATGACGAACTTTCGAAAATTACAAAACGAAGAATTGAACCGGATCAGTACCGAAGCCTTTAAAGAAGCTCCCAAGATCCCGGTAGTCATTCTATTGGATAACGTCCGCAGTCAGAATAACGTGGGGTCGGTCTTTCGAACTTCCGATGCTTTCCGCATCGAAAAAATCTTTCTCTGCGGCATTACTTCCACTCCGGAGAACAGGGAAGTACATAAAACTGCCCTGGGAGCCGAAGATGCGGTCGAGTGGGAATATGTCAAAGATACCGTAGAAGCAGTCGATCGGTTGAAAAAGGAAGGTTACCGGATCTTTGCTATCGAACAGGCCGAAAATACCACTCCGCTGGAAAACTTTTCCCTGTCACCCGATCAGAAATATGCGCTGATCTTCGGGAATGAAGTCAAGGGTGTGCAACAAGAAGTGATCGATCTGTCCGACGGTTGTATAGAGATACCTCAATTCGGGACGAAACACTCTCTCAATATCTCGGTCACGGTCGGGATTGTCCTTTGGCAAATCATCTCCCCTCTCCTGGGAACACTGCAAACCGATTAACAACCCGAAAGCCGACCGGCGAAACTTCAGTCCTGAACCCAAACTTTAGCTTCGCCGGTCAGCCTTCTTCCGATCGGTTTCTGCAAGGAAAAACAGCCATCAACATGAGGTATTACCGCTCAGAATCCCCTCTCTTTTCATCGATCTATTTCTCCGCCGGACAATGCCCTGAATATCTTTACCGCTTCACAAGCTTCTCTGACATCGTGCACTCTTAAAATATTCGCTCCTTTCAGTAAAGAGATCGTATTCAGCACAGCGGTACCGTTCAATGCTTCTGCCGGCGAATTATCTAACAATTTGTAAATCATCGATTTTCTGGAAATTCCGACCAGCAGGGGATAATCGAGGTCCTGAAAATGCTCCAATCCATTCATCAGTTCATAGTTGTGTGCCAAAGTCTTACCGAAACCGAAACCAGGATCCAGAATAATATTATCAAAACCTTTGGCATTCAAGCAAGCTATCCGATCTGTCAGAAATTTCCTTACTTCTTTTACGATATCTTCATAATGCGGATTTTTCTGCATCGTTTGTGGAGTTCCCTGGATATGCATCATAATGTAAGGCACACCAGTCCGGGCCACATAATCAAACATCCCGTCATCCATCGTTCCTCCCGAAATATCGTTCACGATCACAGGCCCCTGAGCAGCGACGATTTCTTCAGCTACTTTTGCCCGGAAAGTATCGATTGAAACGATTGCCTGCGGATAATGTTTCCGGATCAGTTCCACCGCCTGCAGCAAACGCCTGATTTCTTCCTGATCGGCTACATAATCGGCTCCGGGACGGGTGGAATAAGCACCGACATCGATCATATCCGCCCCTTCATCCATAATTTGATGAATACGTTCGACTATTTTCACCTCACTCAGGTATTTTCCACCATCATAAAAAGAGTCTGGAGTTACATTCAGTATCCCCATCACTGCCGGAACAGTAAAATCCAATTCCCGATTTCCTAACTTTATTGTTTTCAATGCTTTCTATTTATTAACATCTTTTTTTCTTTCCAATCTTTCTTGCTAATCCTCAATCTTTCACCCCAATCTTTTTTAGTTCTCAAATCTATTCATTAATTTTACACGTTCAAAATAATAACAAATTTATCGTACTGATAAATTCGAGTTTATAAAGTTCATAAAGTCTATAAAGTCATACCCCCTGCGGGGCGCCTTTTTAAGGGACCTTCGGTCCCTGTTTGGACGCACCGGCGGCTGTGAATAAAGCGCCCACAGGGTCCAGCAGACTTTATGAACTTTATAAACAAAATAAAAACGGTACATTTTAATTTTAACACTATGCCTGAAACAGCTCAAGAATACGATATAGTGATCGAAACGTGCAGCGATATCTTTACCAAAAAGATGCACGATTATGGAATGGCCTGGAGAATTTTACGACCGACATCGATCACCGACCAAATATTTATTAAAGCCAACCGGATCCGGAGTATCGAAGAAAAAGGGGTCTGCAAAATCAACGAAGGGGTCGTTCCTGAATTTATCGGTATCGTCAATTACTCCATCATGGGGCTGATTCAGCTGGAATTAGGACCGGGAGAAGACATCCCGACCGATCAGCAACGGATTTCCCAATTATATGAAAGCTATTTTCAAAAAGCCAAAGCCCTGATGCTGGATAAAAATCACGATTACGGTGAAGCCTGGCGAAGTATGCGGACCAGTTCTTATACCGACCTGATCCTGATGAAAATCAACCGTACGAAACAGATCGAAGATAATCAGGGCAACACCTTAATTTCGGAAGGCATCGACGCCAATTATTACGATATGATCAATTATGCCGTATTCGCTTTGATCCGGCTGACTGTAGAAAATGTAAATTTATAATAAACACAACCATATGAAATTATTGAGAAATATTTGCCGTATTTTAGTAGGTATTGTATTTATTTATTCGGGTTTTGTAAAAGGAGTGGATCCGCTCGGTTCAGACTACAAGTTCACCGATTATTTCAATGCTTTCGGCATGAGTTGGATGGGATTCAGTACCCTGTTTTTCTCCTTTTTGCTCTCTATGGCAGAATTTCTTATCGGTATCTGTTTATTCCTGAATATCAAGCTAAAAACGGCAGTCTGGGGAGCCATTTTGTTTATGGGATTTTTTACTCCTCTCACCCTGATCCTGGCTATCAAGAATCCGGTCACAGACTGCGGATGTTTCGGGGATGCCCTGATCTTAACCAATTGGGAAACTTTCTGGAAAAATATCATTCTGCTGGCGATGACATTAGTTATCTTTTACACAAGAGATAAGTATAAACCGATTTTCAACTTTCTGGAACAAACTGTGGTTTTAGTGGGGACGGTTATTTTCATGTTCTGTATACAATGGTACTCTTTCCGTCACCTGCCTATCGTGGATTTCCGTCCCTATGCTATCGGTAAAAATATCTCCGAGGGTATGGCCATCCCCGACGGAGCTCCGCATGACGAATATGCGATTACGCTCAAATACAAAAACAAACAAACAGGAGAAGTAAAAGATTTTACAGAAGAAAACTATCCCTGGCAAGATACCGTAAACTGGGAATATGTCAGCTCGGATCAGAAACTGATCAAAGAAGGATATAAAGCCCCGATTCATGATTTCGTCATCGAACATCCGGAATCAGGAGACATCACCCAGGAAGTATTAGAAGATAATGGATATACCTTTTTGGTTATCGCTTATAACATCAATAAAACCGATCCTGAAAATCAGGAAAAATTGAACCGACTGGCAGCATATGCCAAAGATAAAGGTTACCGGTTTTATGGTTTGAGTGCTTCTGCCGCCGATGATATCCGGAAATATACCGAAGCTAATCAGGTAAATTATGATTATTGTTCAACCGATGAAATACAGTTGAAAACGATCGTACGCTCGAACCCCGGATTGATCCTTTTACGTCAGGGAACTATCCTCGACAAATGGGGCCACCGGGATCTGCCGGAAGTGGAGGAATTACAGAACAAAGACTTAGCTTCCTATTGCCTGCAAGAACAACAGGCTATCACAGACAGATATCTGATCTACAGCCTGATTATGCTCTATATCGCCTGTATATTTCTCTATATAATCCGGAAATATAAAAGGATGATAAAATAAAGAAAGAAATCAAACTGACAATTAAAGAATATAAAGCAATTTAAAACAACGAATCATGAGAAAAAAAATTGTTGCCGGAAACTGGAAAATGAACAAAACCCTGCAGGAAGGGATTGAACTGGCTAAAGAAGTAAACAGCAAAGTAAAAGCTGCCAATGCAAAGGACGTGAAGGTAATCATCGGTACTCCTTTCATCCATCTGGCCGAAGTAAGTAAACTTGTAGATCCTGCAGTCGTTGCCGTGTCTGCACAAAACTGTGCGACAGAAGTTTCCGGAGCATATACCGGTGAAGTATCCGCAGCAATGGTGGCCTCTACAGGAAGCCAGTACGTCATTCTCGGTCACTCTGAAAGAAGAAGTTACTACGGAGAAACCGATGAAATTCTGGTCAAGAAGGTACAACGTGCCCTGGAAAATAACCTGGATGTCATTTTCTGTGTAGGTGAAGTTTTAGCCGAGAGAGAAGCCGGCAAACATTTCGAAGTAGTGAAATCTCAATTGGTAAACGGTTTATTCAACCTCTCAGCCGATCAGTTCACACACATCGTCGTAGCTTACGAACCGGTGTGGGCTATCGGTACCGGCAAAACAGCCACCTCTGCACAAGCCGGGGAAATGCATGCCTTTATCCGCAAAACTATAGCCGACAAATATGGTAAAGAAGTAGCCGACAACACCTCGATCTTATACGGTGGAAGCTGCAACCCCAAAAATGCCGACGAACTATTCTCTCAGGCAGATGTCGACGGTGGCCTTATCGGCGGAGCTTCCCTGAAAGCCGACGATTTTATGGCTATCATTACGGCACGGCAGAAGCATTAAAAAAGCTAAAGGCAAGGAAGCTTAAGGCTAAAGGCGAAGAAGCATTAAAAGCTATAGACAAAAGGTAAGAAAACCCAAAGCCTATAGCTTTTTTGCTTTTAGCCTATAGCCTTTCAGCCTTCTACCTTTTTTCCCCATACCCCATCATCTGTCCCAGAAAGTCGTCGGGATAAGTGATTCCGACATCGATAATTTTTCCATCTTGTTCGACGAGGCGATATTCAGGGTTGATAAAACCGGCATATGGAGCCACTCCCAAAGCTTCGTAACGGGTCAATACTTCACGGTGTAACCGACGGTCGACGTTTACTCCGTAGGTCTCGATCAATTTCCGGGCTCCCTCGAAATCTCCTTCCGATTTGATCCGCTGTACTTCTCCCAGCAATTGCCCGAAAAGTACTCTTAAAGCATCGAAATCACGAATGATAAAATAGGTCTTACCTGCCCTTTGCACTTTCTCTATTACATTCGCTTCTTTCCCCTGTTCATAAGCCCAGGCAGCAATCGTCTGGCGGTTACGCATGTGGGATTCCTCGAGTCGGTCTCCGAATTTAATGCGGGTAAGTTGCACCAGTAAACCGTTCCGGATATAGCTGTTGTATTCCGCTTTAGCCACTTCCAACGAAGGGATAATTCCCAGTTCGACCAATTTGGGATCCATGATATAATAGAGGGCGAACAAATCCGCCCGGGCTTCTTCTATCGTAGAATAATAATTACGCAATGCTTCGGTAGTCACACCCGGCAACATTTTTCCCGACCCATGACCCAGACATTCGTGAAGATCGGTATGTACGTTACTCCCGATAGTTCCCCATTCACGAGCCAAACGAATTTCTTCGTCCGAACCGGCAAACTCGTCGATCATCCCGGAAGATTTAGCCGCCATATCATAGGCATAAGTGATATTGTCCAAAGTCACCGATTTACTTCCGTAGCGTTCGCGGATCCATTCGGCATTGGGCAAATTGATCCCTATCGGAGTAGCCGGATGACAATCTCCGCCAAGCATAGCCACCTGCATAACACGAGCAGTGATGCCTTTCACTTCTTGTTTCTTAAATTCCTCGCGGATGGGGGCATGCTGTTCGAACCAGAGTGCCTCTCCGGCCAGTTTACGGGTGCGTTCTCCGGCTTCCTGATCGACGATCTCCACCACCGATTCCCAACTGGCCTTATAGGCCAGAGGATCCCCGTATACCTCTATAAACCCGTTGATAAAATCGACCGGGGCCTGATCCTCTTTCAACCATTCGATCGAATACCGGTCAAAAAGTTTTAAATCTCCCGTTTTATAGTAATCGATCAACAACCGAATTACTTTCTGCTGCTGTTCGTTGTAAGCATAGGGTATCGCTTTTTCAAGCCATGCTACGACCCGGGCCAATTCCTGACCGTACTTTCCTCCTATTTTCCAGACCGCTTCCCGGATTACCCCTTCCTCTTTGACCAGGGTCGAATTCAATCCCCGGGATACCGGACAGGAATCCTCTTCACCGGAAGTGCGGTAAAATTCTTCGACTTCCCGCTGGGTTACATTCACATAATAATTATTAGCCGAAGCCCGGATCAAATCTTTCCCTTCGTCCAAAACCACCCGCTTGGCCATATAACCGGAGTCGAACATAACTCGTTCCAATTCGGGAAACACCTCCGGAATACCGATCGACGCCAACAATTCCTGAAAATAAGTCTTAGAAAAACCAGGGATAAACTTATCCATAGAATAGTGATGATGGATGCCATTGGCAAAGAACACCTTCTTCGTATAAATCAGAAAACGCCCGAACTCATCGGTATTCCGATCCCCGGGATATTCCCGGACAATCCGTTCCAGAATCTTCCGGATACGCAAATTATACCGGTTATTCTGATCCCATAGTATATCCCGGCCTGCCAAAGCAGCCTGACTCAGGTAATAGACAAAGATCTTTTCCCGTAATGGAAGTTGCCCGAAAGCCGGTACCTGATACCGGAGAATTTTTATATCGTCGAATTGTTCTGTTAAAAAATTAAATTTATCTTCTTCCATCTGTCTTGTATATGTTGAATTAATTGGTCAGATTCTCTTCATACCACCACTCTTCCTTTTTTAAAACCAGAGCATCACAGGAAGCATCGGGCCCATAAAACATAAAATAGCCTTCATATTTCGGATCTGTAGGAGCAAGATGATCGAAAAGGATACGTTTTCCGTTTTTATCTTGTTTCAAAAGCATACTCGCATCCAACGCATATTCAAAGGTCAGAGAAGCACTTCTGCTCTCTCCTTTCCTCAAAAGAGGATGATTATAAGTGACCGTTCCGTCGGGATGGAAACAGGCCACCCATACCGCTTTCCGGTTAGTATTCCGGGTTTTCGACCATCCCAGCAAAAGTACATACCCCTGCTTCTGATGTTCAAAAGGGACAAAATCATAAAACAACCAAGCCATCCGATCTCCGGGCAACGCTTTAATCAGGTAACTCCGCTCCGGATTTTTAAAGCGGAATAAATTATAAAAGGCCTGCCCTTCGCGCAGAGGTACAGCCCAGGAAAACAACTCGATCCCTGCATCGTCCGATCTCTTATACCCCAAATATTTCACAGACTTTTCAGTCCGATAACTACCGAAAGCCGAAGACCGTATAAAATATTCGATCTCGCCGGCATATTCCAAGCGTACCGAATCTTCGGTCGCCGTCTTGATTTTTTCCAAGCGGATGGCAACACTATCCATTTGTGCCCGCACCGGCCCTCCGGCCCCCAATAGTACCCCCAGAATCCAAAGCCATTTCATACCCCGAAGTTTTCTGTTCTTATTCTTCATTGAATCTTTCCAGTATTTCGCCGGAAGCTTTGATGGCATTTTTATACCATTTGAATAAGATTTCATCCTTCGCCCGATCGGATAAATGCCAGTCGATACCGCTCCCGCGCAAACGACGGGTAACACAGTACATCGTAATAGCCGCACAAACACTCACGTTCAGACTTTCGGTAAACCCATACATCGGTATTTTTACAAATTCGTCTGCCTGTCCGATAACCAAATCGGACAAACCGGTTAATTCTGTCCCGAAGAAAAAAGCCATTTTTCCTTTTTCCAAATCGATATCGTCGACAAAAATATCGTTGGCATGGGGAGTCGTAGCCAGGATACGATAACCTTCGGCCCTCAACTGATCGATCGTAGCCTGGGTATTGTTTTCCAGTTCTTTATGCCGGTGAATAGACAGCCAATCCCGCGCACCCTGCGAAACTGTGGAAGTCATATCGTATGAATTCCGGTTTTCGATCAGGTGGACATGTTGTATCCCATAACAATCGGCCGAGCGCATCACCGCACTTTGATTATGCGATTGAAATAAATCTTCCAACACAACCGTTACATAATCGGTCCGCTCCTGTATCAACCGATCGAACAGAGCATTTTTTTCATCGACGACAAAATCCCGTAAATATTCTACTTGTTCTTTGATGGATTTCATAATAAACACAACAAGATTCAACGATTCTCAGCAAAATACTTCCAAAGGGGAGCTGCATGAGTCGCCTGTATGATTTCATTTTTCAGTAAGAGAGTTCTCACTTGTTCCGGCCTTAATACTTCCACCACAATGTCTTCGGTCGGTTCGAGATGCCTCTCCATCACCTTCTCCACTCCGGTAGCCAAAAAACAATAAGTCAGGTTATTATGCGTTCCGGGATTCGCACTGATGATCATGTAGCTCTGCCATTCTCCGCTTCCGAAACCGGTTTCTTCGAGTAATTCCCGTCTGGCTGCTTCTAAAGGACTGGCATCTGTAGGATCTACAACCCCGGCACACAATTCATAATCAACCCGCCCGATTCCGTGCCGGTATTGTCTTTCCATGATCATCCCGCCTTCTTTAGTAAGAGCGATCACACAAATCCAGGCCGGATATTCCAATACATAATAAAAAGGAATGACATTACCGTTCGGCAATTGCACTTCATCCCGGCGGGCTGTAAACCAAGGTTCTTTGGCGATATACTCCGAACGGAGTACCTTCCAATTCTCTATTTTCTGTTTTTCCATATACAATCCCATACAAAAGAAGGGGTGCTTTTTCGAAACACCCCTTCTTTTATCTTAATTTCCTGATCAGAATTTTTCTGCCAATTCAGCGCCTGCTTTGAATTTAACAACTTTCTTAGCCGGAATAGTAATCGTTTTGCCAGTCTGTGGGTTTCTACCGCTTCTAGCACTTCTTTCAGATACAGAAAAAGAACCGAATCCGATCAATGCCACTTTATCACCACCTTTCAGTGCCTCACCCACTGTTTCCACGAAAGCTTCCAGAGCTTTTTTAGAATCTGCTTTTGTTAAACCTGCCTTTTCAGCAATAGCGTCGATTAATTGAGCTTTATTCATAATATTAATTTTTAGGGTTAGAATTTTAAACCTCTCTCTAAAGGCAAATGTAGCGATTTTATTGAGGATGTCAATACTTTTCAAAAAAAAAATCCATTTTTTTCAAAAAAAATAACAGGCTTTCTGCTCAGAAGATATTTTCGGCACATTTTTCGCCATCCATGGCTGCCGAAATGATTCCTCCGGCGTATCCAGCCCCCTCACCACAAGGATATAACCCTCGTATCTCGGGATGCATCAGCTGCTCATTGCGCGGAATTCTCAACGGAGAAGAGGTACGGGTTTCTACCCCCAGCAAAAGTGCCCGTTCGGATACGAATCCTTTGGCCCGTTGTCCGAAATATTGCAGTCCGGCCGCCAAACGCCGATAAACGATCCGGGGCAACCATTCACTGATAGCAGAAGTATGTACTCCCGGTTTATAAGACGTCGCCGGCAAAGTGCTACTGTCCTTTCCGGCCAGGAAGTCGGTCAACCGCTGAGCAGGAGCGAAAAGCCCACCGCCCCCTTCCTCCCATGCCTGTCGTTCCAAGGCTTCCTGAAATACCATGCCGGCAAATAATCCCCGGTAATTCATACTTTCCAATTCGGCCGGGCCGATAGCTGTCACCATAGCTGAATTTGCCCAGGGGGTATTCCGGTAGGAGGAGGACATTCCATTGACGACCTGTTGGTTCGGCCCCGTTGCCGCAGGTACGATTACCCCACCCGGACACATACAAAAAGAATATACTCCCCGTCCGTCTATATTGGTGACAAAATTATATTCAGCAGCAGGTAACCATTTGCCTCTCCCTTCCGGGGTATGATATTGGATGCGATCGATCTCCTGCTGGGAATGCTCTAAACGCAATCCGACGGCAAAATCTTTCGGCTCCATCCGTACCCCCCGCCTTTGCAACATCCGATAAATATCCCGGGCCGAATGGCCGGTAGCTAATATGACATGACGGCTCGCAATTTCCTGTCCTCCGGCAATCACTCCCTGTATACTGTTTTCACGGATTATCAGATCGCTCACCCGGCAACCGAAACGAATTTCTCCTCCCTGTTTTTGAATAGTTTTACGGATATTGACGATCACTCCGGGTAATTTGTCGGTTCCGACATGCGGATGGGCTTCGACCAGAATAGCAGGATTGGCTCCATGATAGACCAAAATTTCCATAGCCCGGCGTACATCTCCCCTTTTCTTCGAACGGGTATAGAGTTTTCCATCGGAAAAAGTCCCGGCTCCTCCTTCCCCGAAACCGAAATTAGAATCCTCATCTACCATCCCGGTCTTATATAAACCATTCAGATCCTTTTTCCGGTCTTCGACAGCCTTTCCCCTTTCCAGTACCAAAGGACGGAAACCACGTTCGATCAAACGCAAAGCTGCGAATAAACCGGCAGGCCCTGCACCGACCACGACCACCGTTTCTCCGTCGGACACATCCCGGTAGGCCGGAACGAAAACCTTTTCTTTCTCCTCGATACGGTCGATATGAAGTCCGGCGACCAGGTTGAACATCACTTCTTTTTGCCGGGCATCGATCGACTTACGGACAATATCTACCCGGCAGATCCGTTCTGCACCGACTCCTGCAACCCGGGCAGCGATTTGCCGCAATGTTTCCTCCACACCTGCCTGTTCTGGCTTTATTCTGATCTGAATTTCTGTATACATATCCCTGATAAATAAGAATGCTGAATATCATTCAAAATTAAAACAAATCGTGAAAATCCGGGCACGTAGTTTACTTAAAGATTGTGTATAATCCTCATATCCCGGATTTTTGGGATCAGGCCGATGTACCAATACATCCGTCAATCCCAATGAAAAACGCAACTCTATTCCAAATTTGAAATAAGGCAGGTAAAAATCCGAACCAGCTCCCATTTCCAGAAAAACATCCCCTCTACGGGTTCGGAAATAAACCGACTTGTCCGGATCGATCTTATCGTGTTTTTGAAAATCGAATTTATAACTGCTTCCTGCAGTAATAAAGGGACGGAAATTATTAATCCGCTTGGCTTTGTATTTCAACATCAACGGCAAAGAGACATAAACCGACTCATTATAAGCATATTGTTTGTTATTTTCAACCTCCGGCACCTGCGTATACACCAGCGAACAGGTAGCGAATTCCAGTCCCGGCAAAAATCTCAGCCCCCAATCATCACCTAATCTCAGTTCAGAAACAATACCCACCAGAAATCCGACATCCAGTTTGCCCGATTCCGCCCTCCATCCATTGGCTCCCGACAAAACGGCTTTATAGTCCATATAATTGATCCCGAGGCTAAAACCGAAATGTAATACGGTCCGGTCACCCCGCTGATAATTCAACAGACTGGTATTCCGCATTATTTTCTGGGCCTGCACACAACAGGATAAGGATAGGAATAGGATTATATAGAACGCTTTATTCAACATACGGAACGAAAGTAGTTATTTTGATTCTTTTCAACAAATCTTGTCCGATTTTAAAGCTAAAAATTGTAAGTTTGTGAATCATTCGGATAATCATTTTACAATACGATAAAGATGAATAAAATAGCATTAATCACCGGAGCTACTTCCGGTATCGGCCAGGCAACAGCTTTAAAAGCTGCGGAAGCCGGATTCGATGTAATCATTACAGGCAGGAGAAACGACCGTTTACAAGAACTGGCTGAAAGTATCCGCCAGAAAGGAGCCGATGTACTCCCCTTAACCTTCGATATCCGTCAGTCCGGAGAAGTCGAGACAGCCATTCGAAATCTCGGGGGGAAATGGAGGGATATCTCTGTATTGGTCAATAATGCCGGTTTGGCAGTGGGAGTCGCTCCCATCCAGGAGGGTGTCCTCGACGATTGGGAAAGAATGATCGATACCAATGTAAAGGGCCTGTTATACATCACCCGTGCTGTAGCCCCCCTGATGATCGCCCGGAATACGGGTCACATCGTGAATCTGGCCTCCATCGCCGGAAAAGAAGTATATCCCGGAGGAAACGTGTATTGTGCAACCAAACATGCTGTGGATGCCTTGTCCAGGGCTATGCGGACAGATATGCTGAAACATCATATTAAAGTAACCAATATCGCCCCGGGCATGGTAGAAACCGAATTTTCCATCGTGCGCTACAAAGGAGATAAAGAGGCTGCCGACAAAGTATATCAGGGTATGACTCCGTTGACCAACGAGGATATCGCCGAGACCATCATTTTCGCTATCACCCGTCCGGCCCACGTCTGCCTGAACGACATCGTCATCATGCCTACCGCCCAAGCCAACTCCAGAGACGTAGATAGAAAGTAAAAGGTTAAGCCTTTTACTTTTTTTTAATCGAGCTCCAACCCGAATATCGATTTCAGGTCTGCAACGACGGGATTGAGTTCTATAAAATGCCGGAATTTTTCTCCGGCAGTGAATAATTTTTTTTCTTCTGTCGAGTTCTGATCGTCGAATAACTTAAATGACAAGGTGATAAAGCCATTGTTCAACAATTTCATCAGTACATTCCGAAGATGCATTTTTAAAGCTTCGAGCTTATCTTGTTGCAACTGGTTATCTACTGCTAAAACAATATTTTCACCGTCGATCTCCGGCCGATGGGTCTTGAGAGCTATGGCAACCGTCGGTTCAGGACGATGATCTTGTATATAACGCTCCAGGGCAGCCACGACCTTCCCTTCGTCGATCACATCACGGGCTTCTACTTTGAATTGTTGCGCCTCTGTTTTCTGCACTTTGACGACAGGCTGGGTTTGGCTGATTTGCCTCAGGGAATCCTTTATTTTAAAAGAAGCATCGGGGCGGTGACGGTCATTTTCAGCAATACGCCTGACCGGTTTAGGAGTAGTGACTGCCTGTCCGCCTTCTGAAGTATTAGCTGCCGTCTGAAATTTACCCGCAAAACCTTCTATTTTCAGGAGAAAACCGACCTCAGAAGCCCTCAGATTTTTTTTTTTAGCTCATTGATCTGGCAGAGTTTGATCAATGCCAATTCGATGCACAGCCGCTTTTCCATGCGTACTTTGTATTGCATTTCACATTGTTCAACGATCTTCAAAGCTTCGTATAGAAAATCTACCTGACAATCCGCCGCCTGTTTGGCATAGCGTGCTTTTATTCCCGCACTGACCTCCAGTAATTGGACGGTCGCCGGATCTTTAGAAACCAATACATCCCTGAAATGCTTTCCTAAGCCGGCAATCAGATTCCCGCCATCGAATCCTTTTCCGATGATCTCGTTGAAGAGTAAAAAGGCTTCCCCCACTTTTCCGGCATTGAACAAATCGGTCAAACGGAAATAATAATCGTAATCGAGCACGTTCAGGTTTTCGATGACCTTTTCGTAAGTCAGGTTTTTGCCACAAAAACTGACCACCTGATCGAAAATAGAGAGCGCATCACGCATAGCTCCGTCGGCTTTCTGAGCGATCACGTCCAAAGCGGCTTCCTCGGCTGTAATCCCCTCCTTTGCCGAAATATACTTCAGATGCTCGACGGTATCTCCCACTTTCATCCGATTGAAATCATAGATCTGACAACGGGACAATATCGTGGGTAATATTTTATGTTTTTCTGTGGTAGCTAAAATAAAAATAGCATGTGCAGGCGGCTCTTCCAGTGTCTTCAGGAAAGCATTGAAAGCCGAAGTACTGAGCATATGCACTTCGTCGATGATGTATACGCTGTATTTCCCTACCTGAGGCAAAATCCTCACCTGCTCTACCAATCCGCGGATATCGTCCACGCTGTTATTGGAAGCGGCATCCAATTCGTGAATATTCAACGAACGCCCGGCATTGAAAGCCTTACAGGATTCGCATTCGTTACAAGGCTCTGCATTGGGCTGCAGATTCAGGCAATTGATCGTTTTCGCAAAAATACGGGCACAAGTCGTCTTACCGACCCCTCTGGGACCGGTAAACAGATAGGCCTGAGCCAACTGATGGTTCACAATGGCATTCCGCAAAGTGGAAGTAATAGCCAACTGCCCCACCACCGTATCGAAACTCGCAGGCCTGTATTTTCGCGCCGAAACAATAAAATTTTCCATAAACAATCAACAATATACCCAAATAACGGATTCACTCCGTCCGGGCTGTAAAAATAGTAAGCTTTCGGCGTATTCGCAAATTCTCCACCTATTTTTGTGGATTTTCTCACCGGAAAAAATACCTGCCGCCATCATCGGGGCAGCAGGTATTTTTAATTTCATTACAATAAAAGGCTGCACCTCGGCATAATCATCCGAATAAGCCCGGTGCTTCTGCTCCCGGTTTGTAATTCATTTTAAGTATTCATCGAAAAATTCCTCCAGTTTGTCGAACGGAATAATGTCCGTCCGGTCATACAAATCCGTATGCACGGCTCCGGGAATAATCATCAGTTCCTTGTTGTCACCCTTCAGCTTCCTGAAGGCATCCTCGCTAAAATAACGGGAGTGGGCTTTTTCGCCATGAATGAGTAGCACGGCACTGCGGATTTCATCGGCATACGCAAGTATAGGAGCATTGACAAAAGCCAGTGAGGAGGTCTTGTTCCATCCCAGACCGGAGTTGACGGAACGGGGATGATAGCCTCGTTCGGTCTTGTAATAGTCATAATAATCTTTCATGAACTGTGGTGCGTCGCCGGCAGGCTTAGGATTCATCACGGTGCGGGGATAAGTGCCGGTGCGATAATCTTCCGTACGCTGGGCATTGAACTCCTGACGCATTTTATAACGGGCGTCCGCATTGTCGGCAGCATCGAAATAACCGTTCGCCGTACAGCGGCTGATATCGTACATGGTGGAGGCCACGGTTGCCTTGATACGCGTATCGTTGGCTGCCGCATTGATGGCAAAACCTCCCCAGCCGCAGATGCCGATGATGCCGATACGCCCGGCATCCACATCCGGACGCGTCGCCAGGTAATCCACCGCTGCCGAAAAGTCTTCGGTATTGATGTCCGGCGAAGCCACACTGCGAGGTTGTCCGCCACTCTCACCTGTAAACGAGGGGTCGAAAGCAATCGTGAGGAAACCCCGTTCGGCAAGTGTCTGAGCATACAGCCCCGACGATTGTTCCTTCACGGCACCGAACGGACCGCTGACAGCGATAGCCGGCAGTTCTCCCCCGGCGGTCGTTTTCGGTACATACAAGTCGGCAGCGAGCGTGATGCCGTAACGGTTGACAAAGGTTACTTTACTGTGGTTCACCTTATCGCTCTTCGGGAACGTTTTGTCCCATTCCTGTGTCAGTTTCAATTCTTCCATATTCCTGTTACTTTGAGTGTCCTGTGCCGGGCTTTCCGTCAAACCGGAGAGGCAGAGGAAAGCGGCCGTTAAAAAAGTTATCCGTTTCATAACCGATGTGATTTTAATGATTACTGTTTCTTGTTTTCTTTTCACATCGCAAAGTTACAGCGCCCAGCAAAGAGGCCCGGTAGATGGATTACAGATTGTATAACCCCAATTACAGAGGTTATCCCATACTTTTTTTATCCACCGTTCCCGTTTCAGACGGACAAGGAAAATCAGGCTTTTCGTTCCTGTCAATGTCACGGATATACCTTGCCGGTACGCCTCCTGCAACCGTATTGGCCGCCACATCTTTCGTCACCACCGATCCGGCGGCGATAATGGCATTGTCACCCACGGTCACCCCCCACAGGATGGTAAAAGTGTCATAATCCGTTCCTTTCCCTATACCAGTCTGCCCATTTCGTATGCCTCCTGCAATTTCGGGCTTCCCTTAATTTCTCCCGCATGCCATACACCGCCGCAAAACAGCGTTCCCTTTACCGTCGGGTTCTCCAGACAATCGAGAAATCCCATGAAATTGGCAACGATACGGTCCATAATCGTTTCATCCTCTTCGGCAGCCGTGGCAATAAAATAGAACTCCTTATTCTTCATTTCGGTATAAGGTCCGCAGCAACGGTCTATCATCATTTTCATCTGAGCACTCATGGCATAGAAATAGACCGGTGTTCCCATCACGATGACATCTGCCGCAAGCATCTTTTCAATCACCTCAGCCGCATCGTCTTTCTGCGGACAGGGCTTCTTATACCGGCTGCATACGCTGCACCCCGTGCAAGGATGTATATTCTTGTCGCGCAGGAAAATTTTCTCTACCTGGTTTCCACTCTCAATGGCTCCGCGCATAAATTCATCGCAAAGCGTGTCCGAATTGCCGCCACGACGGGGACTGGACGATAAAATCAGAATATTCTTCGACATGGTTTATCTATTTATATGTTTTTTCAAATACATTTACTCCTTGACAAACGGTTTCAGACCCTTGACAGCTTCCGCGGCGGTAATGCGCTTGCCGCCATTATCCAGGTCGATGAGGATGTAACGGTCATTGCCCATTCCCAGTTCCTTCATGTATGACAACTGGCGTAACCCGTGACGGCTTTCGATGCGTTCCACCAAATCATGGTGTTCGGCTTCGGTCATGGCATATACCAAATCCACGCATGCCTGGTCCAAAGCCAGAATATCGGTAGAAGAAAGGATACCGACATTCGGGGTCACGACAGGAGCGGCATTCACCCCCTCGCAATCGCACGATACCGACATGTTGCGCATCACATTGACATACGTGATTTGCTTGCCGAAGTAATCGATGACAGCCTTTGTGGATTCGGTCATGCGTTCCATGAATTCCTCTTCACGGATATCCCATTGGTTATCCTGTCCCGGTGTGGTGTGAATCCAGGCCTTTCCGATCCGCCCGTCCGCACAGCCGATACCGATATTCTTGTTGCTTCCGCCGAAACCGCCTTGTGTATGTCCTTTGAAATGGGTAAGCACCACCAGGGAGTTGTAGTCGGTAGTATGGCTGCCTACTGACATTTTTCCGAACCATTTACCACCGTGAACAGGTAATGTCAGGGTATCTTCTTCGTCCAGAATATCTACAGGACAGAATGTCCAGCCGTTCACTTCCAATGTCCGCCGATGTTGTTCGGTGGTATAACGGTCGCCCTCGTAATAGGTATTGGTTTCCACGATGTTGGCTTCAGACAAATCTTTCCGGAACAGGGCTTTAACCCATTCCCGCGGGATAATGTTCGGTCCGTTCCGCTCCCCGGTATGCAGCTTCACTCCGGTATGTCCCTTGATGTCCGCACTTACCTGTTCATATGCTTCGATAAGTCCTTCAGCACTAAGGTTACGCGTGAAATAGACGATGGACTCGTTGCCGGTACGCTCTTCGTAAGGCACATACTTATTACCGTTTTTCCCGGGAACCGGATCGGACTGTGCTACGGCAGTCGTCCCCATAACTAACAAACTTGCAATCATAATAGTTGATATTCGTTTCATTGTCATTTGATTTTATTGATTCAGAGTTTCAGATTCCCGATACAAAGTTAAGCGTATACCTGAAAATACAGTGTAGATGAATTACAGATATGATAACCCAAATTACATGATTTCCGGAAAAAACGGCATAAATCTGTAGCCAGGGTTATATTATCTGTAATCGGGGTTATGGGATTATCCGTATCATCCTCTAATTTTGTACAGTGAAAAATAAAGACATAGAGAATATGGATAAGATACTCTATTTGGATCATGTAGATCAGTATAACCGTTTGTACGGTCTTGAAACCCTGCATCCGTTGGTCAGTGTGATCAATCTCAATGAAGCGACCCGCGCGGTGGGCACCATACGTTTTAATTACGGAGTGTATGCCTTGTTTTTAAAACTGGAAAAGGCATGCGACATCAAGTACGGCCGCCAGAAATACGATTACGAAGAAGGGACCATCGTCTGTTTCGCTCCCGGACAAACAGCAGAGACGACGCCGACAGTCGGGCATATACAAACCGATGCTTATGGCATCATCTTCCATCCCGACCTGCTTCGCGGCACGTCATTGAATAAAACGATAAAGAACTACACCTTTTTCTCGTATGAAGTCAACGAAGCGTTGCACGTATCCGGGGAGGAACAGACTATCATTTTGGATTGTCTGAAAATCATACGGAAAGAACTGGAGCATGATATAGACAAACATAGTAAAACACTGATTGCTACCTATATCGAATTACTGCTCGGTTACTGCATGCGTTTTTACGAACGGCAGTTTATCACGCGCAGCAAAAGCAACCGGGATGTGCTGACCCGTTTCGAGCAGTTGCTGGACGAGTATTTCGAAGGATCCGCCGCCGAGCGGGACGGACTCCCTTCGGTGAAACACTTCGCCGACAAATTGTGTCTCTCATCCAATTATTTCGGAGACATGCTGAAAAAAGAAACCGGAAAGACTCCGCAGGAATATATTCAGGAGAAAATAATCGAAGTGGCAAAGGACCGTATATCCGGCACCCAGGATATGGTAAGCCAGATAGCTTATTCCCTGGGATTCCAATATCCGCAGCACCTGTGCCGCCTGTTTAAGAAACGGGCCGGATGCACACCGAATGAATACCGGGCAAAGATGATTGGCTGAAAGGACAGATGAAAAAGACGTTGGACATAAAGAGCGTGTGTGAATGCAACCGCCGTTTGGGATGTAAAACACTGCATCCCCAGGCAAGTATCATCAATCTGGAACACCCGGATTTGGAGCAGGAAGCCGTGAAATTCGAATTCTATGCCGTGCTGCTCATCGAGGAATGCCCGGACGGCTGTGGCTGTTGCGGCCGTAAGTATTACGACTATTCCAATGCCACGATGGTATTTCTCAAACCCGGGGAAATTTTCCGCATGAACGAAGCGGGCGTGTTACCGGACAAAGGGTGGCTGTTGGCGTTTCATCCCGATTTACTGTACCGTACCTCACTGAAAAATCATATCAGGAACTATACGTTCTTTTCTTATAACAAGGAAGAGGCATTACACTTGTCCGGACGGGAAACGGCAACCATTACGTGCTGTCTTGAAAATATCGAAGAGGAACTGCACCACTCCATCGACACGCACACCGCAACCATTCTCTCACGGCATATCGAGTTGATGCTGGACTATTGCACCCGTTTCTACGAGCGGCAGTTCATCACACGCGAGAATAAGAACAAGACTGTGCTCGAAGAGTTGGAAACCCTGCTCGATGACTATATCGCCTCCGGCAGGTTACAGGGGGCTCTGTTGCCTACATCGGAATATTGTGCCACAGGGCTGGGCCTATCCGTCCCTTATTTCAACGATTTGTTGAAATTCGAAACCGGCAAGACGTTGGATGAGTATTTCCAACTGCGACGGCTTGAAACGGCTAAAAGGATGTTGCTCAAAGCGGAAAACACCCCGGCCGTCGTAGCACGGCGGTTAGGCTATACCAATGTGCAATATTTCAGTCTGTTATTCAAAAAAATTACGGGCATCGCTCCTAATGAATACCGGTATTCAAATTAATCAGATCATTCTACAAAACCATTTCCGCATGCCTCATCGACCGACGATGCAGAATTGGGTGGACTTTCTTACCGGAAAGGGCGGCGGAGGCGGCCTTGCACGGAGGCCGCCCGCTGCATTACCGGTCATTATACCCTCTTCCATTTCCTTTCTTTTTTCAGACCGTTAAATGCATGCTGTCCGACACCATCCGTCCATTGAGGGAAGTGGCAAAACAATACGCCTCCACTTTCGATGCTTCCCACTCTTCAGGTAAGGCATATTCCGTTTCGCCCGCCACACCGCGATTATTCAAAGCAACGATACGCACCCGCTGCAAACCGGAAGCCAGCAACAGCCGCCCGTAATCTATCGTTGCCACCGAACCGGCACCGAACGATACTTTATCCATATTGAGCGCGACAAAGGCATTGAATGCCGTACCACGCCCTACTCCGGCAAAACCTTTACGGACAACAGGCAATATACGCCTGCCGAACTGCACCAGAGTCTTCATTTTTGCCCGTTGCTCCAGAATTTCCGGCGTAGGATTGTCTTTCCGTTTAAACACTTTCGCTTTCGCGATATTTTTACGTTTGGTGTAAACCAACGTAATATTGCCTACCGATTTGGTAACCTTGCCCAACAAATAAGAATTAAATTCTGCCATGATTTTTAAATTTAAAGTTTAACATAATGCATCACTTGCACATAAATCCGTGCAATTCAGGACCGGGGTCCTGTTTCCGGTCGGT
>OGRQ01000314.1_pt1 | contig 60275 bp, 53 predicted proteins | sample 1553521 | NCBI WGS metagenome assembly OGRQ01 (sample SAMEA2580088, study PRJEB22360) | human gut metagenome | biome: human gut; feature: human-associated habitat; material: faeces | place: Denmark | collected 2008/2010
GAACATTGATTTCCATACGCCGGACAGGTGATGGATTTCACCCCGGATTATTCAAACGCCTATTTTTTGCGGATGCCCTATTTTAGCGGGTTTTAAAATGTAGAATACCTATTTAGTTACTATTTTACGACCATTTTTTACTTTTTATGTACGGAGGAAAATAAATATGATACCAAATGTAGATGAATTGTTGAAGATATTGAAAGAATCTGAGAATGATATGAAGTATAACCGGGTGGCACCGATCAGCACTACTTTCTCAGATTTGCGTGCGAGGCAATATAATCATTAATAATTCTTCTGTCTGCGCTTGGTAGATCCAGATTATCAAATCTAACTGCTAATTCAGCCAGATCAGCGTTATCTTGGACAATATCAGGATTATAGAGATTTATCTGATTCATGTGATTGTTTCTAATGAGTTCCTTTTCTGTTGCGTTTAAAACGTATTGCATGGTATTCAATAATTTTTCCGCATCTTTCTGGTGATGGTGGTTAATAAGTTATATGAATAGTGTACTCTATCCGTATACGGTAATCCATCCGTCCTACTCTAACTTTAAGCCGCCGTTTCCGGCGGCAAGGTTTTAAATATTGATTGTTTTACTCCGGCATATTTCTGGAAGTTTTTCAGACCATGGAAGGATATCATCTATAAAACTGTATTCCTTATCCTCCTGATGGTCTTTTAATACAGTCAGGATATATTCAAGGTACCGGAACGGATTGAGATTATTAGCCTTTGCAGTTTCCGTGATGCTGTAGATAATGGCACTGGCATTTGCGCCATCCAGACTGTCGATCAGCTTCCATGTATGCTTATGGAGACAAAAGCTACGCAAAGCACTTTCTGTCGCATTGTTATCCATAGGAATATCACCGTCTTCCAGAAAGGCTTTCAAAGAAGCTTCCTGGTTGATACAGTAGTTGATCCCATCCAAAGTTTTTCCGCGGGAAAGCTGGTTTTTAGACTGTATCTCTTTTGCCCATGCAAAGAAGGCCTCTACAAGAGGTCTGATGTTGGTCTGACGATACATTTTTCTGGCTTTTGCAGGCTGTCCCTCCATCTGGTTATCCAGATGATAGATCGCGGCAATCCGGCTGACTGCTTCGTAGGCTATCGTCTCTTTTGCATTTTTCTGTACTGCTTTTGGCAGGGCTTTTAACGCCTCCGCAAACCTACGCCTTGCATGGGACCAGCAGCCTGCAAAGACGATGTCTGGATTTTCCCTGTCCAGCTTCCTGTATGCAGAGTAACCATCGCAGACTACGATCCCTTTAAAATCCTTCAGGAATTCTTCCGGATGATCCGCTTTCCGGGTGCGCTGGTATTCATACAAGATGATCGGGGTATCTGTATAACTCTTTCCAGTCCGATAGATCCACATGTAACTTTTGCTGTTCACCGGCCGTCCATCCTTAGTGACCATGACCGGAGTCTCATCCGCCTGAAGCACATGAAACTGATACAGTTCCCTGTGGAGACGGTCATAAAGGATACCCAGATACCTGTCTGCACACTGGATCATCCAGTTTGCCATGACCTGTCTGGAGATATGGATGTCATTCCGCAGGAATTCCTGGCTGATCCTATAAAGGGGAAGGCCGTTTACGTACTTGGCATTCATGATGCTTGCTGCAAGTGATGGAGTGAGCAGGCTGTTACGCAGCAGATCTTTTGGGCGGTCTGCTTTTATGATCGTCTGGTTGTCCCTGCCGGCATAGACTGCCACGTGATGTTCCTCAACGGTATAGACAGCAGGCTGTACACGGACTCTTTTATAAATCTCATCCGGAAGCTGCTTCCATCCATCTGTGCCAAAGACATCCCGGAGTTTTTCTTCTGACAGGGTATGGCTGATCACTTCAACCGGAAGATCCTTCAGATCTGCCTCGCGTTTTCCCTTACTCTTACGATGGCGCGGCTGTATCACATCTTCCTCAGCAGGCTCGACCACATACAGTGTTTCCGTAAGTGCCTCAGCCTCGTTAAAGATAAGTTCCAGTTCCATCTGTCCGGAGATCGTCTCCAGCTTTTCGGAAGAACGGCCGTAACGCTTGTTGTTTGCGTCAGCGATCTGCTCGATAAGGCGCTCCATGTTTGTATTCAGCTGGCTGATCTGATCCTGCATGGACAGGATGACTGCCATGAGTGTTTCCCTGCTGAAACTATTCAGTTCTTCTTTTGTATATACTTTTGCCATGGATGTCCTTCTCCTTTATCTGATGTCTTTATTGTAACGCAAAGATAAAGAAAAAGCGAATCCGGCAGATAGAGCATCCGTCATTTTTACCAATGGATGAACACTCTGAAAAACTCAAAAAACTAATAGTTTTTCGGGCTTTTCAGAGTACTTATCCACAAGCCCCGTAAATGGCCTGAAAGTACTCCTTAATAAATGAAGACAGCGGATCATGAAAAGTGGATAACTTTTTTCTGAGCTTATAATGACCGGAAGATATTTTTTTATTTTCTCTGTTTTGCACAGGACTTTATAAGACTTTCCCCGGTCTGACTTCCTGGATCGGATGGCGTGCAACAACTTCAAGTCCCTGCATGAGATACTGGTACTGCTCCGGTGTGATCTCCAGTGCTTCTTCTTTCGTGCGGGGCCAGTTAAATGCGCCCAGTTCCAGTCTTTTGTATAAGAGTAGGAAACCATCGCCTTCCGCAGAACAGGAACAGGATATCTTTCTGATACGGATCCAGCTGAAAATTAAACTTGATGATGGATGCAAGGCCTTCCATACCACGTCTCAGATCTGTGTAATCGGTAGCCAGGTAGATCCTGCGAAACCCAGAAGCATCATTCAGCATGAAAGATCTCTCCGATCCGTGACAGGAGTTCTGCTGAAACGGAATTGGATATCTCTACAGAAACCGATCCTTTCCGGATGATGATATCTGGCTGGAATCCATTTCTGACAGGCTCCTGTTTGATTGGAAGACTGATCTCTGCAAATGAGATCTTTCGCAGGCTGGTTTCATCTGCCGGGTCTGTAATAACCGAAAGTTCCTTTGATGTCGAAGCAGCAAAAGCTTCTTTTCTGAGAATCCTTTGCCAATAAAAGAATTGTTTGTCTGAGATTCCATTTGCCCTGCACCACTCGGTCTTATTCATGCCACTGTTCAAACATTCATTCATGATCTGGGTCCAATGTTCAATACGGACCTGACGTGTGATCTTATCCATAAGATTTCTCCTTTAAAAAACTTTTAGTTTTATAAAGGGATTATCTCATGGTTTTAGGCGAAAAGCACGGTACTAACTATTTACCGTGTACATAATAGAAGATTATGGTCCCCGAAAAAATAAGAAATGACAAGGTCGACAGAAAGTGGTAGAATAATGCTTATCAGAAAGGCATTTGTGGAAGACGAGTATTAAAAGAACCATATTGAAATGTAAATCTTCTACCGGAATTAGGACGTCGTCTGCGGCGGTCAGTATTAATAGAACCATATTGGAATATAAAGATCTGTGTGAACCCGGTTTTTCCGTTGAGAGTACATTGGGGACAGGCGCCAATGTGGTAAAATTAGCGTCAACTCTGAAATGTGTACGCCCTTTCGCTTTGCAAAAGGACCTGCCAGGAAGGATTTGAGAGTGGCACCGGTAGGCATCAAGAAAGAGAGAAATTTGGTAAACGGTCCATAAAGAAAAACTTATGTTTGTGACGTTAGTCAGAAAATGATGGAATACTTTATAAGAAAATAATCATCCCGTTTGTTATATACTTGGTAAAGGAATGTGATTGATGAAAAAAACATTGAGAGATAATAAATCATGTTTAGTCTCAAATTACATAGATATTAAAGAATCCTATAAAAATGTAAGAAAAAAACGAATAAAGGAAAGAAGTTACTTGGCATTAAAAACAATATTTAGTTGTGAATTTATTGCACATGTGTCTAGTACGGTTTCTGTTATAACATTATATTGGGGCGTTTGGGTTAATCGTAAATTCGATAAAGATAATATTATTGATTGGTTGGTTTGTGTAATAGCTTTAGGAATTATTATATGGGGATTATATAATATTGTAAATAAAATTCGAAAAAAATACACGGTTGTTTTAAATTATAATTTATTGCATGATTTTTTAACGGTAGCAAGATGTGAAGCAGAAAACACGATAATAAATATTGGTGGAGATTTATCATGGTTGGATAAAGACCTTGAATCACTTCGTGAAATAAAAAATGAACATTCAAATATAAAAATTAGAATATATTATGATAAAAAAAGCCTATCATTAAATACAAAATTATTAGTAAGTAAGATACGAAAAGAAAAAATTGTTGAATTGATTCCCTATCCAGAATCTATTACTCCACCTAGTATAAGGTGTATGATAACCGATTATAATGGGGTTGAAAACGAAATGGAAGATTGTAAAATATACTTGTATTCAAAGCATAAAAGAATAGATGATTCACAGCATTTAAAAGATAAATTTTTGTGGCAAGAATATAATTCTAAGAATAATAGAGAGCTTTATGATGCAATCTCATCTTTACTGGAAATGCTGGAAAAATTAGAAAATAGATGTATTCTTGTGGGAGTTACAGGAATTAATAATTGTGGAAAGACGAGTATTATAGAAAAGTGCAAAAAAATTTTAGCTGAAGATTTTACAGTAAGAATAGTGCCGGATTTATTTGTTAATATACATGACAGATCCGAAATAATTAAGGTAAATTACAAAATTTTGTTGCAATCATTATTTGTAATAAATGAGTCTTATAAAGAACAAATTATTATTTTTGATAGAACTCCGTTTGATAATTTTATGTATTATATAATGAGAGAAATGGAAAAAAAGCATTTTATGTATGATCGAAATAAGAAAAATAGTATTCTTATGGAGTATGGTAATATAATTGAAAAAGAACAAAATAAATTTGATTTAATTTTTAAAGTTAAGAGAAAATATGAAAATACAAATGAATCTACAACGTGGGTTTCAATAAATGAAAGAAAAAGAGTATCCGCGTTATATAAAGAACAAGAATATAATTTTATTCCAAAATATTCGGAGATTTATGAAATTGGAAGTGAAACGTTTGTAGATGATGTAACAGTGGCAGCTGAAAAAATGGCGCAGAAAATATATGATTATTATTATATGTAGGGAAACATGACCACAGGAAACAGGACCACAGTGGGTCAGGTACTCGAAAGAGGATATAAAACCACTTGGGGTCAGGTACTCGAAACCCGGGATAAAAGTTCTGTGAAAAGAGTATAAACTATAAACTGGCATCTACTTGGATGCCAGTAAAAAAAATTAAAGCACTTTAATAAGTTAATTCAAGAAAGAAAATTGTCGACCTGTGATAAGGAGAAAAGTGTGGGAGGTCGACAAAGGCTTTATATTAAGGAAAAACAGGCGATTTAACAGATCATAGTAGAAGTTTATGGGTCCTGAAAAAATAAGAAATGACAAGGTCGACAGAAAGTGGTAGAATAATGCTTATCAGAAAGGCCTTTGTGGAAGACAGGTATTAATAGAAACATATTGGAATGTAAATCTTGCTGTAGTACCTTCCAAGAAATCTGCATCTACGTATTAATAGAAACATATTGGAATGTAAATCAAGTGGCGGTACAATTCGAGAGTTGATTGGTATGCCGTATTAATAGAAACATATTGGAATGTAAATGATGTAGTAATACATTAGTGAAAATCGGGTAAAATCGTATTAATAGAAACATATTGGAATGTAAATCAGATTCTGTATAATGAGTTTGATTCACTGTATGGGTATTAATAGAAACATATTGGAATGTAAATAATAATCCACGTGAAGGATATAACGCTTTCTCTCCGTATTAATAGAAACATATTGGAATGTAAATAAGAAAGTAGAGAGATACATTCGTTGCAGAAAATGGTATTAATAGAAACATATTGGAATGTAAATTTACTTATTTAAAAATTAACCGGTGCATTGTCGCCGTATTAATAGAAACATATTGGAATGTAAATCAAGCTTCTTTCAAGATCTTGACACCTGCTGGGTCGTATTAATAGAAACATATTGGAATGTAAATTTGACTACAGCCTTTACAACATGGTAAGTATTGCCGTATTAATAGAAACATATTGGAATGTAAATGGATAAACATAAATATAGCAATGGTGTTTTTGAAGGTATTAATAGAAACATATTGGAATGTAAATCAACTTAGGTGACCTTAGCCGGCAGCATGAGAGTAAGTATTAATAGAAACATATTGGAATGTAAATGTGTTTTGTGAACTCCTGTTCGTTCATCGTTCCATTGTATTAATAGAAACATATTGGAATGTAAATTGTTTTTCCCTCCTGATCCGCCCCTTCTGGGGCTGTGTATTAATAGAAACATATTGGAATGTAAATATTCCCGGCAGCGCCCTTTAATACCAGCCGAAAAAGTATTAATAGAAACATATTGGAATGTAAATGTACAGGATTGCCTTAAGTAAATGGCAAGATCTTGTATTAATAGAAACATATTGGAATGTAAATGGTCGAAGCTGTTGACATTTTGCCACCGGAAAAAGGTATTAATAGAAACATATTGGAATGTAAATGATCATACAAATTCTTAAGCTCTCCCTGTTTAATGGTATTAATAGAAACATATTGGAATGTAAATTGTCATGCGAATGGCCGCTACTGTGTAGTCCGCTTTTGTATTAATAGAAACATATTGGAATGTAAATAAGGCCGCGACATAAGGGGACTTACGATTGAAATTGTATTAATAGAAACATATTGGAATGTAAATCCTCTCTGGAACGGTCAAAGTCCGTAATATATGCTGTATTAATAGAAACATATTGGAATGTAAATAGTTCAGCATCATCCTGCTGATTTCCGTCATTGGAGAAGTATTAATAGAAACATATTGGAATGTAAATACGCCATGGAGCGCACACAGAAACCAGAGGCCGCAAGTATTAATAGAAACATATTGGAATGTAAATAAAATCCGGTTGTCCCTGCAGTGCAGTTACATGGTTAGTATTAATAGAAACATATTGGAATGTAAATTTGTGTTCTGAGTATACATAGTGATGAACTGTCCTGTATTAATAGAAACATATTGGAATGTAAATGCAGCGTGAAGAAGCAGTAAAACTCCGTAAAGAGAGTATTAATAGAAACATATTGGAATGTAAATATAGGAAAGCTCTTTCCAGCGAGATTACATCGGCTGCAGACCACAGTGGGGTCAGGTACTCGAAAGAGGATATAAAAAGAAGAAAAGTAGAGCGAAAATTTGATAAAAGATCTATAAAGAAAAACTGGCGTTTGCAGACGCCAGAAGTATATATGGGGGCAGGTACCAATGTGGTAAACATAGCGTCAACTTAAGAGAAAATCAGTCTTAGAGAAGCAACTGATTTTAAAGAGAAATAGGAAAGGAAGAAGTAGGGAAGAAATTTAAGCGTAGGAAATCAGGGCTATACGATCAGAAAATCGAAAGCCTAAATAATAAGCCAAAATTATGAATTAAGGATTAAAAAGAAACTTTAAGATTCCTAAAATGGGTATGCCTTTTCCTTTTTACGAAAGAATTGCTTATAACAGACTGGGGCAATACTCATTGTAATCTAGGGTACTTCAAGAGATAGGCACTATAAATACACAGAAAGATAGGTAATAATTATGATAGTAGAAATATGTGATAATCGAGAACAAGTAACTAAGAAATTATTATCATTATTTTGTGAAAAGGTTAATAAATGTTTGAGAACAAAAGAAATAGTGCAGGTTGCGATAGCTACGGGAAATACATATTCTGAATTTTTGAAACATTTACAAGAAATGGATATCCCTTTTAATAAAATAGACTTATTTGTAGTGGATGAATATGCTGGAATTGATTGTGAAGATGAAAGAAGTTGTACGATTGATTTATGTAGAGATTTAAAAAAGATAGATGATTTTCATCAGACGTTCTTTTTTAATTCTGAATTATATCTCAAACAAATAAAAAATTTGAATGCTAAATTAGATGGTGCCCCATTAGATATTATATTATTAGGAATTGGCAACGATGGACATTTTGCATTTTGTAATAGGAATGAGGCGCATACAAGTAAAGATACATATTCTATTGTACGCTTTACCGATAATGACATAGCAATGCAAGTTGAAAATGGATGGTTTCCAACTATTGAAATAGTACCTGAAGAGGGGATTACCATTACAAAATATGGAGTCTTGAAGAGTGAAACAGTTATTTTTTCTGGCTTTTATGAAGAGAAAGAAAAAATATTAAAGAGGATTCTTGCAAATAGTATTCCTAAAGATATGCCAATTTATGATATTTTTAAAAGAAACGATGTTATATTGGTATTAGATTGATGGGAGAATACAAAGTTGATATTGAATTTAATAGATAACATGAAAAAGATAGAAATTAATGATAAGAAAATATTTGAAAATTATTATGTAGATTCAATTATTAATTCTGAATATCAATTTTCAACGCTTTTTATTTGGCAACATGTATATAAATTTAAATATGAGATATGGAATGATTGTTTGATTGTTTATGGAACACAAAAAAATGGAGACACTCAAGTATATTTTCCAATCGGGAAGATTAATGAGTTAGATTCCTATGTTGATCATATTCAACATATTTTTGGCCATCTCAATCAACATATTAATATTAGGCCTTTATCTGAGAAAATGAAAGATTGTTTATTACATTCTATTGACTTTAATATAGAAGTAGGATCTAAAGAATCTTACTCAGATTATTTATATGATTTTGATTCGTTAAAAAGTTATAGTGGAAGTATGTATAAGAAGAAAAGACATGAATTACATAGATTTTGTTCGCGATATGAGTATAAGTATGAAAGTATAGATTTAGGAAATATGAAAGAAGTTTTAGAAGCTTTAAATCGTATTTTGAATTTAGAGTCTGAAAGAGATGAAGATGAGTATGAGGCGTATTGCAAAATATTTAATAATTTTGAATGCTTGAATTTACGAGGAGGTTTTATTAGGATAAGAGGAATTATTGAAGCTGTAGCGGTTGGAGAAGCAATTGGCTCAATGATTTTAATGCATTTAAGAAGGTGCAATAAACGTTTTGAAGGTATTTATCCTGCGATGCTTCATTTAGTGTTGAATTCAGAGTTCAACAATGGTGAGTATAAAATTATAAATACACAAGATGATATGGGAAATGAAAATATTAGAAGAACAAAATTATCATATAATCCTGTATGCATATATAAAAAGTATTTTATCAAAGAGGTAAACAATGAAAAAATACTATATTAAATATGGAGATTTTATTTACTGTGTGAAGAATAGAAAAGTTAGAGTGGTAAAGGATATATCTGAATTAAATGATTGGGGTACTCCTTGTGACTTAACTGACAAAATGCCATTTGAAGATATACTAAAATATATAAAAGAGTTTATAGATGTTGTTGATAATGCTATTTTTTTTAAACAAGAAAAGAATTATGATAACGCTTCGAGAGAATTTGAAAAGGCAGCGGATATTTTAGAACATATTGGAGATAAAACACATGCGAGAAATTATTATGCATATGCTGCTATTATGAAAGAAAATTCTGAAAAATGGAGGAGTATTAGTTATTTGTGGTATAAAGCTAGTGGTAAAATGGAAAACACAAAAGACTATATTGATTTTAATAGTCTTCAACATACTTATCCAACAATTTCTATAGAAAAATGGGAAAGCTTTGAAGATAAAGAGAAAATTGGAAGAGCTATTCAGTATGCAGCATATAGCGAAGATAATTTTGGAGGGCCAACAGATTCATATTGGTTGTATGAAGAGGCAGTAGATGCATATAAAATTGCTGGAAAATATGGACGGATGATAGAATGCTTAATATCAGCAACAAATAGATATGTTAAACTATATAATAAAGTTTCAGATAAACTTATTATTTTATGGGAAGATGTGTTGCAGAATAAAAAGATGTATCAATTTCATGAAAAGCTAATCATTTTAGCATTTGATGAAATATATAAAAATATGAATCAGAATGAAAGTGAAAAGGCAAAATTTTTTTATATTGAATCAAAGAAGTTGCAGATTAGAGTAAGTTTTATGGAGCATCATTATCTGAAAGGAATGAAAGATTTTTTCTCAGGGTTGTTTTCTGATTTTGGAACAAGTATTTTTAAAATAATAAGTCAAGTTGTGCTTATTGTCGTAGGGGTATTTCCATGGATTTTTATGCGCTTAAATAGAGGTCTAACTTATCAAAATGCTATTATCAATTCTATTAATAATTTTTTAGGAATTGAGTATATCTCCTATACTAATAAGTACTTGTATTTTGTGGGAATTGTAGAAATATTATATTCATATTTTATCTTAGTAGTAATAAGTACATATGTTATTAACAGTGTAGTTAGAGATATGAATTGAGATAACGAGATGGAGCCACTTGCAATGCCATTAAGCCAGATGTTCGAGACCACAGTGGCAAGGACACATTGGGGTCAGACCCCATAAAGTGGATGTTTTACCCATGCCAGACGGCGGTTTGACGCAGCCCTTACCGCATTGAAAAAGGATTTTACAAAAGAACAGCTGCAGGGCACGGTTGCATACCAGGCCATGGCGCGAATTGGAATTCTTTATAAGATAGAGGAACTGATCCAGGATAAGCCAGCAGAGGAACGGTATCAGGAACGTCAGAAACAGGCACTTCCTGTGGTGGACGCATTTTTTGAATGGCTGCATTCGATGGAAGGTTCTGTGGACAGATCTTCCCTTATTGGTGATGCCATTTTATATGCGTTGAATCAGGAAACCTATCTGCGCCGTTATCTGGAGGATGGGCATCTGAGTATTGATAATAACAGCGCGGAACGTGCGATTAAAAATTTTGCAGTGGGGCGTCGAAACTGGCTGTTTTCCAAGAGCATCCGGGGAGCAGATGCCAGTGCCATTGTATACAGCATCACAGAGACAGCGCTTTTAAATGGACTGAAGCCATACCTGTACCTCACATACATTCTGGATCAGCTGCGCCGAATTGGACCATTTCCAAAGGCGGAAGAATTAGATCGGCTGCTGCCCTGGTCAAAGGAGCTGCCGGAAGAACTTCGAACAAATAGATAAAATATGAGCCGCCCAGGAAGGGCGGCTTATTTTGAAAAATTAGGGTACGGATGATTACCTACTTACGAAAAACACACAAAACATATTGGAAAAACTGCAAGAAAAGGTTATAATGTCAAAGATGACACACCTGATAAAATATAAACAAATATTTTATCAGATTATAAATGAAAATGCGGGGGATGTAGTTAATGGAACAGCAGCATATGTTTACCAACCGGATGATCCGTAATCTTCTGGTGCCGGTGGTGCTGGAACAGATTTTGAATTCGATAATGGGAACCGCAGATACCATGATGGTCAGTAATGTGGGATCTGCGGCTCTTTCTGCGGTATCGCTGGTGGATTCCATCAACATACTTCTGATCCAGGCTTTTTCAGCACTGGCAGCCGGAGGAGCAATTGTCTGTGCGCAGTATATCGGACAGAAAAATTATGAAAAAGCCAATATGTCAGCAAGACAGGTACTTTTTATCATCACGGCGATTTCTGTAGCAGTATCGGCGGTCTGTCTGATCTTTCAGAAACCGTTGCTGCGTCTGATCTTTGGAGCTGTAGAAGCGGATGTTATGCGTGCTTCGGAAACGTATTTCTTTTTTACGGCACTGTCATTCCCGTTTATTGCGGCGTATGATTCCGCGGCATCTATTTTCCGTGCCCAGGAGAACACCAGGGGGCCTATGATGATTTCCATGATCTCCAATGTTATGAATATTGGTGGAAATGCCATTTTGATCTGGGTATTTCATCTTGGTGTTGCCGGCGCAGCAGTCTCCACACTGGTTTCCCGTATTTTCTGTGCAGTGGTAGTTCTCTACCAGCTGCGAAAAGACCGTCAGCCTATTGTTGTCCGTAATTACCTCAAGATCCGCCCGGACTGGAGCATGATCGGCCGTATTCTGGGACTTGGAATCCCTTCAGGGATCGAGAACAGCATGTTTCAGCTGGGAAAACTGGCAATCCAGTCTACTGTATCCACGCTTGGAACAACAGCCATCGCCGCGCAGGCAATGACCAATATCCTGGAGAATCTGAATGGTATTGCGGCTATCGGTGTGGGAGTAGGCCTGATGACCATCGTAGGCCAGTGCCTGGGTGCAGGACGGAAAGACGAAGCGGTTTATTACATAAAAAAACTCTGCGTTATCGCAGAATGCGTAATTATCGTAAGCTGCCTGATCGTTTACGTTCTGGCCAGACCGGTCACCATCCTGGGTGGCATGGAAAAAACGAGTGCAGCCATGTGCATCCACATGATCAACTGGATCACCATTGTGAAACCCCTCGTGTGGACAATGGGATTTGTCCCGGGATATGGACTCCGGGCGGCCGGAGATGTGAAGTTTTCCATGATCACATCCTGTTGTACCATGTGGGCCTGCAGATTTTGTCTGTGCGTATTTCTCATCCGTGTCCTGGGATTTGGCCCCATGGGTGTCTGGATCGGAATGTTTGCGGACTGGACGGTACGCGGAATCATATTTACATGGAGATTCCACAGCCGCAAGTGGTTGGAGCATAAGGTAATTTAGAACAAACGAAAAAAATTTCCTACAAAAAACTCATTAAAAAAAGGAGGTGCCCCATATGAATGGTCTGGAAAACAAATACATTATAAAAAACAACAAACGCCTCCGCTACGGTTACACCACCGGTTCCTGTGCGGCTGGGGCTGCCAGTGGTGCGGTCCGTATGCTGTTATCCGGGAGGGAACTTCCCGAGGTAACGCTTCCCACTCCGAAGGGTATCACCCTTACGCTGGCTCTTCACGATATTACTCGTGGAGATAATTATGTTTCCTGTGCTGTCCGGAAAGATGCGGGAGATGATCCGGACACGACTAACGGAATCCTGGTGTATGTAAAAGCAGAAAAAATCTGCTGCCGGGATTCAGAAACAGATAATTGTGAAGATATCGGAACCGGTGCAGGCCGTCCTCAGATCATTCTGGATGGTGGCATCGGAGTAGGCCGTGTCACGAAACCGGGTCTGTCGCAGAAGATTGGTGAGGCGGCGATCAATCCGGTCCCGCGGGCAATGATCCTGAAAGAAGCGGAAGAAGCGGCGCAGGAATACGATTATGAAGGCGGGCTGAAGCTCACGGTATCGGTTCCTGAGGGAGAGAAGATCGCAAAGAAAACTTTTAATCCCCGTCTGGGAATCATCGGAGGAATTTCAATTCTTGGAACCAGTGGTATTGTAGAGCCCATGAGTGAAAAAGCCCTGATCGAAAGCATCCATGTGGAGATGAAACAGCATTTTTGCCAGGGAGAGAAATATATTCTGGTAACACCTGGAAATTACGGGGCGGATTATCTGCGGGAGCATATGACCATCCCTTTTGAAAACAATATCAAATGCAGCAATTATGTAGGTGAGACGATCGACATGGCCATCGATATGGGAGTAAAAGGAATCCTTTTTGTGGCGCATATCGGTAAATTTGTGAAAGTTGCAGCCGGGATCATGAACACGCATTCTCACTGTGCAGATGGAAGGATGGAGGTTCTCTGTGCAAGTGCTATCCGTGCGGGAGGACCACTGGAATGTGCCAGAGAGATCCTGAAAGCCGGTACTACAGATGAAGCGCTGGAGGTTCTTAACAGATATGGGATTCTGAGAGAAACGATGAATATCGTTATGGAGAAGATACAGTTTTATCTGGATCACAGGTCTTATGAACAGATCCTTCTGGGAGCAGTGGTGTTTTCCAATGTGTATGGCTTTCTGGGACAGACCCGGGATGCGGAAAAACTGATCCATAAGATACAATCTGAATAACAGACAGGAATATATCCCTGTCGTAAAAATATAACAGGAGGAAATAAAAATGGCAGGAAAATTATACGGTGTAGGTGTAGGACCGGGAGATCCGGAACTTCTCACTTTAAAAGCACTCCGACTTGTAAAAGAGGCAGAGGTGATCGCACTTCCGGGACAGGTTCCGGAGGATACAGTAGCATTTAAGATCGTAGAGGGAGCATATCCTGAGCTTGGAAAAAAGGAACTTCTTGCGGTACCATTTCCAATGTCCAAGGACCCTAAAGTTCTGAAAAGTTATCATGATGCAGGGGCACAGAAAGTAAAGGAAGTTCTTGACCAGGGAAAAAATGTGGTGTTTCTGACTTTGGGAGACCCGACTGTTTATTCCACATATCTCTATGTTCATCACAGACTTGTGGCACAGGGATATGAGACAGAGATTGTCTGTGGTATCACATCTTTCTGCGCGGTTTCCGCACGTCTGAACACGGGCCTTGTGGAAAAGGCAGAGCCTCTTCATGTGATTCCGGCTTCTTATCAGATCGAAGATGCCCTGAAACTTCCGGGAACCAAGGTTCTCATGAAAGCCGGAAAGAAAATGAAAGATGTGAAAGCAGAACTTCTTGCTCAGGGAGCGGAAGCCATGATGATCGAAAACTGCGGAATGCCGGATGAAAAGATCTACAGAACTGCAGAAGAGATCCCGGAGGATGCAGGATATTATTCTCTGATCATTATCAAAGAAAATAAAGACAGAAGAGAGGAATAGATTATGGTACATTTTGTAGGCGCAGGACCGGGAGCACCGGATCTTATCACAGTAAGAGGAAAACAGTATCTTGAGGAAGCGGATGTGATCATTTATGCAGGATCTCTTGTAAATCCTCAGCTTTTGGAATATTCCAAGGATGTGTGCACCATCCACAACAGTGCGAAAATGACACTGGAAGAAGTAATCTCCGTTATGGAGAGAGCGGAGAAAGAGGGAAAAATGACAGTCCGCCTTCATACCGGTGATCCATGTATCTACGGTGCGATCCGTGAGCAGATGGATATCCTGGATGAAAAAGGGATCCCGTATGATTCCTGTCCTGGTGTCAGCGCATTTTGCGGAGCAGCATCCGCACTGAACCTGGAATATACACTTCCGGATATTTCCCAGAGTGTGATCATTACAAGAATGGAAGGAAGAACACCGGTACCGGCGAAAGAGAGCATTCAGTCTTTTGCGGCCCATAACGCAACGATGGTAATTTTCCTCAGTACAGGTATGCTGGAAGAACTGAGCCGCAGACTGGTAGAGGGCGGATACCGGGAAGATACACCGGCTGCCATTGTTTACAAGGCAACCTGGCCGGATGAGAAGAAATTTATCTGTACAGTGGGAACACTGGCTCAGACAGCAAAAGAAAACAATATCACAAAAACAGCTCTGATGCTGGTAGGTGATGCGGTAAATGCTGCCCATTATGACAGATCTAAGCTGTATGATCCGGGATTTACCACAGAATTCCGTGAGGCTACGAAATAAAATATGAATATTTCCATCATTTGCTTCAGCATGACAGGGCTGGAGACCGGGGAAAAACTTCAGAAAGCACTGAAAACAGAAGGGGAGCAGGTCACTCTTGCAAAAAAAAGCCGCTATCTTCCGGATTCCGTTTCCATCTCCACTTCCCAGTGGGCAGGGGAACAGTTCCGGACGGGAAAAGATGGCGTGATCTTTATCGGGGCCTGTGGAATTGCCGTTCGCAGCATTGCGCCGTACATTGCCGGGAAAAAAACAGATCCTGCAGTCCTGGTAATTGATGAGTGCGGGCAGTTTGTGATTTCTCTTCTCTCCGGACATCTTGGGGGAGCCAATGAACTGGCGGTCCGCTGTGCCGGATATCTTCACGCTACGCCGGTGGTGACTACGGCGACAGATCTTCACAGCCGTTTTGCAGTAGATGTTTTTGCAAAAAAGAACGGGTGTGCCATTTTCCATATGAAAGCGGCCAAGGAAGCATCTGCCGCACTGCTTGCAGGAGAGAAGATCGGTTTTTACAGTGAATTTCCATGGGAAGGCGATCTGCCGGACGGGCTGATGCTCTGTGGGAAAGACGGAATCCCGTCAGTTACAGGGCAGATGGATGAATCAGCCGGGGAAGTGCCGGAAACCGGTATTGCGGTCACTTTGCACAGAGGCTGTCTGCCATTTTCCAATACTGTGCATGTAGTTCCCCCGGTGGCAGTTCTTGGCATGGGGTGCCGGAAGGGAAAGGATGCTGCATCCATTCAGAGCGCGGCGATTGAATGTCTGCAGGAAGCAGATCTTTATAAGGAGGCCCTGCATTCCATAGCCAGCATTGACCTGAAAAAAGAGGAACCAGGGTTGCTTTCCCTGGCAGAATCCTGGCATCTTCTTTTTGAGACGTTCACAGAAGAAGAACTGAAAGCAGTAAAAGGAGAATTTACTCCGTCAAAATTTGTGAAAAAAATAACAGGAGTTGACAATGTCTGTGAGAGAAGCGCGGTGCTTGCATCCGGACAGGGAACCCTGATCAGAAAAAAAACAGGCCGGGACGGTGTGACTACCGCTCTTGCAGCCGGAAATCGGAGGATACGTTTTGAGTAAGATTTATGTTGTTGGAATTGGACCGGGCGCATACGACCAGATGACTGGAAGAGCGATCCGTGCATTAAATGAAAGTGATGTGATCATCGGTTATACAGTATATGTGGATCTTGTAAAAGAATATTTTGCAGGAAAAGAATTTATGACCACACCCATGAAAAAAGAGGTAGACCGCTGTGTCCTTGCTTTTGAGGAAGCAAAAAAAGGAAAAACTGTTTCCATGATCTGCAGTGGAGATGCCGGTGTATATGGAATGGCAGGACTGATGTATGAAGTCGGAGAAAATTACCCGGACGTGGAGCTGACGATCATTCCAGGTGTGACAGCAGCCACGGGAGGAGCGGCAGTCCTGGGAGCACCGCTGATCCATGATTTCTGCCTGATCAGCCTGAGCGATCTTCTCACACCATGGGAAAAGATCGAGGCAAGACTTCTGGCAGCCGCACAGGCAGATTTTGTAGTGTGTCTCTATAATCCTTCCAGCAGAAAGCGTAAAGATTATCTTCAGAAAGCATGCGATCTGATGATGAAATACAAATCTCCGGATACTGTCTGCGGTACGGTTGCACAGATCGCCCGTGACGGAGAACATGCACAGGTAATGACCCTGAAAGAACTCCGGGATACAGAAGTAGATATGTTTACCACTGTTTTTGTGGGAAATTCCCAGACCAAAAATATCAATGGTAAAATGGTAACACCAAGAGGATATAAGAATGTATAAAGCCATTGTTTTTGCAGGCACGACAGAAGGTTATGCACTCTGTGAGTTTCTTGCGGAGAACAGGGTTTCTGTTTATGCATGTGCAGCTACGGAATATGGCGGATCTCTTCTACAGGAAAATGAATTTCTTCATGTCAGTGCCGGCAGGCTGAAAACAGAGGATATGGAGGAACTTTTCCGGAAGGAGAACCCGGAGATCGTTCTGGATGCCACCCATCCTTATGCTGCGGAAGTAACGAAAAATATCCGCACAGCCTGTGAGAGCGCAGGTGTTTTGTATCAGCGGATCCTTCGCCCTGAAGGAGAGAAGAACAGTGAAGCCATCTATGTGGAAAGCACAGAAGAAGCGGCAGCGTTTCTTTCCGGTACAGAGGGAAATATTTTTCTTACAACAGGAAGTAAGGAACTGGCGAAATTTACAGGAATTCCGGATTATAAAGAGCGTTTATTTGCCAGAGTCCTGTCCATTCCTTCTGTGATCCGCTCCTGTGCGGAACTTGGAATCGAAGGAAAACACCTCATAGGAATGCAGGGACCGTTTTCCGCTGAGATCAATGAAGCGATGCTGCGCCAGTTTCAGTGCAGTTATCTGGTGACAAAAGATACCGGTCTTGCGGGAGGATTTCCGGAGAAGATGGAGGCCTGCCAGCGTTGCGGGGTTACTCCTGTGATCATTGGAAGACCTCTGAAAGAAGAGGGGCTTTCCCTGCAGGATGCAAGAGTATTTCTTTCAAAAATGTTTGGATTTACGCTGTCTCAGAAGATTTCTCTTGTGGGAATTGGCATGGGAGCAGAGAAGACGCTGACGCTGGAGGGAAAAAAAGCGCTCAATGAGGCTGAACTTCTTATCGGGGCGAAACGTATGACCGAAGCAGTGCAGAAACCCGGTCAGATGGTTCTTCATGAATATCGGAGCGAAAAGATCGTGGAGTACATCAGGGAACATCCGAAGTACCGTACGGTGGCGATCGCCCTTTCCGGCGATGTGGGATTTTACAGTGGTGCGAAGAAGCTGATCGATCAGCTGGATGGCAATGTTGAGGTGATCTGCGGAATTTCTTCTGTGGTATATTTTATGTCGAAGATCGGTCTTTCCTGGGATGACGCGAAGATCGTCAGTGCTCATGGACGGAACTGTAATCTGATCTCCCTGATACGCCATAATCCAAAAGTATTTTCGATTCTCGGAACAGAAGACGGAGTGGCTGTACTGGCATCCAGGCTTGTATATTATGGAATGGGAGATGTGACGCTCTATGTGGGAGAAAATCTTTCCTACGAAAACGAGAAGATCTTTCATGATAAGGCGGCAAACCTTACAGAGTATCGTGGAGATGCTTTGAGTGTGGTGACTGCCTGCAATGAAAAGGCTACGCCACTGTCTGCAGTCCATGGGATCAGTGATGGAGAATTTCTTCGTGGAAAAGCGCCTATGACCAAGGAGGAAGTGCGTACCGTCTCTCTCTCCAAGCTTCGCCTGTCCGAAGATTCGGTGTGCTATGATGTGGGTGCGGGCACAGGTTCCGTGTCTGTAGAGATGGCTCTGCGTGCATGGATGGGCCAGGTTTATGCCATTGAGAAAAAAGAAGATGCCCTTGCTCTTTTGAAAGAAAATAAAAAGAAATTCGCGGTGGATAACCTTGTGATCATACCGGGAGTGGCGCCGGAAGCCATGACAGAACTTCCTGCTCCGACCCATGCGTTTATTGGCGGATCTTCCGGAAATATGCAGGATATCATAAACCTTCTTCTGGAAAAAAATCCGAAAGTAAGGATCGTGATCAACTGTATTACCCTGGAAACTGTGACAGAAGCCATGAATGCCATCCGTGATTTTGGACTGGAAGATGTGGATATTGTGCAGCTTGCGGCGGCAAGATCCAAATCCATAGGGCGCTATCATATGATGATGGGAGAGAATCCTATTTATATCATTTCCTGCAGTGGAAGAGGGGAGGAAATTCGGTGAAGATTCCAAGGATACTTCTCGCGGCAGGTGCCAGCGGAAGCGGAAAAACACTGATCACCTGCGGACTTCTTCAGGCACTGGTGAACCGGAAGTTAAAAACTGCATCTTTTAAATGCGGACCGGACTATATTGATCCGATGTTCCACAGCCGTGTGATCGGAACAAAATCCAGGAACCTGGATACTTTTTTTACAGATGGAGATCGTACGAGATATCTTCTGGCAAAGAATGCCGGAGACTGTGAGATTGCGGTAATGGAAGGCGTTATGGGATATTATGACGGTGTGGGAGGCACCACATCCAGAGCCAGTGCCTATGATCTGGCTTCTGTTACGGATACGCCGGTGATCCTGATCGTAAACAGCCGTGGGATGAGTGTGTCTCTGGCTGCCTATGTGAAAGGCTTTCTGGAATATAAAAACGACAGCCATATCCAGGGCGTGATCTTTAACCAGATGTCTCCAATGCTGTATCCCCGGATGAAAAAACTTCTGGAAGAGGAGCTTTCTGTAAAAGTGCTGGGATATGTCCCGAAAGTGGAGGACTGTGTGATCGAAAGCCGCCATCTGGGTCTTGTGCTTCCGGAAGAGATCCCGGAACTTAAAAACAGGCTGGGGAAACTTTCGGAAATACTGGAAAAAACACTGGATATTGACGGAATCCTGAAACTGGCAGGAAAAGCACCAGAACTATCTATACCGGAATTTTCGGATCTTATCCGGAAAGACAGTGCGTTTGGATATCGCTCGTCAGAAAAGGCGCGGATCGGTGTGGCGGACGATGAGGCGTTTTGTTTCTTTTATGCAGATAATTTAAGCCTGCTGGAACAGATGGGAGCAGAACTGGTACATTTTTCCCCGATCCATGATACAGAGCTTCCCGGGGATCTGGACGGGCTTCTTCTCTGTGGCGGTTATCCGGAGCTGAATGGAAAAGCCCTGGAGGAAAACCAGGAGATGTGCAGCTCGATACGGAAGGCCGTGGAAGGTGGGATGCCCTGTCTGGCGGAATGCGGCGGTTTTATGTATCTTCATCAGGAAATGGAAGATATGGAGGGAAATTTCCGCAAAGTCTGCGGCGTGATCCCGGGAAGATCTTTCCGTACACCGAAACTGACCAGATTTGGATATATTGCTCTTACGGAAAAAAAGGATTCCGGACTTGGTGAGATCCCGGCTCATGAATTCCATTATTTTGATTCCACAGATTGCGGAACCGATTTTCATGCATCCAAACCGGCATCCACAAGAGGCTGGGACTGTATGCATTATGAGGGACGGCTGATGGCAGGATTTCCCCATCTTTATTATTATGGAAATCCGAAAGTTCCCGTACATTTCCTTAAAAATGCGCTGGAATATAAAAAAGAACGGAGGCAGAAAAAAGATGCTGAAATATAGTCTTTTGGCACTGATCCTTGGATTTGTGCTGGATCTTCTTATCGGGGATCCCAGATGGCTGTACCATCCTGTCTGTGTTATCGGAAATCTGATCACGGTACTGGAGAAAGCCATTCGGAAGATTTTTCCGAAAAGTCATGGAGGAGAGCTGGCAGGAGGCTTTGTGACCGTAGTTCTTATCTGTCTGTTCAGTGGTGGTGTGCCATTTCTGGTCCTTTATTATCTTTATCGTTTTCTGCCGGTGGCCGGTTTTGTGCTGGAGGTATTCTGGTGCTATCAGCTGCTTGCCACCCGTTCTCTGAAAGATGAAAGCATGAAAGTTTATGACAGCCTGAAAAACGGGACACTGGATGAGGCGCGTTATGCGGTTTCCATGATCGTTGGCCGTGATACCAAAGAGCTTACGGAAACCGGTGTGACAAAAGCAGCAGTGGAAACAGTTGCGGAAAATGCTTCGGATGGTGTTATCGCGCCCATGCTTTATATGGCCATTGGTGGTGTGCCGCTGATGTTTCTGTACAAAGGCATCAATACCATGGATTCCATGCTGGGATACAAAAATGATAAATACCTGTACTTTGGCCGTGTTGCAGCCAAACTGGATGATGTGGCAAATTATATCCCTGCCAGGCTCTCCGGCTGGCTGATGGTAGCAGGAACTGTTTTTACAGGGATGGATACGAAGAATGCGGCAAAGATCTACAAAAGAGACCGGAGAAACCATGCAAGTCCCAACTCCGCACAGACCGAAGCTGCCATGGCGGGCGCTCTGGATGTACAGCTTGCTGGAAATGCATATTATTTTGGAAAATTATATGAAAAACCTACGATTGGTGATCCGATCCGTCCGGTGGAGCCGGAAGATATCAGGAGAGCCAACCGTCTGATGTATGCGGCATCTGTGCTGGGCGTGATCGTTTTTGCGGCGATCAGTGCAGGAATCCGTTTGATGTTTCTTTAACAGACTGTGAAAAAGCAGAGAAGACAATTACAGAACAGACAGGAGAATGACCAATGACAAAACACATACATGGGGGAGACGTATATAAATATAAAGACTGCCTGGATTTTTCAGCAAACTTAAATCCGCTTGGGACACCGGAACGTGTGAAACAGGCCATTATCCGCAGTCTGGATCATATTGCACAGTATCCTCAGGTGGGGTGCAGCCTTCTCCGGGAAAAAATCGCAGAGTATGAAGGTGTAAAAGAAGAAGAAATTGTCTGCGGAAACGGGGCGGCAGAGGTGATCTTTACGCTCTGCCGTGCGGTAAATCCCAAAAGGGCACTGATCCCTGCGCCTACATTTGCAGAGTACGGACAGGCACTGGCAAGTATGGGGTGTGAGCTGGAATATTATATGCTCACAGAAAATGACGGATTTGTACTGGGTGATTCGTATCTGGATATCCTCCATAAAGGTCTGGATATAGCTTTTTTATGCAATCCCAACAATCCTACCGGCATGCTGATCCCACACAGGCTTCTGAAAAAAATCCTGGAAAAATGCAGAAAGCTTGAGATCCTTCTGGTTGTGGATGAGTGTTTTCTTGATTTTGTAAAAGAGCCGCAGGAGTATTCTCTGAAACGTTCACTTTCCGGATTTAACAATCTTTTTATCCTGAAGGCATTTACAAAACGGTATGCTATGGCCGGTGTACGTCTTGGATATGGCCTCTGTTCCAACAGAAAACTTCTGGAAAAAATGGAACTGTGCGTTCAGCCCTGGAACGTTTCCACCATGGCACAGGCAGCAGGAATCCAGGCACTTGAAGAGACGGAGTATGTGGAAAAGGGACGGCAGCTTGTTTTTCAGGAAGCACAGTGGCTGAAAGAGGAGATGACCCGTATCGGATATCAGGTATTTCCGTCAGAGGCCAATTATATTTTCTTTAAAGGCCCGGAAGAATTGTTTGATTTCTGTTTGCGGAAGAGAATACTGATCCGTGACTGCAGCAATTATCCTGGTCTGAAAAAAGGTTATTACCGGGTTGCGGTGAAGCGTCATGAGGAGAATATAAGACTGATCGAAGTACTTGAGGGAGGTATATTATGGCAAAAGCAATAATGGTACAGGGAACCATGTCCAATGCAGGAAAAAGCCTGCTTGCTGCAGGGCTTTGCAGGATCTTTAAACAGGATGGTTATCGCGTGGCTCCTTTTAAATCACAGAATATGGCTCTGAATTCATTTATCACAGAGGATGGTCTGGAGATGGGAAGGGCTCAGGTCATGCAGGCGGAAGCAGCCGGGATCAAACCTTCGGTTCTTATGAACCCCATCCTTTTGAAGCCTACCAATGATGTTGGTTCCCAGGTGATCGTAAACGGGGAAGTTCTGGGGACCATGAGTGCCAGAGATTATTTTAAATATAAGAAAACACTGGTTCCGGATGTTATGAAAGCCTACAATGCCCTTGCCGAAGAAAATGACATTATTGTGATCGAGGGTGCAGGAAGCCCGGCAGAGATCAATCTTAAAGATGAAGATATCGTAAATATGGGAATGGCAAAAATGGCCAAGGCACCGGTCCTCCTTGTTGGTGATATTGACAGGGGAGGCGTTTTTGCACAGCTGATCGGTACAGTGGAACTTCTGGAAGAAGACGAAAAGGCGATGGTTAAGGGACTGATCATCAACAAGTTCCGTGGAGATAAGACCATTCTGGACCCGGGTGTGGAAATGCTGGAAGAGAGAAGCAGGATCCCGGTGGTCGGTGTGGCTCCTTATCTGGATATCCAGGTAGAAGATGAAGACAGCCTGACGGAGCGTTTTGACCGGAAGCAGGAAGCCGGAGTTATTGATATTGCGGTGATCCGTACACCAAGGATCTCCAATTTTACAGATTTTAATCCTTTTGAAAGTATTCCGGGAGTTTCCCTGCGTTATGTGAAGCACCCGAGAGATCTCCATTCGCCGGATATGATCATTCTTCCGGGAACGAAGAATACCATGGGTGATCTGATCTGGATGCGGGAGAGCGGAATGGAGGCGGCAGTCTTAAAGGAAGCTTCCAGAGGCAAGCTGATCTTTGGCGTCTGCGGCGGTTATCAGATGCTTGGGGAGACATTAAGTGATCCTCATGGTGTTGAAAACGGAGGTTCCATGAAAGGAATGGGCCTGCTGCCGATGGAGACGGTATTTGCCGAAAAGAAGACAAGGACAAGAGTACAGGGACATTTTGGAGAGCTTTCCGGAGTGTTCGCACCGCTTTCCGGTACAGAGGTTGAGGGTTATGAGATCCATATGGGAGAGAGTATCCTGAAAGAAAATGCCGGAACTGTCACCAGGATCACAGACAGTGTCAGCGGCGAAAAGAAAGAAGAAGGTGCTTTTTCCGGAAATGTCTGTGGAACGTATATCCATGGCATTTTTGATAAGGAAGCATCAGCAGAAGCCATGATCCGTGTTATCGGTGAAAAAAAAGGAATTGATGTGGAGAATATGACAGGGGTGGATTTTGCGGCATTTAAAGAGCAGCAGTATGATATCCTGGCAGCTGAGCTTCGGAAGCATCTGGATATGAAAAAAATATATGAGATACTGGAAAACGGGATTACGGAGGATGAACAGAAATGAAAGTTGAGCTTGAAAATGTAAAACCCATGGAGATCGAAAAAAGAAGTTTTGAGATCATTACAGAAGAACTTGGGGATACACCGCTGATCCCGGGAACAGAACTGATCGTAAAACGCTGTATCCACACGAGTGCGGATTTTGACTATGCAGAAAATCTCTGCTTTTCGGATGGTGCCGTGGAAAAAGCAATGGAAGCGATCAGAAATGGTGCGTGCATTGTCACAGATACCCAGATGGCAAAAGCGGGTATTAATAAGCGGGCGCTTGCACGTTACGGTGGAGAAGCGTACTGTTTTATGTCAGATGAGGATGTGGCTGCTCTTGCGAAAAAAAACGGGACTACAAGAGCCACTGCCTGTATGGATAAAGCAGCAGAAATGGATGAGAAGCTGATCTTTGCCATTGGAAACGCGCCTACTGCACTGGTCCGCCTTTATGAGCTGATCGAGGAAGGAAAAATTTCTCCGGAGCTTATCATTGGTGTTCCGGTCGGATTTGTGAATGTAGTGCAGTCGAAGGAACTGATCATGCACGCAGATGTGCCTTATATTGTTGCAAAAGGACGCAAAGGCGGAAGTAATATAGCCGCATGTATTGTAAATGCACTGCTTTATATGATCGATAATCGAAGAGATTAAAGAATAAAGAAAGAGCCTTCGTGGTCTGTTTTTTCAGAAACAGCAGCGAAGGCCCTTTTTTTATGAAAGGATGTCCGAAGAAGCAGAAAAGCTGCAGCAGTTGTCTGAAATATTTTTCAACAGCTGACATGCAGGCAGAAAATCTTTTACGGGAATGGAAGAACAGGAAAGAACCAGGGTAATGTCACTGGAAGTTTCTTTCAGGATTTCCAGACGCATACCCTCTGCACGAGCTGCCTCTTTCAGTGTTTTACCGTTGACAGTGCAGGGAATTGTAAGAGCCAGACTGGTTCCGGCGGCCCCTGTTTTGATCTGGCAGTCTGTTCCGAAGACTTCCCGTACCGCACAGGAAAGAGATTTCAGCTTCTGGGCGTACAGACGGCGAAGCTTTCTTGTCTGGGAAACCAGATGTCCGTCACGGATAAACTGACACAGAGCAATCTGTTCTGCCTTGGAAGCGGTTTGATTATAAAAGGAAGCTTTTGGGGCATACAGTTCCCGGAGGGATGAAGGCAGTACCATAAAGCTTACGCGGATCGAAGGCAGCAGAAGTCTGGAAAAGGAACCAATATAAACAACATTTTCCCCGCCTGCAAGTCCAAAGAGAGAAGGAGTAGGTTTCTGCAGGTAAACAAATTCGTTTTCAAAATCATCTTCAATGATAAGGTGGTTGTTTGCTTCCGCATGATGGATCAGTTCCAGACGCCGTTTCACCGGCATGATCTCTCCCCACTTGGTCATGTGGGCAGGGGAAACATAGATCACATCGCAGTTTTTGTCCCGGTAATGGACATCAAATCCGTAATCTTCAAAAATCGTACTGCCCTGGATAAATGACGGGGTAGGGAATGAAACGGTTTTTCTCTCCCGGATCAGAGGGCAGAGGATCTGGAGAAGGCTCTGAAGTCCGGCACCTACCACGATATCGTCAGGGGAACAGATCACATTTCGCCGTTCCCGGATATAATCTGAAAGAACCTCCCGGAGATCTTTTTCCCCCTGGGGTTCTCCGTAGGAAAGCATACGGTTATCCTGACGGAGAGCACTTTTGATATAGCGCTGCCACAGATCAAAACGGAAACTCTCCCGGTCAACACCGGAAGAAGCAAAATCATAAAGGCAGGGAACCATGTTTTCGGAATGCTTTTCCAGGATGACAGGATGCTGTTTGGTGGCAATGTCTGTGACGTAATAACCACTCTGTGCCCTGGCAATGATATAACCGTCTGCCGCAAGCTGAAGATATGCATTTTCTATAGTGGTACGGCTTAATTTCAGTTCCTGGGCGCATTTACGGAGTGATGGCATTTTGCTGCCCGGAAGAAGACGTTCTTCCATGATCAGTTTCCGGTAATAATGATAAACCTCCAGGTAGAGATGTTCTTTTTTGTGTTCTGTGGATATATTTAACATAGGTATGATAATTTCCTTCCAAAAATGATTGCGTAAACCTGACAATTCATTCTATAATAATACAGAAAAAAACTCAAGACTGGAGAAGTGAGATGAAGAAAATAGCAGTGATCAATGATCTTTCCGGGCTGGGAAAGTGCTCGCTGACAGCGGCAATTCCCGTGATCTCGGTGATGGGAGTGCAGGCATGTCCGTTTCCCACCGCTGTTTTAAGTAATCAGACAGGCTATGAAACCTATTTCTGTGAAGATTTTACAGAACATATGGCTCCATATATGGAAGAATGGAAAAAACGAGGATTTGTTCCGGACGGAATTTACACGGGATTTCTCTCGGATGAGAAACAGGCCGATAAGATCCTGAAATTTATTGATACATTTGCAGGAGAGGATACGCTGATCCTGACAGATCCGGTAATGGGAGATGACGGAGCAGTTTATCCCATCTATACAGAAGAACTTTGCAGCAGATTTCGGGAACTGGCCAGACGTTCCTATGTGATCACCCCAAATCTGACAGAAGCATTGCTCCTTCTTTATGGGAAAAATAAGATGGAAGAAATCTGGAAGGAATTTCAGAGTTTTTCCGGTGAGGAACGGCTGGCACAGATCAGGGAAACCGGATACAGACTTGCAAAGAGATTTTCTCTTCCTGCGGTCGTGATCACCGGAGTGGATCACCGGGAAGAGGACGAGCCACTGAAAATGGGAAATCTTGTTCTGGAAAAAGAAAAGTGCTCCTGGGTATTCGCCGGGAAAACAGGTGGCAGTTATTCCGGTACCGGAGATCTTTTTGCCTCTGTACTCAGTGCGGGGCTGGTGAAGGGATATCCTATGGAAAACTGTGTAAACATGGCAGTGGATTTTATCTCTGCTTCTATCCGGGACGCAGTGGAAGAGGGAACAGACCGTAATGATGGTGTATGTTTCGAACAGCAGCTTGGCAGACTGATCCGTTAGATCAGAAATGGCTTATGGTGAAGGAGGAAATAGAATGATTTCTGCAGAAGAACAGAAAAAAGTGGCAGATCTTGTAAAACAGACAAAAGATCTTATCCTGAAAGAGATGGATGAGGAAGAAGTGATGATAAAAGGTGCTGCCAATTATGTGACAAATGTAGATCTGGCTGTACAGAATTTTCTGAAAGAAGAACTTGGAAAGGTTTTTCCGGAAATTTCCCTGATCGCAGAAGAGAAAGAGAATCTGGGGCTTTCAAAGGAGGAAACCTACTGGATCCTTGATCCTATTGACGGAACCACCAATCTGATCCGTGATTTTCATATGAGTGCTGTGGCACTGGGACTTTATGAAAAAGGCGAGATCGTTTTTGGAATTGTTTACAATCCTTTTACTGATGAAATGTTCCAGGCGGCAAAAGGGGAAGGTGCTTATCTTAATGGCAGAAAGATCCAGGTATCGGATACTCCGGATTTTGGTGATGCGGTTATTTCCTATGGTTCCACTCCTTATAAAAAAGAGGAAGCCAGAAATCTGTTTCCCATTTTTTACAGCATTTTTATGAAATGCGGGGATTTCCGACGTACCGGTTCTGCAGAACTTGACATGTGTTATGTTGCCTGCGGAAGAGAGCATGGATATATTGAACGTGACCTGAAACCCTGGGATTATTCCGCGGGAACAGTTATCCTCCGTGAAGCCGGCGGTGTAGTAAAGAATTGGAAAGGTGAAGAACCATCTTATCTTAAAAATGAAGACATTCTTGCCTGTGTGCCTCAGTTTGAAGAGAATCTTCTGAAGGAACTGTTATAAACGGACAGATGTAGCGCCGGATCAACCGGCAAAAAGAGCTGACCATCAGGCCAGCTCTTCCCATTTTTCATAAAGTTCTTCCAGTTCTTCGGCGATAGCTGCTTTTTCACGGCTCAGTTTGGTACATTCCGCAACGTTAGTACAGACATCCGGGAGAACCATGGTTTCATCAATTTCGCTGTCTCTTGTTTCCAGTTCTTCAATGCGGGCTTCTACTTTTTTCAGTTCGGCTTCCCGCTTTCTTTTTTTGGCCTGTTCTTCTTTCATCTGCTGCCAGGAAAGCTTGTTTTCGGAAACGGCCTTTTCTTCTGATGGCGCTTCCAAAGAGTCACTTCCCGGAGCGTAAGCACTGGTCAGCTCTTCTTTTTTCTCCAGATAATAGTCATAATCACCGATGTAATTTACTACGGCCTGGTTGGTAAGCTCCATGATCCGGGTTGCGGTCTGGTTGATAAAGTAACGGTCGTGAGAGACATAAAGGACGGTACCGGTGTAGCTTACCAGCGCTTCCTCGAGGATTTCCTTGGAAGCAATGTCCAGATGGTTGGTAGGCTCATCCAGGATCAGGAAATTGGCTTCGGAAAGCATCAGCTTGGCAAGAGAAACACGACCTCTTTCTCCACCGGAAAGTGCGGAGATTTCTTTAAATACATCATCCCCGGTAAAGAGGAATGCTGCAAGCATATTTCGGATCTCTGTTTCGGTAAGAGTTGGATACGTGTCGGAAATTTCCTGAAAAATAGTTTTATCCATATGAAGAACATGATGTTCCTGGTCATAATATCCGATCTGAACTTTGGAACCCAGGGAAAACTTGCCGGCATCTGCCTCGATAAGTCCGTTGATGATCTTCAGCATCGTTGTTTTTCCGGTTCCGTTATTGCCGATAAGAGCTACACGTTCCCCTCTCTTGATATCAAAAGAAATATCAGAAAACAGGGTCTGCCCCGGGAAGGATTTGGAAAGTTCCTCCACATGGAGTACATCATTTCCGCTTAATACACGCGGTTCCAGGGAAATACGCATACGGTCCTGGATTTCCAGAGGTTTTTCGATACGCTGTACACGGTCCAGCATCTTCTCGCGGCTTTCTGCACGCTTGATGGATTTTTCGCGGTTAAAAGATTTCAGTTTGGCAATGACTGCTTCCTGATGTTTGATATCTCTCTGCTGGTTTAAGTACGCCTTGTACTGGGCATCGCGCAGCTGCGCCTTCTTAAGGGCATAGGCGGAGTAGTTGCCGCTGTAGACACGTGTCTGTCCGGCTTCGATCTCCACAACTTTGGTGACGACTTTATCCAGAAAATAACGGTCATGGGAAACGATGAAAACAGCTCCCGGATAATTCAGAAGATAAGTTTCCAGCCAGGAGATGCTTTCCATATCCAGGTGGTTGGTAGGCTCATCCAGAAGAAGGATATCCGGCTTGGAGAGAAGCATCTTTCCAAGTGCCACACGGGTTTTCTGGCCTCCGGAAAGTTTCTCGATCTGTTTGTCGTAATCTTCTTCCGTGAAACCAAGACCCTTCAGGACACCGGTGAGCTCACTTTTGTAAGCATAGCCGTTTTCCAGTTCAAACTGATGGGTGAGGCGGGTATATGTCTCCATCAGGCGGTTCAGGTCATCGCCTTTTACGGTATTCATTTCCTGCTCCATATTACGGATACGGCGTTCCATATCGATAATATGCTGTTTGGTGGTAAGAAGCTCTTCGTAGATGGTATGGTGTCCGTGGATATCCTGGTACTGGGCAAGATAGCCGATATTTTTGTCCCGGGCAAGTACTACCGTGCCGGAATCCGCGGAAATCTCCTGCATGATGATACGAAGAAGAGTAGTCTTTCCAGCACCGTTACATCCGATAAGAGCTGCCTTTTCCCGGTCTTCAATATGAAAAGATGCATCATTTAAAATTACTTTTTCGCCAAAAGCTTTGCATATATTCTGACATGATAAAATCATAAAAACTGTCCTCCTGTATAAAGAATTATCCCTGAATAGTAAATAAACAGGGAAAATCCTCCACTTATTATAACGGAAACCGCCAGGAATTCAAAGAAAAAATCAATTTTTTAAAAAAATATGAAGAAATTTGTACATAACTTACAAGTTTGATTGACAGGAAAATGTCAATTCGGTATAATTAACCTAGTGTAAAGTAAGGAGGGAAACTATCGTGGAGACAAAACAAATCTCGAAAGCGGTGATTAAGCGTCTGCCACGCTATTACCGCTACTTAGGAGAGCTGATGGAAGACAATGTAGAGCGTATTTCTTCCAATGAATTAAGTAAGAAGATGCATACCACAGCTTCTCAGATCCGTCAGGATCTTAATAATTTCGGCGGTTTCGGGCAGCAGGGGTATGGCTATAATGTACATTATCTTTATACAGAGATCGGTAAGATCCTGGGACTGGATATCGCCCACCCGATGATCATCCTGGGTGCCGGTAATCTTGGACAGGCACTTGCCAATTATGTGGATTTTGAGAAAAGGGGATTTAAGCTGGTAGGAATCTTTGACGTAAATCCTGTGCTGGAAGGCATTGCGGTTCGCGGACTTGAGATCCAGATGCTCAGCGAACTTCCATTCTTCCTGAGAGAAAATAACGTAGAGATCGCAATTCTCACTCTTCCGAAGAATAAGGCCAAGGAAATGGCAGATATTCTGGTGGAGAACGGGATCAAGGCAATCTGGAATTTTGCACATCTTGATCTTGAGACACCGGATGATGTGATCGTAGAGAACGTGCATCTTTCTGAGAGCCTGATGACACTGTCTTATAATCTGAGCAAATACAGGCAGGAACATGTAGAGAAATAAATTTTAGCGGGCTGCCGGAAACGGCAGCTTTCTCTGTTAAAGAGGGGAGGCAAAGTGCAGCATGAAAAAAATTGTTACCTGCGAAGAAATGAAGAAGCTGGATAATGCTACGATCCACAAGATCGGGGTTGCTTCTGAAGTTCTGATGGAGCGGGCAGCGTTGAAAGTAGTTGAGGAAACAGAGAAATATCTTGGGAAGAGCGAGAAGATCCTGGTGGTATGCGGGAGTGGAAATAACGGAGGAGATGGTATTGCCATTGCCAGATTATTTCATCTGAAAGGTGTTCGGGCTGAATTTTATATGGCCGGAAACAAAGAAAAAATGACCAGGGAAACGTTGCTTCAGTATAAGATCGCTACAGGTTATCAGGTCCCGGAAGTGAATAACCCGGCCTGGGATGAATATACTACTATAGTAGATGCCGTGTTTGGCGTAGGCCTGGCGCGTCCGATCGAGGGACATTATGCTGAGATCATCCACGAGATGAACAGTGCCCGGGCGAAAAAAATTGCTGTTGACATCCCATCAGGAGTGAACGGAGATACTGGCCTGGAAATGGGAATTGCCTTCAGTGCCGATCTTACCGTTACTTTTGGTTACCGGAAAAGAGGTCTTTGTTTTTATCCGGGAAGGCTGTATGCGGGAAAGATCGTTATAGCTGACATTGGGATCTATGAGCAGGAAGCTGTAAAAGCATCGGCGAGATGTCTGGAGAAAGAAGATCTGAAACTGTTTCCGGAACGTGATCCCGGTGGGAACAAGGGGACTTTTGGAAAGATACTTTTTGTTACCGGAAGTGCAGGAATGTGTGGTGCTGCTTATTTGAGTGCCAGCGCGGCACTTCGGACCGGAGCGGGAATGGTAAAGATCCAGACTGTGGAAGAGAACAGGATTCCTTTGCAGATCCTTCTTCCGGAAGCAATGGTATGCAGCAGGTTTGACGAAGAATCCAACGAACAGCTTCTTTCCTGGTGTGACGTGATCGTCATCGGTCCAGGGCTTGGAACATCGGTGGCAAGCCGTGAGAGAGCACAGTGGTTTCTTACGGCAGCTGCCAGAGAGAAGAAACCGCTGATCCTGGATGCGGATGGACTGAATCTTCTGGCTATGCATCCGCAGTGGAAGGAATTTTTGGGCGGGAATGTAGTCCTGACTCCTCATATTGGAGAGATGAGCCGGCTCTGCGGCAGATCCATTGGAGAAATTCAGGAAACAATCGCACAGACAGCTGTGGATTATGCAAAGGAAACAGGAACGGTATGTGTTCAGAAAGATGCATGTACGGTTGTTACAGACGGCAAAGATGATATTTATCTGAATCTTTCCGGTAATTCCGGAATGGCAACTGCAGGAAGCGGGGATGTACTTGCCGGACTTCTTGCCGGGATCTTATGTATGTATCTGAAAACGGAGGAACAGCCCTCCATGGTTTTAAAGGCCGCGTTAGGTGTTTATCTTCACGGACTTTGCGGTGATCTTGCAGCTGCAGAAAAAGGAAAACGCAGTATGCTGGCGGGAGATATCATCGCATATCTGCCCCGGGCTTTAGCGATATGTGAAGAGGAGTCAAAATCATGAAAAAATACGAGAGAGTCAAGGCGCTGGTATCACTGGATGCCATTGCTCACAATTTTGAGGAAATGCATAAAAATGTCAAAGAAGGGACAAAGATCATTGCTGTGATCAAAGCGGACGGTTATGGCCATGGTGCCAGAGCTATTGCACGTCTGATCCAGGATTATGACTATATCTGGGGATTTGCCACGGCTACCGCAGAAGAAGCACTGGAACTTCGACATGCAGGAATCACCAAGCCTGTCCTGATCCTTGGCCTTGTGTTTGAGGAATACTATGAGGAACTTGCTGCGAATGATGTCCGGATCACAATATCGGATCTTAACACAGCAGTAGAATATGCAAAAGCTGGTGCACGCATTGGAAAAAATGTACATATTCATCTGGCTCTGGATACGGGGATGACAAGGATCGGATATGCGGATATTCCGGAAAACGCAGTAAAGATCGAAGAAATCTCAAAAATCCCGAATCTGGTGATCGAGGGAATGTTTACCCATTTTGCCAGAGCGGATGAGTTTGACCGGTCTCCGGCACTGGTGCAGCTTGACCGTTATCTCCGTTTTGCGGATCTTCTGGAGAAGAGAGGCGTTCATATTCCGGTACGCCATTGTTCCAACAGTGCGGGTATCATCCGTGTGCCGGAGGCAAATCTTAATGTAGTCCGCGCCGGTATCACGATCTACGGTATCTATCCATCCGAAGAAGTGGAGCGGGATATTGTGAAGCTGACTCCTGCCATGGAATTAAAAAGCCATGTATCCTATATAAAAAATGTGGAGCGTGGGACTGCGGTAAGTTATGGCGGAACTTTTGTTACGGAGCGTTTTACCAGAATGGCAACGATTCCGGTAGGTTATGCGGACGGATATCCCAGACAGCTTTCCAATAAAGGCTGGGTCCTGATCCATGGCAAAAAAGCTCCGATCCTTGGTCGTGTCTGTATGGACCAGTTTATGGTGGATGTTACAGATATCCCGGAGGTAAAAGCCGGTGATGAGGTGACACTGATGGGAAGAGATGGAGATGAATTCATCAGTGTGGAAACTCTGGGTGATCTTTCCGGAAGATTTTCCTATGAGTTTGTCTGTGAGATCAGTAAACGAGTTCCAAGGATTTATATCAAGGACGGAAAGGAATGCGGAGAAGAGGAGAGCTTTTTCCAGTAAATTTATAGATTTCAGATTTATTAAGACTTCGAACCAGGCAGAAGTCCGGTAAAAAAGTATCACGCATGGTATACACAGAGGAATTGTGGAAATACTTATCTGTAAAAAGGAATACGGCTTATAAAAAAGTCGGACCAGAATCGGAGTGTGAATTGTGTGGTTATAAAAAGAGGGGATATTTTTTACGCGGACTTAAGGCCTGTTGTAGGCAGTGAACAGGGGGGAATACGGCCGGTGCTGATCATTCAGAACGATGTGGGCAACCGACACAGCCCCACAGTGATCTGTGCGGCGATTACATCCAAAATGAACAAGGCAAAACTGCCGACACATATTGAGATCGATGCATCTGCTTATGGAATCGAGAAGGATTCCGTGATCCTTCTGGAACAGCTTCGCACCATTGATAAACGGCGGCTGAAAGATAAGGTGTGTCATCTGGACAGTGTTATGCTTGATAAGGTGAATCATGCACTTGAGATCAGCCTGGAACTTACATTTTAGGGCGATTTCATGGGATTTTTGACAGGTTTGGATTCTGATTCTTGACGAAATCTTCCATAAGTGCTATATTAAACCGAGTTGCAATTATGTAAAACGGTACCCGGAACAAGCAAGGGCACGAAAGAAAATATACGGTAACAAGGAGAGGAAGATAACATGTCAGGACATTCAAAATTTGCCAACATCAAACATAAGAAAGAGAAAAATGATGCCAAGAAGGGTAAGATCTTCACAGTCATCGGCCGTGAGATCGTTATGGCCGTAAAGGCCGGCGGTTCGGATCCTGCAAACAACAGCAAACTTCGTGATGTCATCGCAAAAGCAAAAGCAAACAATATGCCGAACGATACCATCGACCGTGGAATCAAGAAGGCAGCAGGTGCTGATTCTGCAGATAGCTATGAGAAAGCTGTATACGAAGGATATGGCCCGAACGGTGTTGCCATTATCGTGGAGACTCTTACAGATAATAAGAACCGTACTGCCGGTAATGTACGTAACGCTTTTACCAAGGGTAACGGAAGCATCGGAACCCAGGGATGCGTATCCTTTATGTTCGATCAGAAAGGCCAGATCATCATCGACAAAGAAGAGCTTGAAGATGAGTGCGGTGAGATGGATGCGGACGAGCTGATGATGACAGCTCTGGACGCAGGTGCAGAGGACTTTAGTGAGGAGGAAGACAGCTTCGAGATTCTCACAGATCCGGATGATTTCAGCGCTGTACGTGAGGCTCTTGAGAAAGCCGGAATTCCGCTTATGGAGGCGCAGATCGCCATGATCCCGCAGACCTACGTAGAGCTCACCGATGACCAGGCGATCAAGGATCTCCACAGAACACTGGATCTTCTTGATGAGGATGATGATGTTACTGATGTATGGACAAACTGGGACGAGTGATCTCTGAATAGAAAGTAATATTTTGCATATAATACCTCCAGAATTTCAGATTCCGGAGGTATTTTTATGGAAAAAAATAAAGAAGAGGGAAAACAGAAGGAACTGGATCGGGAAGAAAGCCAGGACAAGCAGATCCAGGAAACAGGACAGGTAGTGCTGGATGGAAATTCCCGGAAACATAAGGTGGAACTTCTGACAGTGATCGGGGAGATCGAAGGTCATGAATCGGCCCCGTCACACAGTAAAACCACCAAATATGAACATGTACTGCCAAAACTGGCTCTGATCGAGGATGATGAGGAAATTGAAGGACTTCTGATTCTTTTAAATACAGTTGGTGGCGATGTGGAAGCGGGGCTGGCGATTGCGGAAATGATCGCGTCTTTAAGTATTCCCACGGTTTCCCTTGTGCTGGGCGGCGGACATTCCATAGGCGTTCCCATGGCGGTTTCCGCGGACTATTCTTTTATCGTGCCAAGTGCTACCATGGTCATCCATCCGGTGCGCCAGAACGGAATGTTCATCGGTGTGGCGCAGACGTACCGCAATATGGAAAAGATCCAGGATCGCATCACGGCCTTTGTATCGAAACATTCAGGGATTACCAGAGAACGGATGGAGGAACTGATGCTGGATACTTCTCAGCTGGTAAAAGACGTGGGGACCATGCTGGAAGGAGAACAGGCAGTGAAGGAAGGGGTGATTGATGAAGTTGGCGGGATCCGGGAGGCGCTGGATAAACTGTATGCCCTGATCGAAGAGCGAAAATTACAGAAATGATCGTTTTTTTATGCGATTTTTGGTTATATTGATTAAACATGACTAACGTGGTTGCGCTGTGCCGTGGTAAAGAAAATCGACGGAAATTGTAAATCTCCCCTTGCCATATGCGGATTTTTAGCGTATTATTAATAAAGGTTTATAATTTGCGCGAGGAGGAAGACCATGTATAAGGTTTTAAAAGCTGAAACGCTGGCAGCTAAGATCCATCTTATGGTTGTGCATGCACCACGTGTGGCAAGCCACTGTCTGCCAGGACAATTTATCATTGCGAAACTTGATGAGAAGGGCGAGAGAATCCCGCTCACAATCTGTGATTACGATCGCGAGGCTGGTACGATCACTATCGTATTCCAGGAGATCGGAGCATCTACGATCAAGATGTCTGCTCTGAAAGAGGGAGACTCTTTCCGTGATTTCGTAGGACCTCTTGGATGTCCATCTGAGTTCGTACACGAGGATATCGAAGAACTTAAGAAAAAGAAAATGGTATTCGTAGCCGGTGGTGTTGGTACTGCACCTGTTTATCCGCAGGTTAAATGGCTTCATGAGCACGGTATCACAGCAGATGTTATCCTTGGTTCCAAGACAAAGGATATGGTTATCCTTGAGAAAGAGCTTGCATCTGTTTCCAATCTCTACGTTACAACAGATGATGGTTCCTATGGCCGTTCCGGTATGGTAACCAAGACTCTTGAGGATCTTGTAACAAACGAAGGCAAACATTATGATGTCTGTGTAGCGATCGGACCGATGATCATGATGAAATTCGTCTGTCTTCTTACCAAGAAACTTGGTATCCACACAATTGTCAGCATGAACCCGATCATGGTTGACGGAACCGGTATGTGCGGTGCCTGTCGTCTTCAGGTCGGCGATGAGATTAAATTTGCCTGTGTAGACGGACCGGAGTTCGACGGACATCTCGTTGACTTTGATCAGGCTATGAAGAGAAGTCAGATGTATAAGACCCAGGAGGGACGTGCATTACTGAAACTTCAGGAAGGCGATACCCACCACGGTGGATGCGGACAGTGCGGAGGTGACAAGTAATGGCAGATGCAAAAATGTTAAAAAAAGTTCCTGTAAGAGAGCAGGATCCGAAGGTACGTGCGACAAACTTCGAGGAAGTATGTCTTGGATATAATCAGGAAGAGGCAATGGAAGAGGCACAGAGATGTCTCGGATGTAAGAAACCGAAATGTGTAGAGGGATGTCCGGTATCCATCAATATTCCTGGATTTATCGAACACATCAAAGAGGGCAACATGGAAGAAGCTTACAAAGTGATCGGATTATCTTCCGCACTTCCGGCTATCTGTGGTCGTGTCTGCCCACAGGAATCCCAGTGTGAGGGACAGTGTATCCGTGGCAAAAAAGGCGAGGCTGTTTCCATCGGCAAGCTTGAGAGATTTGTTGCTGACTATGCTCTGGAGCATGATATCAAACCTGCAGGAGCAGAGGTTAAGAACGGACATAAAGTTGCAGTCATCGGTTCCGGCCCTTCAGGACTTACCTGTGCAGGTGACCTTGCAAAAGCTGGTTACGATGTGACTGTATTCGAGGCTCTTCATGAACTGGGCGGTGTTCTTGTTTACGGTATTCCGGAGTTCCGTCTTCCGAAACAGAAAGTCGTTAAGAAAGAGATCGAGAAAGTTAAAGAGCTTGGCGTTAAATTCGAGACAAACGTTGTTATCGGTAAATCCACAACGATCGATCAGCTGATCGAAGATGAGGGATTTGAGGCTGTATTCATCGGTTCCGGTGCAGGTCTTCCGATGTTCATGGGTATCCCGGGTGAGAATGCAAGCGGCGTATTCTCTGCAAACGAGTACCTGACAAGAAGCAACCTCATGAAAGCATTCGATGATTCTTACGATACACCGATCGCGGCAGGCAAGAAAGTTGCAGTTGTCGGCGGTGGTAACGTTGCTATGGATGCTGCAAGAACAGCTCTGAGACTTGGCGCTGAGGTACATATCGTATACAGAAGAAGTGAGGCAGAGCTTCCTGCACGAGCAGAGGAAGTTCATCACGCTAAGGAAGAGGGTATCATCTTTGATCTTCTTACCAATCCGAAGGAGATCCTTGTAGATGAGAACGGCCATGTAAATGGTATGAAGGTTGTCAAGATGGAGCTTGGCGAGCCGGATGCTTCCGGAAGAAGACGCCCGGTAGAGATTCCTGTTTCCGAGTATGACATGGATGTAGATACCGTTATCATGTCCCTTGGTACTTCACCGAACCCTCTGATCTCTTCCACAACCAAAGGCCTTGACATCAACAAGAGAAGATGTATCGTTGCCGAAGAAGAGACCGGTAAGACATCCAAAGACGGTGTATATGCCGGCGGAGATGCCGTTACAGGTGCAGCTACTGTAATCCTTGCTATGGGTGCAGGTAAAGCTGGTGCAAGAGGTATCGATGAATATCTGAAAAATAAATAAGTAAAAATTCTGTTCATAAGCAGATGAATAGGTCCTCCGACTGTTGCTTTTTGTTGCGGTCGGGGGATTTTTTTGCCTCAACACAAAAAAGAACACATGTTTGAAAGTTTTGCCAAGTGTGGATTGTAAGTTTTACTCAGTTATGCTATAATATGTTGGAAAAATTTTTAGAAAAGGAAATATCATTATGTCAGTGATACATGCGATTATATTAGGAATTATCCAGGGAATCACCGAATTTCTGCCTGTAAGCAGTTTTGGGCATCTCTGCGCAGTACAGGATCTTCTTGGTGGAAGCCGGGGTTCCGGCGTACTTTTTGAAGTGATGTTACATCTGGGCACCATGATAGCGCTGATCTTTGTTTTCCGGAAAGATATTAAGAAGATCGGAATAGAACTGATCGGAATGTTTCTGGATCTGATCGGAAATGCCAATATTTTTCTTTATAACAGGAGAACAGGAAAGAATTTAACCTATGCAAAGATTGTGAGCGGAACGTATCGGAAACTTACCGCGCTGATCTTTGTATCAACGATCCCCACCATTCTGATCGGATATCAGTGTAAACGTCTGGTAGTACGCAGTGCATCTTCTCATATGTTTTCCGGGATCGGGATCCTTCTTACCGGCGTGATCCTGCTGGTTGTGGATTACAGCAATATAAACGGTAATAAGGGCACGCGGGAAGCGAATTTCGGAGATGCCATGTGGATGGGAATATGCCAGGGAATTTCTGTGCTTCCAGGTCTTTCCAGATTTGGTCTTACGATCAGTGCAGGTCTTTTTTGCGGCCTCAGCCGGAAATTTGCGGTGAAGTATTCTCTGCTGATGAGCATACCTGCAGTGATCGGAGCTTTTTTTGTAGAAGCGGGAGAATTTACTGCTGTCAGCATGACAGTTGGAAAGGGTTTTACATATATTCTTGGAATGATCGTGGCTGGGGTTACCGGTTATCTGGTGATCCGTTTTATGCTTAAGCTTTCGAATCAGGTCAGACTGCGTTATTTTGCGTTTTATTCCTTTGCAGCCGGGATCCTTATTCTGGCAGCCAATTATATTTGATTTTAATCAACCGGGAGGAGTCTGACAATGGCAGCTTCAAAAACAACTAAAAAAAGAAAAAGTAAAACTGCGTCCAGACAGCAGGATACCGGTAATCGGTTTCAGACGGAAATTTTAATTCTTGTTATGTTTGCGGCCTGTCTGATCCTGATGATCAGTGCGTTTGGTATGGGCGGTATTGTGGGAAATGCGATCAGCAGTGTCTGCTTTGGGATTATGGGGTTGTGTGCGTACCTTTTCCCCATCGTTCTGTTTGGAGGCGTTACTTTTCTGATCGTTAATAATAAGAATCGTCTTGCATATAAAAAGATTTTTGCAGGAATTGTATTTTTTATTTTTCTGTGCGGACTTTTACAGCTGCTTACAGAAAGATATACACCGAGTACGACCTTTGCGGATTATTATGCGCTCAGTTCAGAATACCACACTGGTGGCGGAGTGCTGGGAGGTGCTGTCTGCATTTCAACAGCATCTGCATTTGGCACAGTTGGGGGTGTAGTGATCATTGTTCTGGTATTGCTGGTGTCTATGATCATCATTACGCAGAGATCCTTTTTTGGATTTATGAATAAAATTCTGGATCTGTTCGCGGATGCTGCAAGAGAGGGACGTGAGGCATATCTGGAGGCACAGCCGGACAGAGAGAAACAGAAAGAACTCCGCAGAAAGATCCGGGCGGAGAAAAGGGCAGAGAAGATCCGACAGCTGGAGGAAGAACTGGAAGAGGAGGAACTGGCTCTTTCGGAAGAAAATCCGGCAAAAAAATCCGGAAAGCGTAAAACAAAATCCAAAAAAGCTGAGAAAGAGAGACAGGAGGCAGTAAGAGCTAACCGTAAAGGTGAGTTCAATCTTCCTTCTTTTCTTGATGAAGAAAAAGCTGCACTTCCAACTGAAGATACAGATCTGACGGAGGAGGCGGAAGAAGGAGAAATAAAACCTCCCAAGCAGAAACCTCTGGAATTTCAGATCCATCGTTCGCAGCCGCAGACACCACGGGAAGAAACAGAAGAGCCGGATTTTGAACGGGATATGCAGGAAGCGCAAGAGGATGACTATGATGGATACGAGGATGCGGATATTCCTCAGATGAGTCAGATATCATCCCAGAAGCAGAAATCCAGGACCGGAAAATCGTCAGCAAAAACAGAAAAGACATCCGTTCCGGATATCGACGATGAGACAGCAGCGCAGCCGGAAGAAACAGAGAGGATTTCTCATTCGTCCACCAGAAATCCGAAATCTTCCCAGGCGGAGATTGAGCATGGAATTAAAAATATCCAGCATGAGATCAGCAGCACGGAAATACCGGAGAAAAAACCATATCAGTATCCGCCTCTGAAACTGCTGAAACGTGGAGATGGAAAAGCCCAGGGGGATTCTGATGCGCATTTAAGAAAAACAGCCCAGAAACTTCAGGAGACACTTCATAATTTCGGAGTAAATGTAACAATTACCAATGTCAGCTGCGGACCTACGGTAACCCGCTATGAACTTCAGCCGGAAATGGGTGTGAAAGTCAGCAAGATCGTCGGACTTTCCGATGATATTAAACTGAACCTGGCAACGCCGGATATCCGTATTGAAGCGCCGATTCCGGGAAAAGCGGCTGTGGGAATCGAAGTCCCAAATAAAGAAAACAGTCCGGTTATGCTTCGGGATCTTCTGCAGTCCGACGAATTCAAAAATGCAAAATCCAAACTTTCCTTTGCAGCAGGTAAGGATATTGCCGGTAAACCGGTTGTAGCGGATATTGCCAAGATGCCGCATCTTCTGATCGCGGGAGCTACGGGTTCCGGTAAATCGGTATGTATCAATACCCTGATCATCAGCATTCTTTACAAGGCAACGCCGGATGAAGTGCGTTTGATCATGATCGATCCGAAGGTGGTAGAGCTGAGTGTATACAATGGAATCCCACATCTGTTCATTCCGGTTGTCACAGATCCGAAGAAAGCTGCAGGCGCATTGAACTGGGCCGTTTCCGAGATGACCAGCCGTTACAATGCTTTTGCGGAATATGGAGTACGTAATCTGGGTGAATATAACAAGAAAGTTGCCAATATGCGAGTGCCGGAAGGCGAGAAAGCTCCGGAAAAAATGCCACAGATCGTGATCATCGTGGACGAGCTTGCAGATCTTATGATGGTTGCACCCGGAGAGGTTGAGGATGCGATCTGCCGTCTGGCTCAGCTTGCACGTGCGGCGGGAATCCATCTGATCATTGCGACTCAGAGACCGTCTGTTAATGTTATTACAGGACTTATCAAGGCTAATATGCCGTCAAGGATCGCATTTTCGGTATCTTCAGGTGTGGATTCCAGAACCATTCTGGATATGAATGGTGCAGAAAAACTTCTTGGAAAGGGCGATATGCTGTTTTATCCTCAGGGATATCAGAAGCCGGCCAGACTGCAGGGCGCTTTTGTTTCCGACGAAGAAGTCAGCGCTGTTGTGGAATATGTCTCTGACAAAAATCAGGGTGCAGTTTATGATACTGCAATTGAAAAACAGGTGAACACAGTCAGTGCTCCCGGAGGAGCAGGCGGCGGCGACCGGGATGTGTATTTTACAGAAGCAGGCAAGTTTATTATTGAGAAAGAAAAAGCTTCTATCGGTATGCTCCAGCGTATGTTTAAGATCGGCTTTAATCGTGCGGCAAGAATCATGGATCAGCTTTGCGATGCCGGTGTCGTGGGATCGGAAGAAGGAACGAAACCCAGAAAGGTTCTTATGTCAGCAGAAGAATTTGAAAATTATCTGGAGGAGAACGGCGGATGAAGATCAGTATCCTGACAGTAGGAAAGATAAAAGAGAAATATTTAAGAGATGCGATCGCAGAGTATTCCAAGCGCCTTGGCCGTTACTGTAAGTTGGAGATCATAGAAGTATCCGATGAGAAGACACCGGATAATGCAAGTGAAACAGTGGAGGAGGCTATCCGTAAAAAAGAAGGAGAACGCCTTCTGAAATATATCCGTGATGATGCTTTTGTGATCACATTGGAGATTGCCGGGGAACAGCTTACTTCGGAGAAGTTTGCAAAAAAGATCAATACCCTCGGCATCCGTGGAGTCAGCCATATCCAGTTTGTGATCGGAGGTTCCATCGGCCTTGGAAAAGAAGTTCTTGCGAGATCAGATTATGCGCTGAGTTTTTCGAAGATGACTTTTCCACATCAGCTGATGCGTGTGATCCTTCTGGAACAGATCTACCGCAGTTACCGGATCATCAACGGAGAGCCATATCATAAATAAGAATGAGAGAGCGGCCTTTCACAGCTATCTGTGGAAGGCTGTTTTATATCTGAATTTCTACAGAAAAAGTAAAAATTGGCAAAAAAGATTGACGAAACTAACTCGTTATTGTATAACAAAGTTATAGATAATTAACTAATATCATGGCAGAGGGAGTTATTCGGTATGAAAAACAGAAAACGAAGATCAGCTGCAGTATTGGCCGCGGGTATGTCTGTATTACTGGGAGCAGGTACGATCACAGGTGCCACGGAGCAGACAGATGCAGATAACAGTATCCGCAAGGAAGAAACTGTTTATGTTAATACAGAGGCAGACGGGACAATAAAAGAGATTACCGTGTCAGAATGGCTTAAAAACGCAAAGACATTATCTGATTCGACAATCACGGATATTTCAGATTTAAGTGATATCAAAAATACAAAAGGTGATGAAGGTTTTACCCAGGATGGAAAAACGCTTACCTGGGAAACAGATGGAAGAGATATTCATTATGAAGGAAAAACAGAGAAAGATCTTCCAGTGACAGTGACTTTTTCCTATGAACTTGATGGAAGAAAGATTAAACCGGAAGACCTTGCCGGAAAAACCGGCCATCTGAAAATACATGTTGCTTATGAAAACCATGCAGTTACAACAAAAAAAATCAGTGGAAAAAGTGTAAAGTTATACTCACCGTTCATGATGCTTACAGGAATGATCCTTTCTACAGATCATTTTTCCAATGTAACTGTAGATAATGGCAAGGTAGTGGAGGATGATTCCAGAAACATTGTGCTTGGTATAGCCATGCCTGGGCTGAAAGAAAGCCTGGATCTGAGCGAAGATATGGCGAAGGATATCAGTATTCCGGAAGAATTTACAGTGGAGGCCGATGTCACAGAATGTGAAATGAGTTCTTCGTTTACGGTAGCCATGACAGATGTGCTGGATGAGATCGATCTGAATGATCTGGACAGTATTGATGATCTCCAGGATTCTATCAAAAAAATGACAAAGGCTGCGTCCAAACTGATGAAAGGAACAAAATCACTTTCAGAAGGTGTCGATACCCTGAATGAAAAATATAAAGAATTTGATCAGGGGATAGATGCATTAAGTACCGGTGTTTCTGCTTTGGAATCCGGCGCACAGAAGCTGGATGACGGAGCAGGAACGTTAAATGGCGGAGCTGCCGCTTTAAGTAGTGGGGTAGCCACACTTGCTCAGGGAGTTTCTGCCTATACAGAGGGAACAGGAACTCTTGCTTCAGGTCTGAAACAGTATACAGGCGGAGTAGATACGTTAAGTGGCAGTATGTCTGAAATGAAAAAAGGCGTCCAGTCTTATACAGAGGGGGTGGACAGTTATGTATCCGGTGGCAGCAAGCTTGCAGAGGGAACTGTTGCCTATGTGAAAGGAACTTCTTCATTAACGGATTATATGAAAAAGTACATAAAAGGAAGCTCTGCACTTTCTGACAGTATGGTCCGGTATCTGGAAGAGATAAAGACGTTGCTTTCCAGCATGGATATTCTGATCCCGGGAATGGATGAGACATTGAAGGATACGAAAGCGGCGGCAGATAAAATGCAGTCACTCAGTACTTCTCTGGATGCAGATGCGATAGCGGATCTTTCGGAAAATACTTCCGGATATGCAGAAAAAATTTCTGCGTATAACAGTCAGGTGGAGAGATATGTTGAAAGCGTAGAACAATTTGGACAGAAAATATCAGCGCTTCAGGAAAACATATCAAAGATCTCTGACGGGAAAAATATTTCTCAGATAACACCGGATGTTCAGGAGGCTGCGGATACCCTGAAAGATAACGCAGATATAATGAATACCCAGGCAGAGACAATAGAAAACTGGATCAGCAGCGCAGGAGAAACGACAATAGACACAACAACCGTGGATCAGGGGATTTCTGATGTAAGGAATAACCTTTCCGCAGCGGAGTCTTCGCTTTCCGGGATTGATTACAGTACCATGGATGAGGGAACCAGGGCGGCGGTGCAGGCTGCACTTGAAGCAGTCCAGGCCGCCAGAAGCAGTGCGGACGGAATTGATACTTCCTCTCTGAAAGGACAGCCGTCAGATACTTCACCATTAAAAAATGCAGCAGATACATTGAAAAGTACTGCATCTTCCACAAGTACTGCCGCACAGAAAACGCAGGGTGCTGTTCAGAGTCTGAATGCACTGGTAGATACCGTGGATTCAACAGGATGGGCGATCACAGAGCTTCATGATGCGGTCAATAAACTTGAACAGGAGGTACAGGATCTGGCAGGAGATGGCCAGAAGCTTAAAAATACCGGAAGTTCACTGGATGATCTTGGAAAACAGCTTTCTGATACGGTAAAAACTATGGATAATGCCCTTTCGGATCTTGGAAAGCAGCTTCCGGGAATTCAGACAGAGATCAGTACATTAAAAGATACGGCAGATACACTGTCTCAGAAAAATAAGAAAATTCAGTCTGGCTATCAGAGTAATCTTTCGGCAGCAGGAGAGCAGTTCGAAAAGAACGCAGATACGCTGGATACACTGGGAAATGCTGTGAATTCAGGAATTACCGATCTGCAGGGCAAAAAAAATAAAACCGCAGATTCGCTGATAAATGGAGCTTCCTCTCTGGAAAAGACAGGAAAAACACTGACAGCAGGAAGTAAACAGATTGAAGAAGCCCTTGCACAGCTTCGGAGCGGCGTTCTGGCACTTTCTTCAAACAGCAGTACTCTGACATCGGGAGCGGATCAGCTTGTTTCGTCAGGAAAACAACTGAACGATGGTGCCAGCCAGCTTGCATCTGGTGCCGGAAGTCTTGCGTCCGGAACTCAGGCTTTGAAGAGCGGAATGCAGACACTGTCATCTGGAGTGGGAACTTTGTCTGACGGCGCGGATAAGCTGAAAGATGCAAGCGGTCAGGTGCAGGAAGGAATCAGCAAGCTGAGTGAAGGTGCAAAGACTTTAAGTGACGGACAGACAAAGTTCTATAAAGAAGGTGTGAAAAAACTGGATGACGGTGTGAACAAAGATCTGAAGAATGTTATTGACCGTTTTAAAGCTCTGAAGGCGGAAGATGTTTCCTATGACAGTTTTACACAGCGTTCAGACGATATGGAGGGCAGTGTGAAATTTATTTATGAGACAGAACCTATAGAAATCAGCGACAAAGAATAAAAACGATAGGATCCTGATGAAACTGTGTGGATTGCGGTAAATATCTTGACAATTTCCGGATTTGTAGTATGATAAGAAAAGAGTAGCACTCGTATTAAAAGAGTGCTAATAAATACAGAAAGAAGGAAATAAACATGGCATTAAAACCAGTTGCAGACAGAGTAATCGTGAAATATTTTGAGACAGAGGATAAGACAGCATCCGGTATTGTTCTTCCGGACAGCTCCAAGGAGAAGACACAGCAGGCAGAAGTTATTGCTGTTGGTTCCGGTAAGATTGTAGACGGAAAAGAAGTTCCGGTACAGGTAAAACCCGGCGACCGTGTAATCTACGGAAAATACACAGGAACTGAGATCAAATACGAAGGTGAGAAATATCTGGTCATCAATGCCGATGATATTATTGCCATTGTAAAAGACTGATGAAGAATTTTTACCGTAATTTTCTGAAATTATGATCCATGCTGGTTTTGCAGAATGTAGTAACTTTAAGTGTCAACCTTGCTGACAACATTATGCTTGGTGCATTCAGCGAGACTGCATTATCCGGAGTAACCACTGTAAATCAGGTACAGTTCGTCTTTCAGCAGCTTATTATGGCGCTGGGAGACGGACTTGTCATATTCGGAAGCCAGTACTGGGGAAAGAAAGAGACAGAACCGGTGAGAAAGATCAGTGCCTGGGCCATGCGCACAGGCATTTTTATTGCTCTCATCCTGTTTCTTCTGGCAAGCTTTTTTCCACGTCAGCTGCTGGGGCTTTTTACAACAGACCAGACAATTATTGAAGCCGGACTTTCCTATCTTGCGATTATCCGTTTTACCTATTTTTTCTTTGCGGTGACACAGATTCTGCTGGCTACGCTGCGCTGTGTGGAAATCGCGGGGATCGCTTTCGGGCTTTCTGTCATGACTCTGATAATTAACTGCAGCATCGGTCACCATGGGAAAAACGATAGGTTCTGGAGATCTGAAGCTTGCAAAACTCTATTCCAAGAAACTTCAGAAACTTTTTGTATTCATGGGAATTATCTGCGGCGTGCTGCTTTTCTTTATCCGTATTCCGGTCTTAAGCCTTTACCAGCTTTCTCCGGAAACCAGAGAAATGGCCAATACATTTCTTATGATCTTAAGTGTGGTGATGGTAGGAATGTCTTATCAGATGCCTACCAATGGAGGCATTATCCGTGGAAGTGGCAGTATTGCCTATTCCATGAAGGTGGATCTGATCAGTACCTGGGCGATTGTGATCCCATTATCTATGTTTATGGCATTTGTGGTCAAAGCATCACCGGCCATTGTGGTGTGCTGCCTTAACGCAGATCAGATTTTTAAGTGTGTACCCGCATTCCTGAAATGCAATTACGGGCACTGGATCAAAACCATGACAAATATTTCTTGACGCCTGTCTTGCCTGTAGGTAGAATAAAAGATAAGGTTTTATGTGCGAAAGGGAAATTCCGGATAGAATTTCAGGATAGGCTTGACAAAAATATGAGGATATAGTACCATCGTACATATATCATAGTAACTCAGTGGGAAAACGGGAATACCCGCTGAGCCAGAGGAGGAACAAAGAGATGAGAAAAAAAGTACTGGCAGCGCTTCTGGCAGCTGCAGTAGCAGGAACGACTGTTATGGCAGGAACAGCAGTATTTGCGGCAGAGAACACCGAAGGAGCCAAGGCTGCCGGCGGTAATATTACAATTGCAGAAACCACAGATCCTCAGAATATCAATCCGCTGTATGTTGTGGATCAGACAAGTTTTGATATGATGCAGGCACTTTACAGCCCGTTTTTTGAGATCGTGAATGGAGAAATGTATTACGGAAACGGACTTTGTGAGAGTGTGACAGCTAACGATGATGCCAGCGAGTTTACTCTGAAGCTGAAAGACGGACTGAAATGGCATGACGGTGAGCCTCTTACCGCTGATGATGTGGTATTTACCATGCAGGTTCTGGTAGACGAGAAACAGAATGTGCCATATTCTTCTTACGGATATGTGAATGATAAGGCGGTAGAGGCAGAGAAAATCGATGACCTTACCGTGAAGCTTTCCCTCGGATCTTCTTCCGCAGGATTTCTTGGCGGTTTAAGCCAGGTTTATTGTATTCCGAAACACATTTATGAAGGTGTGGAAAATATCGGAGAGAGCGATCTGAACAATGAGCCGGTAGGAAACGGACCGTTTAAGTTCGAGGAGTACAAATCCGGTGAGTACCTTAAAGTAACAAAATTCGATGATTATTATGAAGATGTAAATCTGGATTCCATCACTTTCAAGATCGTTAAAGATTCCAGTTCTGCCAATGCGGCACTTGCAAGTGGTGATCTGGATGCACGTCTGATCAGCGCTGATGATTACGATACAGTCAGCGCATACGACAACGTAAATATCAATACTTACAATTCCGGACGTGTCAATGCCATGTTCATGAATGAGCTGAATGAAGATCTTCAGGATGTAAAAGTACGCCAGGCAATAGCATACGCACTGAATAAGGAGGAATTCTGTCAGTTTGCATTCATTTCCGAAGATTATGCAGAGCCGGCGGATTCCCTGTTTACACCGGATACTCTTTATTATGCAAAACCGGACAATACCTATGACAATGATCCGGCCAAGGCACAGCAGCTTCTTTCAGAAGCAGGAAAGACAGCGCTTTCTCTGAATCTGATGTATATCTCTACAGACAAGACCATGGAGAGTGAGGCTCTGTATGTACAGTCTGCACTTGCAAATGTAGGAATTACTGTAAATCTTGTTCCGACTGATGAATCAACATTCAAGAATAAGACCAAAGATCCGGAATGTACAGATTATGATCTGGTATTAAGCTTTTATACCTTAGGTGAGGAACCAAGCCTTTATGCAGATATGTGTTCTTCTGACAGCCGTTCCAACTACTCCAAGATCAAGGATACGGATCTGGATGCACTGTGGGAAAAAGGAAACAGTACAGCAGATGAGACAGAGCGCAGTGACATATATAAAGAAATTCAGAATACCATCAACGATAATATGTATATTTATCCGATCGCGTATTCCAATGGATTCTATGCGGTAAATAAGGATTTTGGCGGATTTGATGAATGTCTGTTAAAGACGATTTACTATGATTATTCCAAGATCTACACACTGGAGAAATAAAACATAAATTTATAAAAGATAATCACAGAAAGGAAGAGGCTGACGCGTTTTTCGCGCCAGCCGATTTCCTGTTTTCAGGGAAAATAAAGGAGGTACATTTTGAAGAAAATCGCAAACCGTCTGGTGCAGTGTATTCTGACACTGTTTATTGTCTCTGTTCTCTGTTTTGCACTGACAAAAGCAGCTCCCGGAGATCCGGTCCTGACTTATGTGGAGCCGAATATGAGTGAAGAATACATTCAGAACTTAAGAGAAAGCCTGGGTCTTACCAAGCCTCTTTATGAACAGTATTTCCTGTGGCTGGGAAGGATTTTTCACGGAAATTTCGGGAATTCTCTGATGAATAACCGTCCGGTACTGACACAGATGCTGGAACGTCTTCCGGCGACAGTGATCCTTATGGGAACCAGTATGCTGCTGGGATTTCTTATTGCTATTGTGCTGGGACTGTATTCCGGCAAAAATAAAAACGGAATTCTGGATAAAATCACCAGTCTTTTCTGCTATGTGGGAATTTCCATCCCCACTTTCTGGTTCGGTATCATGCTGATCTACCTGTTCAGTGTGCATCTTCATATCCTTCCAAGTATTGGTATGCATTCAGACGGGGACCGCTCTTTTGGAGATCTGGTGCTTCACATGGTGATGCCCTGTGCGGTGCTGACTTTTGCCAATGCATCCCAGTATATCCGGTATCTGAGAAGCAGTACCATTACGGAGATGTCCTCAGATTATGTTATGGTGCAGAAAGCCTATGGAATGAAAGAGTCCGGGATTCTGTTCCGCCATGTACTGAAAAATGCCATGCTTCCCATGATCACAGTTCTTGGAATGAGTTTGCAGTCACTGGTTTCCGGAGCCATTATTACAGAGCAGGTTTTTGCATGGCCGGGAATCGGACAGCTGGCGGTTACTGCCGTTATGCAGTATGACTATCCCCTGATCATGGGCATTACCATGTTTACAGCACTTCTTGTGGTGCTCGGAAATCTTTTGGCAGATGTTCTGTACGCTGTCTTTGATCCGAGAATTCGCAAGGCCGGATGTTAGGAGGTGAAGGGTCATGAGAGAAAATATCTGGAAAAACATTAAACTTGGTTTTAAGACAAATAAATTGGCAGTTGCAGGAGCAGTGGCTATCCTTCTTCTGGCACTGATCTCTATTTTTGCCTTTCTGTATCCGGTGGACCCCAATGCCATCAGCGCTACAGAGAGACTGAACGCCCCTTCTATGTCACATCTCTTTGGAACCGACGATATGGGAAGGGATTATTTGGCACGTTGTATTTATGGCGGAAGAGCTTCTCTTCTGGTTGGATTTCTGTCCATGATCCTTTCTACAGCCCTTGGAGTGATTGTGGGCTCCATCAGTGGATTTGTAGGAGGAACCGTGGATGCGGTACTGATGCGTCTGGTAGATGCACTGATGAGCCTTCCTACATTCCTGATCATGATCGTTATGAACGCTTTTCTGAAACCGGGTTTACAGAATATTGTCCTGATCATTGGATTTCTGACCTGGATGAACATTGCCAGGATCGTCCGTGGTGAGACGATTTCCCTGAATGAGAGAGAATATGTTATCTATGCAAAGATTTCCGGACAGAAAAAGTTTTCCACAATTGTGCATCATATTCTTCCGAATATCATGCCGACCATTATTGTTGCCGCAACTATGAATATTGCAAACGCGATCCTGATGGAGTCCGCACTGAGCTTTTTCGGCCTGGGCATCCAGCCGCCCACAGCTTCCTGGGGAAGCATGCTCAGCAATGCACAGCGTTATATCCAGCAGGCTCCGTACCTTGCCATCTTTCCGGGTATTCTGATCCTGATCACGGTTATCAGTTTCAACTATCTGGGAGAAGTGTTGAGAAAAGTATTTGAGCCTAAGTAAGGAGGACATGCACAAATGGAAAAATTACTGGAAGTAAAAGATCTGAAAGTGTCTTTCTTTACGGATCTTGGAGAAACACAGGCAGTAAAAGATGCCGGGTTTGCCATTGAAGAGGGAGATTTTTTCGGAATTGTAGGTGAATCCGGAAGTGGAAAAAGTGTAACAACGAAATCCATTCTCCGTCTTGGCCCGTCCAACTGCAGGATTATGGGAGGAGAAATCCTTTTTCAGGGTGAGGATATTCTGAAAAAAAGTGAGGCAGAGCTCCGGGAAATCCGTGGTGGTGAGATTGCCATGATTTTTCAGGATTCTCTTTCTGCACTGAATCCGGTCTATACCGTAGGAAACAAGATGGTGGAGCTGATCCGCCGTCATACTTCTATGACAAAAAAAGAGGCAAAGGCCCGGGTGCTTGAGCTGCTGACGGCAGTAGGGATCACAGATCCGGAAAAAGCCATGCGTAGTTATCCCCATGAGCTTTCCGGTGGTATGCGCCAGCGTGTAATGATCGCCATGGCCATGAGCAGCAATCCGAAAGTTCTTATTGCCGATGAGCCTACGACAGCTCTGGATGTAACCATTCAGGCACAGATCCTTCATCTTCTTCTGGAACTTCAGAAAAAAAATAATATGAGTATCATTCTGATCACCCATGATCTGGGCGTTGTGGCACAGACCTGTAAGAGAGTAGCTGTTATGTGCGGGGGTTACGTGGTGGAAGAGGGAACGGTAGAGGAGATTTTTCTTAATCCGGGCCATCCGTATACCCAGGCACTGATCGCAAGTATGCCACGTGTGGGAGGAACTTTTGAACAGTTTCTGGAAAGAGATCTTTCTGACGGAAGCGGAAATTTATGTCCGTTTCTGAACCGCTGCAAGTATGCGGATAAAACCTGCGAGGCCTGTCTTCCGAAATATTATGAATCTTCGGAGGAACATAAGATTCTCTGTCACAGAAGGGAGGAGGAAAAATGAGCAATTCTTTAATTGAAGTAAAAGATCTGAAAGTATATTTTAAACAGAAATCTCCGAAACTTCTGTCTTTTAAGCCGGGTATCCTGAAAGCCGTAGATCAGGTAAGCTTTTCCATTGAAAAGGGAAAAACTTTTGGTCTGGTAGGAGAGTCCGGAAGCGGAAAGTCTACCATCGGAAAAGCAATCCTCCGCTATCATAAGCCAACAGGCGGGGAGATCTTTTACGGAGGAACGGAGATTGGAGCCATGGGAGAAAAAGAACTCCTTCCATACCGCAAAAAAATGCAGTCTGTTTTTCAGGACCCGTATTCATCTCTGGATCCAAGCCATACTGTACAGGATATTATCTGTGAGCCTATGGAAATCCATAAGCTGTATACTCCAAAAGAGCGGAAAGAACGTGCAAAAGAACTGATCCGGGTTGTTGGCCTTAAAGAGCAGGATCTTCTGAAATATCCTCATGAGTTTTCTGGTGGACAGAGACAGAGAATTTCCATTGCCAGGGCACTTTCCGTACAGCCGGAGTTTGTGGTCTGCGATGAGCCCATTTCCGCACTGGACGTTTCTCTCCAGGCGCAGATCGTTCAGATGCTTCAGGATCTTCAGGAAAAATACGGACTTACTTACCTGTTTATCAGCCATCAGCTGCAGGTGGTACAGAAAATCTGCGATGAGATCGGAGTTCTATATCTGGGAAATCTTATGGAAATCGCAGACGCGGATAAGCTCTATTCCAATCCGCTGCATCCTTATACAAAAATGCTGATCTCTTCCATTCCGGTACCGGACCCGAGAGTAAAAACACTGGACCAGATCGTGACAGATACCGGCGTACAGTCCCGCTCCATTGGTGGATGCCGGTTCCATAACCGCTGCCCGTGGTGTGAAGAGCGATGCAGACAGGAAGTTCCACTGCTTCGGGAAGCAGAGTCAGGACATCTGGTGGCCTGCCATAAATACTGATATCAGGAATTTCGGACAATATGAGAAGGGAAAAGAAAAAGGTGGAAAAAAATATATATGATAATTATCTGGCCATTCTGAGGGAAGAAATGGTTCCTGCCATGGGCTGCACGGAGCCGATTGCTCTGGCTTACGGTGCGGCAAGGGCAAGAGAAATTCTTGGAAGAGAACCGGAGCATATTGTGGCAAAATGCTCCGGAAATATTATAAAGAATGTGCGCTGTGTCATCATTCCAAACTCCGGAGGATTAAAGGGGATTCCCGCAGGAGTGGTTCTTGGTGCGGTGGCAGGCGATGCATCGCTTGATATGGAGGTTCTCTCAAAAGTAACAGACGAGGGAAGAAAACGTTGCCGGGAACTTCTGGATGCGGATATCTGTAAAGTGGAACTTCTGGACACCCCGGTTGTACTTCATATTGTAATTGAAATGTGTGCAGGAGAAGATACTGTCTGTCTGGAGATCAAATACGATCACATTAATGTGACCAGAATTGAAAAAAACGGAGAAATCCTGCTGGATGCGGATCAGGCACTGGAAGAAAAAGAAGCGGCAGACCGCAGTCTTTTAAATCTGGAGGATATCCGGGAGTTTGCAGATACCGTAGAACTTTCTGATGTAAAAACTCTTCTGGATACCCAGATCAAAAGCAACATGGCCATTGCCCATGAGGGAATGACCGGAAAATACGGACTTGGGATCGGACGTGTGATCCGTGAAAATTATTCCCATGATATGCTTACCAGAATGCGAAGCCTTACCGCTGCGGCTTCCGAGGCGCGTATGGGCGGATGTGACATGCCGGTTGTCATTAACTCCGGAAGCGGAAATCAGGGAATCGCCTGTTCCGTCCCTCTGATCGTTTATGCGAGGGAAATGGAGCTGCCGGACTATAGTCTGTACCGGGCGCTTGTATTTTCCAATCTTCTTACTGTGTATCAGAAATATTATATTGGCAAACTATCGGCATTCTGTGGTGCGGTGTCTGCATCCTGTGCGGCAGGAGCAGCCATCACCTATATGGTAGGGGGAAGTATTTCCCAGATCAAAAAGACTATCGAAAATACTCTGGCGAATATTCCGGGAATCATCTGCGATGGAGCAAAGATCTCCTGTGCTGCCAAGATCGCGGCCAGTCTGGATGCGGCGTTTCTTGCTCATCATCTTGCCATGAACGGTCAGTCCTATGCTCCTTACACGGGAATTCTTCAGGAAGAAACAGCAGAAACCATCAGCTGTGTGGGGCAGATCGGAAAAGATGGAATGAAAGAAACAGACCGAGAAATCCTTAAGATCATGCTGGAACACTGAGGAAATTTCAGTTATACTGTTCTTAAAAGACGCCGGGGCGGAGACGGCACAGATTAACCGAATGCGGATGCTTTTATCCGCTTGACAAAGAAAAGGTTGGATTTATGGACAATGAATTAAGAATTGCAATACTGATCGATGCAGATAATGTATCAGACAAATATATCAAGATCATTGTGGATGAAGTGGCGAACATTGGTATCGCTACCTATAAACGAATCTATGGAGACTGGACCAGTGCCAGGCTTTCTTCCTGGAAAAATGTTCTTCTGGAGGATTCTATCATTCCCATTCAGCAGTACAGCTATACTACGGGAAAAAATGCCACGGATTCGGCCATGATCATTGATGCCATGGATATTCTCTATTCCGGAAATGTGGATGGATATTGTATTGTTTCTTCGGACAGTGACTTTACCAGACTGGCAGCAAGACTCCGGGAATCCGGAATGCTGGTGCTGGGCATGGGTGAGGAAAAGACGCCCAAACCTTTTATTTCCGCATGTAATCAGTTCAAATATCTGGATCTCCTTTACCGCAATCAGCAGGAAGAAGAGAAAAAAGAAGATCTGGAAACTGCAGCAGAGGCGAAGAAAGCAGGAAATGGGAATAATAAACAGAACAGTTCCGGCTCGAAGAAGAATAAAGACCTGAAAAGAGTACGGAAAGCAATTAATGCCATTATCGAGAAATTTTCTGACGAGGAAGGCTGGCTTTCTTCCGGACAGCTGGGCGATCAGCTGGGAAAACGTCTTCCGGATTTTGATGTGCGTAATTACGGGTATTCCAAGCTGACTCCGTTTATCAAATCCCTGGGCAGTTATGAAACCGGCAGGATTCCTACCGGCAGTGGCGGAAGGAAACAGATTTATTTCCGTATGAAGGAGGAACGGTAATGAAGAATTATATGGCACCCATGGAAGGTGTTACCAACTGGGTTTACCGCAATGCATATCATGAATGTTTTTATCCCATGGATAAATATTTTACCCCCTTTATTACCGCCAAGCCAAACAAGAGACTCAGCAGCAAGGAAATTAAAGAAGTGTCCCCTGACACAAACGGAAAGCTTCCGGTGGTTCCCCAGATCCTGACCAATAATGCGGAAGACTTTGTCAAAACCGCACATATTTTTCGGGATGAATATGGCCATAAAGAAGTGAACTTAAATCTTGGATGTCCTTCAGGAACCGTAACAGCCAAGGGAAAAGGGGCCGGATTTTTGGGAAAACCGGAAAAGCTTGACCGTTTTCTGGACGAGATCTTTGCTAACACAGGGATGGAGATTTCCATTAAGACGCGCGTGGGCACCGATTACGAGGAAGACTGGGAAAGACTTCTTGAAATTTACAGCAAATATCCAATAAAGGAGCTGATCATCCATCCACGCTTTCTGAAGGACCATTATAAGGGAACTCCGCGGTATGGATTATACGAAGAGGCACAGAGAAAAATCAAAGTTCCGCTGGGCTATAACGGAGATATTTTTTCCGTGGAAGCTTATCAGGAAATCCAGGAAAAATTTCCGGATGCGGACAGCTTCATGTACGGACGGGGGATCATTGCAAGGCCTTACCTTCTGGATGAAATTATGTGCGGAACCAGAATGAAAAAAGAAGACCGTCAGTCTCAGTATAAGCAGAAAATGCGCCAGTTCCATGACTGTCTTTATCGGGAGTATCAGGAGTACCTTTCCGGAGAACGAAATGTGCTTTTTCGTATGAAAGAACTGTGGAGCTATATGGCACCGGGATTTACCAATTACGCAAAATACCTCAAAAAGATCAAAAAATCCCAGCATTTGGGTGACTATGAGGCGGCAGTTATGAGCCTTTTTGGAGAACAGGAGATTTTGTAAGTATGGATATAAAAGAAAAATTTGAAGATTTTATTGCCCAGTATCCGATTTTTGAGTATCGTCTGCTGGACACAGCTGATATCAAAGTGCAGGAACGTGTACGGACAATCTGCAAACAGGAATGTGAGCGCTATGGCAGCACCTGGGCCTGTCCCCCGGCAGTAGGAGAACTTCCGGAATGTGAGAAAAAGATTCACAGTTTTCCCCAGGCAATCTTTTTTTCCAGTGTGGCGGAAGTATCGGACATGATGAATATGGAAGAGATGCTTTCCACACGAATGGCACACGAAGATCTTACAGAAAAAGTCCGGGATTTTCTGGAGGGAGAAGGATATGAGACCTTTACTCTTTCCACGGAATCCTGTGATTACTGTAAACGATGTGCGTATCTGGATGGAAAACCCTGCCGTTTTCCAGAACATATGCATCCCTGTCTGGAAAGCTATGGTGTCGTGGTAAATGAGATCGTGGAACGGGAACAGATGGAATATAATCTGGGGGGAAATACCATTCTCTGGTTTTCCATGGTTCTGATCCGCAAATAATACATATGAAGAAATCCTCTGGCATAGATTAATGATAAATGCCGGAGGATTTTTTTATGAAAAAAATGTCGGAGTTTCTGGATCTGCCGGTGGAACCGGCGTTTCGTGAAACACAGGTGATCCTTACCGGAAAACGCCGGGCGATCGTTGAAAATTACAGGAATCTTCAGCGCTATACAAGAGAGGAGATCATAATTCTGACTCCGTCCGGCAGACTTGTGATCCATGGAAAACGCCTGGAAATTTCCTGTTATACAGCATTTGAAATGTGTGTTTGCGGACGGATCGAAAGCATTCTGCTTGAGGAGGGAAAGAAAAAATGATTCCTGGTTTTGTAAGACTGTCCGTTACAGGCGAACAGCGTGAACGGTTCCTGAATCTGTGCAAAAGCCGTGGGATAATGTTCAGGAGAATCGTTCAGACAGGAGAAAAAGAACTTCTGCTGACAATGCGGGTGAAAGATTTTTTTCTGATCGGTCCTCTTCGGAGGAAAACGGGTGTACATATTCATATCCTGAAAAAAAGAGGACCTGTTTTTTTTCTGCTGGCGTGCAGACGGAATAAACTCCTGCCGGCAGGAGTTCTGACGGTGATCGGAGTCCTTTTTTTTCTGTCCGGAAGGGTCTGGAACATTCATATAGAGGGGAATATTTTAAATCCTACGCCACAGCTGGTAGACTTTCTGGAAGAGAAAGGCATCTGTTGTGGAGTATCCAAAAAGAAGATCCACTGCAATGCACTGGCAGAAGAGATGCGGCGGGAGTTTCCGGAAATTACCTGGGTATCGGCAAAACTTTCCGGGACCAGGCTGAGTTTTGAAATCCGGGAAGGAGATACGAAATTATCTGAAGAAACATCAAAAGCTGCCTGCAGCCTTTTTTCAACTGTGGATGGAATTGTAGAGTCTGTGGTCACACGACAGGGCACTCCCCTGATCAAGAGTGGTGAAGAAGTAAAAAAGGGACAGGAACTGATTTCCGGTATTGTCAACATTACAGATGACAGTCAGGAGGTAGTCCGTTATGAGTATGTTCAGGCAGATGCAGATGTTTATGTACGCTATACCATTGATTATTATGATACATTTCCACTTACTATAGAGAAAAAAGTTTACAGGGAAAAAGAAAAACGGAGTTTTTTTATCCGAAATAAAAACTGGATCCTGGATCTGTCTCCTGCTGCGAAGAAGAATGAGGATCGTCTGATCTGTGAATATCCGTTTGTACCTTCTGAAAATTTTCGACTCCCCATTTCCGCGGGAATCATCACCACCAGAAAATATGAGATCAGAAAAGAAAAACTGACAGAAAAGGCCGCAAAAAAACAGGCCATTCAGAGGCTTTATATTTATGAAGAAAAATTAATAGAAAAAGGGGTTCAAATATCTGAAAATAATGTTAAAATAGAAATAAAACATCAGGATTGCGTCAGCAGAGGTTCTCTTACTGTCATAGAAAAGACAGGAAAGGAAGGCCCTACAGAAAGAAAGACGCAGCCGAAAGAAAGGACACCAGAGGATGGCTAGCAGCATTATCGAATTATATGTGGATGTGCCGGCAGACCGCCAGGCGAATATTTTCGGACAGTTTGACGAGCATCTGAAGCTGATCGAAAGAACTCTGAACGTAACCATGATCTTCCGGGATGGTTCTCTTAAAATCCTGGGAAGCCAGGAGGGAGCTACACAGGCGAAGGCGATCGTGGAGGAACTGAATACCCTTGCGGGCAGAGGCAATACCATCACACAGCAGAATGTGAATTATGCACTTTCTCTTGCCATGGAGAAGATCGGTTCCGTGATGGAGGAAATCGACAAGGACTTTATCTGTAATACCATACAGGGAAGACCCATTAAACCCAAGACACTTGGACAGAAGGATTATGTGGAACAGATCCGTAAGAAGATGATCGTATTTGGAGTGGGGCCTGCAGGAACCGGTAAGACATATCTTGCCATGGCTATGGCAGTAACCGCATTCCGCAATGAAGAAGTTTCCAGGATTATTCTTACCAGACCTGCCATTGAAGCCGGCGAGAAACTGGGATTTCTTCCGGGAGATCTCCAGAGTAAGGTCGATCCGTATCTTCGTCCCCTGTATGATGCACTTTATCAGATCATGGGGGCAGACAGCTTTGCTAAAAATATGGAAAAAGGCCTGATCGAGGTTGCTCCTCTTGCCTATATGCGAGGTCGTACTCTGGATAATGCATTTATCATTCTGGATGAAGCACAGAATACCACTCCTGCACAGATGAAGATGTTCCTGACACGAATCGGTTTTGGGTCCAAGGTTATCATCACAGGCGATGCTTCCCAGAAAGACCTTCCGAAAGATGCGGCGTCAGGCCTTGATGTGGCCATGAAGGTTTTGAAGAAGATTGATGATATCGGGTTCTGCCAGTTGACCAGCAAGGATGTTGTACGTCATCCCCTTGTACAGCAGATCGTGCAGGCCTACGATGATTATGAGAAAAAACAGAAACCTGCCAAATCCCGGAAAGATGACAGGTATGCTGTGAAGAATAAGGAGTACAGAAGATGACCATAAATATCGAATATGAAACAGACCAGGAGCTCGGGATCGATTATGCTGCCCTTGCATCCCAGGTTGCGGATAAGGTTCTGGAAATGGAGAAATGTCCTTATGATGGACAGGTCAATCTGGTTCTTACCGATAATGAGGAGATCAAGAGAGTAAACACAGAATTCCGGAATATCCAGGCCCCTACCGATGTATTGTCTTTTCCGATGATCCCTTTCGAAACCCCGGCAGACTATTCTGTAGTGGAAGAGGATGAATCTTATTTTGATCTGGACAGTGATGAACTCCTGCTGGGAGATATCATGATCTCAGTGCCGAAAGTTTTTGCCCAGGCAGAGGAGTACGGACATAGTGTTACAAGAGAATTCTGCTTTCTGGTTGCCCACAGCATGCTCCATCTTCTTGGGTATGATCATATGACAGAGGATGAGGCGAAAGTCATGGAAGCCAAGCAGGCGAATGCACTTAAAGAGCTGGGTATCAATCGATAAGACAGATCGGAAGACAGCGTAACCGCGAAAAAAGTTAAGCGGAAGATCTTTCCGCCGGAAGAAAAGGAGGTAATATATGAGAACGAAAAAGACAGGTATTCTGGCAGGTATTATGACAGCATGCATCTGTGTCGCTCAGAGCGTCCCTGCATTCGGAGCACAGCAGGATCTGGTAGGCTTTGAGCCGAATACAGGCAGTCAGGCAGAAACACAGGTAAAGAGCTATCTTACCGGCGAAAATGTTCCGGAGAGCATTGGACGGAGAAGACCGGTTGCCGTGATGATGGGTAACAACAGTGTCGGAGCTCCCCAGAGTGGTATCGGACATGCCGGTGTTGTTTACGAAGCGCCGGTGGAAGGTAATATTACCCGTCTTATGGGCATTCTCGAAGATTACGATGAGCTGGAACGGATCGGTTCCGTTCGCAGCTGCCGTGACTATTATCTCTTTTATGCCAACGAATTTAATGCGATCTATGCCCACTACGGACAGGCTGCCTATGCACTGCCTTATCTGGAGCAGCATGTGATCGATAACCTCAACGGGATCCAGATCGGCAAGCTTGCTTTTTTCCGCACAACAGACAGGAAGGCACCTCACAATGCCTACACAGATGCCAGTCACCTTCAGGCAGGCATAGATGCCATGGGATACAGCCAGGAATATAAAGAAGAATATACCGGACATTATCTTTTTGCAGAAGATGGTACAGAGACTGTACCGGATGGGATCACAGCCAGCCTTGTGAAGCTGGATAATTTTACTGACAATCATCCTTGGTATGAATACGATGAGGAGACAAAGGAATATAAGAGATTCCAGTTTGGCAAGGAACATGTGGATCAGCTGGATAATGAA
>OGRQ01000315.1_pt1 | contig 60214 bp, 45 predicted proteins | sample 1553521 | NCBI WGS metagenome assembly OGRQ01 (sample SAMEA2580088, study PRJEB22360) | human gut metagenome | biome: human gut; feature: human-associated habitat; material: faeces | place: Denmark | collected 2008/2010
GGCGGACGCACAGGAAAGCGAAGTCCGCACCTTTATCAAGGAAATCCGGCGCTATGCCGCCATTGAGGAACTGGACGAGGCGGTACTGAACCGGCTTATCAGCAAAATCCTGATTGGCGAGGTCAAAAAGGTGGACGGCCAGAAGGTGCAGGAAGTCAAGATCGTGTATAACTTTGTCGGGGAAATCCCGGAGATTGCAGCGTAAATAGTTTGCCCCATCTCTCACAACCATTGAGGGATGGGGCTTTTATTTTGCCGTCGTCCGGCAGCATTATATTGATTGGGTTTACTCCATCCGCAACCGTTCCACTACGGTGCGTTTTGCCATCTCATGGCCGGTGATAACAGGAATACCAGCCCCAAGCAAGGCAAAGAGAGGGATGATGAACAGGAAGGGCGTGAGGTTCAGATGGTAGGTAAAAAACCAGAATAGTCCTTCCACCGCCTGGAAGGCAATCGGGCCCAACGTCAGCGTCAAAATCAGAGCCAGCCCTGCCGCCCCCAGAGCGTACAGCAATCCTTCCCAGATCAGCATAGCGCGCAGTTGCCGTCCGGTCATGCCCACGGCCTGGAGCACCGCCAGTTCCCTCTGACGTGCAATGATGCCAGTCAGGATGGCATTGAAGAAGTTCAGCACACCGACCAACCCAACGATGAAACTGAGCGCACCGCCCAGCAGCAGGAACATGGAGCGCATACTCTCAAATTCCCCAGCATAGGTGGCCTTGCTCTCGTAGTCCAGCTCCGGGTTGACGTTCTCAGTGTAATCCGCCAGGAAGGACTCCATGGCGGCGTTGGTCTCGTCGGTGGTGTCGAAGGCGTAGTACATCACATCCGACGTGCCGGTGTCCTGGACAAAGGTCTCGTCGTTCAGGATGAACTCATCGCTACCATAGTAGCGGTAGCTGAGGGCGGAGGGCACCGTCACCAGGGCCGCCACGGTGTAGTCAACGTCCCGGTACTTCACCGGCCGCTCCACCCAGTTGGCCCCGTCCGGCACATCCTCCAGGGAAGCCCAGACCTCGCCGGTGTCTGGGTCGTAATACTCGCTCTCCTCCACATAGCGGAGGGTGACGGTGTCCCCCAACCGGGCCCAGTGGGAGGCCATGTCTGCGTTTCCATAATCGTCCTCTGAGTATACGGCGGCGATAGCCCGGCTGCCCGGCTCGTAGAGGGCGGACAAATCTCCCTCCAGCACCGTCAGGTGGTCCAGGGCAAAATCGCTCATACCGGAGATCTGAACCCCGTCGGCCAGCAGGCCCGCCTCGTTCTTATCAGTCAGGCGTATCAGGTTGTCCATCTCCTCCGGGGTGTAGAAGTTCTGCTTGTTCTGCCGGAACCAGTCTTCGGTGACGTACTCCAGCACAGGAGAGGTCTGGCCGTACACCACGCCGCTGTCGGTGATGCCGCCCTGGGCGTCGATGTCATCAATGACGGACTGGGGCACGGCCTGTTCCGCACTGAACAGGGTGCTGGTCTGGAATTTTCCAGCATTGGCCACAATGAAATCGCTGGCGGTGAAATTGGACACATACTTGTCCATATCAAAGCCACCGGCAAAGTTCACCGTCACAGTAAGCAGCACCACCGCCAGTGACAGCGACAGCACCGTCACCACGGTCTTTCCCTTGCTGCGGCCCAGGTTGGCCCAGGCCATCGTGAAGGGACTGACCTTTCGGGCCTTCCGGCCCTTAACACGGGTCTTTTCGCTGCTGCCTTCGGTGTAGCGCACTGCCTCCACCGGGGAGACCCTGGCCGCCATCCGTCCCGGCTTCCGGCAGGAGATCAGCACCGTCAGCAGTGCGAAGGCCGCGGAAACGACAAAGATCCAGGGGCTTACAGAGGTCATTGGCATAATCCCGTTGAGCCGGGCCACAATCACCGGGGTTAGCTGCCCGCCGATCAGCCAGCCGATCACCAGCCCGATGGGGATACCAACAGCAGAGAGGGTCAGGGCTTGCAGACGGATGATCCGCCGCAGTTGCCGGGGGGTGGTGCCGATGGTTTTCAGAAGGCCATAGAACCGGATATCCCCGGCCACCGAGATCTGGAACACATTGTAGATGATGAGATACCCGGTGAAAACGATAAGCAGGATTACCCCGGCAATGGCCATGACCGTCATGGGGTCCACAATGTCGGACATCCGGGCCCCGGTGTAGCCCCAGTTGACGCCGGTATCAATGTAATTGTCCCCAGCGGTCTCGCTCTGGTAGCCGTGGTTTTCCAAAATTTGGTTCAAATCCCGCTCGATATGTCGGGAGTCGCTTTTCAGCATCACGTCCAAATTCCACCGGCCTGTCATGCCGTCATCAGGGCTGTCAGGATCTACGCCCACTTCCGCCAGGATTTCGTTCACCCGGCTTTCGGGAATCAGGACATGGTTCGCCACAATGGCCTCATCGTATTCCCACCAGCCACAGAGGGTGAAGGTTTGAGTGGTTTCGTGTCCATCTACGTCAAAAGTGAGGGTAAACTCGGCCCCGATCTCCGGCTTTATGCCCAGCAGTTCCAGTACATGGGTGTCGGTAGCAGCCTGGTCGGTGCCCTCCTGCGGCAAAGAGCCTTCCACCGGGTCACAGTACATCCAGTGGGCCTCGTTGGCGTCGGCAAAGCTCACCTCCACATGAGCTTTATTGAAAGGCGCCTCCCTAGGCATACCCAGGTATCTCCGTTCGCCCCACTGGCCGATGAGAGGATCATCCTTCAGTTCATCAAACTGCGCCTGGGTCATGTACTTAAATCCGCCGTGGGAGAAGCCGCCCACCTGTCGAAAATTGGATTGCTGAAACCCATCGTTGATGGACAAGGCGATGGTGAATAGAGAAGTAAACAGCATCGTTGTCAGGGCGATAGCCACAATGGCAATCAGATTGCGCGTGCGGCTTGCCAGCAGGCTTTTCCACGCCAAATGGCGAACACATTTTCGATTTGAAACTTTCATGGCTCTCCCCCCTTACTGTGTCACAATCCGCCCATCCTCAATGCGGACAATTCGGTCAGAGAGTTGGGCAATTTCTTCGTTGTGTGTAATCATGACCATCGTTTGGGAAAATTTCCGGCCCGTCACCTTCATCAGGCTCAGTACATCTTGGCTGGTACGGCTGTCCAAGTTTCCGGTCGGTTCGTCGGCCAGGAGAATGGCCGGTTTGGTCGCCAAGGCACGGGCGATAGCCACCCGCTGCTGCTGGCCGCCGGAAAGCTGCCCCGGCAGGCTGTTCAACTTCTTTTCCAGCCCCAAGGCGGTGACTACCTCACCTACATAGCGCTCATCTACTTTACCACCATCCAACTGGATGGGCAAAACGATGTTTTCCCGCACCGTCAGCACCGGCACCAGGTTAAAACTTTGAAATACAAAACCAATTTTTCGGCGGCGAAAAATTGTGAGTGCCTCATCCTTCAGGGAGAAGATGTTCTTCCCGTCCACGGTGACGGAGCCGGAAGTGGGCCGGTCCAGGCCCCCCAGCATGTGGAGCAGGGTGGACTTGCCGGAGCCGCTGGTGCCCACGATGGCTACGAACTCCCCGTCCTCCACGCTGAGATTGACACCATCCAGTGCTTTTACCTGCGTATCTCCTTTTCCGTAATATTTCTTTAAGTTTTTGGTTTCTAAAATCGTCATCTTGTATACCTCCACAAAAAAGTCTGCATTGCCTTTTGACAATACAGACTTTACCACATAATTCTTTCCTGAGCCTTTCTCAAATCTAACAGAGTTGAAAGATTTCCTGTTCTTCATATCCGATTCAACGCACGAGGCAAATACAGTGAGAAAGTGCTTCCGTTTCCTGGTTTGGAGGATACTTTGATATAACCGCCCTGAAGGGACAGAATTTCCCGTGCCAGGTAAAGTCCCAGGCCAAGCCCCTCCGCCGAGTGCGTTAACGTACCACGATAGAAGCGGTTAAAAATCCCGCCCTGTTCTTCTTCTGGAATACCGGGGCCCGTATCCGTCACGTCCACCCGGCAAAAGGTTTCGAGCATCTGTGCAGATACGGTAACCCTTCCGCCAGCGGGTGTGTACTTTACCGCGTTGTTTACAACATTGCCAAGGGCTTCGCTTGTCCAGCGCGGGTCAAAGGAGGCGTCGCCTACAAACGGAAGGTTCTGCAAGGTGATTTTCTTTTTTTCCGCCGCAGGTCTTTCCTGTTCGACAGTCGCCTCTAATAAAGGAGCCACAGGACCCAGTGTGGGAGTTGGAACCACAATACCTGTTTCCAATCTCGAAGCCTTAACCAGAGTCTGAATCAGAAATGACAGTTTCTCCCCCTGTGTTAGCAGCGCCTGGACTTGTTCCCGCTGACGCGGCGACAGATCGCTTTCCGTCAAAAGCGAAGCGTATACAAGTAAATTTGCGATGGGTGTGCGCGTCTGATGGGAAATATCGGAGATCAGTGTTTTCACCGCTTCCTGTTCGGTTTTCATCGTTTTTTGCGTATGAGCAGAGCCGCGCAGGAAGCGAGCAAATTTTGTCTCCAGCGCAGACAGTTCTGCTTCATCAAAATGTTCCTCGGTAAAACCACTGGAAATAGACTGTTCCAACATATTATCCAGCCGCTGAACGGTTCTGCGCCGGGCCGTCCACTGCCAGAGCCCAAATAGAAGCCCAATGACAGCGAAAGCCAGCAACACCCAGGTCAAAGCTGTCATTTGCTTACCTCCCAAGTGTAACCAACCCCGTACACAGTTCTGATCGGGGCATTCCCGAGCTTCCCGCGCAGGCGCCGCACCGCCACAGATAAGGCATTTTCATCCACAAACTCGCCGCCGTCCCACACCTTTTCAAGCAGCAATTCTCTTGGTAACGTGCGGCCCCGGTTCTCCACCAGCAGGCGCAACAGGCGCTGTTCTGTCTTGGAAAGGTCGATGATTGTCCCTTCTTTGGAAAACTCCATCCGTGTGAAGTCGAGGATGAAACCGTTCAATTCGATCCGTTCCTGCTTTACCGGGACAGAGCGCCGCAGTTGGGCATTTACTCTGGCCCGGAGCACTGCCAAGGAGAAAGGCTTGGTAATATAATCATCTGCCCCAGCTTCCAGACCGGTAACTTCATCCAGTTCCAAATCATTAGCCGTAAGCAAAATAGCAGGTGTGGAGGTGCCATTCTGTCGCAGTGTTCGCAACAGTTCCAGCCCACTGCCGTCTGGCAGGTTAATATCCAAAATCAATAAATCAAAAACTACGCCCTGCAAAATCTTGATTGCCTGGAGACGTGTGCTGCAATGTGTGACGGTACAGTTTGGTGTTTCAAGTGCCATACAAATACCACGCCCCAGCGCTTCATCGTCTTCTAAAAGCAAAATTCGACTCACTTCTGTGCTCTCCCTTCCTTTGTTCTGCCATCGACCGGCTTTACAGCATCTTTAGGAAGCAGCCAAACACCGGCCATTTTCACAGCGCCGGGAATACGCCCCTCGACGCAGTAATAGTTGACTTGACGGGACGAAACGCCCCATTTTTCGCTTGCCTCTTTGAGTGTCATGTAGTCCATGCTCATACCTCCGACAATTTCTTTCATTATATTTCATTAGCTCGAAGAACGCAAGGCAGGAAATGTGAATAGATGTTGAATACGCTGCTATCGAAGAAGGATTTCTTTGATAGCTTTTTTTAATTCATCACTTGACATTGTGGCAAAGAACTTTTGACTCCCGATGAAGTACGCCTTTTGGATAACCGGAAGGCAGTGCTTCTGGTGCGTGGGGAACGTCCCATTCTGGATGAGAAATATGATATGCATAAACATGTGAATGTGAAATATACGGAGGATGGAGGGGCGCCGCCTTATGATTATGCGAAGGCTCCCCTGTCCCATGAAGATGTAACCATTGATACCAGGAGACTGGATGATTATGAACTGCTCTCGGCTGAGGAGATCCTCGGTGGGGGGCAGTCTTTTTGATTGGAGGAATGCCATTGAAGAAAAGAAATGAAATGCTAAAAAGACAGACAACAAACCATGCCACTGCACCGATGCCTATGGGCAGAGGACCAAAGCGTACCCTTGCCGCGTATGCAGCGCTGGTGCTTACTATGACGGTAGGAGGCATCCCGGTGCTTGCAGCTGGAGATCCCCTGTCAGTCATCAATAACTTGTCCACCTTTATCTTCTCCCTGATCCGAGCCATCGGCTTGATCTTACTGGGATTTGGTGTGGTGCAGGTAGGTTTGAGCTTAAAGAGCCATGATCCGAGCCAGAGAGCCAACGGGTTTCTGACGCTGGCAGGCGGTGTCATCATCACCTTTGCAAAAGAGATCCTGGACCTGATCGTTGGGTAGCGGGAAGAGACAGAAGCGGGCAGGGAGGACATCTTCCTGCCCCGGCAAAGGAGGTGAGACTGTTTGAGTGATAATTGGATCGTGCAGAACCTAAACTCCGCATTATCAACATGGAATGAGAAGCTGGCAGAAATCTGGACACTCCTTACCCAAAGCCCGGAATCCTTTAAGGGAGGGACAATCTGGAGTGTCATCACCGGGATCAACGGGGCTCTGACTGCCATTGGGTATGGACTTTTGGTACTGTTTTTTGCAGCCGGGATCGTAAAGACCTGCGGCAGCTTTACAGACATGAAAAAGCCGGAACATGCCCTCAAAGCCTTTATCCGGTTTGCACTGGCACAAGGCGCCATCATGTATGGCATGGAATTGATGACCGCCCTGTTTTCCATTGTACAGGGGATCGTATCGACCATCATGGCACAGTCAGGAATGGCAGACGGGGGTGTGACAGAGCTTCCGGCAGAGATCGTGGAAAAGATCGAAGCGGTAGGGATGCTGGAATCCATCCCCTTGTGGATCGTGACGCTGCTGGGAAGCCTTTTGATCACAGTGCTGTCTTTTATCATGATCCTTACGGTATATGGAAGGATGTTCAAGCTGTATATGTATACTGCCATTGCGCCCATCCCCATTTCCACCTTTGCGGGCGAACCCTCCCAGTCGGTGGGAAAAAACTTCATCAAGTCCTATGCAGGGGTGTGTCTGGAAGGGGCGATCATTGCACTGGCCTGTATCATTTTCTCCGTTTATTCTGCCAGTCCGCCGGCCATTGGGGATACGTCCTTAAGTGCAGTGACCATTGTGTGGAACTATGTAGGGGAATTGGTGTTCAACCTGCTGGTGCTGGTGGGTGCGGTGAAAGCATCTGACCGGATCGTAAAAGAAATGATGGGATTGTAGGAGGAAAGAACCATGCGTAAAGAAATATATGAAAATCAGGAAAGCAGCGATACACTGCCTTTCCATTGGGAATTTGGTAAGGAAGAGATCACCCTGAAAGTGTCCAGCTATGCCTATGGAAATGGGCTTGCGGTTTTGATGTATAGTCAAAGTGAAGGGGAGCTGGAATTATTTAGTGACTTGACGGTCAATCTTCCGGGCGGGTATGGACTGAAGCCCCAGGAGGCATTTGTAAGCGGTGATTTTACCAGGGATAAACTGGTCTTCATTCAAGAGAACAGGCTGGGAAAGGTGCTGCCAGGACAAGCCCGTTCAGGATTTGCCACCTACACCCCGGTGGCATTTGACCTTTCAAGACTCGCCCGGTATGACCGGGAAGGGGTGGAAGAATTTTGCAGACAATGGGGTCTGGACATTCCAAAAGAACAGGAAAAAGTCCAAGGGAAACCGACAGGAAAAAAGAAAAGAGAAAGAGAGAGATAGAAGTATATGGAAGTAAAAATGAATAAAGAGATCCGCAACTATCAGGAGTCCATGTTTATGGGACTGAATCTGCGCCAGTGTATTTTCTCCCTGCTTGCCATCGCTGTGGCGGTAGGGATTTATTTTGGCCTGGGAAAGTATGTGGGACAGGAAATGACCGGGTGGCTGTGTATCTTAGGGGCGGCCCCTTTCGCAGCCTGCGGTTTTTTTCAGTACCATGGCATGAATGCGGAGCAGTTTGCCTGGGCGTATATCAAGTCTGAATTTTTATACCCCAAGCGCCTGCTGTTTCAGAGTGAGGACCTGTACCATGCCTGCATGGAAGAAACGCTGGCTTTGGGAGAAAAGAGCCAGGGGGATGGCGCAGCCCTTATGAAAAAGAGAGAACAGCGGGCAAGGAAGAAACGGATGAAACAGAAAAAGAAAACGGGAAGGAGTGGTGCGTTTGATTAAAACCTTACAACAGGCATTGAAAATGGACCGGGAGAAGTTCAAAGTCCCAAGGTCTGTCCAGCAGGCGATCCCGATCCAGCGGATCTGGCCGGATGGGGTGTTCCAGTCCGGGACAAAATTTTCCAAGACCTTCCGGTTTTCCGATATCAACTATGCTATCGCAAGCAAAGAGGATAAGACGGAAATGTTCTTGGATTACAGTGAACTGTTAAATGCCTTAGATTCCGGTGCGGCGGCAAAGATCACTTTAAATAATAGGCGGATCAATAAAGAAGAGTTTGAAGCATCCCTGCTTCTGCCAATGAAAGAGGACGGGCTGGATGAATACCGAAAGGAATACAACGAAATGCTGTTGTCCAAGGTCAGCGGCACCAACAACAGCATCTATCAGGAACGGTATCTGACGGTCAGTGTCCATAAAAAGAACATCGATGAGGCAAGAACCTATTTTGCGCGTGTGGGAACGGATATCATCACCCATCTGAGCAAGCTGTCCTCCATTGGGGAAGAACTGGATGCGGAACAGAGGTTACAGATCTTCCGGGATTTCTTCCGGGCAGATGAACCCCAGTGCGTTCCCTTTGATATGAAGGCTTTTGCCAAAAAGGGGAGCAGCTTCAAGGACTGGATCTGTCCCCAGTCCATGGAATTTTCCAAAGACTGCTTCAAGATCAATGAACGGTTTGGGCGGGTGTTGTATATGCAGGATTATGCCAGTTATGTCAAGGATGACATGATCTCGGAGCTGTGCGATCTAAGCCGGGACTTGATGCTGTCCATCGATATCCTCCCGGTACCCACAGACGAAGCGGTGCGTGAGATCCAGAACCGTCTGCTGGGTGTGGAGACTAATGTGACCAACTGGCAGAGACGCCAGAATGCCAACAATAACTTTTCTGCCATTGTGCCTTATGATATGGAACTGCAAAGGAAGGAAACCAAAGAGATGCTGGATGACCTGACCACTAGGGATCAGCGGATGATGTTCGGCATCCTTACCATGGTTCATATGGCAGACAGCAAGAAACAGTTGGATTCGGATACGGAGAGTATCCTGTCGGTGGCAAGAAAGCATTTGTGTCAGATGGCAACCTTGAAATGGCAGCAAGTGGATGGACTCAATACGGTACTGCCTTATGGCATCCGCAAGATCAATGCCCTTCGTACCCTGACCACAGAATCCACTGCTGTGCTGATCCCCTTCCATACCCAGGAGATCATGCAGCCGGGCGGTATTTATTATGGGCAGAATGCGGTGAGCAAAAATATGCTGGTGGCAGACCGGAGAAAGTTATTGAATGGAAACTCCTTCCGATTGGGTGTCAGCGGTTCGGGAAAGAGTTTCTCAGCAAAAGAAGAGATTGTGGACCTTGCCCTGTCTACGGAAGATGACATCTTGATATTAGATCCGGAGTCGGAATTCGGTTCTTTGGTGGAAGCGCTGAATGGGGAAGTGATCTCCATTTCTGCAACGTCCCATACCCATCTGAACGCACTGGATATGGACTCCGCCTATGGCAATGACAAGAATCCGCTGATTGAGAAGTCGGAATTTATCCTGTCTTTGTTTGAGCAATTAGTAGGGGCAGGAAATCTGTCCGCCAAGGAAAAATCCATCCTGGACCGCTGTACCGCAGATGTGTACCGGGAATATATCCGAAGCGGTTATAAAAGCGAAGTGCCGACCTTGAAAGATCTGTACCGACAGCTCATGCTCCAGCCGGAAGAGGAAGCCAGGGGGCTTGCCTTGTCTTCAGAGTTGTTCATCAATGGAAGCCTGAATACCTTCGCCCAGAAAACCAATGTAAATACGAAAAATCGTATCATTGCTTATGATATCCGGGAACTGGGAGAGCAGCTCATGCCCCTGGGAATGCTGGTCACCTTGGACAGCATCTTCAACCGGGTGATCCAGAACTGGAAGAAAGGAAAGACTACCTGGATCTTTGCCGATGAGTTTTATCTGTTGTTCCGCTATCAGTATAGTGCGGACTTTTTCTACCGGCTCTACAAGAGGATCCGTAAATACCATGGATTTGTCACAGGTTTAACGCAGAATGTGGAGGAACTTTTGAAGTCGGATACGGCAAGACTGATGCTGGCAAACAGTGAGTTTTTGATCCTTTTAAACCAGGCGACCACAGACCGGGACGAACTGGCCTCCCTTTTGAACATTTCCGAGAACCAGTTATCCTATATCACCAATGTAGGCGCAGGGAAAGGTCTGATCCGCTGTTCCGGAAATCTTGTGCCATTTGAGAACAGCTTCCCGAAGAACACGAAGCTGTACCGCTTGATGACGACAAAACCAGGGGAATGCTAGTAAAAAAGATATTTTTGTGGGGTGCTGCTGAACGTTCTTCGGCAGTATTCTTTTGGGAAGGAGGGAATGTAAATGGAAGAAGGAAAAACAGTGGAAAGCCAGGAAACGAGAGGACCGCTTCGGGAGCAGGACAGTATCCGGGCGTTACTGGAGCTTTTGGAACAACAGGGCATGGAACAGGAAAAAGGGGATGTGATCCGCATGGCAGATCATATTGACACTATGGAAATACAGCTCGGAACCGTCTTGAAGGAACTGGGAGAGGTGAAGAAGCAACTGGGCGTGATGCAGGAAAGCAAGGTCAAGCTCTTTGCAGTGAACACGATCCAGAAAGCAGAACATCAGGTGAAAACACTTCGCTTTCAGGTGGGAGAATGGAAACGAAAGTTTGTGGAACGGGCAGAACAGGCAGTGTTTGATTTTAAAGAAAAGGGAAAAGATGCCCTTGCTTCTGCGGTAAAAGGCATGCACCTTACCCAAGGCTTGCAAAAGCTGCAGTCTTCCTTACATACGGTCATGCTGTCGATGGATCAGAAGATTGACCGTATGGGGAGCATGGCGGAGGAACTGCACGTTGCCAAAGGGCATCTGAAAAACGCATTTTTGGAAATGAACGGAAAAGATACCGCAAAGATCACAGAGCGAAATCCGGAACAGGGGATCATCTTTCAAACCCAGAAGGTGTTATTCCAATCCATGCGGAGCATCCATAAGCTGGAACAAAAAACGGAGCGATTGCAGCAGCAGATCGGGAAGCTGGAAGAAAGACAAGGAAAACAGGCATCTTTAAAAGATACCTTGCAGGAGCTTCGGCAGGAAACAGCACCTCGTCAGCTTGGGAAAGAAGAAAAACAGAAGGCAGCGATCCGATAAAGGGGAGGTGAAAGCTATGAAAGAAGAAACAACCATTACCTTTCTTGCTTCGGAGTGCGGGGAGTTCCATGGGATGGGAGAATGCATTGAATGTACTTCTTTAAAAGAGGCGTTCCGGCATTACCAGAGATTTTGCAAGCGTTCCCCTCAGATGGTTCCGTCTTTGGAGTTTTCTCTCCACCATGCAGACAATCCGCTGTATAACGAGGGAGAATATCCATTAGCAACCGGGGAGAAGGGAAAAGAGTTATTGTCCTATGTTCCCTATTATGCCAATCATCCGCTGGTGCAGGAAGCGGTAAGGGAACTGGAAAAGCTGGAAGAACAGCAGAAGAGACAAAAGAAACAGAGCAGGGAACGGTAATGCGATACAGGGAGGTGTGTGTTTGAAAGACATCAAAGAGAAGGTACGGGATAAGAACCCGAAGATCCGCAATCCTGCCTCCCGGCTTCCAAAAGAACTGGTGCGTTCTGCCATGCTGGAAACGAAAGAGAAATCCCGGATGGCGGCAGACAAGGTGGGAAGAGAAACCGGAGAGGAATCTCCGGTGGAATACGCCGGAAACCGGATAGAACGGGCAGAACAGCGGGCTGGAAAGGAAAGCGCTTCGGCTGCCTATCGTGGTGGAAAGAAGTTGGCAGTGAAAACTTATGAGAAGATAAAAGAGCAGAGGCAAAGAGAAGCCGTTACAGCCACGTTGGACAGCGAAACAGGAAGCGGTGGAACATCTGGACAGACAAGGGCAAAGAAAGGGCGCACAGGAGCCAGAAGGAGCATCAAGATCAAACCGGAAGCAGAGAAAACAATCAAGGAGGCCGGAAACCGGACAGTAAAAACAGCGCCCCGTATGGTGAAAGCTTCCCCGGTTTCTTCTCAAAAGGTGAAAACCCAGGCACTCTTACAAAAAAAGCAGGCATTCCAATCCATGAGGGCAGCCAGGGAAGCAAAACGGGCTGCCATGCGATCTGTCCAGACAGCCAAGCAAAGTGCCAAGACTGCAAAAACAACTGCCAGGGGATTGAAAGCCATGGCGGAAGCTGCAGCCCATGCAGTAAAGGCAGCTTTTGCGGCATTGATGGCAGGAGGCGGTACGGTATTTGTAATCTTGATCCTCATTGTGGGGATCATTGGCGGTGCTGCGTTTATCGGGAGTTCCCAGAGCAGCGAGCCGCTGAGTGCGGAAGTCCTGGCCCATACCCCGGCGATCCAGCGGTATGCCAGTGAATTTGGAATCTCGGAATATGTCCCTGTCATCCAGGCGATCATGATGCAGGAGAGTGGCGGAAGGGGAACGGATCCCATGCAGGCCAGCGAGTGTCCGTATAATACCCAGTATCCTAATACGCCCGGTGCGATCCAGGATGCGGATTATTCCATTAAAGTAGGCATACAGTATTATGCGGATTGTGTCCGGGAAGCCGGATGTGAAAGCCCACAGGATATGGACAAACTAAAACTTAGTTTACAGGGCTATAATTATGGGAATGGGTACATCTCATGGGCAATCCGGAACCATGGCGGTTATAGTGAAGCCAATGCACTGCAGTTTTCCCAGGAACAGGCAGCCGCCCATGGGTGGTCAGGTTATGGCGATCCAGAGTATGTACCCCATGTGCTTCGGTATTATTCCGGCGGGGGATTGTTTGCCGGACTTTTTGGAAATGGGCAGCTCGTAACCATTGCGAAAAGCCAGTTGGGGAACGAAGGCGGCCAGAAGTTCTGGTCGTGGTGGGGATTCACAGAGCGACAAGAATGGTGTGCCTGTTTCGTGTCCTGGTGTGCAGACCAGGCAGGTCTCATTCAAAGCGGTGCGGTGCCAAAATTTTCTGTTTGTGCGGACGGGAAAAACTGGTTTCAAAACCAAGGAAGATGGCAGGGGGCAGGTAGTATGCCAAGTCCCGGTGCGATCATCTTTTTTGATTGGGAGCATGATGGAACGTGCGACCATGTAGGAATCGTGGAACGCTGTGACGGAACAACCGTCTATACCATAGAAGGAAACTCCGGGGATGCGGTAAAGGAGAGAAGCTATGCGATCAGTTCCGATTCCATTATGGGATATGGAATGGTAGTTTATTAGAAACAGGAAAATGAATGATAGATGGAATTGTAGAGCTTGAATAACAATGCTATAATAGGAAAGGAAGGCAGGGCAGATGTCCTGCCTGTAAAAATATGAAAAGTACAATCGTTTGATTGATAAAATAGAAGAATTGGGGAGTGGAATGTTTGAAACGGGAAGAGATTTATGAATATGTGAAGAAACAATACGGAACCGTTCCGGAATATCTTTGGAAGGAATCACCGGAAAGTGCAGTACTTCGGCATCAGAATGGAAAATGGTATGCGGTGTTGATGCAGGTTGAAAAATCCAGACTGGGATTAGACGGAAATACGAAAATAGACATCATCAATGTGAAATGTGATCCGGATATGGTTGGACTGTTGACACAGACCTATGGATTTTTACCGGGGTATCATATGAATAAGAAATACTGGATCACGATGCTGTTGGACGGAACCGTAAGCGAGGCGAAAATCTTAGATTTTTTGGATATGAGTTATGATTTGATTGATGGGAAAATATAGTATAAGTTTATTTAATAGGTTAAAGTATAGATCGAATAATGTATAAAATGTAGAAGAGTAGCAGAATATAAAATGGTAATTGTATTTCTCACATATTTCGCGTAGAATGTAAATTAGAAAAGCTATGCATCAGCGGTGGGGTGACACCTAAAATCTGATACATTTTCCGAACGAAGGTGTCGGAGGTTGGCAGGCAACGGAAAAACCTGTTATTTTCCAGACGAAGGTGCTGGAGGTTGGCAGACAACAGAAAAATTAACCATGGGAAGGGAATGCTTAGTGCTGCGGCATGGACAGTCCCTTTTCTAAATCTTACAAGATTAAAATTACAAGAGGAAAAATTGAATGAAATACATATTTTTGCATGGACTGGGACAAGTGCCTTCAGATTGGGAAACTACAATTAAGAGATTAGATTTTGGGTTGGATGTCGATTGTCCTGATTTATCTGACTGGCTTTCAGGAAAAGAAGCCAGCTATTTTAATTTATATCATGCACTGGAGAGTTATTGTGAACAGCAAGAAGGACCTCTGCATTTATGTGGTCTTTCATTGGGTGGAATCCTTACTTTGCATTATGCATTGGAACATGCAGAGAAAGTAGCCTCTCTGGTATTAATTGGTACGCAATATATAATGCCGAAGCGGTTATTGAAATTTCAGAATATGATATTTCATCTTATGCCAAACAGGAGTTTTCGCAAAATGGGATTTGGGAAAAAAGATTTTATCAGTCTGTCCAAATCCATGATGGATTTAGATTTTCAAAAGGATTTAGAAAAAATAAATTGTCGGGTACTTGTGTTATGTGGCGAAAAGGATAAGGCAAATATGTCTGCAGCCATAGAATTAAAACAGCAGATCAATCATGCTGGATTAGAGATTATTCCTCATGCCGGACATGAGATAAATAAAGATAATCCGGTTGAATTAGGAAAGATTCTCAGTAATTTTTATAGATGTGAATGATGTTAAATTGAAACAGGCGGATAAGAATGTAGAGGTTCAGTGATGAATTTGACGTTGGAGGGATTCTATATATGGATGAGAGAGAAAAAATGATCCGATTATGGTTTTCTATGTGGCTGGAAAAGAAGGATTTGGGAATTGATGATATTTTTGCAGAGAACGTGATTTATACAGAAAGTTGGGGACCATGTTATCGCAGTCGTGAAACAATAAAACATTGGTTTCAGGAATGGAATACGAGAGGAAGCGTAATCGGGTGGGACGTTAAACAGTTTTTTCACAAAGGAAATCAGACAGTTGTTGAATGGTATTTTAAAAATATTATGGATAATGGAGACATCGAAGAATTTGATGGAATCTCTTTAATTGAATGGTCAGCAGAGAATAGAATCCAATCCTTGAGGGAGTTCGGTTGTAATCTTCATAACTATAATCCGTACCAAAATAGTGATATGCCTCAATTTAGAGAAGAAAAAATTAATTGGTTCTAAATTTTAAGCAAGCGGTATAAAGTGATCTTAGTAAGTAATGAGAAGGTGTGTGGTGACATGCATCTTCTTTTGCGTTACAAGAGATTTTTAAGATTTCAAAAAGAAAATCATAATTTTTTCGATATGTAACATTTCTAGGACATTTCTGTTGTAAAATAAGAATCAAAAATATAGCAAAATTGTCGTAAAGGATGAAAAGAATGAAACAAATTTTAATTGTAGAAGATGATGAACTTTTGAATAAAATGTTAGTTTACAACCTACAGTCAGAATCCTATGGGATTGTTTCTGTGGAAACGGTAAAAGAAGCCATGGAAGTACTAAAAAGCCGGCAGTTTGATCTGGTACTATTGGATATTAACCTTCCGGATGGAAATGGATATGTGATTGCAAAAACAATCCGAGAAAAATATAGTGATACCATTGTAATATTTCTGACTGCAAATGATAGGGAAAGTGATGAGATCCGGGGATATGAACTTGGAGCAGTAGATTATATTACAAAACCTTTTTCTATCCACTCCTTACAGAGAAAAGTAGAAAATGTACTGCGTATGATGCGGCATCATGTATCTATGCAGGATGTCTTTGATGATGGCAGGCTGTTTTTAAATTTTGCAGAGCAGACGGCTATGCTCAACGGAAAACCATTAACCTTATCTACCTTGGAATTCCGGATGCTGAACCTGTTCTGCCAGAACCGCAATCGTGTATTAACAAGAAAACAGTTGCTAGAAAAAATATGGGACTGTACAGAGAATTATGTGGACGAGCATACGCTAACTACAACATTAAGCCGTATTCGGGGAAAGATTGAAACAAACGGAACAGTATATATCAAAACCGTATATGGCATGGGATATAAATGGACCGGAGGTGAACCTGCATGATAGGAAAGAAACTTTCTGTAAAAAGGATGTTTTTTTGGCTAACTGCCGGAATGACACTCACAATGACAGCAATCATATTGGTCGCATTCTTTCTGACCAAAAATATTGTAGTGTTATGGGTTGGGATGGCTTTGATAGTCTGTGCAATACTGTGGATGCTTTTTATGGTACAACTGTTGGGAATGAGATTGTCAAATTTTACTTCTGAATTGTGTCAGATTCTTGATGACATGATGAACCGTAGTCAGGAACCCGAAAATGTATCAGACAAAGAAACGATTTTTGCCCGTATCCATCATCGCCTGGTACGTCTGTATAACATCTTGCAGGAAAGTAACCGGAAGGTAGAAGCAGAACGACAGGAATTACAGTCGTTGGTGTCAGATATTTCCCATCAGGTCAGAACTCCGGTAAGCAACATGAAGATGATTGTGGATACACTTTTGACAAAACCTTTGGAAGAACAGGAGAGAAATGAGTTTCTTAAAAGTGTAAGAGGACAGATCAATAAACTGGATTTTTTAATACAGGCATTAGTCAAAACCTCCCGTTTGGAAACCGGGGTGATTCAATTAGAGAAAGAAGAGCATTTCTTATATGATACTTTGGCTCAGGCTATGAGTGGAATCTTATATTCTGCAGAACAAAAAAAGATCCATGTATCGGTGGAATGTCCGGAAGATCTGTGCGTATCCCATGACAGTAAATGGACTGAAGAAGCGATTTTTAATCTATTGGACAATGCAGTAAAATATACTCCGACAGGTGGACATGTAAATGTGTCGGTAGCGCAATGGGAAATGTATGTGGAAATAAAAGTATCCGATACAGGAAAAGGAATTTCAGAAAGCAATCAGGCATCTATTTTCAAGAGATTTTACCGGGAAGAAGAGATTCATAATCAGCCGGGTGTTGGAATCGGTCTTTATCTGACTAGGGAAATTGTGACACAGCAGGGAGGTTATGTTACTGTAGAATCGCAGGTGGGAAAGGGATCTGCATTTTCTATTTTTCTGCCAAGATAAAGGAAAGAAATATATGGAGGATAATATGACAGCTGTAAAATTGATTTCACTTACAAAAGAATATCAAAATGGAGAAAATTATATAAGAGCAGTTGATGATGTATCATTTTCCATAAATGAAGGAGAGTTTATTGCAGTTATTGGTGCTTCTGGAAGCGGAAAGTCAACCTTGATAAATTTAATCAGCGGATTGGAAAAGCCCACCCATGGATGTGTTTATGTGCATGATGTAAATTTGACACAATTATCTTTGGAAGAACAGATTTCTTTTCGCAGATGGCACATTGGAGTTGTTTTTCAAAAATATAATCTGCTTCCTGCCATGAATGTGTTTGAGAATATTGTGTTTCCAGCAAAATTACTAGAGAGGAAAGTAGATGAAAAAGAGGTTTTCCGTTTGGCAAAAAACTTGGGTATCGAAGACAAACTCTTTCAGATGCCGGATGAATTATCTGGAGGGCAGCAACAAAGAGCTGCCATTGCCAGAGCAGTCTATACCCATCCTACCATTCTTTTAGGCGATGAATTAACAGGAAATCTGGATTCTGGAACAAGTATATCTGTTATGAAGTTGCTAAAAGAAATCTGCCGCCAGTATAAGCAGACCTTGCTGGTTGTTACTCATGATGAAAAAGTTGCTGCCATGGCAGATCGTATTATCTACATGAAAGATGGAAAGGTCGTGACAAATGAAAACGTATAATTATCATCTGACTGCTGAAAAAGTACTTTTAGAATCGTACAAGAAAGAAAACAGCAGCAAAAGCCGCCTATTATGTGTGGCAGTTATGCTTGCTGTCAGCATAATTTTCTGTATTTTAAGTTTTTCTTATGGAAAACTGCAAATAGATCTTCAAAAAAATATTCGTTCAGATGGAATGGCGGCATCTGTCTATATAGAGAATGGTACAGAAGAAATGGCCCAGCAACTAAATTCTCTGTCTTACATATCCAAAATCGGAAAACAGAAATTCGCCGGGAAACTGTTACAGCAAAATCTTAAATATTGTGATTGTGCGGTGGCTGATGAAACTGGATTTCAGAAAATACTCGGTCCTTCCTATACGCAGATCACTGGCGGTTATCCAAAAGAGGAACAGGATATTATGCTTTCCACGAAGACCCTGGAATATTTGGGAATTAAAGAGCCTCAAGTTGGAATGAAGCTGCAGTTGGATTTTTATTGGAACGATATTTTTCATACAGATGGAACCGGTCAGCAGGATTTCCGGTTATCCGGATATTTTACAGAATACCAAAATCCAGAGGCGGTTTCTTCCGTTGCATTTATATCAGAAAAGAAGCTGGTTAAAAATAAAATCACATGGAATCCCTGCAGGATATTGCTATCTACAAAAGAGAAGGCTGTCAGCGGAATTCAGATGGAAAGGAAATTAAGTGAGGAGATACAACTGAGTGAAGGACAGAGAATTGTTAGTGTTGATTCAGCAGCATATCGTGCAATTGAGGAAACCATGGGCAGTTATGGATTTGCACTAGTATTATGCTTTTTCCTGTTGCTATGTATGTTTTTATTTGTATCTAATGTTTTGAATCTTTCCATGGAAAAGGACTTGCAGCAATATGGGCTTTTGGAAACGATTGGAGTGTATCCCAAACAGATTGTGAAAATAATGGTCCGGCAAATGACAGAAATGGTTCTAAAAGGCAGCTTGGTGGGAGGACTTATAGGGAGTTTCTTAGTGTTGAATATTTTACCTTATATCCTCAAAACAAGGTATCTGGAACGGGCAGGGGAATGGGAAGGGATACGTTTATTTCATCCATCTTTTCTTTTGGTCGGAATGTTGCCCGCAGTCATTACAGTAGGAATTGCTGTTTTCATCGTGAAGCGAAAGCTTCAATCGTTAAGTCCCTTGGAATGTATGAACTACGGATCAATTTCTTTGAAGAAAAAAGAGATTTCAATCCCATCCAGAAAACATCGAAGTTGGGGACATTATCCGGAAATCTATTTGGCCAGAAGATATCTGTTCCGTAATAAAAGAGCCTTTCTGATCACTATGATTTCCTTGACTGTAGGGTGTGGATTTGCCCTTGGTGCATCTGTTATGGTGCGGGGTGTAGATATAGAAAACCGTTTTTTGAAAGAACCGGATTTTAAGATTTCCATTACTCAAGAAGCATGCAGTACATTGATGGAAACTTCTCCAGATACAAAAAATATGGTTTTCTTTCCAAAAGAATTGTTGCAAGAAATAAGAGAATGTGTGGGAGAGTCTCTGCAAAACGAAGTGCAGATACAGGGATTCTATCCCATAATAGGTAAAAATGGAAGTAAGAGCATCCGATTGTTACAAGGTGCAGAAGAACACAGTACAGTGATACAAAAAATGAATTCCAAAGATAAAGAAAAACTACAGTCATTTGTTAAAAAGCAGCAGTTAACGGTGGATTGGGAGACCTTTGAGCATGGAAACGGAGCATTGCTGCTTCATGAACATCAAATAGCAGAGTCAAATGCAGTACAAGCTGTAAAGCAGGTAGGAACGGAAATAGAGGTTTATGATCTTGTTCCAGTCGGAACAGAGATGACAAATCTGGTTCCAGAAAAATTAGTAAACTGCGGATATGTAGATATCATGGATGAAGAGTTCCCGGATCTAGATTTATGTTGGAATGGGAAAAGTACGAATATCCTGCTTGTTACAGAAGAAACTTATCAAGCACTTTCCCCAAATTTGACCCCCCAAACCTTCTCTCTTCAATTTCATGTAGATAGTGAACAGGAAAATGCTCTCAAAGCTCGTTTCAAAGAAATGATCCGAAAACAAAACATGAAATTTCAGTCAGAGGGCGGGTATCCTGAAAATCTAAATCTGTTTAAGATAACATGTAAATCGGATTTGTTAAGGAGAGAACAGAATTACATTCAGACAAGCCGATTATTCTTACTGGTGATCAGTGGCTGTCTGATCTTTATTGGAATCATGAACTTTTTGAACGTAAGAGTCACAGAAATTCTAATCAGAAAAAAAGAATGTATTCTTCTGGAAAATGTGGGAATGACGAAAAAGCAGTTATATCGTATGTTTTTGTCAGAAGGCATTGTTACCTGGATGGCACTGAGTGTTCTGCTATTAACCGTTGGTACAATACTGCTCTGTGGGATTGGATGGTATATGAAAACAAAGATTTCTTATTTTGTTTTTTCTTATCCAATCAAAGAAATGGTTGCTCTACTGATGATTTTACTTGCAGGTAGTATTCTGGTACCAGAAATTTTATATAAAAAGTTTTATGGAAAAACGAATATTAAATAATGGAGGGATTTGAATGATGTATCAAACCGTATTAATAGAAAACATTACTACTGAAAATGTAACTGAAAAAATAAATACAAAACTCTTGGAAATGGAAAAACAAAGCTACAAACTTGTAACCATGTCATTTCTGGGAACTGAAAAAGCTGTTTTGGTTTTCAAAAAAGGATTAAAAGGCAGTTTGTTGTGATATTTCTGAAGAATTAGAGTTTTATATTTTGGGATTTTGTAACAATTCTGTTTATAATTTTTTGACTTTGTTTTTTTGTTTCGGACATTTCTGAGACATTTAAAGATTATAATGGTGGCATTAATAGGGAGGTGGATACGACTATGATATGGCCTTTTGAGAATGATACAAGTGTAATTATAAAAAAATTGGCAAAGAGAAGTTTCAAAACCAGTAAATTACGGAATGTTGTTGCAGTGATAGCAATCATCTTAACATCAATGCTTTTTACATCTGTCACAACTTTATGCATTGGAGCAGTTCATTCGATACAAACAGCTATTTTTCAAATACGAGGTAATAATCAGCCTACGAATGTATCTGTAAATTGGATTGTGATAATATCAGCTTTGTTGTTTATTATAATTTTTGTAATAACAGGATATTTACTTATTCATAATATATTTGAAATTTCAGTTGTTCAAGAAATTAAGAAATATGGACTTCTAAGAACAATTGGAACCACTGGGAAACAGATTAAGCGTATTATCTATAAGCAAGCCTTTTGGCTGTCTATCGTTGGCATATCTATCGGATTGATTTTAGGATATATGGTAGGGATACTTATGCTTCCATGGGTTCTTAATTTTATGAAAGGAGAGTATCATAATCTCTCTGTGAACCTTAAGTTTGATCCGATTATTTTTATCGCTGCTGGGATATTTAGTGCAATTACTGTGTGGGTGAGCATAAAGAAACCATTCAAAATCGCTGCTACAATTTCTCCCATAGAAGCAAGCAGATACTATGAAAAAAACAACAATCATATTCATAGCAGAAAACCATTTTTCTCTAGGAGTAAAATAACAGAAATGGCATGGAGAAACTTAGGTAGAAATTCAAAGCGTACAGTATTTATTGTCATGTCAATGATACTCTGCATTATTCTATTAAACAGTGCAATCGTAATTGGCAATAGTGTTGATGTTGAAAAATATGTATCTTCTGTTACATCGTTTGATTTTGTTGTTGCAAAACCAAATACGTTTTCTAATGTGCAAGGATATCGATTTAAAGATGATTCTGTTAGTGAGCAAATCGTGTCAGATATTGAGAACAATATACCTGTACTGGACGGTAGTCTTATTTATAAAAACACTTTAGATGATGATAGTATCACTTATGATTATGGAAGCTCCGTAACAGAAATATTAGATGAATACACAGAAGCTGAACATCTTATACGAAGTGGAATGGTTGATGGAAGAACTTATCCAGTAAAACTTGGAGTCGATTATCGTCCCCTTTGTAATGTTTATGGAGTAGAACATGCAATACTTCCCAAATTGAATTTGGTTGAAGGAGAAACGGATATACAACGACTAGATTCATATTTAAAAAGTGGGAATTATATTATAGAAGTTTCAGCAATTAATCCAAAGGAATCTCCAGAATTTCTATGTCCTCTTAATCAGGAAGTTTCTATTTATAAGAATGGAATTCCATACAAAACAGTTTCAGTAATTGCGCATGCAACTGTAGATTTTTCGTTGGTAGAATCTCCTGGAAAGAATGTTGGTTACACAGATGTTGGCGGAGATTGTCCCATTTTTTATATGAGCAATAAAATGTTTCAGGAATTGTATAATGATCCAGCAATAATGAGTTATGTGTTTGATGTGGAAAAAGAACACTTCTTATCAGCAGACGAGTACCTCAACTCTTTGAATTCCGTTGAATATACATCTTCCGAAATCCTAGCACAAACTATGACCGGGTTGAAACAAACTATTTTCATTATTGGAGGACTTGTCGGTTTTCTATTAGGAAGTATTGGACTTGTTAATTTTTCTAATATAATCATAACCGGCATTATAAACCGTCAACGGGAATTTGCTACATTAGAAAGCATTGGAATGACTAAAAAACAGATCAGCAAGTTGACCGTTTTAGAGGGATTGTTTTATGCACTTATGATTTGCTTGGTAGGTTTGCCACTTTCGTATATTATTTCCAATACTGTTATTCCTGCTTTTTTCAATCAACCAGATTTATGGTTGTTTACCATAAAATCGGCGGTTTTCCCACTGATATTAGAGGGAATAGCTATTTGTATTGTTGCTGTTATAGTTCCCTATATTTCTTTACGCTATTTTAGAAAATCAAGTATAGTAGCTCGTTTAAGAAAAATTGAGTAGTTTTCGAAATGTCCGAGATTTGTAACAATTCAGGCTGAAATTCCTTGAATTTTGTTCCTTTTCTCGGACATTTCTGAGACATTTGTATTTTATAATAGAGCTATCATAAAGAAAGGCAGAAAGGAGCTTATAGAATATGAGTATTTTACAGACAATCGATTTAAAAAAATATTATGGTACGGAACCTAATATTACAAAGGCACTGGATGGTGTGAATTTTTCGGTAGAGGAAGGAGAATTTGTAGCGGTAGTAGGAACTTCAGGTTCCGGAAAATCCACGATGCTTCATATGATGGGAGGTCTGGACACGCCTACCAGCGGAAGAGTCATTGTACGGGGAGAAGAACTGGCAAAGAAAAACGATGAAGAGCTGACGATTTTCAGGAGAAGAAATATTGGTTTCATTTTCCAAAATTATAATTTGGTTCCAATCTTGAATGTTTATGAAAATATTGTCCTTCCGGTAGAGTTGGATGGAGATACGGTAGATCAAGGGTTTATGGATGAGGTGGTTCATATGTTGGCTCTGGAAGATAAACTAAAGAATATGCCAAATAATCTTTCTGGAGGACAGCAGCAGAGGGTTGCGATAGCAAGAGCGCTAGTTGCTAAACCGGCAATTGTGCTAGCCGATGAACCTACAGGTAACCTCGACTCTAAAACCAGTGCAGATGTTATGGGATTGATCAAACGGACCAGTTATGAGTTTCACCAGACGGTTGTAATGATTACACATAACAATGAGATTGCCCGACTTGCAGATCGAATTGTCCGTATTGAGGACGGAAAGATTGTAAGTTAGGGAGGCGATTATATGACATGGCCTTTTGAAAATAACACCAGTGCCATTGTTAAAAAAATTGCAGATCGAAGTATGAAAGCAGATAAAAGACGTAATGCGTTTATCATCATAACGATTACTTTTGCAGTTAGTTTAATGATGGTATTAGCATTGTATAATCTCGGAACAGATCGTAAAAATAGACTTTATCTGCAAGGACGTTATCAGGGCAGCTTTATTAACAGTACCAGTGCCGTCTTTGAAAAACTGGAACATAACAACCAGGTTGAAGCAGTCGGCAAAGAGGCTGCAATGGGAACAAGCCGTATCAATGACTACACTTTGGATGTGTATTACAGAGATCAAAATGCACTTGAACTAAAAGGCGTTACTGACTTGCTGGGAAAAATGCCGGAGGCAGAAAATGAAATCATTGTGGAACAGTCCTATTTGGAGCATTTAGGGCTGCCGGTTCAACTGGATCAGACCGTTACATTGGATATGCCTTTTGGAGAAAATCAGACATATCATGTTTGCGGCATTATTCAAAGCAGTAATGCGTCCCGTAGTTATCAAGTCATTGTATCGGATGGCTTATATAGCCGGTATGGAAAAGCAAACTGTTACGATCTTTTGGTTCGCTTGAAAAATACCGAAAATATGGACAGCGAAACTTTGAAGCTGTTGATAAACGAAATTGCGGAACAAAGCGGTGTACCTGAACAGTATGTTATGTATAGCTCTACCTACTTTGGATTGGCAGAAGAAAAATCCACGCAGGAGCTATTGGTGATTATCGGAGCAAGCAGTTTAATTGTGCTGGCTTGTTCTTTGGTTATTTACAGCCTGTTCTACATTTCTGTTATCGGGAAAACACATGAATATGGCAGATTACGTGTGCTGGGGGCTACATCAGTTCAGATTAAGCGTATCGTGCGAAAAGAAAGTTTTTTGTTATCCTGTGCTGCAATTCCTATCGGCGTTGTATTGGGAAGTGTTTTGGGCTATTGTTTCGTCCCGGACGGCTGGCATTGGATGACTACACTGGAATGTGCCGTTGTGATTGCCCTTGTTACAGAAATTGCCTTGAAAATTGCTGTCCATACCCCTGTAAAGAAAGCCTCTATGGTATCGCCTATTGAGGCGCTGCGAATCAATACGACTGATACAACGGCGACAGAAAAAACGCGGATCGAACATCGAAAAATCACGCCATCTTCGCTTGCCCGAATGAGTTTTGCCAGGAACAAGAAAAAAGCTATACTAACCGTATTGTCTTTGGGATTTGCCGGAGTTTTACTGATGTGTGCTGCCACCTACCTTAATTCAACTGATGTAGAAAGCATGGCAAAACAGCAATTTACAAATGGCGACATTGTACTTTCCCTTGATCCTGCCAACACAAATGCAGAAGATCGCCCCGCCGGGCTCAATACACTTCAAACGAAAAATCCATTGGATGAAGTTTTGGAAGAAACGATTTCAGATATGGATGGCGTAAAGAATATTGAATTTATACAGGGCTGTGTTTCAAATATGGAATTTCCCACTGTTTTCAAGGATGGTAACAGCCATTTCTTTACCCAAATTGGAATCTCCGAAAATCAGTACGAGGCCTTTTCACAAGGACTAATTGAGGGAACCGCAGACCGCCAGAAACTTATCAATGGAAAAGGAGTTATCGTTGATAATTCAACCAAGCTGTTAAGCGACTATTATAATTACACCCCTCAAATTGGTGATATAGTCAAAGTGGAAACAGAGGATGGACAATGGGAAGAATTTACTGTAATGGGGATCGGGAAAGCTCCTAATCTCGGTGGGGATTCAGCATTTTTCTATTTTCCGCAGGAACTCTTACCTATGATGAAAGAAAATGTTTCCAACTTCAACATAACCTGCATTGTAGATGTGGAAAGAGATCAGCTTACAGAAGTTGAGAATAAGATTTTCCAGTTGGCGGAAAATCGTGGAGGTATAGAAGTTTTCAGTATCAGCGATATTATTACTTATCTGCAAGAGGAAATGAATAACATAAAAATGCCGTTATACGGATTGGTATTTTTCATTGCTGTTTTTGGACTAATCAGCCTTATCAACACGCTAATGACAAACATTATATCAAGACAGCAGGAATTTGGTATTTTACAGTCTGTGGGATTGAGCAGTAAGCAATTCTCCAAAATGCTGCAAACAGAATGTTTCTATTATGTTGCCGGTACGGCTATTCTAACTTTAACGATTGGAACTTTAGCAGGCTTTGTACTCTGTAAAGTTTTCAATCAGGTTGGGACATTCGGGACATTGACTTATCATTTTCCAATTTTAGAAATAAGCATATATTTTGTAGCACTTTTCTTAATACTGGCAGCTTATTCCCTTTTCTCTGTCCGATATTGCAAAAGACACTCTGTGATCGAGCGTATAAAGACAATAGAGTGAAATTTTCTTTATCAAAAAAATATGTTTTCTGTAAATATCGGGGCATTGTAACAGTTTACCCTGATTTTCAATAGAATTTTTGAGGTGCTATAACATTTCGTAGACATTTGAGTTTTACAATGCTCTTATTAACTAAGGAGGTGGCAGGCTATGACTTGGCCTTTTGAAAATAATACAAATGGAATTGTCAAGAATCTGGCGAAGAGAAATTTAAAAAGCGAAAAACGAAGAAATATTATGGTAATAATATCAGTAGTTTTAGCCGCTTTTTTAATCAGTCTTTCTGGTTTGGTTGGAGTCTCACTGATGCAAACAGAAAAGAAGAAAGTGATAGATACTTACGAGGCAACTTATGTACAAGTTGATGAAGCACATATAGAAGAGTTAAAACAGGTACCGGAATTTGCACGTGTGGGAGAATACTATATGTACGGGAAGGAATCTTCTACACAGGGATTTAATGGCTTCTTTGCTTATGCTGATAAAGAAACCCTGTATATGGCACGTTCCCAAATGAAATTGGCAGATGGAGATTTACCGATAGAGAAAAATGAAATTGTAGTAAGTAAAGAATGGCTTTCTAAATTCTTCCCAGACTGCCATATAGGTGATTCTGTTATCTTGGATACGGAAAGTTTTTCAGGGGAGTATACTATTTCAGGCATTTTAGATACAACAGGGCAAGAAAAACAAAATATGTACTCTTTTCTTATCTCAAAAGAAATGCTGGAGCAGTGTAAGAAGTATGAACCTGACGGATTCTTTGCCTATGTACATCTGAAAAATGTAGATCAGTTAGACGGAGAACTTATTAAATCTTATGTTCAGAAGATCAAAGAGGAGTTACAGATACCTGGAGTCGGATTTCAGGATGCTTATTTCCGTTATATCGACGGAGACATTTCCATGGAGAATGTTTTGTTGCTGATGGCCTTTGCCGGTATTGTTTTGGTAGGTGGCTGTGTTGTAATTCAAAGTATTTTCCGTATTTCCATTATTGATAAAATAAAAAGTTATGGACAGCTTCGGACTATTGGTGCTACCAAAAAGCAGATTATGCGTATTGTAAAAAAAGAGGGACATTCTCTGGGCTGGAAGGGTATGTCTATCGGGATTTTGCTTGGTTTAGGAGTGACACTTTTGTTGTTTCCCAAAGGTTTTTCCCTTCCAGGATATCTTTTAGTGATTGGATGTACAGTATTGATCTGCTGGACAATGATTTGTCTGTCTATCCGAAAGCCTGTGAAATTAGCCGCAGATATCTCACCGGTTGAAGCAGTTCGTTTTACTTCGCATCAAAAAAAGATAAAGAGCCGAACAAAGAGAAAAAGGATTAGTTCCCGTTCTCTCGGAATGCTGAACTTTCGTAGGGATTGGAAAAAAACAGTCAGTATTGTGTTTTCTCTAAGTTTGGGCGGGATTCTGCTTTTGGCTGTTAGTTCTTTGCTGATTCTGCAATCTCCAGAAAAACTGGCAAGACAGCACTTTAAAAATGGGGATTATAAGATTTATATGGATTCGGACAAGGAACATATTGATCTTCTCAAACAGGGAAATCCATTGAATGAAGAATTGAAACAGGAAATCCAGGATATTGATGGAGTGGAAGAGATTCTGGCCACAAGGAAATCAGCAGGTTTTGAAGCCACTTTCCATGGAATTACTGCTCATGGTACTTGCGACATGATCACTAGCGAAAATAGGGAACTTCTGGTACAAGCTGTTTTAGAAGGAAGTATGCCTGGCGACAATGGTATTTTATTGAAAGACAATTATCGTGATTTTGATGGAAAAGAAAAAGTGGGGGAAACCATAGAACTTTCATTGGGAGAGAAAACAATTCCTGTAACCATATCAGGTTTTTTTGATGGAAAAAAAACTATCTTTGCCAGTGGACATGGTCCAATCGGAGTGGATGGACCAATGATGTTTTTGCCGGAAAAACTGTTTCAGGAATTAATACCAGATGTAACTAATTTTGATTACTCCTGGGATATTGTCTGCGATCCGTATAAATCGGAAAAAGTGGGAAAGGCTTTGGAGAATCTTGTTGTTTCACATACCGATATTGGTTTAGATACCTTTGAGGATAAGGTAGATAGTTATGGGTATATGAATGTAGCATATGGCATAATGCAGGTGATTTCATGGTTCATCTTTTTGTTTGGTGTGATTAATCTTATCAATACAACACTTTCCAATCAATATTCGCGGAGACAAGAAAATAGTGTGCTGTGTTCGGTGGGATTAGCTCCAAAACAATTGGCACAAATGGCTGTATGGGAAGGAATGGGGTATGTAGTTAGCAGTATTTTGCTTATGCTTGCTATTGGGCTGCCAATTACTCTTCTGGTATGGAGGAAATTTAGTATTAGTTCTTACGCTGGACGAATCCTTGCTTACGAATTTCCATGGTTGCAGATGGGAGTATATGTAGTAGTACTTGTGACAGTAGAGTTCATTTTGTCTGTTTGGACAATCCGCAGGCAGAAAAAACAATCCCTGATTGAACAAATGCGGGCAATGGAATAAGAGAAAAATGCTTTTGCTGAAAAGTGTGGAACATTTTGGCAAAAGCATTTTTTTATGGAAAACATTTTTTCCTGAAAGAAAATAGGATATAATCAATCTATGTTTTGAAATGATATTATCAGAAAAACTGTATTTAGGACATTTCTGTAACATTTGAGGTTTAAAATAGCGACAAGTTTAGAAGATGGGAAAGGAAGAATCTGGATTGAGGAAAATTTTAATTGTAGAAGATGATAAAGTACTAAATAAAACACTGGCTTATAATCTTACTGCGGATGGGTATGAAGTAACTTCTGCATACAGTTTTCTGGATGCAGTAGAACGATTGAAAGAGAGTGAATTTGATATCGCTCTGTTGGATATTAATCTGCCGGATGGGAACGGTCTGCATTTATGTGATGAAATCAGAGGAAGAGGGCAGCATACCTATATTATGTTTATCACGGCAAATGATAAAGAAGGCGATATGCTGAAAGGCTATGAAGCCGGATGCACAGATTATATTACAAAACCATTTTCGGTGATGGTTCTCTGCAAAAAGGTAGCCGCTGTTTTTGCAAATATGGAATTGCGGACACCAAAGCATGATGTATTTGAGGATGAAGTTTTGAAAATTGACTTTTCCGAGCAGAGTGCGGTTTTGGAAGGAAAAGTGATAGATTTTACACCAAAAGAATACCGTACCTTATTTTTATTTGTAAAAAATCCGCACATTATATTAACAAAGCGGCAACTGATTGAGAAACTGTGGGATATTGATGGGGATTTTGTAGATGAGCATACGCTTACTACCATCATCAGCCGGATTCGCAAAAAGATTGAAACAGATGAGCGAAAATATATTAAAACTGCTTATGGAATGGGGTATCAATGGATAGGCGGTGAATCACGATGAAATTACAGAATTTATCCACTAGAGCTTTTCTGCGGCTGATCGTTGGAGGTGCTTCGCTGACATCGATTCTTTTGTTGTTCATCCTTTATGCCTTCACAAAAGATATAAGGATGATACTTGGTGGTTTCAGCGTGATGCTCCTTCTGTTTCTATGGGGTGCAGTCTTTTTGCATTATTTCCAGAAGAAACTATCGGTATTTACAGATGGACTATGCCGAACATTAGATGAAATGATGGACAGTACCGTTCGTCCGCAAATAAATTATGAAGCAGAAACACTCTTAGCACGCATCAGCCATCGTCTGGAAAGATTGTATCATGTAATGCAGGAAACCCGGCATAAGGTAGAAGAAGAAAAAGCAGAATTACAGTCTTTGGTATCTGATATTTCACATCAGACCAAAACACCGATAGCAAATCTAAAAATGCTCAATGACACGATGTTGACCAGAAGAATTACTGATGAGACACGTAAGGAATTTTTACATGCTACTGCCAGTCAGTTAGATAAACTGGACTTTTTGATTCAGGGAATGGTGAAAACATCACGATTGGAAACGGGAGTGATCACCTTGGAAAAGAAAGAAACAGCTATTGCGGATACACTTGTAGATGCGATAAATGGGGTTCTTGCTCCTATGGAAAGAAAGCATCTTCATTTATCCGTAAATTGTCCTGAAAATTTAACGGTTTCACATGACAGTCGCTGGACCTCAGAAGCATTGTTTAATCTTTTAGACAATGCAGTAAAATATACTCCGGAAGGCGGTGACATTCACGTAACAGTACAGGACTGGGAGATGTATTTGGAAATTGCCGTAACGGATACGGGAAGAGGCATTCCGGAAAGTGTCCAGGCAACTATTTTTAAACGATTTTATCGGGAAGAAGCTGTACATGATGTGGATGGGATTGGAATAGGATTATATCTGGCACGTGAGATTATCACTATGCAAGGAGGCTATATTACAGTTGAATCAGAGGTGGGAAAAGGCTCAACTTTCTCTATATTTCTTCCTCAAAGATAATGAAACGGCGGTCTGTTTATTCGGACTGCCTTTTTTTGAAAAAATTTAGAAAAAAAGAATTTTAGGACATTTCTGCAACATTTGACCTTTACCATATACTCATCAAACAAAGAAAGGAAGTAGTGATTATGACAATTTTACAGACAAAGGATTTAAAAAAATATTATGGCACAGAACCTAATATAACTCGTGCTTTAGATGGTGTAAATTTTTCTGTTGAGCAAGGAGAATTTGTAGCAGTAGTAGGGACTTCAGGTTCTGGAAAATCCACGTTGCTTCACATGATGGGAGGATTGGATACTCCAACATCAGGAAGTGTAGTTGTGGCAGGGAAGGAACTGGCTAAAATGAATGATGAACAACTTACTATTTTTCGCAGGAGGAATATCGGTTTTATCTTCCAAAATTACAATCTGGTTCCGATTTTAAATGTCTATGAAAACATTGTTCTTCCGGTAGAGTTAGATGGAGATACCGTAGATCAGAAATTTATGGATGAAGTTGTTACTATGCTGGGATTGGAAGATAAGCTGAAAAGTATGCCCAATAATCTTTCCGGTGGTCAGCAGCAGAGAGTGGCGATTGCAAGAGCCTTGGTTGCTAAACCTGCAATTGTGCTGGCTGATGAACCTACAGGTAACCTTGACTCTAAAACCAGTACGGATGTTTTGGGATTGCTTCAGAGAACCAGTAGAGAATTCGATCAAACGTTAGTAATGATTACACATAACAATGCTATTGCGCAGCTTGCTGATCGTATTGTGAGGATTGAAGATGGAAAAATAGTAGGATAGAGGGGTGGGCATTTATGACATTACCTTTTGAAAATGACACAAACGTTATTGTTAAGAAACTGGCGAAAAACAGTATGAAGTCTGGGAAAATGAGAAACGTTTTGATTGTCCTGACGATTTCACTTTCTATCGCATTAATGTCCGGTCTGGCTCTTTATATTTCTTCTATGCAGACTGCAAATAATCGACAGTTAGACAATTTGCAACAGGTATTCTTTTATGATATTGCAGAGCAACAATGTGATACACTCCGACAAGATAATCGAATTTCAGAAATGAGAGTGACAAAATACGGCAAGCGTTCCGAAATAGAAAATTATGTAATCTGGCCGATGTATATTGAACAATCTGAGGGGAAAATTCAAAGTGTTGAAATTTCAGAGGGACAATATCCTGTGGCTGAAAACGAGGTTGCCGTTGATGTTTCTTACTTAGATCGGAGTGGTGAAAATCTTAAAATTGGCGACACAGTTTCCTTTTCTTTTTATGATGGGACACAAGAATCTTTTGTACTTTCCGGTCTTACAGATACAGGTTCGACTTCTGATGTGTATCCGGTCTATTTCTCTGAACGGTATGCAGAACAGGGAAGCCAGTTGAAAGATACTTTATTTGTGGCTGCCGCGCAGGTACAGGATGCCAGAAGTATGACAGCAGATGAATTTCTTGATACCATTCATGAAATCGGAGCTGATTGTAACATTGACCGTCCAAGTATCGGAGAAAACAGTGCTTTTGTCCAGTCCTTGACCTTTAATCCGAAAAATACACTGATCGCCCTTTGTATCGGGCTTGTAGTGCTGTTCGCTGGTGTAATCGTGATATACAGTATTTTCTATATCTCGATTATTAACCGTATTCAATATTTTGGTCAGTTGAGAACAATTGGAACTACTGGCAGACAGATAAAGAGAATTGTAAAACGAGAAGGAACTTTACTGTTTAGCATAGGAGCACCATTGGGATTGACCATCGGATCTATTTTTGCATGGGTTCTCAATGCCGAGGGATGGTCATGGAAGAACTTTTTCATTTGGGGTGGTCTGATTATTTTGGTGGAGTATATCGCAGTTTTATATTCCATAAGTAAGCCTGCTAAAATTGCAGGCAAGGTATCGCCTATTGAGGCATATAGGACAAAGGGAGCATTACAGAACTGTAAAACACCTAAGCACTTGTCCAGAAAAATCACACCTTTTTCAATGGCAAAGATGAATACTTCACGTAATAGAAAAAAGTTTCTTATGACTTCTTTTTCTCTGGCAATTAGTGGCATAATCTTTATGGTTGGATCTACATTTTTGTCCTCCTTTAATCAAGAATCATATGCTCGAAACGGAATTATGGAACATGGTGAAGTTAGGGTTTATTTATCCGAAAATGCAGCGCAAGTAAATGAATTAGGGTATGCAGGGGTACAAGTCAATAATCCTCTTAATGATACTTTTATGCAGGAGATTTCTCAAGTAAACGGAGTACAAGGAATTATACCATTTGAGAAACTATATTGTAAATTTGAATATAAAGACCGTCGCGACAAAGATTTTATTGTTCCATTTACAGAAGAAGAATTTAAAAATCTATCACAGTATCTGTCAGCAGAGGACAAGAATTATTCAGATATTGTAGAAAACAAAGAAATCTTTGTCTTAAAAAATGATGCGGTAGAAGAAATTTATGGCTGGAAATTTCAGCCTGGCGATACTATAAAAATTGAATGGTTTGATGGTACAAAATATCGGGAAGATATATTTTCCATTGGCGGTGAGATTACAAGCGAAAAAGCATATAGTGATTCAGAGTGTTTTACTGCTCTAGGTGTATCTGGATGGTTTTTTATGCCGGAGGATCTTATTCGCACTATGCTGCCAGAGGGTTATAATATCAATTCAGAGGTACTTCTTTCGACAGAATGGGATTCCAAAGAAGAAGAAATCACGCAACAGATAAATGCCATAATTGACAGATCAGAGGATCTGCAAATACGTACTTTAAGAGATTCTATCAATAGCAAAGCAGGCATGTATAACACACTTTTAACCTCAATTATTGGCATTAGTATTTTTATTATGATGTTTAGCCTGATTAGTCTTATCAACACCTTAGTGACAAATATTATGACCCGAAAGCAGGAATTGTCTGTTTTACAATCTATTGGAATGACAAAGCAACAGCTTAATCATATGGTACAGTGTGAGGCAGGCTTGATTGCTGCGTGGAATATCATGATTACCTTATTAATAGGTGGATTTTTGGGATTTATATTAATTCGTAGTTTGAACAGCATAGGAATGAGCTATTTGCATTGGGGTTATCCAGTTTGGTTTGCACTTTTCTATACGGTCATCGTCCTTATTATGCCAGCAGTTATAACAAAAGTGGCAATTTATCTTCTTCAGAAAAAATCTATTGTGGAGAGATTGAGGGAAAACGAATAGGAAATTTAAAATAAAAAAATAGGAGGGAATACATGATGACTTTACCTTTTGAAAATGATACGAGCAAAGTAGCAAAAGACCTTGCAAAAGCAGACTTGAAAACACATAAGCTAAAAACCCTTTTGACTGCAATTGTTATTGTTTTGGCTACATGCCTAATGGTAACTATTTTTTCCATTTTAGTGAATGATGCTTTTGAGCAAGCAACTCAGGCTCCATACCATGCTATGTATCTGGCAGTAAACGATGATATCAAAAAAACATTCCAATCGGACAAAGATTTTGAAGCTGTAGGCATTTACAAATCTTTTGGAAGCCAGGTTAATCGTGATGGTTGTACTGATCTGGCATATATGGACGAACAGACAATGGGCTTTATGGGCTTTCAGCTTAGAGATGGAGTAATCCCCAAAAATGAAAATGAGGTGCTTGTGTCTGAAACATACCTAAAGAAACATGATTTGTCGGTGGGAGATACTTTTCTGTTTGCTTATGTTGATAGTTTGACGAATGAAGAAAGAGAAGAGGAATTTACTGTATGTGGTATTATTCAAAATAAGAAGCAAGAAAGTGGAAAACAGTTTTATGTTGTAACATCAGATCTTTTCCGAATGAAATATGCCCAACAGTACAGTCAGGTAACTTCGGATTTCAGTACAGAAAACGCCACCACAGTTGATGTACTTGTTTTACTAAATTCAGATTATTCCAGCGCGACTTCCGATACCCAAAAAGCCTTTTTGAAAAACAAAGGTGAATCTGCGGGAATCCCCAACTTTGATGTCGTCATAAATGAGAGTTACATTGATGGAATTTATATTGATGGAACTGTGATTGCGGCTGTTATCTTTTTTACCGTATTCCTGATGTTTGCCAGCAGTTTTGTAATATACAGTATATTTTATATTTCTATTGTAAATTCCATGCCGATGTATGCACAGCTGATCTCCTTGGGAACAACAAACAAGCAACTGCGCCGGTTCTTAAATATGCAAGGAAATATGTTGGCGGTAAGATTTATACCACTTGGAGCATTGATTTCTGTCGTGCTCATTATCTTAATCTCAGGAATACAATGGCTTCTGTATGATGTTCTCATCACCTTATTTGGAAGCCTGCTGGTTTATGTCGTCATTAAATTTGCACTAAGGAAACCCGCAAAACTTTTGGCGAATGCTTCTCCTATCGAAACTATGAAATTCAGGGATGGAGCATCCAGTGGTTTTCACAAGGCATTAAAACAGATTACACCCGATTTGTTAGCGAAAAGCAATCTGCACACGAATCGAAAGAAGAACCGGATGTCAATTATTTCGTTAAGTATCAGCGGAACATTGATGATTGCATTAGCAATTCTTGTGTCCTCTATCAATCTTCCGGCTATGATGCGGCAAAGTTATCCTATGGATGAAGATTTTCAAATTGGCATTCAAATGGACAATTTCTATGAACGCTTCCCGACGATTATTCAGAACAATCCATTATCCAATGAATTGATGGAACAAATCACAGATATTCCTGGTGTCCAGAAAATCGTTCTCGATGAGTGTGTTATAGGTCGTTTGATTGAATCGGCTGTAAATTATGACTCGCCTGAAGATAATATGGAACTACTAAATAGCTTATCACCAGAACTTATTGCCAATGTTAGCGAAGTCGTAAGCGGAACTGTTAACTATGATGATTTAGGTGCAAATGAAATTGTTATCAATCAATATCGTACAGATCGAAGCGAACTCAACTATGACGATTTGAAAATTGGAGATACTTTGATATTCCGTTTCGAAGTCGGTGAACAGACCATAGAAAAAACTTTTACTGTTGCGGGTATTGCCTATTTTCCTTCGACGGGATTATTCTATTGTACCCAAGAGACAATAGAACAGATTTCCCCGTATAATAATACAACGCATATATCTATCTTTTGTGATGAGAACTATACGGACTCTGTAAAGGACAGATTGACATCTCTTATTAGCGGAAATCCAAATTTGCAGCTCAAAGTATATTCGGAAGAATATTCTATGATTGCTAGGTTTGTCAATGTGACAATGAGTAGCCTATATGCTATATCTGCCTTTGTAGTGATATTTGGATTGCTCAACATGGTAAATATGCTGATTAACAGCGCAATTATCCGCAAGCGGGAGTTTGCTTTGCTACAAGCTGTCGGGATGACAAATCGGCAGCTACGAAAAATGCTCTACCGGGAAGGTATGAATGTCAGTACCAAATCTGTGCTATTAGCAGCTGTTTTTGGTATTACGATTGGTGGAATACTGTGCTATTTGGCAAATAAGGTAATGGCTCTAAAATTTGTTATCTTCACCATTGTTCCATTACCTGTTCTCTTGTTTGCCGCTGTACTGATTGGGCTGCAGCTTCTTGTCAGCTATTGTATCTGTCGTTCAATCGAAAAAACAAGTTTAATTGAAAATTTGCGAATGGAATAGCCGCTCGGTTTGGGAAAATAATGGAAGCAGAAAATCTATATTTTAATAAGCTAGAAGGGGATGATTTATATGACGCTGCCTTTTGAAAATGATACAAAAACCATAATCAAGCGTATTTCGAGCAGGAATATATCAGCGAATCGAAAAAGAAATATCTTTATTATTATTACGATTGCACTTGCGAGTACATTATTATCTGCAATAACCCTTTATGGATTTGGAATTACACAGAAAACAAAAAATCTAAATAAAAAAACAGCACAGATTGTATATCATGCAATTTCAGAAAAAGAGGGTTCGGAATTATACAAAGAAAAAGAGATCGCGTGGATTGGAGAATTTTTCAATGCATTTTCTGAAGAAATAAACCATTCAACCGTAAATTTTACTTACGCAAATGCAGATATGCTAAAATCTCAAAGTATGACTTATTCGGGAAAGTTACCAACTGCGGAAGATGAAATTGTAGTACAGGAATCTTTTTTGGGCAGTTTGGGGTATTCAACGGAATTAGGACAGACAATTAAAATACCATTTTCTGACGGGATGAATCATGATTTCAGGTTGACAGGAATCTTAAATGTTGAAACCGGAGATATTGGACGATATACAGCTATTATATCGAAAGAATTAGTGAAACAACAGTATGGAAATAATACAGTTATAGATTATTACCTTGGATTAAAAGACGCTCAAAACATGAGTGAAGAAGATGCTACGGAATATGCAGACACTCTTGCAAAACAATTACACATCCCCGATGATAACGTGATTGTTCGCTCCACTTATTTTAATGTGAAGAGCGAAAATTCTGGAAGTGAAATGCTATTTTATTTCGTGATTGGATTTGTAACCTTTATTGGCTCCGGCATTGTGATCTATTCCATTTTTTATATTTCCGTTGCAAGCAATATACGTAACTATGGGCAGCTTCGCACGATTGGAACAACGAAACGGCAGATTAAAAAAATGGTTTACCGAGAAGGGAAGTTACTTGCTGCTGCTGGTAATTCCATTGGTTTGATTATAGGTAACGTAATCGGATATTTTCTGATTCCGGAGGGCTGGTACTGGCTGACTTCCTTATGTGTGACGATTGGGTGTGGGCTCTTTGCTTTTACAATGGTAATGCTCTCTATTCATACTCCTGTAAAAAAAGCTGCCTCAGTATCTCCAATGGAGGCTCTTCGATATTCGGATTATAAAGGAAAGTCGAAAGAAAGTTCGGCGCTGTACCGAAAAATAACACCTGCATCACTTGCTAAAATGAATCTGTCCAGGCAAAAAACAAAATCTATATTAACCATATTTTCACTCGCATTTGGAGGAGTGTTAGTTGTATTGATTTCAACGATATTAGTTTCCTATGATGGAGTTGCAGAAGCGCGTGGGAGAGATTTTTCAAAAGGCGAATTTAATATTAACCTTAATGCTAATCAATCCTTTGATACAGCAAAAGTTTCGTTGACTAAATTACAACAAAAAAATATGCTGAATGAAAATTTTGTGAAAACAATCAAAGATATCGATGGTGTTACCGGAATCAAGCGGTGGTATTATACGGACGCAGAATATCGTGTAAATGGAATTTCTGGAGATTGGATTCAGGGATTTAGTCAAGATGAACAATCTGATTTAGAAAAAAATCTCATAAAAGGAACTGCTGATTATGATGAATTGATTGCGGACAAAGGAATTATCCTATTACAAGAACGTGCAGATCTCAATGGAATGGATGTTGCTTTAGGTGATACAGTAGAAGTTGATTACGAAAATGTATCCGGTGATATTATGACGAAAACTTATACTGTGAAAGGCATAGTAAGCGATTATAATTATACGGGATTCGATAAATGTTTTACTCTCCCGGAACAACTTATAAATGAGGGAACCGGGATGGATTGCACAGGTACTATTTCCGTAATTACAGACAAAGATAAATTCGATACAATTGAAACTTCATTAAATCAGCTGATAGATAAAAACAGTGATTTGGTTATGGATACCATAGAAGAAAGCGTAAATTATTATAATAGAAATCAGCAACTAGTTTTCGGTGCATTTCTGATAGTAGCTATCATTGTTGTGTGTTTTTCGCTGATCAATCTCGTAAATACAACCATTACAAATTTTTTGTCTCGGAAGCAGGAAATTGGAATGTTACAGGCGATTGGTTTAAGTAAAAAACAACTCATCAGAATGCTTTGCTATGAGGGCATGATTTATTCACTCTTTGCTGTGCTTGTAACAGTGAGTTTAGGAGTTGGACTTGGAATTTTATGTATTCAGATCATGCGGTCATTAAATCCATATTTTTTCTATTCATTCCCATGGCCGGTTGTATTGATATATTCGGCTGTTCTGTTGGCTGTTCAGTTGATATTAATTGCATATACAACGGGAAATTTGAAAAAGCAATCTCTTGTTGACCAAATCAAAACAATGGAATAAAACGAATTGGAGCAGGGAAACTTGCTCCAATTTTAGCTGTATTATGTTATAATGCAGTTTAGGAGGATTGTTATGAATACAGAAATTTTAATTATTGAAGATGATCCAGTGATCCGTAAAGAACTGCAAACAGTACTGGAGGGAAATAAATATCACACATCTGTTATTGAAGATTTTTCTGATGTAACAGAACAGGTACGAAAAATAAATCCACATCTGATTTTATTGGATATTAAATTGCCGCAAGAAAATGGGTTTACCATTTGTTCTGGCATTCGGAGTTTTTCACAGGCTCCGATTATCTTTGTTACCAGCTGCAATACGGATATGGATGAATTGAACAGTATTATGCTTGGAGGAGATGCTTTTATCACAAAGCCCTATCACACAGCCATTTTACTTGCAAAAATTGCTTCCTTGCTGAAACGTGCTTATCCTGATACACAAAGCAGACATCTGACTTATCAAGGAGTTTCTTTATCTTTAGAGACTGGAACAATAGAAGCGGAAGGAAAACAAACAGAACTCACAAAAAATGAACTGAAGATTATGTACTATCTATTTGAACATGCCGGAACCATTTGCACAAGAGCAGATCTGATTGAATATTTATGGGACAATCAGCTCTATGTAGATGATAATGCATTGAGTGTAAATATTGGACGTATCAGAGAAAAATTATCAAAGATTGGCGTTAAAGACTTTATTAAAACAAAACACCGTCAGGGGTACACATTATGAATGGAAAACAGTATTGGAAAGACAAAATTCCTATTTTCATCATCAATATCGTCTGTATGGTATTGTTATCGGTTTTTCTGTTCTTTGTAGGAAATAATGTAGATAGTATTGCAGTGATTCTTATCATCTGGACGATGTTACTGGCTGGTGTTTTGACGTTTACCTATCATCAGCGAAAAAGGAGATTAAATAGATTAGTAAAGATGGCAGAAGGACTGGAAGAAAAATACTTGTTGTCAGAGATGCTTCCGGAACCGGAACATGCCGAAGAACAGGTTTATTTTCAACTCTTAAAAATGGCGTCCAAATCTATGCTGGAACAGATTGGAACAGTAGCAAGGGAGAGACAGGAGTACCGGGAATATATTGAGCAGTGGATTCATGAAATCAAAACACCGATTACTGCAATGAAACTATTGTGTGAAAATCATAAAGAGCCTTTTACTAGAGAACTGATGAGGGAACTGGAAAAAACCAATCGCTTTACAGAACAGGCGCTTTATTATGCCCGTAGTGAATATACGGAAAAGGATTATTCTGTTCAGGAAATCCGGTTATTTGATGTGGTGCATCAGGCGATTGCAGATAACAAGTATCTTTTATTGCAGAATCAGGTTGCCTTAGAGACGGAAGAGAGTGAACTGACGGTTTATTCGGATGACAAATGGCTCCGATTTATTCTGGATCAGTTGATTGTCAATGCTGTAAAATACAGCCGGGAGCATCCCGTATTGCACTTTTATACCAAGGTGCAGGGAGATCAGATTTTTCTCTTTGTAGAAGATCATGGAATCGGGATCTGTGCAAATGATCTGCCCCGTATTTTTGAGAAAGGTTTTACCGGGCAAAATGGACGTATCCGGCAAAATGCAACCGGTATAGGGCTTTATCTTTGCAAAAGACTTTGTGATAAGCTGGGAATTGGAATTGCCGCCCAGTCAGGCGAGACAGGAACGACAATGATCCTGTCCTTTCAAATCAATCATTTTATTCATCAGGTGCAGGGCTAAGAAAAGCCCTGCATTTCTTACATTTTTGTTAGAATTTTGTTAGAAAACTTGATACAAACACAGGCAGAAATCCGTTACAATCATAATATCAAAAAACGAGGTGAGTATCATGAAAGAAATTTTAAAATTAGACCATATTCAAAAATTTTATGGAAATGAAGGCAATGTAACAAAAGCGATTCAGGATATTGATTTTTCTGTGCAGGAAGATGAGTTTTTAGGCATTATGGGTGCATCAGGCTCAGGAAAAACAACGATGCTGAACTGCATTTCTACCATAGATACGGTAAGCGCAGGGCATATTTATTTGGATGGTACAGATGTAACTGAGATAAAAGAAAAGGCGATTGCAAAGTTTCGGAGAGAAAATCTGGGATTTATTTTTCAAGATTTTAACCTGCTGGATACTTTAACCATTAGTGAGAATATTGCACTGGCTCTGACGATTAACCATATTCCGGTCAGGGAAATAGAACCGAGAGTGGAAGAGATTGCGAAAAGTCTGAATATTGCTGATATTTTGGATAAATATCCATATCAGGTTTCCGGTGGACAGAAGCAGAGATGTGCTTGTGCCAGAGCAATTATCAATCACCCGAAGCTGATTTTGGCTGATGAACCGACAGGGGCCTTGGACAGCCACTCATCTCAGATGCTGCTGTCTACCATGCAGAGTATGAATGAGAATCTGGGTGCAACCATTCTGATGGTTACACATGATGCATTTTCGGCAAGCTATGCCAATCGGATTTTATTTTTACGTGACGGTGTAATCTTCACTGAAATCTTAAAAGGCAGGGACACCCGTAAGGTATTTTTTGATAAAATCCTGAATGTTCTTACCATGATGGGAGGCGGGGTAAGTGATGTACTTTAGATTGGCATTTAAAAATGTAAAACGTTCTATAAAAGATTATTTGATTTATATTATGACACTAACTGCCTGCATCTCCTTATTTTACGCATTTTTGTCGATTACCAGCCGTTATTATAGACCAGATATTGGTGCAGAGTTTAATCTGGAGGTGTTAGGAGACGGAATGTTGCTGGTGATTATATTAATTACCATGCTTTTGATTTTTCTGGTGCAGTATGTCAATCGGTTTATGATAAGGAATCAGCAAAAAGAATTCGCAGTGCAGAGTATCATGGGAATGGAGCAATCAATGATTGCCGGTCTTTTCTTTATAGAAACATTGGTAATGGGACTTTTCTCACTGGTGTTAGGAATTGTATTGGGAGTCATTTTCTCACAATTTATTACTGCCATGTTGCTGCAGGTTTTTCAGAAACCATTTGTGTTTTCGTTTATGTTGTTTCCGGATACGGTGTTCCTGACCGTTTTCTTTTTTGGCGCTTGTTTTGCAATCGTAGGACTGTTTCAGATTCGTACTATCAGAAAGATAAAAATCATTGATATGCTTCATGCAGATCGAAAAAATGAAGCATTTTCCACAACTCATAAATGGGTGGAGAAGGTTTTAAAAGTTAATTTTATTTTGTTTTTTCTGATGGGAATTTATAGTATCAGGACATTGACTTATTACCTTACTGATGAGTTTCAAACAGCAATTCAAATATGGGTTTTAATCAGTATTGTAATACCTTTTGTTATGGTAGGCTTGGGGATTGCTGAAAAGAAGATACGAAAATCTTGCAGCCATGTAAAATATCTGCTTATGGTTGGATTGGTCGGATTTGCAGAAATGATAACCGTAAGTCTGCTTCCTGTCTGGAAAATGTATTTTGCTCTTCCGATGGATAAGGGGGCATTTAATTTATATCTGGCATTTATCATCTGGTGTCTGATATTTCTTGTCAGTGTATTTTTTGTTGTATTCAGTGATGGACTTCTAGTCTTGAAAAATCGTAGTCTACGAGTAAAGTATAAAGAAGAAAATCTGTTTTTCTTCGGACAGATTTTATCAAAATTAGGATCGAATACACTGTCAATGACTTTAATCTGTTTGACTTTGACATTATCTATTTCCCTATTTTTACTTACCCCTTTCTTGGTGGAATGGGCACAGGGATTTTTAGATAAGAGAGTGGTGTATGATATTCAAATTGATTCCGACTATACAGCTGCAGAGAATGTAAAATTATTGCCTGAAACAGATTACGCATTTTTGGATTCATTTTTTGAGGAAAAGCACATCACTTTGAAAGATGACTGTACTTTTTCAACATACTTTTTGAAAGCCTCGGATGTTCATGGGCAAGGTGCAATTACAGCTATTTCCTTGTCAGATTATAACCACTTGATGGAAATGTTTGGATATGAGGAAATTTCTCTTGCTGAAAATGAATTTTCAACACAGTGGTTATCCATTACACCGAAAAGTACGATAGAAACTTTTGAAACCCAATACGCCAGGATCGCTACAGATAATGGAGAACTGACTCTTTCTGCTATTGAACCGAAAACAGAGGAACTAGGAGAAGTAATATACAGTAACCAAAATGTTGTTCTGATTCTACCTGATTTGACGTGTGATAAGCTGACGGTCGCAAATTCTTATCGGTATATCATGACAGAAAGTCCTCTTTCTTATGCAGACGCCGAACAATTAACGGATTATTTCCATGAATATATTCCAATGGATGGACAGGAGGTTTATTCTGTCACTACAAAAACAATTGAAAGAAATGATACTTCTGCATTGATCTTCATTGTACAGACAGGATTGATCTATAGTGCAATTATTTTATTTGTTATATGTTTTACAATTCTATCTCTGCAGCAATTATCTGATTCTGGAAAGTATCGGTATCGTTTTCAGGTTTTAAGGAATATGGGAGTGGAGGAAAACCATATCCGCAGGTTGGTATTAAAACAATTAGGGATTTGGTTCGGAGTCCCTGTTATGGTGGCTCTTCTCATATCCAGTGCATTTATACTGTTTTTATTTATTGGATTTTCCATACAGATTAGAACGTATATCGGTGCTTGGAAATTGTTGCAGCAAGTAGGAACTATTTTGATTATTTTGTTTGCCTTATTGATCTGTTATTTCACCAGCACCTGGATATTATTCCGAAAGTCCATTTCACAAGGGTAGGAGGGAAAACGTCATGTATACAAAGCTCGCAATACAAAATATGAAAAAAAGCATACGCAATTATGTAATCTATTTTGTTACCATTACTCTGACTGCTGCCATGATGTATTCCTTTCTTGCGCTTGGATTTTCAAAAGAGGTCCTCTCCATGTCTGAAAATATGTCCATGCTGACATCAGGCATATTGGGAATGTCCGTTCTTGTAGCATTGATTGCATCTTTTGTAATCAGCTATGCAATACGCTTTATGCTGGAACAAAGGAAAAAGGAATTTGCCACCTATGAATTACTGGGAATGGAAACCTCAAATATTCAAAAACTATTTTTTATTGAAAATGGTGTGATTGGAATGGCTGCATTCTTTATAGGAACTTTTTCAGGAATTGGACTTTCCGGAGTGTTGGTACAGATTATCAACCATATTTTTGAGATGCCACATACCTATCGTATTTCCTTTTCCATAAAGGCTTTTGCAACAGCTTTTATACTTTTTATGCTCATGTACGGTATCGGAATATTGCGTGCAGCAAAGGTTATCCGTAAACGTAAAATTGTAGATATGCTTTATGATCATCAGAAAAACGAAAACGGAAAGACGCATTCTGTAAGATTTCATATTACACTGATTATTCTGTCGATATTATGTATCCTTACGGGAGGCTGTCTGTTGGCAAAGGGAATGTCTGTTCAAACAAATGTATTCTACGTTTGGATGATTGGCGCTGTGATTTTGACAGCAACAGGAATATACGAAATGTATCGTAATTTACCAATTTTGCTGTTAAGACTTTTGAATAAAAGTAAGCGCAGAAAATATAAGGACATCAACCTGTTTTATTACGGACAAATTGGAAGAAAAGTAGATTCTGCCGGAAAGCTTATGGCAGTTATCGCAATCCTTTTAACGGTATCTTTAAGTACGATGTTTGCTGGTCTTTCTATGGGAGCAGGATATAAGGCGAATATGGAGGCGTATTATCCGTATGATGCGGGAGTTGCCCTGGATGCCCCACTGACGAAAAAATCCATGGAGCCAATGATAGAATTTACCAGACAGCAATGCAAGGTAGAAGATGAACTGATTTATTATCTTTATGGAACAGATACTTATCCGGTGGAAGCCCTAGCCTTATCCGATTATAATCATTTACGTTGTATGCTTGGATTAAAACCTGTAGGCCTGTCTACAAATGAATTTTTCATTCACTGTGATACATGGAATTATGTAGAAAAAATTCAAAAAGCGTTAGAGCAGAAAAGCAAAATTACATTAGCTGGAAATGTTCTTGAAATTGCAGAAACAGCAATTCATACAGAAGCCATGGAACAATATCAAATGGCAGGTACAAGAGGATATGCTCTGGTAGTACCTGATCAAGTGGCAAACCAGCTTTCCGGTGAAAAAATTCGTTTAGTTATGAAATTGGAAAATGGAGGATATCCGGAGTTAAAACAAGCGCTGAAGAAGTTTTTGCATGATCCGAATGCATGGACTCCTGTACTTCAGGATGGAAAAGGTTTGCCAGAACAAGTAACGATGGGTGTAACTGTAAAAGCATGGGGCATCGAAAACTCTTTAACTGGATTTGCAGCAATTTCTTTTTGTGGCTTATATTTAAGTATTATTTTTATTATTTTATCTTCTACCATATTAGCTTTTGAGCAACTTTCAAAAATAGACTATAATCGACGTAATTATCAGATCTTGGATAAAATGGGAGTGGCACAAAAAACAAGAAGAAACCTTATAAAAAAAGAAGTAGGGATTCTGTTTTTCATTCCTGCGATTCTTCCAATGATCATGATGATATTTCTGATTGTAGGAGCAAATCAAGTATTTGGAGAAGCAATCTTGCAGGAAAATTTATTCTTAACATACGGAATCGTCACATTGGCAGTATTTGGTGGAATTTATCTGCTATATTATTGGGCTACAACCTCTGTTTTTCAATATGCAGTCTTAAAAAAGGAATTTTATAGATGACCGATGATTTGAAAAAAATTACACATAGATTTTTTCGTAATCTACGTCTTTTTATTCTGTGTTTGTAACGGGAAAAATGCAATATACTACAATATTTTTTGAAATTAGGACATTTCTGTGACATTTGTATTTTACAATATGATTATAGAAAGTAGGTGTCCTTTATGAATAAAAATAATAACATAGATGATGGCGGATGTCATATCTCACGAAATAAAATTAAAGAAATGTGTATCATGCCCACCTTTATTATGAAGGAAATAATAAAGGTGATAAAAGAAAACCAAACTACAGATATAGCAATACCACTTTGGAGGGTAGTTCCGGGAGAATATGAAGAATACGCATATCAGATATTAAATTCCAATGCAGATAAGGAAAGATTTGACTATCCATATATATCACACAGACCTTTTCGATACGGTGATGTTTATTGGATTATGGAACATCAATTACAGGAATTGGAAGTAAATGGGAATAGGTGCTTTGAAGAAGCACATTTTATACCGGACGAAGCAATAATTCATGCGAAGTGTAGCGAATATTTCTTCAGATGTTGTAAAGAAGCAAAAAGGATTTTTTATGACTATGCAAAAAATTATGTGGAGGAACTGATATGCTAAATACATTGATCGGGGTGTGAAGAGAAACAGAATTATAGTAATTGTGGATGAAAACGAATTGACATGGGAAAGTCTGGGCTTTTTGAAGCAACAGGCAGAGATTTATCAAGCAACAAGCATCCAGGATGCTCTTTCACATCTTTCAGTTTGTTCTTATCACTTGATTTTGATTGCATTACAACAAGAACCGGAAACAGTATGTCAGCTTGTAGAAACAATCCGAAAGCTAGTGATAACCCCTATGATTGTCTTATTATCTGAACATGTTGAAATAAGAAATAAAATCATTCACTTAGGGGCAGATACGGTATTGATACAACCATGTGCAGCAGAAGAAATCGGTTTGCAGGTGTATGCGTTGATTCGCCGTTACACAGAATGGAAGTCGGAAAGAAAAGAAGAAAATCCGATACTGGTGGGGAAACTGGAAATTTTTCCATTTCAAAGAAATGTGAAATGGGATCATAAAATAGTCCCGGTTGTAAAAAGAGAGTTTGATTTCCTTTATCTTTTAGCATCTACACCGGGAAGAGTATATACATACAGTCAGATTTATCAACTGGTATGGCAGGAGTACCCACATGGGGATATTACAAATATTATTTACTGCATGGTACATCGCTTGAAACAGAAATTGAAAAAAATAGATGTAAATGCAGAATATATAATCAGTAGTGTAAAAGGGATAGGATATTGTTTAAAAGTATAGAAAGAATCATAAAAGGCAGGTTTCTAAAAATGGAACTTGCTTTTTATATGACAAGATTTGGTTGTAACTGTATATAAAAAGGAAATGACAGAAAAACTGACAGTTACTTGACAGACAACTGACAGTCTGTTGACAGATTGATTTTGTATACTACTTCTTTATGGGAAAAATGGAACTCGTACCATGACATAAAGGAGCAGTGTATGTGCCAGCAAGAACTACAAAAGATAACGTAACTTCATATCGAGCGTTTGGTGGTGTCGCAATTCAAAACAGGATTGCGGCATCTTTCTTTTTGTGGGAAAAAATTCGGGCAGTACAGCCTGTTTCTTGTGTAAATGCAAGATCACCGCCACTCCGATTTGATTTCAAAAAAATCAGATTGGAGGTAAAGAAAGGTGATATTTCATAAAGCGAGTGAAGAACGGAAATGGAAACAATGGAAGGAACAAGAAGAACGGATTTTACGGGAATCCGGTGTAAGTGAGGGTGTGATTCAAAGACTGCGGGAACTAGATTGGCAGGATTTCAATACAGAGCGAAGATATTGGGAACATTTTTCACCAAATCAGGAAGAGCTATATACCAAAGAGCTGGAAGAGCAATCTCCGGTGGCACTCACAATCCAACAGTTACTTGACAGCGTGGAAAATGAACAACTGCTGCAGATTCTTCTAGAATCAGATAAGAAAACCTTGCAGATTTTACTGCTGAAAATGTGGGGATTTTCTATCCGGGAGATTGCAGAGCAGACAGGTATCCCTGAAAAGACGATTTACACACGAATGGATCGTCTGAAGAAAAAAATTAAAAAATTTTGAAAGGGTGAAGAAAAAAGGCGGTTTTCATCGGCTTTATATATGAAGGGGATAATAGCCCCTCGTTCCTTGACAACCGCATACCAGTATTACAGGTACGTTCCCAAAGATAGAAGCGTGACAGCATAAGCGCCAGGACGGATGGGGACAAGCACTGCTGGATTGTTATGGAAAGGTCTGTCCAAAGACTATGGCGGATCATTTCGTGAGAAAACTGTCAGTGCCTGTTCTCATTCTGAGCGACTCCTTATAGCTGTGAATGGACTTTCGCAGGTCTTTCGCCAGGAGCATCGGAGGGGGATAATGATACGAATTTCTTCCCATAAGGAAGAGGATGGACTCTAAGTTGTAATCAGCAAGACTTTCAGAAAATCTGCGAGCGATGCGAAGCGAAGCATCCGCCTGTAATGTTCCCTGCCATAGATATGGTGCGGCAGCCGGGGAGTCGAGGACAAATACGGTGCTAAAGAAAAAACGATAAGAAATCAAAAAAGAGTGTGTCGTTGATATCAGATATATGCGGCTGTGGGAGATCCCACAGCCGTATCCTTGTGGTATTAACGTCATGCGGAAAGAAGAAGCAATATGTTTTACAAAGTTGAATATCAAAAGAGGGCGCATCAGGAAGTAGAGAAGATTTTCCGGGTGCTGCTTCCGGAACAGGGATTGGCGGTCAGGGAAGAACAGATCCGCTTGTGCCATGAAATGTTAGATACCTTGCTGGGAGAAAGAATTGCGCTGTGTGACGCAGGGGTAGGAATTGGCAAGACGTATGCCTATCTGGTAGCTTGTGTATTGATGCGGAAATATTCCATACTAATGGAACGAAACAGCCTGCCAAAACAGCATCCGGTGGTAGTCTCCACTTCCAGCATTGCCTTGCAAAAAGCAATCTTGTCCGAATATGTTCCGTTTTTATCAAGAGTTTTGGTAGAACAGGGCATTATTCAGACACCACTTCGGGCAGTGGTACGGAAAGGAAAAGAACATTTTGTCTGTGATAACAGGCTGGAACAAAGAATCGAGGCTATCCGTCACAAGCAGAAGAACGCAGTCCAAAGAGAAGCACTGCTGTCTCTGCGGAAACATTATGATATGGATACCGTAAAGGATTTGAGTGGGTTTGACAGAAGGCTGGTGTGTGTGCCGAAGTTCTGCCCAAGAGAATGTCCGGGCAGGCAGACATGCCGCTATCAGCGATACTTGGAAGAATCCAAAAAGCAGGATGTGTTCCTTCAGATTTGTAATCACAATTATTTACTGGCAGATGCATTCCACCGGAGGGAAGAGTATAAACCATTGCTGGCGGATTACCGGGCTTTGGTAGTGGATGAAGCGCATAAACTTCCGGAGGCGGCCAGGCAGATGTTTGGGAAGAATTTATGTATGGATGATATCCGGGAGATCGCTTATTATCTGGAACGGGAACATCAAAATGTGGAAGCCCGAACTTTAAAAGCCGGGATGTATAGTATTTTTACGATTATCAGGGAAAGTCACATGTTTTCCCATGGTATAAAGGAAAATTTTCAGTTGACCGGAGAATGCGAATTTTGTTTATGGGAGGGAATCCAGATGATTGAAAGAATGATGGAACAGCTAAAGGGAGTAGTACCAAAGTGGGTGTTAAACAGACTTCAGGAGGCAAAAGAAGTACTAGAGTGTTTTTTACAGAAAAATTCTAAGTATGTACTCCATCTGCGTATGGATAAAGAAAAGATTCCGGTCTTATGCGCGGCCAGCCGGGAGATTCCGCAGCTTTTGCGGGAAATGCTATGGGATCGGGAACAGGCACTGTCTGCTATTTTAACTAGTGGAACTTTGAAAGCAGGAAAAGGATTTGCACGCACTTTGCAGATGACCGGACTGGAAGGACGTACAGATGTACAGTCTTATGTGGCAGAATCCCCGTTTGCGTATGAAGAAAACTGTCTGTTATATCTTCCAAAAACTTTGCGGAAGTGTAAAAGAGGAAGCAGGGAAGAAGTTGAGATGGTGGCAGGCCAGATCCATTCCCTGATCTGTTCTACTTACGGGCATACGCTGGTCTTGTTCACTTCCTATACATTGATGGGAAGCGTGTACCAGATATTAAGGGATGGGATTCCCTTTCCGATGGTAGAAGTATGGAGACATTCCCAGGAAGAGATCCTGCGGTTTAAGACGATGGAGAATGCGGTGCTGTTTGCAGCCGGTTCCTGTTGGGAAGGGGTGGACTTTCCGGGGGATATGGTATCTTCGCTGATTATCGTGAAGCTGCCTTTTGCAGTACCAGATCCTATCAGCGAAGCAGAGAAGGAAACGTATGATTCTTTGGAATCCTATATTCAGTCCATCATTGTGCCGGATATGCAGAAGAAACTGCGGCAAGGGTTTGGAAGAGCCATCCGGACAGAAACCGATACCTGCGTAGTGTCTATCTTAGATATTCGGGCAGTGAAAGGCGGAAAGTATCATGAAGATGTGATGTGTGCCCTTCCACCCTGTCAGATGGCTGAAGAATTGAGAGAGGTGCAGGATTTTATCCGCAGCCGGAAAGGTGTGGAATATTATTTGTAACAGAAGAAATCCTCGTTCCAGCCTTGTTGCTTGTGCTTCGTTTTTGGACATTTTTACAGGAAAAGTTTAGTACAGTTTTTGAGCTGGTTTTGGAGGGATTGTTGGTATTGATGAATAGCTATTTTGGCATGAAGTGGATATACTGTGTATAGCGTTAGAGGAAAGGATGGTGAGCAAAATGGCACGATATGCAGTGGAACATATCTGGGAAGGGAAAAAGGAATATTTCTTGATCCGGGATCACCAGAGCTGGCAGATGGTGCTGCTCCCGTCAAAATATCTGACGCATTTGATCAGAGCAAACCGTTCCCCGAATACTGTTGGCCGAAGGGCAAAATCCATTCGGTTTTACTTGGAATATCTGAATGAAACAGAGTTGGAACTGTCCCAAGTGGCGGAACAGGAATTCCAGGAACAATATGAACATTATGTGGGATTTCTCCACTGGCTGAAAGTTGGAAATCATTTGAATGATAAGAAAGAGAAACTGCCAAGCAATAAAACCTGTAATGCGTATTTAAAAGACGTGTTCAGGTTTTTCTGCTTTTTAGAACTGGAAGCAGACATGGAAAGGCTGAAAGTGTTATATTATGACAGCTTTACCACCCATGATTCTATCGGCGTGAAAAGAAAACTGAGGTTCCGGTCATTTAATGGATATCTGAAAGAGGAAGAACGAAATGTCCGTCCGGCAGAACATAATGAGATTTTAGAACTTTTGAAGCAGTGTACCAATTGCAGGGATCAGCTTCTGATCATGCTGCTGGCAGAGACAGGATACAGGATCGGTGAGATCCTGGGTGTGGATTATACCAGGGATATTGATTATGAGCGACATACTATCCGGGTATTTTTCCGGGATGACAATGAGAACAGGGCAAGGGCAAAGAATGCCGCCTACAGAAAAGCTAAGATCAGTGATGCCACCTTTCAGTTTTTACTGTTTTATCTGTCAAAATACCGGGAACTTTTGCAGCATCAGCAGATGTTGTTTATAAACATCGAAGGGGAGACGAAAGGGAAAGCATTGCAGGTGGATGCGGTCTACCGAATGTTGGAACGGATGGAGAAAAAAACGGGTATCCATACGACACCCCATATGTTGCGGAGATATTTCGGGAATATGAGACGGGATGCCGGATGGCCACTGGAAATGATCAGTGAGGCGTATGGACATAAACACACCGACACGACCATCAAATATCTGAACATTGTAGATGACCAGCTTATGGAAGCCAGCGACCAATATTATGCAAAACATTCCGTACTTTATGATGTGGAGAAACTCCTGTAGGAGGTGAAGGACATGCCCGCTTATCAATTATATGTATATGAAGAGCAGGAAAAGCGGGAAGCACTGGAACAAAGAATCAGTGAACAGGTGGATGCCTGTACAGAGGTAAATGGGAAAATACGAAACCGGGTAAAGAAGTTCCTGATAGAAGAGGGAATTACTGATATTTCGGAGATGAATGCAGCCCTAAGGGTCCGGTATGAAGGGTATCTGGAAAGAAACGAAACCGTTCATGTACCGATTACCTGCCTTCGGGGATTCGACAGAATTTTCCTCCATCGGATGAAGGAAGAACTAAAAACGCTGGCAGGACAGAGAAAATATACTACAGAGTATCGTGATCAGTGGTTGTGCTTAACCCATTATCCGGATGTGGAAGTTGCAGAATCTTTTCTGGCAAGCAAAGACGGAAAGGAACTGTTGTGGGATTTTACACTGGAGTGTCCGAGAAATTTGAAAACGCAGATTTTTACGGTATTGAAAGTGGTGATACATACCTACGAAGGAGAGATGCGAAAAGAGAAGCTGCTGGCACTGCGAAGGTTTTATCAATTTTGTGTGAAACATCAAGTAGCTGATGTTGAAACCATGACACTGGCTGAGGAACAGCAGTTTGAACAGGAACTTGCGGAAGAGTTTAAAGGGAGAAAGAAACGTGCTGTATTTGGCATCCTGCGAACGAGCAGAAAGATATTGTTTATACAGGCACCAGAAATTCATTGGCAAGCAAACGTGTGGTTTTTGGAACGTTTCCATTTTTCTAAAGAACGGATAAACCCCAGCAAACCTATAGAACTGGTGTCCTTTAAAGAAGTGACAAATTTGGAGAATCAAAAGATTTTGCAAAAATATTTGCGGTATCTGTTTGGAATCACAGATTTATGCATCAGCACCATCCGAATCAAGCTACTGGAACTTCGCACATTTCTGGTATATTTTAATGGAGAAGAAAAGCCAATCTATGAAGTGGAGGCAGAGAAAATTCAGAGATATCTGGAATCTATTCAAAGACAGGATACTCGTGAAAAAACAGCAAACGGAAGAATTTTTATGATCCTGCAGTTTTACAACTTCCTCGTAGTAAAAAGATATCTGAAAAAGATTCCCTTCCGGTATGAATATTATCTTCAGAAAGAAGTGCATGTCCACAATGACCGTAGCGTACCAGAAGGAGTATATACGGAAATTTTGTCTAAGCTGGCAGAATTCCCAGAACATCTCCGACTGATGTTCCTTCATCTATGGTGTACCGGAATCCGGGGAAGCGAAGTGTGTACCCTGACAGGTGATGGTTATGAAGAAAAGGATGGAGATTACTGGCTGAAGGTCTATCAGGTAAAAATGAAAACTTATAAGCGGATTCCCATTCCGGAAGCATTGTACAAACTGGTACAGGTGTATAAAAAGAAATATCAGATTGGACCGGAAGAATATTTGTTTCAGAATCAGACAGGTGGCGCCTTCCGGTATGGAACCTTCCGGTATCAGATGCTGAAATACTGTGAGAAATATCAGATTGCAAACGGGGAATATATTTTCAAATCCCATGATTACCGCCATAATCTGGCTACGCTGTATTATGATAGCGGAATTTCCCTCCAGGCAGTGCGGGATTATCTGGGGCATGAATATGAAGAAATGACCAGACAGTATGTGGACTATATGCCAAAGAAACTGGAAAAAGCCAGTGAAGCATACTTCCGGGAAGAAACCCACAGCTTTGCGGCGGAACTGATGAAAGGAGAGTTCCATGGATGAAAAAGTATATCTAATAGATTTGAACTGCTATGCAAGAGCAGATGAAAAACAGAAAAAGAATGTAAAAGAATCCCATTGTTTTGATTTTGGTCTGCTTCCAACGAAAGGACTCCAAAAAGAATTCCGTTCATTTATTGAGGAACGAAGTCAACAATGTGCTTTGACAACGATGATACAAGAACGAGCGACCTATCAGAGATTTTGCATGGTGTTGAAGGATAAGCATATCCGGGTAGAGAGTTTACAGGAACTTGAATGGGAGCAATGGCTGTTAAAAATCCGGAGCTGGATTCTGGAACATGGGCAAAAACTGACAGTACAGGGAATCAGCGTATATGGAAAAGAAAAAACGATGCCATCGAGCCTCATCACCTATGTACGGAAAGCATATCAATTTACAGAAGCGGAAGAGGAACTGGATGAAATTGAGAAAGACATTTGGACATTAGAGAATCTGGACATTGCCTATAAAAAGAATCCGATTAAAAATGTGCAGACTTTGAATTTTACAACGATTATCCAGGATGACTTGCGGGAAGAAACAAAAAAGGCAGTTTATGAACATTTACATCATGAAGCGATTGCAACGATCATCAAAGAGCTGACAGCCATCCGGAGGTTATCCAAATATCTGAAAGAAACATATCCCCAAATCCATTCGGCAGAAGAACTGAATCGGGAGTTGATGGAAGAATATCTGACGTACCTTGCAACAGAAGCAGAGGGTGTGAACAATTACCGAATGGATCTGACAAGACTCCGAGGGATACTGGAAACCATTGGGAAATTATATGGATATTCGCATCTGGAAAGTATATTCCTGGCCAGTGACCTTCCCAAACAAGTGCAGCCTAAATTGAAATCTTATTCAGACAGTGAGCTGATTCGTTTTAATGCAGCGCTTGCAGAACTGGATGAGCAGATTGAGCGACTCATGGTCATTCACCAAATGTTGGGGACAAGAATCTCCGATACCTTAACTCTTCAGAGGGACTGCCTATATCGGCAGAATGGGCATCCTATGATTCAGATCAGGCAGATGAAAACACACACATTTATGAAACCCATTAGTGCAGAATTGGAACTGCTGATCGAAAAAGCAATTGAGTACACCGAGAAAATGTATGGAGATACGATTTACATTTTTGTAGATGAGAAAAATACCCGGAAACCTTTGCAGTATAATACCGTTCAAAATAGAGTGATGGCCATCATTCAGAAAAAAGACCTGCGGGATGATAACGGCGAATTATTCGGCTTTGGAACGCATATGTTCCGCCATGTGTATGGAATCCGCTTGACAGAGATGCATCTGGATGATTGGACTATCGCAAAACTACTGGGGCATACATCGGTAAAGAATGTGAAATTTTATCGAAAGATGAGTCTTCAGATCATCGCAGATGAAACAAGAGAAATCAGAGCAGAGATGAGCCGGATGATTCGGGCGAACCTGGCAGGATGGGGGAAAGAGTATGAGCAAATATGATAAGATGCTGGAGATCAATCATAAGCAGAGTGTGGAAAAAATCCAGCGGGCAAAACTGGCAATTCAGGAGATGATTGAAGAAGAGGATAAAGTGACAGTCCCAAAGTTGATACAAAAGACTGGGTTGTCCAGAGGATTTTTCTACAAGAATCCGGAAGTACGAAAAGCAGTAGATCATGCCTTGCAGCTACAAGCAGGTATGGTAGATAAAAGAAGAAAGATTTTAGATATGGCGATGGACAGTCGTATCCTGCAATTAGAACAGCAGGTAGCAAAACTAAAAAGAGAAAATGAGACATTACGAAAAGAAAATGAAGCAATGCGGAAGGCATTGAATAAAAGAGACTTGAATCTGATCAAGAATTTTTAATGAAAAAGAAAACAATCAGCGGTTGGCAGGGGCGTGAAGAACGTGCCTGCTGGTAGTTGTGGGGATAAAATAATGTTTGTGATTTCTGTATGTTTTTAAAAATGAAAGTGGTATAATGAATATAATTATTATTTCGTTTTAAGGAGCATATGGGATGAGTACATTTAAAGATTGGGAAAGATACAAAAGACTAAAGGAACGCGGAGATACAAATTCTGTGGTGGATGTATTAAAAAATAAGGACAATGGGGATTTAATTGTCCGAAAAATTATTTTCGGCATTGAACAACCTTTATATCAGGCTATATTTACAAGAGAAATGAGAGCTTTACATAAATTAAATAAATGTTCAAATATTGTGAATATTTTAGGGGAAGATTATTTGCTTACAGCAACAACAAGAGAAAAAGTTGGTGTGATTTATTTAGAGTATATAAATGGTATTGAATTAGGAAAAACGCCTATTGAAAATTTTAGTGCGAAAGAAAGATTCTCAATTATAAAACAATTATTGGATGCCATTGAAATTTCACATTCTAATGGCATTATTCATAGAGATATTAATCCTAATAATATTATGCTTACTGAAGATAAAAACGTAAAATTGATTGACTTTGGAATATGTAAAATCAATGATATGATTAATTCTGCAACTGTATACAAATTAGGAACAAACGCTTATTCTGCACCTGAAGTTCACCAGCATAGTGAAAATGCGACTGAAAAAAGTGATTTGTATTCACTTGGCGCAGTGATTTATTATTTGTTTACAGGAAAGCAGCCACCTTTGGCAGTACAGTTTCAGGATGTATTGGATAGAACACGAGGAATGGATGTTTCGTTAAAGCCAATTTTGAAGAAGCTGGTGGCAGAAAATCCTGATGACAGATATGAAGATATTTTTGAATTGAGAGCTGATTTTACAAGGCTATTTGCACGATTTTTGGATTTGGATAAAACAATAATTATGACTGCAGCATATGAACGAATAAAAGAATTGAGAAATCTTAAATTGCTACCACAGTCAGCAGATATTAAAATGGTATCTGAAACATGTATTCCAGATAACTTTTTAGATTTATATGCGTTTTGTAGGAAAGAAGAATCAAACGAAGAAGTGGAAACTATGGTTTACATTTTTGTAGGGTTTAATTTTCTGGCAGAATGTGTGTTTGACGCTGAGCAAAGTGTTTTTGATGTAGTAAAATTTAGAAAAGTATCACCTATTGAGCGAGATAGATTAAGGAAAAGGTATGCTAAACTTGAAGGAAAAATAAGATTTGTAGATAAAAAGTTTGCACATTGGGAACAAAAGAATAATAGTTTTGAAATCAAGAACATTATTATTGATTATTACGAGAATTATATATCCAATAATAATGTCGATTGTGAGTATAAGGAAAAATACGGCGTATGGAGGGACCTATTAGAGTTAATAAGGGAAGACATCGAGAAAAATGTTGTGCGACTGCCTTATGACTCTTATGAAGTGAAAGATAATCTTTTGAGATTTAAACTGAAAAGAGGAACGTTTATAGATGAAGAACGATTAAATAAAGAGCAGATGTTTATTTATGAGAAAAAAGTTGGACGAAAAAAGGATCGAATAATGACCTTACCAATAGGTACTTATGAGAATGATCTTTATGAAAAAGGTCATGTTATTTTAGAAATAAATAAGCAAGGAACGATAGGGTTGCCCGCAAGTGGTTTTATATGTTTAGACTATAGAAAAGATAAGATTAATGTCGAAAGACAGTTGGATGCACTAAATGTTTTGGAAAAGGAAGATTATCAGTGTTCTTTTAATTTGAAAAGAATTATTTCAGGGGTAGAAACTCCTTCAGTTAGTGTCATTTCAAAACCTATACATTTTTTTAATGAAGAATTGGACTTGCCTCAAAGGACTGCAATAAAAAAAGTGTTAGATGCTGATTCGATAGCAATTATTCAAGGACCTCCGGGAACAGGTAAAACAAACGTTATTATTGAAATAATTCTACAAATACTGAAATCGAACAAGCAGAACCCAGATGTTGAGCCTAAGAAAGTTTTATTGGTATCACAATCACATCCAGCAGTAGATAAAATGTTAGAAGATTTAATTAGAGAAAGTACTGAAAGACCAGATTTACTGCGCATAGGAAAGGATGAAAAATTAAACGAGGAAATAAAAGAAGAATATTCTATCAATGATGTAAAGGAGAAGTGGTATCAAACTGTCAGACAAAAATGCAATGAATATGCTAAGAATGCACTTGAAGAGATTGGAATACAAGAAGAGGAATTTGAACAATATTTCTTGAAATTAGAAGACTCAAGAATTGAAAATACACAATTTTCAAAAGAAGACCAGAAATTTATTGATGAATTTAAAGAGAAAACAAAAGGAATTAAATCAGAAAGAACAAGAAAAATTTTAGAGATTCAAAAGGAGTGGACGGAGCAATTAAAAAAATGTGATGAAGTCGAACTATATATTATTAAAAGTACAGTAATTATTGCTGGAACATGTACAGGCTTTGTGTCAAACAGAATAATACGAGATGTGGATTTTGACTATGTGATTGTAGATGAAGCTGCTAAGGCTACTTTTCCAGAACTAGCTGTTTCATTAAACAAAGCGCATAAAATTATATTGGTGGGCGATCATCAGCAATTACCGCCAGTTTTGGATACCGAAATAATAAGAAATAATAGAGAAAAACTTGATGAAGAGAGTTTGGCGCAAGGAATTTTTGAAAAAATGTATAATATGTTTCCGGATGATAATAAACATCGTCTTACGATTCAATATAGGATGCATCCAACCATTGGTACACTAATTAGCCATGTATTTTACAATGATGAAATTCAGAATGGTGTAGAAGCACAAGATAGAGAATTATGTATAGAAGGATATGAGGATACTGCAATTGAATGGATTAGTACATCCAAGCGATCCAGTAAAGAACGATATGAAAAAGTATTTGATAATAATGGAAAAAAATCATATCAAAATTATCTTGAACGGAGTATTATTGAACAGAAATTGTTGGAATTAGATTCTAAACTTACCAAAAAGACTAAAGTGGCAGTGATCACAGGGTATGGACCGCAAAAATATATTTTGCAAACAATGGTGAAACAACATTCTTATAAGAATCTTGAAATTGATGTGGATACTGTGGATGCATTTCAAGGAAGCCAGAAAGATATTATTCTTTATTCAACTGTTCGAAGTAGTGCGAATAAATATGGTATTGGATTTTTGAAATCTGAAGCCAGAATTAATGTTGCATTTTCTAGAGCGAGATGTTTGTTGATTATTGTTGGAGATATGAATTTTCTTGATAATTATAGAATTAGGGGAAATAAATTTCCAGAAATCATTAAATATATTAAAGAATCAGAAGGATGTCGCATTATAGAGGAGTAGGAGATAAGAGATGAAGCAAGTAGTATCAGCTGTAGCGGGAAAGATTCCCCGACAATTAAAAAATTTCCATTTAATTAAAAGACAGGATATCTATATTCCTTTTTGTGAAATAGGTATTACCTGTTTGACAAAGGAAGTAACAGAAATTAATTTGTTTTTTGAAACAATATTAAAATTAATTGATATTGAAGTATCTGATGTATATGAAATTTCTTCAATTATGGGCGTGGAGTTTAAAATTTTAAAAGAAACGATAGTCGATATGATTGAACAGAAATATATAATTACTTCAGAAAATAAGTTGATTATGACCCCTAGAGGAAAAAGGGCATTAGCAGATAGAAAGTTAGTTACTATTCGAAAAAAGAATTTAAATGAACTTTCGATTAATATGATTACAGGAAGCATCGAAGAAAGTGGGAAAAATGTAATCGCACGTCCGCATAAAAGAGATATTTGTCTAACCCAAGAACAAACAATTACAAAAGATTTTTTGGAAAGTAATTATGCAACTATAAATGAAATATATCAACGGAATCAGCTGGAAACCAATGTTTTTAATACAAGAGTTTTACAGAGAGAATTGTATAAGATTCTAGATATTGCCTATGATAAACTGTATTTTGTGAAAGATGAACTTCTCATTTATAAAAACGATGAGTCAGAAGACTATGAGTTTATTATTAAAGGAGATATAGGAGACAAATATCAAAATAGTTTTTATCGCCAAGTCCGAGATGTAGTATTTCCTGGAATGGAAAACTTTTTTGAAAAAGATTGGAATTTTGCACAAGATCACTATGACAAGAGAATCATCAATCAGGATAATAGGAAATATACAAAAGATTTGATAGGAAAGCTTATTGGAAACGAGACAATTTCAGATGAATTATTAGATGAATATATGCATACTAGAGCTTTGATTGACCAGACAGAATTAGATGTATTATTTTCATATAATAAAGAATTTGATTATGAAGGAATAATTATTTCGTGTGAAAGATTAAATAAATTCTTGACTTCTGGAATAGTGTCCGCATTAGAGCAAATAAATAAGAAGAAAATTTGGGTATTATATGAGGAAAATGAATATAATATCGAAAAAACACTTGAAGAAAGGTTTGGAGATAAAATAAAAAGAAAAGAAGCGTCTGTGTTAAAAAGAAAAGAGACAGATGAAGAATTTGTATGTTTCTATCCTAATATTCTGGTGGAGTTTGTGGAGAAAACAGAAAAGGTTTTTGATAGACCTATTACAGTATTTGAAGGACGGATAGAATTTGATTCTGAAGTTATTAAAAGTAAAATGGCTAATACAATCAAAGATTATGAGATATCATTTTCGCTATCAAAACCTAAAACGTTAAAAAAGGAACAGAAGAAGTATAACAAAGTTGAAAAACAAGATGCAACTCAATCATATAAAAAGTACAAGTATAAAAAGAAAAATAAGTAATACATAAAGGCAGGGGCAGATTGCTCTTGCCTTTCATACTGGAAGGTAATACACAGTACACAAGTGTGTATTTCGTTAAAGCCCCTATTTTCAAGGCATAATGGGATAGGGATACAGTTTACGGATGAGCCTACGGGAAATCTGGACAGCAAAAGCGGCGGCGAAGTCATGGAACT
>OGRQ01000392.1_pt1 | contig 53605 bp, 39 predicted proteins | sample 1553521 | NCBI WGS metagenome assembly OGRQ01 (sample SAMEA2580088, study PRJEB22360) | human gut metagenome | biome: human gut; feature: human-associated habitat; material: faeces | place: Denmark | collected 2008/2010
GCCCGAGCGTTGTTTTGTGGTTTGCGTAATTATTCGTGGCGGTGTGCCACCGTTCTCAGTTCGTGTAGACAGTTTGTCAAATTCAAAACATATTTCCCCGAATGTAACATTGCAATCGTTCGTACAAACACAAGCTATCCGTTAATGAAGATATTTTATATAACGAAAATGCGTATATATTCGTCAAAACGGGCGGATTTTATTCTCTGCCGCCGATTATAAATTATAATAAAAAAGGGCTGTAAAAACAACCCTTTTGGAAATTTTAAATTTTAAAATTTTAAAGCGAGATGTAAACACTATCAAGCGTGTATCTTATTGTTGATGACGAATCATTCTTGATGTACCAATACACCTTTGAAACCGTAGGTCCGTCAGTAGCTGTCGGCTTGATTTCAAGGTTTGTCACAATAGGTGTGTCAACTGAATCTTTGCTTGCAGGTGTAACACTGATTTCCGTGGTTACGGAATAGGTATCTCCATATGCATCGCCCTTAATTGTGGTTGTGAGCGTTGCATTACCTTCAGCCACAGGGGTAATTACACCGTTTGCATCGACTTTAAACACGCCGTTTGATGATGACGAATAGCTTATACTGTTACCTACATAATCTGTTCCTGCAACAAGGCCTGCGTTAAATGTACGGCCCAGAGGAATGTTAATACTGTCGTAACAATTGACAAAGTTAGCACAGTCAGTTAAAGGTTTATCAAAAGAACGTGTGTCACAGTTGTAATAGTCACCCTCCAAATTTTTCCTTAATGTAAATACATAACAATTAGTTGGGGAAATTTCAGGGCAATATGATGCAACTCTTATGCAGGGGGTAGCATTCGCTCTTGAAGGGCTATCATTTACATATATCTGAATACGTTTAGCAGTAGTTGGAATGTCAGCATACAAAATTTTATGACCGTCAACATATTTCACATATGTCATATTGATAACATCAGTCGTCCAACTTGGGTTATCTTTATCTTCAAGTGAATAGCGTATCTTGGTTGTTGTGTCGGAATCATTCCAACTTTGAACACCATTTGCATTAAAATAAATTCTGAACTTGTCAAGAGTAGTTTTCGTATATGTACTGTTACTACCGACAATATCATTATAAGACCTATATGTCTTGAGCGGTTTGTTGACGCCGACATAAAGTCCGGACGCAGATGCCGTACCGCTTGTTTCCAGACCTTTTATAAAAAGCGAAACATTCTGTTCGGCATTGCCCGAGTTAGAAATTTCGGTACAAAAATATTTTCTCTTTCCTGCCTCCAGAGAACCGCCGAAATTAGTAACTGCATTTTCACCGAAAGTAGAGCCGTCATCACTTGACTCAACGGTTTTGATGCTGATGTTCTGACCGTTGCTGATTTTGTACTGACCGCTCCACCTGAGAGAGTCACCCGATTCGGTTCGAGGACGGCTGAACCATGAAAAAGTCGTGGTCACACCGCAAAGCAAACAAAGTACAAGTCCGAGTGCGATTACAATTGCAAATTTTGATTTCTTCATGGTTTCACCTCCGTTGATTTAACCTTTAATTTTACTTTGTTATCCAAGAACCACCGCAGTTATCCCAACCGTTGTTAAGTTTATAACAATTTTTTCCGTCAGTCGGTAAACTTTCATAACCGCTATTGTTACCAGGTGTCTGATTCCATTTGTTATCCAATTTATTATCAGTATTTGAGCCATTCATTCTGTAGAAAATTACTTCATTATAACCGTCAGAAAGCGTAAGTGTAAATGAATAACAACTTAAAGCCTTATCGTATGTCATGCTATACCACTTATAGTCGTTATTAGTTGAATTGTGAACATAGGCTGCAAATCTTGCACCGTCCTTCTTCCAATCATCGCTAGGCATAAAGTAGTAAGTCTTGGTCTCACTCTTTATAAACTTTGCATAATAATGAACCGAAGAATTTACTGAAATACTGAGTTCGGCATTATCTGCAACCCTAGTTATACAGTCGCTGTCGGAAAACCAGCCGGCAAACTGATAACCTTCATTGCAAACAGCTGTTGCCGTAACGGTTGTCAGGTCGGAATATGTATTTGTTACGGCACTTGTGTGCACAACACCGCCAACGCTGACTTTACCGCCTGTAAAGCCGTTTGTTTCCGGAGAGCCTGCTGAATCATAGCTTACGGCATCAAGAGTAACGGTAAATGTATCAAACGGGTATTTTACCCATGTACCTGTTGCTTTTCCTTCACTCTGATTACCTGTAATCTTAAAGCAATCGGTATTGGCTGACTGAGGCTGTATTTTTAAGTCTTCAGTCTGAGCAACATGGTTACCCCACTTGTTTTCCGTGGTTTCCGGTTTCATCTTTGCGAAAATAATATTCGACCACGATGCAGCTTCTGCTGTCAATTCGACTCTGTAAACATCGCCGTCCTCCTGAGACAGATCAAACCATATTGGATCTTTACCATCTGTCCAAACATATGCCGCATAACGAGCATTTGGTGTTTTCCATGCATTATTAAGCTGCAAATACAGAACACGCTTCTGCTCAAATTTAGCATAAACAGTTGTATTAGCCTTGATAACCGTTGTCAAAGGATTGTTTTTGTAATCGCCTGTATACGGTTGTGTACAGCCAAGGTTTGTGTACCAACCGCTGAACGAATAACCCGGCTTTGGAGTAGCTGTCAGTGCAACACTCTCGCCCCACTTTGCAACAGTAGAAACTGTGCTTGCGGCTGTTGTGTCGCCAGCCTGAACAGTACCGCATGCATTGCTGACTGCTCCGTTAAGTACGGCTGAGGCCTTTACCTCAAATTCTTTAAGCTTGAACCTTGCATGTAAAGTAAAGTCATCTTTGATGTTCTCACGGACATAAGTTGCCTTGTTGCTGACTGGAGTATCGCTTGAATCGTTATACCAACCGTCAAAGTCATAACCCTCGGCAGGGGTTGCAACAAATGTTGCACTTCCGTCATAATCCACCGAAACTGTAACTACAGCTGACGGTCCAACTACTTCAGGTGCGGTAAACTTTACCGTACCTACTGAATCATCGTCAACAACTGCTTTGACTGAAAATGACTGCAGCTTAAACAATGCGTAGTATTCGCAATTGGCATCGACATTTGTAAGAACAAGCTGTTGTTTCGTTGATACAAGGTTTGTTGTTGTACACTCCCTGTCGGAATACCAACCCATAAACTTATAATTTGGCTTTGTATTTGCAACAAGAGTTACGCTGTCACCGTTGGTAACCACCGCAGTTGATTTTGCACCTTCCTGCGAATCGCCTGCCTTAACAGTACCTGCTGTATTGACAATATTTCCGCCGAACACAGCATTAGCGGTAACTTTGCGAGATGATACATCCGAAAACTCTGCATACAGAGTCAAATCCTTCTTTATTGCCGCAGTTTCCACTGTCTTATTTGTGTACTGACAATTGTTAAGAATCTTGCTGTCTGCCTTTATACTGCATTGCGGATCGGTAAACCAACCCTTAAACTCATAGTTGGCATTTTCTTTAGCCGTAAGTGTGGCAAGCGTACCCCACTCAACAGTTGTCTCTATCATTGCGGCAGCGGGATCAGTTCCAAGCTGAACCGTACCGCCCGCTCCGTCGATTTTTCCCTCTGTTACTGAATAAACTTTGAGATTAAGATTGATAATCTTGAATTTTGCATACAGAGTATAGTCAGCCTTTATGCTGCTTACTGTGTACGGAGTCGTTTTATTGACAAGTGTCTGACAGTTTTCGTCCGAATACCAGCCGACAAACTCATAACCCTCGCCTGCATTCGCAACAAAAGTTGCAGAACCGTTGTAGTTTACCTTGACGGTAACGCTTGTATTAGACGCCTCGGATGACGGTGAAGAAAACTGTACTGTGCTGTTTTTCTTATCATCCGGATGATTTGCAACCGCTGTTACCGAGAACTGCTTAATCATAAATTTGGCATAATACAAATGATTTGCCTGAATATTATTAATTGGAAGCGTAGGCTCATTACTTTTCAGTTCTTTGCAGTTCTCGTCAGAATACCAACCCTTGAAGTCATAGCCCTCTTTTGGTGTGGCTGTGATTGATGTATTCTGCCCCTCAAGGTACGAACCGACAGCATATGCGCCCTCTTCGCCGCCTGAAATCTTAACAGTACCGCCTGTGGTGTTTTCAACAGCGCCGTCCGAAACAGCTTTTGCCTCAACCTTATACTGTCTTTGGAATTTCGCATAAAACTTATGCTCGGCTGATGTATCATTTGCCTGGTAAGCACCGTTGCTGAGGGTAACGGGAGCTTTAAATTCGGGGTCAGAGTACCAACCGATAAATCTGTATTTGTTACTGGTCGGTTTTGCATTAAGAGTGACGGTTGTACCCTTTGTAACCTTAACTCTTGTTGCGCCGTCCATACCGCCTGTTACACTTACTGTGCCCATTACGGCATCATTATCCTTTTCATCCGTACATGTAGAATAAACGGAAACAATAGCCGGAGGTGCCCAGTAACCTGTGTTTTGTGAAGTAATAACATAGTTCACCGAAGAATTTCTGTTCGGTGCGCTGATGCTGTAATCTTTGCCGTTGTAAGTAAATTTGAATGTAATCGAACGTGCTGCATTGCTGTTAGGATTGGGCAAATATGCAACCCAACCGCTGAGTGACGCATTTTCTTCATTCGGTTCAAAAGTCATTGCTATCGGAGTTGAACTGCCCTGAACATACATATCAACCGCAAGATACTTTCCGTCAACCTGTGTCATCGGCAATGTACTTGAATCTTCACTTGAGAGGAGAATTTTCTGAACCTCTCCCCATGTGCCGTAGCCGTTATTTGACGAATCCTTATATCCGTAGGCTGTGAATGTCTGTGATTCGGCGTCAACAGCAGTTTGCAGAGTGGTTGTCCATTTTGCAACATAGCTGTTCTGCGGATTCGATGTTACGGTTGATTCGCAGCTGTAGAAAGTAACTGCTGCGTTAGGCTTATCTGTATAATCTGAACCGAGCTTAATAAAATAGTTACCGCTCGAATCCTTTGAAAGCTTTTCATACTCGCTTTTGCCGGCCTGGTTAATCCAGATTGCACGATTGTTTTTGGTAGCCCAACCCGCACCGAGAGATGGATCGCCCGTTGTTTTATCGTAAAAAGTCAATTCTCCGGCCTGGGGACTCTGAGTGATAAGCTTGAAGTTGTCAATTGTAACAGTCTGTCCGGCATACTTTGTATTTCTGCTGTCATCCTGTAACCACACACGCATTGTAACCTTGTGCGGTTTTGAATCTGCCGGAACGGTAAAAAGAGGACTTTCTGCTGTTGAACCCGTGTATGAACCGAAAGATTTGACATTTTCCTGTCCTTTGATATTCAGGTTTGTACCGGCAACAACCTCTGCCGTGCTGTTGCTCTTACCGCAGACAACCGTATTACTGCCGTCACAAACGAATGAAACACGGAGCTTTTCCTCGTCTGCATCAGCATCGTTAACCTTGATTGTGGGAACCTTATCAAAATAGAATGACGCCTTTGTTCCCTTTGCGGTAACATTGAAAGAAAAATCAATGTAGTTGACATTCTTATCGTTTACAGTAGCCTTTCTGTAAGTAGCAGACGGCGCGCCGTTTGCAGTTAAGGTCGGAAAATAAACATCTGTGCCGTTTGAGCTTGTTGCAGAGGCAAGGTGAACATCGCCTGCCTGACGAAAATATTTTGTAAGATCAATTGTCTTTCCGTCATAGCCGTTACCATAGCCGATATTAGCGTTGGTAAACACATAGTTATCAATTGTACCGTTGTTCAAATCAAGCTTAATGGTTGAAATTGTTTCCACCCATGCAGAAACTGACACGATAGCGATTGCCAACACTTCAACAAGTGCCACAATGCTTAAAATCATGCTTTTTCTCTTTTCTTTGCCCGACTTTTTGCCGATTGCAAGCTTTTCTTTAAAATAAGCCGCCAAAAGAGCAAATCTCTCTTTCATTGTGACACCTCCTTTTTATATTTTGCATTATTAATTATACGTTGCGGTATCATCGTTGTTTACTTCATAAGAAACATTGAACGGAGTGGAGAATATATATTCATTCTTTGCCGGAATAAGCTGAGTGTGTGTACCGTTCTTGTTCACAAACTTAAATCCGATAACTCGTGAGCCTCTCGGCGCACTGCAGTTATCAAGGGTACACCTTACACCGTCAGAATCAAACTGCATCAAATGTTTTGTTTCTTTGCCTTCATATTTATAAACTACATAAGGTTCATAAGCTCCGCTTTTAAGATAATCTCTGAGCCACTGTTTAGTATCCGGAATGTTGAGATACACACCCGTATTTACTTCAGGATCTTCGGAAGATCCTCCTCCGCTTGTCGGAGTTGTGGGTGAAGGTGCTGTTGTTTCAACGGTTGAGCCGCCCGGACTATAATCCCAGTATCCGATACAAGGGGACAGTCTTTCAAAAGTACTGTCGGTTTTACCATAACCGTTACCTCTCTTAGCAGTATAAACAAGGCTGCGGTTACCGTTTACAATTCTGCTTTCCTGTAACGGATACAAACCAGGGGCTTTTATCCAACCTTTTGCCGTAGGGCTCAATTCGTTGTTCACATTATCCTTGGTGTGCCATGAGTTATAGATTATATTATTCGTTGTACTGAATCTGAAAAAGCTTATATCTGTTGTTACATCTTTTGGCAACGCAGCTGTCCATGTATTATATCCGTCTACCGAACCAAGATATTTCATAACAACAGTTTTCTGAGTTGTATCAGTATCTTTATACTGCATGGTAACTATACAGTCATCTGTTTTAATCCACGGAGTATTTTCGCCCTTATCACCTATTGTTTTATCAATAAAGGTGATAGCCTCCATATCATTGTAGTTACTTTCGAGTTCAACATCAATTGTAACCGATGCGCCTGCATACTTATCATAAACAGACTGATCTTCATACGCACCCTCAAACCACGCTACCAATGTTACATCAAGAGGTTTCTGACCTAAAAGCGTGAACAAGCTTTCGCCTGAATAGAAATAGAAATCAGAAAATGTCTTGCATGATGAAAGCTTCGTAGCAGGAGAGCCGACCATATTTGTTGAGCTTACTGCATTATAATTTTTAGCATGCTCGTCAATAAGAGCACTTGGATCAATTACAGTAGGAGTTTTACTGCTGTCGGTAATAAATGCAAGTCTTAACGGACAAGGATCATAGACCTTCTGATCGACAGGAACGCCATTATCGTTACGAATAATCTCGGTTGAGCCGTCAAACTTACCGAGAACAGTTTTACCGTCTGCCGAAACAATTTTAATATTATAGCCTTTGATATAAACATTTGTCATATCTGAATCGGCATTAAGCTTAAAATCCTTATATACATATGTTTTATTTCTGTCGCCTGCCGTTCCTTCACGGAATTTCATGGCAGATGTTGAATCCTTAAAGTTGCCCTCTGACGGGAAGAACATATTCCTTCCGTCAACGCTTGAAGCCTCTTCAAGCTTAAAGCCTTTAACAACAAGGTGGTTTGAAAGATCTTCCTGACCGTCATTGACACGGAGTGCCGCACTTGACTCAAGTGAAAACGCCTGAGAATTAATACTTGCCCTATCTTTTACGGTAAACCATGCCACCGTTGTCACAAGCACAAGAGTAAAAACAAGGAACAATGATACATATGAAATTGCGAGCTTTTTTCTGCCGAGAAGTCTGTTATCGGAAAGTGCAAAAAACGAGTTCTGCATTCTTTCTTTCAGTTTCATACTTCATTACTCCTTTCCTGATTTTTGTTTATTGTTGTACATCGCCCTTTGAGAGAACAAGGTTTGCTTTAAACTTTCCGTTTATAAGGGCAAGTCTTGCCTCTGCGTCTTCGCCGTCAACCCACATATTACAGGTTACCATTCCTGTATATATGCCGTTTTGAGTTGTGTCCTTTTCCAAAGACAAAGTCATAATTTTTTTCTTTTCACCAAGCTCATATGTGTAATCTCCGTTGGGTGTAAAGCCGTTGCTGTTTGCAACAAAAACCTGGCTGAGTGGTGAACCGTCGCCAGCGGAAACGAATTTTTTAACCCATCTACCGCTTTTTACATAATAACCATGCGAATATGATTCGCCCGAACGCTTGTCTGTGTCTACAGAATACTGTGTTGTATCTGAGTTTACATTAAGAAAAATGTTCGGAGCAGGAATCCACAAAAGCTTTGTTTCGTGAGTATTATAATTTGCAACCGAAAACCTTACCGCACCGGTTACGCAATCTCTTGAAATTCCCTTTGAGTCACCGCTTTCACCGAAATCACTCTTATTATCTGCATTTTCACCTGTCAGATTATTTGCATTCGGACTGATTTTAGATTTACTGTCCAGATAAATATCAAACTTGGATTCTGAACGAACATACAGGTCAAAAGAAAGGTAGTGAACCGAACTGACTGCACGATCCCAATCGTCAACATCAAGAATAGGAGAAGCAACTCCGTTTTCCTGTTTGAGGGGCGGCTTATAAAATGTGTATCCGTCGCTCGAAACCTCAGTCATCTTGATATCATCAATAAACGAATAATTTTCGCTGTTCAATTCAATCGTATTTTTGTACGCTGCTTCATCCGTCGGAGCCGGATCGCCGTGCTTAACAACAGCAATTTTAATACCGTTAGGCGCATGACACTCAATGTTGATGCCGTCGGCATCTGATGACTGTTTATCAGTGAACCACGCCTGAATGCCGCAAAAGCCGGCAAGTGCAACAGTGAACAGAACTATTAAATTTTTAGCAATCATTCTGCCCGTTTTTCTGTTGGGCGCAGTAGAGTTTTTCATTTTTGCCCCTTATTCTTTACCAAAGTAAACTGAAACAAATCCGTTTGCTTTCAGAGTTTTGTTATGGAAAACAGTTGTTTTTCTTTTGGTTGCATCTCTTACAATGTTTTCAAAATTCATCACAAACGGTCTGTCAACACCGGAGAATGTAATTACAATCGGCAGATTGCTAATACCTTTCAGCATTGAACACAAATCTTTAAATGCAACAGTAAGATCTGCCTGCTTTTTATAAACATTATATACGCTTGCGCCGCTCTGTGAAAAGCCTGCAAGCACAACACCCTTTTTACTTCTGCATATGCAAAGAGATCTTACGCTTTTCTGTGCGTTTATAAGCTCGTCTGCAACAGTAGCTTTGCCGAACTTAACAAGCTCATCGGCATATTTTGAAACAACTGCAACACTGCCGAAGCCGTAGTCACGAACGAACAAATCGCCTGTATCCTTGACAGATTTAATTTCATCCTTAACAAGGCTGATTTTTTCGCTTGCTTTCTTTTCGGCTTTGCGAATTTCAGCCTGAGCCTCTTTTTTAACCTCGGCAACCTTGGCTTTCATACGCTTTTCACAAGCTTTTTCTGCAAGCTCAACCTTTTTGTCAACCGACTTATAAGCCTTTTTAAGCTCAGAAGCGTGAGCGGCATTGCTTGCGGCTGATGATTTAAGGTTGGCTTCCTTAATTTCAACAAGTTCCTTCTTGTGAGTTTCTTCTTTATCTGCAAGCTCTTTAAGATGCTTTTGCTCGGTTTCATTTGCCCTTGCGGCAAAATCCGCATTAAGCTTGGCAACATAATCATTATGTTCGACCTCAGCATCCGCAATCTTATGATTGAGCGATTCAACCTCTGCCGAATGAGCGTCGTTCATCTGCTGCTTTTCATTAGCAAAATCGGCATTCATTTTATTGACTGTGTCCCTGTGCTGAACACGCTCATTCTGGAGTGTTTCCGTAAGATTTTCATTTTTCTCGGTTAGGTCGGTAATCCTGCGGTTATCCTCTTCAATCTGCGCATGGCACTTTTCAAGGCTCTGTGTAAGAGCGGTAATCTTTGCAAGCTGCTCGGCAACCTGAGTTTCAAGCTCTGCAATATGAGCCTTTTGCTCGGCGATAACAGCTTCCTGCTCTTTCACCTTTGTCTGCAAATGAGCATTCTCCTGCACAAGCACGAGAATTCTGTTATTTAATTCTACTATTTTTTTATTGAGTGTGTCAATAGTCTGATTGAGTTCATCAATCGTTTTATTCAACTCTTCAATAGTATCTTTTAACTGCTGATTTTCTTCCTCAAGCTCGGCAATTCTCTTTTCTGCCTCCATCAACTTGAGTTTTGTCTGCTGGAGCTCTTTCTTAACCTCTTCAAGTTGGTCTTCAAGAGCAGAAACCCTGCCCCTAAGAGTGAGAATCTGCTGTTCTTTCTGATCAATTATAACCTTTAAATTCTTGATTTCATTCGTGAGGTCAAGGATTTTCTTTTCGCGTTCACGAATTTCACGAAGGCGGATTTCCATCTCCTCTTTACGAACAGCATCAAGCTGTGCCTTCATAACCGCCTCGCGGGTCTTCTGCGGCTTTGATTCTTCCTCGGCAATTCGTGCATTTTCAGCGTCGTACTGTTCCTTAAGGATTGAACGAAGTGCCGGGTTTGTAGCAATAGACATCATAAAATGCTGGAATCCCATCGCAAAGTAAACATCCTGCTGAACAGTATCTGTCATTTTGCCGTTGTATTCCTCGCTTACAACCTCAAAGCCTTTACGCTTGTAGCTGTCGAGAAAGTTCCACAGCTCAACCACTCTTTTAAAGTTGGGGTTCTTTTTGAGAAGGTTGGTCTGCATGAGCGGAGGACGAACCTCAGGCTCTTTTGAGATTTCCTTAATCAACTGAGTGTTTAAAAACTCATTAAGGGTTGTTCTGATTCTTCTGATTCGGTCAAAGTCCGAAAGCTGAGAAACATCAAGAACATCAAGGTCATCTGCAAGAGTTTCGTGAGATTCATTTATATAGTTAAGATTAAAATCTACTTTTTTCTCATTAAAATCAATGTGGCGAACCATAGAAATTTTATTATAGCTGTCGTTCGGCACATCTTTCATTTTTGAATATTTATCGTCAACAAAGTGAAGCGCTTTGCGAATCAGCGTCATAAGCACACGGTTTTCATAAATAGCAAAGCTTTCTTCGCGCTCAATTGTGAGGATTTTGTTAGGCGTTACCATATCACCCTCAACCTTGGCGATAAAGTTAGTGTGCTGCGAAAGGTGCTTAACAGACTCGGGGCCAATCTTTTTTGCAAGCTCAACTCTAACAACATTGTCAACCTGCTTAATAAAACGGCGCTGTTCGTCTATTGCTTTCTGAATGTACGGAAGTGTTTCCTCAATGGCAACAACCCACTCCATATCAATTACCTTTTCGTTGGTCTTACCGTCGAGCTTATCCTCGCCCTTATCGCCGTCCTTAAGGCCTTCTGTTATGTAATTGTAAGTAAAATCATTTTTCAGAATGTCCTGCATATACATATATGCTCTGAAATATTTACCAAAATCAGCCATTGATTTTTCTCCAATCAGATAGTTTTACCGCTAAAGGAGCAAAGTCCTTTCACCAAGCAAAGGGCGAACAGAGTTCGCCCTGAATTGCTAAAATTATACAAGCTTCTTGAGCATACGGAGATAATCCTTGCTCTCAGTCATATTTTCTTCGCCGAAAAGCTCGTCAATATACGCACAAAGGCCATCTATTTCATCACGAATGTATGAAAGATTGAGTGACTCAAATTTTCTAAATACCTTGCGGGCAAGAACATAGTCAAGACCGTCAAGCTCTGTACCGCCTGTTCCGACATAAGCAGGAACAAAGTCACGAAGCTGTTTTACAATACGGTTACCAAAAGCTATGCGGAAATGCTCAATAACATAATCATCCAGAAGGGCAATCTTTTTGAGGTTCTCTTCCGAAACAACAAATTGAACCTTAGCGGCATTGAGGATGTACTCAAAATGTTTGTATGAAATGTACACAGAGTCTGTGAGAGGTGCTTCAAAAGGAACACCCTTTGTGTCGATGTTAATCGGCATAGCACGGTCATAAACCTTATCTGTGATAGCAAATGTCGAGTCATCGTTATTCGCAGTACCGATGTACCACATATTCGGCGGAATTTTGAGCTGACCGTTCACGATATGCTTCGGGTCAGACGGCCAAGAGTTCGGGATGATATCAACAACCCATTCATCTCTTGACGGCATTTCAAGAATTGAAAGCATCTCGGCAAAATAATACTCAACTCGAGCGATATTCATCTCATCGAGGATTACCGCATAGATGTTTTCGTTATACGATGCCTCATACATTGCACGTAGAAGCTCAGTTTCGTTGAACTTCTTTGTAAATTCGTTGAAGTAACCGAAAAGCTCTGTTCTGTCGCGCCATGACGGCTGAACGGAAGCAACGATTGAAGGATTGTTTACAAACTTACCAAAGGCGTAAGCAAGTGAAGTTTTACCTGTACCTGAAATACCCTGAAGGATAATAAGTCTGGTAGACGCAAACGCAGCAACAAAAAGTCTGATAAGCTTAATATCGTAGTAAAGACCAAGCTGTGAACAAGCAAAGAGTCTGAAACGCTCACAGAACTCGGGAAGTGTGATATCGTTGTCATAAACCGGCGGAACATAATCTGCCCAAAGATGGTCGATTTCCGTAAGCTTGTAGAAACGGCTTTCGCCTGTGTCCTCTTCTTCGCCGTTCTTGAGTGACTCGATTTCTTCGCCTGTAAGCTCTGAAATCTCGTTGGGGTTAAGACCAATCTGTGAAACCTTCATAGAGAGAATCTTATCCTTTTCAAGGTTAAGTCTCATAACCTCTTTGTTGAGTGCCTGAACCTCTTTAACAAGAGAATCTGTATCTTTTCTTCTTCTGTGCGAACGAATAAACTTTTTTACAGCGACGACAATAAGCCATACGCAAAGTGCAAGCACAGCTACCAGAAGCACAATGGCAATAATCGCAATTACCCATGCGAGGCCGCCAAGCTCCGTGGTATAGGCATTAATAATGTTTACATAAGCGGAAAAATCAAAGGCATTGCCTACTCCGCCAAATAACCCGGTGATTATTGACCATAATGAGCCAAAAAACTGACCGAGAAATTCAAAAAGAAATTTAAATACTGTATCCACGGTACTTCGTCTCCTTAAAAAAATCTACTCTCATCTTCTTTAGGCGAAATTACATCGCCTTATACTGCGGCAATCAGCGACTGCCGCTCGTTTCCGACGGAAACGGTTTTGTGTTAATGATTTGTTTTTGTATTATCAGAAAATCTGTATTTCAGACGGGAGAACTCGGTTCGCCACTGCAATTAACTGATAATTTCTGTTGTGTTTTTACTGTAAGCTGTAACTGTATTTCTTTCTCAGCTTTGATGCTGAGAAAGAAATATACCGTTACGATAAACGCTATGAATGCGTTAGGGACAAATTTGTCATAACTTAATCGGAATTATCAGCGGAGTTATTGCCGTCAGCAGGTGTTTGTACTTCAGGCTCATTTTCCGCCTTGTCCTGATTTTCTCCGACGGAGGCAAGATATTCCTCAATAGCTCTCTTTTTCTGTTCTTCGGTAAGCTCTGCGGAATCAACCGCAAGCTTTGCCTCTTCGAGAGTTTTTTCTTTATTGTAGGCAAGCAGGTTGAGAACAACACGAACCGCTTCATAAACAAAGAAAATAATCATCGGAAGCAGAACGCAGAGGAAAAATCCAAGCTGAGTTCTGATAAAGCTTAAAAAGTTACCCACGCCGCCAATCTTCGTACCTGTGTATTTGGCAACAATAGTTGAAGAGGTTTGAAGATCCTTATCGGGCTCGGGGTTGGTTTTCTTATTGTCACCCTGTGTTCTGTAGTAGGTAATGTTATCATCCTTAACAACCTCAACAATTCGGTGAGTATTGAGTTCGGATTTACCGTTGATATTCTTATAGAAAGTAACAATATCGCCTTTCTTATATTCATATGAAGGATCGTCCGTAACCTCACAGAAAATAAGATCGCCTGTATTAATTGTATCTTCCATTGAACCTGTCAGAACACTAAGGGGCGCAACACCGAAAACATTGGGGACCCCTGATGATTTGGAAGTTAGTGACAATGTAACGATTAAAACCGAAACTGCCAGAATCAAAATCACAATAATGTCAATTATTATGTTTACTATTCTTTTTACAACTTTTTTCATAAGGGGTCTCCATTGCATTTGAATTTTAAATAATGTTTAGAAAAAACAAGAAATTATTCTTCTACAGGTGTACCTTCTACATCAAATACGAGATTAGGAATCTTCTGACCTGAATTAGCATCTTTACAGTCTACATCCTGACCCTCAAACCAAACATAGAGGGCATAATAAGCAGCCTTATCTACATCAAGATCTGGAACTGAAACTTCATAAGTTGTAGATGGTGTAATAGAAGCACCTAAATCGCCTGCGAGTGAGCTGATCGGCTGATAAGGAGTAGCTTTCTTACCATATACAGTACCTGTACCGAATGTACCGTCAGTTGTAGTAGCAGAACCGTCTACACCGATAGGAACAAGAGCTACACGAGCGTAGTCACTATTTTCGCCCTGGAGATTAAATTTAATCTTAACATCCGTAACCTTAACTGCACCAGCGTTTTTAATGTTAAGTTCATTAATGAATACATAGTCTGCTGTTGTTGTGCCAGGTGCCTGTGCGTCCTTGATTGATGCGTTGTCAACTGCACCTGAAAGAGCGTCAGAAGCGTTAGCATAGAACCACTTGCTTCCGTTTGATGAAGAAGCAGGAAACATTATTCTATCTACGTCATACTCGATATGGCTCTGCCAGTTTGTTCTGTCACTCTTACTAAGAACGAGAGAACTTACTTTACTTGTTCTTACGTTAATCTTGTCAGCATAAGAACGCGTATCCTGTGTGAACCAAGCAAATGTTGCTGTACCAAGTGCGAGCATTGCCACGAGGAGCATTGCTACGGAAGAGATTAATAATCTCTTTCTTGATGTTGTTTTCATAGAGAAATTCCTCCTAAATAAAATTAATTTTTTGTCCCTAAAACACCATAGGGATTTTTTACTATATCAGTGCCGAGGCACATAATACCAAGTTGATGTAATACTGTACCGAAAATTACGGTTTTGCTGTGGATTCTTCATCGTCACGAACCGAGAACAGCATTCTCATTCTTACATGACCGTTACGGATATCGTCGATACATTCGGGGTCGTTACCCTCAATCCAAATTACGATTGTGTATTTGTCAATATCGCCAACCTTGAATTTTTCGGTTGATGTTTTATAAACTTCCTTATCGCTTACAAACTTTGTACAATCGGTTTCGGCTTTGCTTCTGTCTTTGTACTGACCTTTGCCGTAAATTGAGCTCTTGCCGTTTTTGTAAATCATAACTCGGGTTGCTTCATCTGCCGACTTAGCCGCACCTGTGATTTCAAGCACTGCGTCATAGTCAAGCTCAACCTCTCCGTTATTTTTACAATAGAAAGTATAAGCAACATAGTTTTTGCCGTTGTGCGCACCGTCCTTGCTTGTGTCAAGGTCAACAGGAAGCCATGCATATGTAATGTTTGTAACATCCTTAACCTGCTTCGCAGTAAGTGAAGCACACTGAGTTTTGAAGTCAGCGTCTTCGCTAAGCACGATACCTTTTTTTACGGCAGGAGAATCAATGCTGATAATCAAGTCGCCCCATTGCGTTACAAGCGTTGAAACAATGAACAGAATAAGAAGAATGATTATGCAGACCGAAAGGATAATGCTCAAAAGCCGTCTGCGCTTTTTGTATTTTACAATCTCTATTGAATCATTTTTCACATGAAAATGTTCAATCTCGGCATCTGCCATTTTCTTATCATTTAAGCGACTTAACTCCTCGGGAGTAATCGGTTGTTCAATTTTTGGTTTCTTTTTTCCGAACAAGTTTTTCTCTCCCCTCAAAGTTGTATCCGTTTAACTGTCGGATTGTGCGTATTTCATTAACCCATAATTTTTCTCCTGTCTGAAATCTGCGTTGAATGACAGTTCCTCCAGGGCGGGCGGCCGATGACCGCCCCTACGGGATATTGTTTAATTATGATATTGGTTTATTGTCCTTATCGCATCCGACAAAGCCAAGCTGTACAGAAAGCTGTGCATCCTGAACATCGTCATCACACTCGGGGTCGTTACCCTCAATCCAAAGGCGAACTGTTACCTTAACAGGTTCGAGCTGATTAAGATGGAAAAGCCTTGTGTTGTTTGAGTAAACCATTGAACCTGACGGCAAATCAAAAGTTGTCTGTCCGTTTACGGGATTACTTCTGTTCGGCTCATAAATTGTTGTGCCGTTGCCTGTTCCCTCAGCTGTGAAATCAACTCTTGCACAATTTACTACATCAGCCTTTGCGCCGGTTGACTCTGTTGACACCTTTGTACCGTCATCAGCACCTGCTTTTGTGCTTTCGGTTGTGAGATGGACCCACATTTCCTCGGTTGCGATGAAGTAACATTCAAACTCAAGGTAGCTGTGCTTGTTAGGCTCTCTGACTGTGCCACGCTGATTGGTGAACTCTGTACCCTCTCTTGTTGTAACAGGGTCAAGCACCGTATCTTCAAGGCTTGAACCATGCTTTTTAAGGTAATCGTCAATCATTTCATTTGTGATTACCTTGCCGTATTTTTCAAGGTCTTTGCCGTGGTTTTCCATACTGACTTTAAGTTGTGCGGCAAGGCTGATATTGAGGTCAAGCTTGTCAACGCCCGCGAAAGTGTTTACCGAGAACCACGCAACCGTAGCTGTTGTCATAGAAAGAAGGGTTATGATTGCCACAAATACAATCAGCCTTTTTCTCTTTTTAAATGGAACTTTATCACTGACCATTTTATCAATAATCCTGTTAAAAAGGCCCATGCAAACACTCTCCTCATAAGCACACATCTGCGCCAAAATATAATAGTATTTTATACCCTAAACGCACAATTTGCAATATTAATTCTTCGACTGTCACCATTTTTGGATGAATTCACAAGATTTTCACATTTCATTTGTGCAATATTCTAATTTTTCATTACTTAATCAATATTTTATAAATTTCTGAGTTTTTGTCCTTTATTCATATTGTTCCCTTTAAAATGATATAAGAAGACAAAAAAGTCCCTTTATTTAAAGGGACTTTAGGTTTACAATAATAACAAATGACATTTATTAAATTTTAAATAGTTATTACAAATTTGTAACCTGTCTTGTTGTAAATTACTGTAAGATTGTGTTGCATTATTTAATTTTGCTTTTTGACTATTTTGTATTCATCATAAAGCTGGAAATAGTGACATGAATCTGTGTTCTGTGAAAGAAACCTTGCCATTTCATCCTCATCAAGGTTGATGCTGCAATAATCGCCAAATTCATCGTCGCTCACAAAGTTTGCACAAAATTCGCATTTGTCAGCCATTCTGCTCACCGTCCTTTTTGAGAAACCCATATTTATTGTAGGTGAACGGAACATAATTCTCGAGCTGATTGAAAACATCATCTTCGGTATCGGCAATCGTGTAGAGTCTGTTACAGGCATTGGTCATAAACTTTTCACTTACGGCATTGTCAAGCATCGCAAGCATTGAGTTGTAGTAGCCTTTTACATTGTATATAATGATAGGCTTGGTGTGTCTGTTAAGCTGCTTTAGTGTGAGAACCTCAAAAAATTCTTCAAAAGTACCCATACCGCCGGCACAGATTACAAAAGCGTCCGCTTTATCTTCCATAATACCTTTGCGTTCACGCATTGTATCTGTTACAATAAGTTCGGAGCATTTGTCAAAAACAACACCCACATCAATAAAAAAATCGGGTGTAACTCCGATTGTGTAACCGCCTGCGCTGTATGCGCCGCGGACGGATGCACCCATAATCCCGTATTTTCCCGCACCGAAAACAAGGTTGTAGCCTTTTTCGGCAATCTTTTTGCCGAGATGCTCGGCAGATTCAAGATAGATTTTGTCAATTTGCTCACTTGATGAGCCAAAAACACATATATTCATACTTTTTATCCTTTCGCATTCGCAGCTGCGTTGTATTTTTCTGATTTTGTCTGAAACAACCGTCAGTTATCTGAACTTAGCTTGGATATTGCGACAGTTCGCAGTCATCCGCAATTAGATTATACATCTCAAATACACAGCGGTCAAGCAGTCAAAACGACGGCAATACACAATTTACACAGATTTTATTTTATCAAAACAATCGTAAACACAAGCATTATTAACAAATAATTTACTATTCATTTTATTCAACGGAGGGTATATTTATGTCTGCTACTTCTTCAAAACTCAAAAATCCGAACGATTCTGTTATGAATCAAAGAGTAATAAAGCTTGCATGGCCGATATTTTTACAGCTGTTGCTCGGCGTTTCACTCGGCTATGTTGACACGATTATGCTTTCAAACTACAACAGTACCGCAGTTGGGGCAATTGGCAACGCCAATCAGGTCCTCGGCTTTTTGACCCTTGCCTTTAACATTATATCAAGTGCAACCGGCATTATCGTCAGCCAGTACCTTGGTGCAGGCAAAAAAGAAAAGATGAATATGATTTACACGGTTGCATTGTCATTCAACTTTGTGCTGAGTATTGTAATCAGCCTTGTTGTTTTCATATTCAGCCGAAATCTGCTTGAGGCAATGCAGGTGCCTGCGGCAATGCTTGACGAATCCGATATGTATATGCGAATAGTCGGCGGTACAATCTTTACTCAGGCACTTATCAACGCTTTTAACTCAATTTTTGCAAGCAACGGCAAAACCGTTTTCGGTATGATTATCGGTCTTGGAATGAACATTATCAATATCTGCGGAAATGCTCTTTTGCTCTACGGACCGCTTCAGGTTCTCGGACTCGGTGCGTCGGGTGCGGCTGTTTCCACATGCGGAAGCAGAGTTATTGCGGTAATTGCATCTGTTATATACTTCTACACGGTTATCAAAGGCAAGTTCAGCCTTAAATATCTTCGCCCGTTTCCGTATGATGTTCTCAAAAGCCTTCTTAAACTCGGCATTCCGACAGCAGGCGAGAACATTTCCTACGACTGTTCACAGCTGTTTTTACAGGCATTCATCAATACAATGGGTATCGTTGCAATCAACGCAAAAATCTACGCAAATATGCTTTCAATGTTCACATATATGATTGCTCTTGCCGCTGCAAATGCAACACAGATTATTGTGGGTCACAGCATAGGCGCTCACGATTACGATTTTGCATACCGCAGGGTGCTGAAAACTTTGCGTTTCGGTATGATAATTTCAATCTCGGTTGCAATTATAAACTGGTTGATTTCGCCATTTACACTCGGACTTTTCACAGGCGACAAGGCGGTTATCGCACTCGGTTCAACGGTTATGTTCATTGCAATTATTTTAGAATTTGGCAGAACAACAAACCTTGTTATCATCAACAGTATGAAAGCCGCCGGTGATGTTAAGTTTCCGACTGCACTTGCTATCTTTTCGATGTGGATTTTGAGCGTCGGACTCGGTTGGCTGCTCGGCATTTTCTTTGGAATGGGACTTACGGGAATTTGGATTGCTATGGCGGCAGATGAGATTTTCAGAGGTGTTGTCGTGCTTATCCGCTGGATAAAAGGCGGTTGGAGAGGCAAACGAGTGGTGCTTGAAGAAAAAACAAACTCAAACGGAACGGCAAAGGCTACGGCATAATCCGACAAAAGATATGATACCATATAACGAAAGGGAATAAACTATGAACTTTACGGAATACAATGTTAATGATAAAAACCTCGAAGAAATTTTGCTTGCACTCAAGTCGCTTGATGCGGTTGAGGCTGTCGCACTCGGAGGCTCCCGTTCAACAGGCGAAGCCGATGAAAATTCAGACTATGATATTTATGTTTACTGCTCAGAAATACCGACCGGCAAAACAAGAGAAAATCTTCTGGGAAAATACTGCTCCGTTGCCGAATTTGGCAATCACTACTGGGAGAGCGAAGACAACACGGTTATGAACAACGGTACTCCTGTTGACATAATCTACCGCGAAATTGACAGGTTCGGCGGATATATTGATACGGTAATCAAAGGCGGCAAGGCTTTTAACGGCTATACAACCGCATTTTGGCACAACATCAGGAACAGCAAGGTTCTCTTTGACAAGACAGGGACTTTTACAAAATTCAGAGATATGGCGCAGATTGACTATCCCGAAAATCTCCGCAGAGCTATTATCAAAAACAACCGCAGCCTTTTGAGCGGAAAGCTTCCGTCATATGACAGGCAGATTAAGAAAATGCAGGAGCGCGGTGATATCGTCAGCGTCAATCACAGAATCACGGCATTCCTCGAAAGCTATTTTGATGTTATCTTTGCACTCAACCGTCAGACACACCCCGGTGAGAAAAGACAGGTTCAGCTCTGCAAAAAGTATTGTACCCTCTTGCCGAAGAATTTTGAAGAAAACATAAACGCTCTTATGAAGTCAATCTCAGACGGCGGTTCATACGAAATCGTCACAGCAATGGTCAATAACCTTGATGAAATTCTTAATGATGAATTCAAATAAAAAAAGCGGTGTCGGAAAGTTCCGTCACCGCTCAGCATTTTCAGCCATATAAAATTCAAATGGAATATTGACATTGCTTTTTGCATAATATATAATAAGAACACAAGGAAAACCGTTAAAAGCGGTTAGTCCCAAAGTTTTAAAACGAATATAAAATAATCGTCCGATATTTGAGGCTGTCGGGCGATTATTTTTTTATGCTATTGATGACTTCTGCGAGTGCTATAAGTAAAATTATCAGCAAAACCGATTCAGTCATGCATATCACCCCCTTTCGGGAGTGCTAACCGCCTTAAACTTCCTTGTATTCTCGTATCATATTGTATCAAGCTGAAATTGCGATGTCAACCATAGATAAATACTACGCTTACTTCAGGCTCCGTATCTATACATCTCACCAAAAATCTCTTTTGCCGTAACTGCATTGTCGGTTATGGCATTTTTTAATTCGGTGATATTGTCAAACTTTTTTTCGGGACGAATGAAATCAAGCAGACGGACATCGGCTGTCTGACCGTATATTTCACCACCGTGAAAGTCAGGCATCCATGTTTCGCTCAAAAGTTTCGTTCCGCCGACTGTCGGCTTTACACCGATATTAGTCACACCGCAATAGACCTTTCCGTCTTCAAGCGTAACGGCAGACGCATAAACGCCGTATTTCGGCACGGCAAGATTTTCGGGAAGTTTCTGATTGATTGTCGGAGTGCCGAGTTCTCTGCCGAGTCTTTTTCCGTGGGTGATCACGGCAGAAAATCCAAAATGCGAACACAAAAGCTTGTTTGCACGGCGGATGTTTCCCTCGCTCACAAGCAGACGGATAAGTGTTGACGAAACAACATCGCCATCGTCACGCTCAGGCTCTATCACTTTAAGCTCCGTGCCATTTTCATCACAAAGCTTTTTGAGCAAATCGGTATCGCCTTCGCCGTTTTTTCCGAAACGATAGTTAAAACCGCAGACAACAAATTTTGCGTTGAGGTTGCCGAAAATAATTTTCTCGACAAAGTCCTTTGCAGACATATTCATCAGCTTTTTGAAATCAAGGCTGAAGGTATGTTCAATACCCAGGCTTTCAAGCGTTTTCAGCTTATCTTCCGTTGTCATAAGCGCACCATTAGAAGATTTTCCGAGAACCTCCTTCGGGCTTTGAGCAAATGTAAAGCACACGGGCAAAAGTCCGTTTTTCTTCTGCTCAACAGCCGAGAGAATAACCCTTCGGTGTCCCTTGTGAAGTCCGTCAAAAAATCCGAGAGCAACGGCAGTATTCAATTTTTCGTGTTCTGAAACAGTAAAATTCTGCATATATATTTCCTATGATTAAATTAAATTTTACCGCTTTTCAAAAGTGCGGCAGTCTTTAAAACGGCAATCTGTGTTTTGGAGTCGGGAATCATATTGTTAAGCACCATTTCAACGGCTTTGTTGAGGGAGATTTTTTCAACATTCAAAAACTCACCCTCGTCAAGCCTTTGCTCACCCTGTGACTTTACCCGACAGGCATAAAGATGGATAATTTCCGATGTGTATCCGGGGGACGGATAGACCTGACCGAGAGAAATGTAGGAGTAGCCCTCAAGTCCCGTTTCTTCAAGAAGCTCACGCTTTCCGTTTTCAAGCGGAGTAGAACCCTTTTCAAGCTTGCCGGCAGGAAGCTCAAGCACAACCTCCTTGTACGGATAGCGAAACTGCTTTACAAAAGAAAGGTTATTGTCCTCATCAAGAGCGGCAACGCATACTCCGCCCGGATGATTGACAACCTCCCTCTTTGACCTTTTACCGTCAGGAAGCTCCACTTCGTCAAGGACTATATGCAGGACTCTGCCGTCAAAAATTTTCTTGCTGTCAAGAGTTTTTTCAAAAAGCTCCATAATTATGCCTCCGTTTTAAAGATTGAATTATCGAAAGGAAAGGATTTTGTTATGACCGATTATAATGTTTTTCCCGATTACAAAACGCGCAAGGAAATAATAAACGGACTTTGCGGGAAATACAAATTTATCAAGCACTGCTTTGCAGGAAAAAGCGTGTGCGGAAGAGGTATTGATGTTCTGCACATCGGCAACACCAAGAATCGTGTGCTATACTGCGGCGGTTTTCACGGTTCGGAGTACCTCACTGTGCTTGCCTTGCTGAAATTCTTTGAAGAATGTTGTCAGGCTATGCAAAACGATAATCCTGTCGGCGAATACAAAATCGGAAATTTTTTAAGCATTCGCGGACTTACGATTGTGCCTTGCGTGAATCCCGACGGCACGGAAATTGCCCTGCACGGCAGTGACGCCGCATTCAAATACAAACCGCTTGTCGAAAAGGTCTGCACCGATACATATAAATGGCAGGCAAACGCCCGTGGAGTTGACATCAACCACAACTTCAATGCGGGTTGGTGCAGACTTAAACAGCTTGAATTAAAGAACAATATCAAGTGTCCTGCGCCGACGAGATTCGGCGGAAATCATCCCGAAAGCGAACCCGAAACAAAGGCACTGACAACACTTTGCCGTAATATTGACTTTGAACGGGCAATCGCTCTGCACAGTCAGGGACGGGAAATTTACTGCTCATTCGGCAGACATACACCCGTTCTGAGCTTTCGGCTTGCGTCAATGTTCTCACAGGCAAGCGGCTACAACATAGCCTTTCCCGAGGAGATTGCCACAGGCGGCGGCTTTAAGGATTGGTTCATCGAAAAATTCCGCCGACCTGCCCTCACCGTAGAAATGGGGCTCGGCAAAAATCCCCTCCCCCTCTCCGACTTTGAAGAAGAATACAAAATCCTGCAAAGCATCCTCTGCCTCGGAGCGGTAGTTTAAAAATTTAATTTCATTGTATTTACAGCACTGAACACATATTGTTTGGTGCTGTTTTTAATTAAAAGGGCGCGTTAAAATTATTCCTAACATTTTCTTATAAAACTCAAGGGCAACCTCGGTTGCCCTTGTTTATTTTGTCATTTTGACAAATACTTTAATTACTTTTTTCGTCATCGTCATCAAAGAATGAGATTGAGTTTACGATATTGTCAACAGCCTCGTCTGAAATTACATTCGGCTCGTCAAGATATTTTGATCTTTTTTCAATGCTGTCAATAGCCATTTGCATCTGCTCCTGCGGAGTTGACGGTTTTTTCGGAGCATCGTAAATCTCGTTATCCTCCGGATTTGAGATGTTCACATACTCCTCTTTTTTAGGCTCTTCCTTAACCTCGGGTTCTTCCTCAGGCTCAACGATTGCAGGCTCATTGCCGTCATCGGGGACTTCAACTTTCTCTGTCACATCTTCCGCAGACTCTTCTTTTACGGATTCTTCTGCATTTTCGGCAGATTCGTCATTTTTTTTTGACTTGTCAACGCCAAAGTTCGGAGCATCGTAATTTTCGTCAATCTCCTCTGCGGCAGCCATAATTACCTCACCGGGAGCGTCAATCTGCTTTTCTCTTCTCGCCTCGGCAACAGCCTTGAGTTCATCAAGGTGGTTTACAGGCTTTTCAACCTTTTCGCTGTCCTCATCAAAATAGATATCATACCATACGAGGAACACATAAATTGTCCAAACTCGTCTGCTGTTATCTTCTTTTCCGCTGAAATGACTGTCGAGCCATGAAACAAGAACATCTGTATTGAAGAATTTCTCGGCAGTTTTGCCCTTGAACTTAGTCTTTACCACATTATAATACTTTTCGTCACGAAGCCATACTCTTGTCGGTACAGGGAAACCGAGTTTCTCTTTTTCGGCAGTAGCCTCAGGCATATGACGAACGGCAGCCTTACGCATTGCATACTTTGTGTTGTGCTTGTTGCAGCGCAGTTTTGTCGGGAGCGATGACGCAACCTTGAAAACCTCCTTATCGAGGAAAGGAACACGAAGTTCAAGCGAGTTAGCCATACTCATACGGTCGGCTTTAAGAAGGATGTCGCCGACCATCCACATATTGATGTCGAGATACTGCATTTTTGTAACATCGTCATACTTACGGCAACGATAATAATATTTTCTTGTAAGATCCTGTGGGCGTGTTGCAATTGACGGATCTTTCAAAAGCTCCTGCTTCTGCTTGTAGTCATACATAAATGCGTTACCGATATAACGCTCCTCAAGCTTGTCACAGGCACGGATGAGATAATCTCTGCCCTTGATGTCGGGGAGCTTTCTGCAGATTGCTCTTATCGCCTTTCTGATGCAATGGGGAACAATTGTCTGATAAATTTTGAACACTCTCGGATCGTTGTAGCAAGTGTAACCACCGAACAATTCGTCTGCACCCTCACCCGAAAGGACAACCTTTACATAATGGCTTGCAAGACGGGATACAAAGTAAAGTGCGATACATGACGGATCTGCAAGCGGCTGGTCCATATGGTACTGAACAGTCGGAACAGCGTCCCAGAATTCTTCACTTGAGATAAGGTGAGTGTGGTGTTCAACACCGATTTTTTCGCTGAGATTTTTTGCCCAGCTGATTTCGTTATATTTTTCGCCAAAGTCAAAGCCGACTGTAAATGTTTTCTGATCGGCAAAATATGTTGAAACATAGCTTGAGTCAACACCGCTTGAAAGGAAACAGCCAACCTCAACATCGGCAATTTTGTGAGCGTTTACGGAGTTTTCAAAAACCTTTTCAATTCTGTCAACAGCCTCTTCCTCTGTCATTTCTTCGTTAGGATTGAAACGAGCCTCAAAGTAACGGGTAGTTTCAACCTCGCCGTCTTTGTACCAGAGGTAGTGACCGGGCATAAGGCAGTAAACACCCTCAAAGAAAGTTTCGGGCGGAACTGCATACTGGAATGAAAGGTAGGAATCAAGTGCCTTTCTGTTGAATTTCTTTTCAAACTTAGGATATTCAAGGATACTCTTGATTTCACTTGCATAGACAAAGTCATTGCCTATCTGAGTGTAGTGCATCGGCTTAATGCCGAAGAAATCACGGGCAATAAAAAGTGAGTTATCCTTTGTGTTGTAGATAGCAAAGCCGAACATACCGCGGAGTTTTGGGAGCATATCTTCTTTCCACTCTTCAAAGCCGTGAACAAGCACTTCACTGTCTGTATCTGTATAGAACTTATGACCTTTTGCGATAAGTTCTTTTCTCAAATCCTTGTAGTTATAAATTTCACCGTTGAATGTGAGAACAAGGCTTTTATCCTCATTGTATATAGGCTGATGACCTGCACCGAGGTCAATAATGGAAAGTCTGCGAAATCCCATGGAAATATTGTCGTCCGTAAAAAATCCGTCCGAGTCGGGACCACGGTGAGTGATAACCTCTGTCATATTTCTGATGACATCGGCTCTGTTTTCAACCTGTCCCATAAAGCCGGCTATGCCGCACATATCACAATTCCCCTTTCAAGGTAATTTTCAAAATTAACCGCATTAGACTAATGCCCTATTTTAAACATTTTATCACAATTTACTCCCAAATTCAACTGTTTGCAGGCATAAGTTTCAAATCAAAGCAACGCTCCTCAGCCTTTTTTATTCTTTAAGTATTCATCAAGCAAATCCGCTGCATATCTGCACAACTCAGGACACGGACGGGCGGCATAATATTTTTCTGTTCTCTCAGACGGAGTCGGGTTGTCCTTTGCCTTTGCTCTCATACCGAGAAGGTCACGGCAGATGATTGAACCGTTGTCCTCTTTGAACCTTTCGGCAAGCTGCTGAACCTCGGTGTAAACACGCTTTTTGTCGGCATTATCCTTGCTGTCACTGTAACCCCTTGCAAGACCTAAAGCCATATACATTCCCGTAACAGTACCGCAGACCTCACGCATTCTGCCTATTCCGCCGCCGAACGGCGATGCAAGCATAAGAGCAGTCTGTTCATCAAATCCCAAATCGTCACAAAATGCAAGCAATACAGCCTGAGCGCAGTTGTAGCCCTGCATAAAATTATTCTTTGCAATTTCACCTTTTGTCATACCGATTTCTCCTTTTAACAAAGCAATTTCATATATGCCCAGTATAGCACCGAAAACCGCATACTGCAACGATTTTTTGCTTGTAGAAGAGGTTAGTATATGATATAATTTATCATACAACAGCATTTCGCAAATTATATCGTTTACAAGCACATTGCGAACGCTTTAAATTTGCTTGCTTTATTCGTTAAAATTGTTATAATCTAAGTACAGATATTTCTGTCGCAAGCTCTGCTCCTTGCAAGCAAAGCAGAGCGTTGCTCGGATTTAAATCTAAATACAGATTAAAATAAAGTACAAAAAAGACATTAAAGAAAAAGGTGATTAGCATTGTCTTTTCCACAGGATAAAATAAGAAATTTCAGCATTATTGCTCACATTGACCACGGCAAGAGTACGCTTGCGGACAGAATTCTTGAGCAGACCAACTCCGTTTCCGAAAGAGATATGGAGGCGCAGCTGCTTGATGACATGGACCTTGAGCGTGAGCGTGGCATTACAATCAAGGCGAGGGCGGTAAGCGTTATCTACAAATCCGATGACGGCGAAGAATATCTTTTTAACCTCATCGACACCCCCGGTCATGTTGACTTTAACTACGAGGTTTCCCGTTCACTGGCGGCTTGTGAGGGCGCTATTCTTGTTGTTGACGCATCACAGGGCATTGAGGCACAGACTCTTGCAAACACATATCTTGCCGTTGACAGCGGACTTGAAATTGTTCCCGTTGTCAACAAAATTGATCTGCCGAGTGCCGATCCCGACAGGGTTATTCAGGAAATCGAAGATGTAATCGGTATTCCTGCCGAGGATGCTCCGAAAATTTCCGCAAAGGCAGGAATCAACATTCACGCAGTTCTTGAAAAGGTTGTTCACGATATTCCTGCTCCGACAGGCGACATCAACGCACCTCTGCGTGCATTGATTTTTGACAGCTGCTACGACAGCTACAAGGGCGTAATTATATATGTAAGACTCAAAGAGGGACAGATTCACCCGGGCGATGAATTCAAGCTTATGGCAACGGGCAGTGTGTTCAATGTTGTTGAGTGCGGACTTATGCACGCAACCGCCCCCGAAAAGACCGACGGTCTTTATGCAGGTGAGGTTGGTTACATCACGGGTTCAATCAAGACTCTTGCAGACGCAAAGGTCGGCGACACGGTTACACTCACATCAAATCCCGCAGAAGAACCGCTCCCCGGCTACCGTGAGGCACAGCCTATGGTTTTCTGCGGTATCTACCCTGTTGACGGCGCAAGATACGGCGACCTTAAAGATGCACTTGAAAAGCTACGGCTTAACGATGCGGCTCTTTCGTTTGATCCCGAAACATCGGTTGCTCTCGGATTCGGTTTCCGCTGCGGATTTTTAGGACTGCTCCACATGGAAATTATTCAGGAGCGACTTGAAAGAGAATATCAGCTTGACCTCATCACAACCGCACCGAGTGTAATTTACAGAATCACACGCACAGACGGAACGGTTGAGATGATTGACAACCCGACAAACTACCCCGATCCGTCACTTATTCAAATGGCGGAAGAGCCTGTAACAGACTCTCACATCTATGCACCTAAGGAATATGTCGGCAATATTATGGAGCTTTGTCAGGACAGACGAGGAACTTTTGTCGATATGCAGTATATTGATGCCGACCGTGTTGATTTACACTATGTACTTCCGCTTGCCGAGATAATCTACGACTTTTTCGACACGCTCAAATCACGCACAAGAGGTTATGCATCATTCGACTATGAGCTTAAAGAATATGTTCAGAGCAACCTTGTTAAGCTTGATATTATGCTCAACGGCGAGGTTGTCGATGCGCTTTCGTTCATCATTCACGCCGACAAGGCATATTCAAGGGCAAGAAAGATGGCTGAAAAGTTAAAGGAAAAGATTCCGAGACAGCTTTTCGAAATTCCGATTCAGGCTTGCATCGGCGGTAAAATTATTGCCAGAGAAACCGTAAAGGCTATGCGTAAGGATGTACTTGCCAAGTGCTACGGCGGTGATATTTCCCGTAAGAAAAAGCTTCTTGAAAAGCAAAAAGAAGGTAAAAAGCGTATGCGCCAGCTCGGTTCTGTTGAAGTTCCGCAGGAGGCGTTTATGGCGGTTCTCAAGCTTGATACGGATTAACGGTGAAGATATGAAAGAACTTGCTATGTTTTACAACTTTTCGGACGAAAGATTTCGCAAGGCAAAGTTTGCACTTATGCCGTTGAAAATTCAGGTTAAAAAGGTTGAAAAAGAAGATTTCAATCAGCCTATCGGCTTCCTTGCAGGCATCAAGGGCATTGAGCCTGCGGCAGAAAAGTTTGACGGTGACGGCTTTGACGAAGAAATGATTATCATGCACAATTTTACGAATAAAACAATTGATTCGCTAATCAGAGCGCTGAATAAGTGCGGTGTCGGACGAGTTCCGCTCAAGGCGGTTATCACTCCCACAAGCAAAGATTGGGACAGTCTGACGCTTATCAAAGCACTTAAAGCCGACCATGAGGAAATGCTTAAAAAATTGAAAATGAAAAGTTGAAAATGGAAAATGAAAGTCGGGAAGACAGTTTGCAAAATGCAAAACATTGTCTTCCCGACTTGTTTTGTTTATATAAAATCGCAGTTAAAATTACTCTGTGTCACTATATTAAAGATCTCTGCCACAGCACTTCTTATACTTCTTACCGCTGCCGCACGGACAAGGATCGTTTCTGCCGATTTTCTTGCCCTTACGGATAGTTTTGTTGGCTGTGTCTGTGCCGTCAGCCGAGGTTTCTACAGGACGGGCAACCTGCTCACGGTGGAGTGCCTGCTTTACAGCGTCTGACTGTTCAACAGTTCCTTCATCATCGGCTGCAGACTGTGCCGCTGCGGCAGCCCTCTGAGCCGCTCTCTTTGCAGCTGCAATTGCGTCCTGTCTTTTCTGAATCTCATAGATACGCTTTGGCATAATGAGCATCATCTTGACAGTATCCTCACGAATGCTTTCAATCATCTCATCAAACATATCAAAGCCTTCAACTCTGTACTCAACAACAGGGTCATGCTGACCGTATGAACGAAGTCTGATACCGTTTTTGAGCTGATCCATATTGTCGATGTGATCCATCCAATGTGTATCAACATTCTTGAGGAGGTAAACACGCTCCATCTCACGGATTGTTTCCTCAGGAAGAAGCTCTTCGTTTTCCTTGTAGATTTCGAGAGCATCATCAACGAGCATCTTCTGAATCTCTTCGGGTTCCATATCTTCAAGATCCTCAAGACTGAAATCGTACTTAGAATCATCTCTGATAAGCCAGCCTGCATAGTAATCCTTAAGACTCTGGAAGTTCCAATGCTCTGCAGGACCTTCGGGGAGGTACTGCTTAATTGAAGTTGCGATTGTATCCTCAACCATTTTGAGGATTGTTTCGTGGAGATCCTCACCGTTAAGAACCTGATCACGCTGACCGTAGATGATTTCACGCTGTTTGTTCATAACATCATCGTACTGGAGGACATCCTTACGAATGCCGAAGTTACGAAGCTCAACCTTTTCCTGTGAGCCTTCGATAATACTTGTGAGCATTTTGTTCTCAATAGGCATATCCTCGGCAACATTCATACGCTCCATCATCATCTTCATTCTGTCGCCGCCGAACAGACGCATAAGGTCATCCTCGGTTGAGAGGAAGAAACGGCTGACGCCCGGATCGCCCTGACGGCCTGCACGGCCACGGAGCTGGTTATCAATACGGCGTGACTCGTGTCTTTCCGTACCCATAATGTAAAGACCGCCGGCCTCTCTTACCTTTTCAGCCTCGCCCTTGATTTCTTCCTTATACTTATCATTCAGTTCTCTGAATGTATTTCTTGCATTGATGATTTCTTCATCATCGGTTTCCGCATAACCTGTAGCTTCTTCAATAAGCTCCTCTGTAAAGCCCTGCTTACGCATTGCGGCTTTTGCCATATACTCTGCATTACCGCCGAGGATGATATCGGTACCACGACCTGCCATGTTGGTTGCGATTGTTACCGCACCGAGCTTACCTGCCTGAGCAACAATTTCAGCCTCTTTTTCATGCTGTTTTGCATTGAGGACATTGTGCTTGATGCCTCTCTTTTTGAGCATTTTTGAAAGAAGCTCCGACTTCTCAATTGAAATTGTACCGACAAGAACAGGCTGTCCCTTTTCGTGAGCCTCAACAATTGCATCAATAACAGCGTGGAACTTGCCGTTTTCTGTCTTATAAACCGAATCGGGGAGGTCTTTTCTTAAAACAGGCTTGTTTGTAGGAATTTCAACAACATCAAGCTTGTAGATTTCCTGGAATTCTTCCGACTCTGTCTGAGCAGTACCTGTCATACCCGAAAGCTTTTTGTAAAGACGGAAGTAGTTCTGGAATGTGATTGTTGCAAGAGTTTTGCTTTCGCTCTGAACCTTTACGCCCTCTTTAGCCTCAATAGCCTGATGAAGACCTTCGTTAAAACGACGGCCGTACATAAGACGACCTGTAAATTCGTCAACGATGATAACCTCGCCGTCCTTGACAACATAGTCAACATCGAGCTTCATTACACCGTTAGCCTTGATAGCCTGATTTACATGGTGCTGAATTGTAAGGTTATCAGGGTCTGTAAGGTTTTCGATACCGAAAAATTCTTCGGCTTTCTTAACACCGCTCTGTGTGAGGGTTGCTGTTTTCTGCTTTTCATCAACAACATAATCAATGTCGTTTTCTTTGTAATATTCCTCCATATCCTCTTTTGCATCAAGTTCTGCAAAACGCTGAACTTTAAGAGTTTTTGCAAAAGCGTCAGCCTTTGCGTAAAGGTCTGTTGACTTGTCGCCCTTACCCGAAATAATAAGAGGAGTTCTCGCCTCATCAATGAGGATTGAGTCAACCTCATCGACAATTGCAAATGCGTGTGGGCGCTGAACCTTGTTTTCCTTGTAAACTACCATATTGTCACGGAGGTAGTCAAAACCGAGTTCGTTGTTTGTTCCGTATGTAATGTCTGCGGCATAAGCCTTTTTTCTTCCGTCATTGTCAAGGTCATGGCAGATAAGGCCGACCGAAAGACCGAGGTATCTGTAAAGCTTGCCCATCCACTCCGAGTCACGGCGGGCAAGGTAATCGTTGACTGTTACAATGTGAACACCTTCGCCCGTAAGAGCGTTGAGGTATGCAGGGAGGGTAGCAACCAAGGTTTTACCTTCACCTGTTTTCATCTCGGCAATTCTGCCCTGGTGAAGAACGATACCACCGATAATCTGAACGGGGAAGTGCTTCATGCCAAGCACTCTCCAGCCTGCCTCACGACAGGTTGCAAATGCTTCGGGGAGAATATCGTCTGTTGTTTCGCCGTTGGCAAGTCTTTCTTTAAGAATTGTTGTCTGGTTCTTAAGTTCGCTTTCGCTCATAGCCGCATATTTATCTTCGAGTGCAAGTACCTTGTCACAGATTGGCTGCACACGCTTAACTTCACGCTTGCTGTAGTTGCCGAACATAGCTTTTAAAAAATTCATCAGGGTTCTTCCTTTCAATGTACCGAAAAAATCGGTCAAACTGTATTTTCAATAATATAATTTTAATTTACTGCACCGCAGACGCTCCAAGGCTTTTTGCAGCCTGAATCATTGCGGCCTCAACCACGGGACCTGCATATTGGAAACCGAAACCCGAATCCTGTACAACACAGGCAAATGCAAGAGGGCAGTCCTCATCTTTTGAGTAGCCGACCATCCAGCCGTTAGGGTTCTTATCATCGCCGACTTCACCCGTACCTGTTTTGGCACAGACTGTAAGTCCGCCGAAAAGGTTGTCGCCGTAGTAATCCGAAACGGTGTATCTCATAACATCGTCAAGCTTTGCCGCCGTATCGGATGAAAAAAGCTCCTGTCCGCTGCTCTTGTAGTTTATGCCGAGTGCGGAGAGTATGGACTCATCTTTGATAAGGGTAGGGTTTGTAACCTTACCGCCGTTTGCGATTGCGCCGCAGATAATTGCCATCTGCATCGGGTTTACCTTGTCATTATACTGACCTACGCCCGACCAGCCAAGCTGGTTTTCATTGGCATCGCTGACATCATAGGAACCTTTTGCGGTTTTAATTCCGTCAACATCAAAGGAGCTGTTAATGCCGATTTTCTCGGCAGTTTTTGTCATTGTGTCACTTCCGAGTTCAACGGCAAGCTTTGCAAAAACAATATTGCAGGAATGTGCCATTGCCTCTTTATATGTCAGCGTTCCGTGAGTTTCCGTACAGGTAACTTCACTTCCGCCTATGTTCTCACTTCCGTTACAAACCCAAGTGCGGTCATAAAGGTCGGGAATATTCTCAATTGCCGCCGCAGATGTAACGATTTTGAAGATTGAACCCGGGGTAAAGGTTGACGAAAGCACATTATCAAGGTAAACGCCCTCATATTCGCTTTCGTTGTCCTCGGTAATTTCGGGAGGAGCCTGCGGATCGTAAGCCATGGTGCTTATGGAACAGATAACCTCGCCTGTTTTGTAGTTATATATTACACAGGCACCTTTTTTGTTATAAGCTGCAAGAACATCATAAGCCGCCGCACAGGTTGCGGAATCTACTGTCAGCTTTATATCGTGAGAGGCACGCAGTGATTCGGGCATATTAAGTCCGAAAACAAGGTTATAGCCTATCAGCTGAGAACGATACATACTTTGAACAGCCGTTGAAATGTTAAGGCTGTCATCACCGACAACATGAAGCAGAGATTTTCTTACGCTCTCGCTTTCGTTATAAACTCTTGCACCGTCAACCGTCTGTGCAAGAGCCGTGCCGTTGCGGTCATAAATCGCTCCTGCCTGTGCAAGGCCGCCGTCACCTGCTATATGCGCATTATATGCCTGATCGACCCAATCGTCTGCCCCTGTTACAAGCTCAAAGGCAAGATAGCCAAGTCCGCCGATAAACGCAAGCGCAACTATATATATAAGTGTACTTCTGCGAAGTATTTTTTTCAAACCTTACACCACCCTGTGTATCAAGTGAACAATCGAAAAATTAAAGAAAATGCAGCTTTGCTTGCAAAGCACTATGAATACGGTCGGGAGATAGAGCATTTTATTTTGCTGTTTTTCCTCTCGACAACAATTTTCCATTTTCAATTTTTCATTTTCAATTTACTAAACTTATCTTTTTACCGAATAAGTTCTCTCGTCTGCGGCTTTAATGAATGCAACAAGTCCCCAACAAGACATAATACTTGAACCGCCGGCAGACACAAACGGAAATGTTACGCCTGTGAGCGGAAGGACATCGGTTGCACCGAAAACATTGAGAGAAAGCTGAACGACAAAAAGTCCTGCCGCACAGCACGCTGAAATTGAATAAAAGGTACTTCTGCTTCGGGTTGTAATTGCCCTTGCATAAATAAACATTGCACCTACTGCCACGGCAAGTGTGAACGCAACGATAACTCCCATTTCTTCCGAAACAAGTCCGAAAACAAGGTCACTTTCGGATGCGGCAACCTGCTTTAAAAAACCGTTGCCGATACCTACGCCGAAAAGTCCGCCGCTTGCCATATATGTGAGAACTCTTGCCTGCTGATAACCGAGGTTGTCCTGAGTATGTTCCCACACATGACGCCAGCCCGAAAAACGGTCGGCAACATACGGTTTAAACTTGAGGACAAAGGTTACGCCGAAAATTGCGGCGGCAACAGCAAGAATAATCGTCTTGAAATCGCCCGAGCGCATAAACGCTGTGAGCAAAAATGTTACAAAGAAGATGAGCGCAGTACCGAAGTCGCCCATAAGAGCCAAAAGACCGACACATACTGCCGAGAAGATAATGTACTCAAGCAAATTCTTCTTTGTCATCAACACATCAAGAGAACTTGCGCCGATAAAGATGAAAATAATCTTTGCAAGCTCTGACGGCTGAAATGAAAACGAGCCGATATAAATCCAGTTGGCGGCGCCGTTTGTAATCTTACCGAATACAATTGTTACACCCAAAAGACCGACCGCACAAATCATTGCCGGAAGTCTGAGTTTATTTACCTTATCGGGATCTTCAATCAGCTTGATAATTATGCAGAAGAAAATCATACCTATTGCGGCGGCAACAAGCTGAACATAAGCCGAGCGTTCCGACTGTCTGATAAGCATCATTACGCCTATGCCCGTCAAAAACAGGGCAAGCGATTCAAGCTCGAAATTTACTCTGCGGATTACAAAATAGGAGATAAAGAAGAATCCCCATTCAACAGCCGCAAGAGCGCCGAACAGCACGAGCGGAGCCATTGTATTTGTGCCGTCATTCCAGAACATAGCCTGAACGCACATAAAGAAGTGAAAAAATGTAATAAGGAGCATAAGCTTCCACGATTTCATTGCAGGCTTATCGCTGACCTTTGAGAAAAACCAGCTCGACTGCAACGGCTGTTGGAACTCCTCGCCTCTTTTTACTATAAGGCTTGTACCACCTATTGTTATTGTATCGTCAATTAGCACCTTTGCTCTGCCTCTTGTTCTTTTGCCGTTGAGCATTGTGCCGCTCTTTGAGTCGGTATCGCTTACATACCAACCGTCTTTACGGCGAAGGAGTACACAATGATTTCTTGAAACCGTCGGGTCATCAACGGTTACATCACTGCTTTTACTTCTGCCGATTGAATTTTCCCAGAAAAGCACGGGGAGCATCTCGCCCGTTGCAGGGTTCAAAAGTGAAATCAAAGGAGTTTCGGGACGGCGGCGGCGGCGCATTGCGGCAAAGCACTGGTACACAATTATTATTGCATAAACAGGCATAAGAAAACGCAGTGCAACAACACCCATATCGAAAATTATCGAAAGATCCGGCACTTTTTTCAACTCCTTCACAAATCATCTGTCCTAAAAATAAGCATACTTAAAGTTATACAGTTTAAATAATAATCCAATTTCCTCCAAAAGTCAATAGCCGTGTGTCACGGCAGCCAGTTCGTGAAGACAGTTTGTACAATAAAAAACTTACGATACCCGAGCGTTACTATCTAATTATAAGTGAAGTAACTTTGTAGCCGAGTGCCTCGGCAGCCAATTCGTAAAGACAGTTTGTACAATGCCAAAACATATTATGTCCGAGCGTAGCATTTCAACCGTTCGCACAACTTGGGGCGTAGGGGCGGATATTATCCGCCCGCCTTGATGAAATTTTATGTTTATGCTCATATGTTTTGGCATAATAAAAGCCGTGCGTTATTTTGTAACGGCGAACCGTGTTCGTCACTACACCATTTCGATAACTCTGTTTCATTCATATAATTTATTTCTATCACAATATTTCTGCCATTGCTTGCGGGCGTCCGATGAACGCCCCTACGAGTTTGTGCTTTTTTATACAATTTTATTAAACTCCTTGATTTATTAACTTCAATAATTTATAATAACTTTGACAGAGGATTTGTTAATCCATCTGTTGAGTGTTTCGCCACTGATTTAAAGGGCGAGTGTTTTTTATCGTTGAGCGTTTCGCCGCTTGTAAAAGTGCGAGTATTAACAAAAGACCTCACGAAATTCGTGAGGTCTTTTATCATGATATATCTATGAGGATTAATGAAGACTTTTCATTTTATCGGCTTTATCACGGCATATATGCGACCATTTGCAGTCGCCGCACACCTGCGAAAGCCTGTCTTTTAAAATTATATTTTCCCTTGCAATTCTCGAAAGCTCTTTCCAATCGGCAGTATCGCCGATTTTCATTCCGAGTAAATCAAGACATCTTTTGTCATAGCATGACGCCTTGCCCGTAACATCGCAGCTGCCGTTGTCACGGTTCGGACACGATGAACAAATTTCGTCACAACCGCCCGTAAGCGTAAGGTTTGCGTTGTTATTTTCAAGAACCGACACTATTTTTGCCATTCCGCAGACAAATTCATCGCCGTAACCCTTGCCTTCAAAAAACTGCACACAAAGGCTGTGATGAGGTCTGAACTTAAAGCTTAACGATTTTGTCAAGACGATTCACCAAAACTGTTGCAACAACAATCTTTGCAGCATCTGCAAGAAGGAACGGAACAACGCAGGTGAGAAGTGCGGCAACAAAATCTGTATGCATTGCAATCATAAACCAGATTGTACCGAAAAGGTAGCATACTGCAAGGCCTGCAACCATTGAAACCGCAAGCACCCAAAGCTTTCTGCCGAGAAAATCAGTCATAAGTCCAACGATAAGCGCCGTAAAGAGGAAACCGATGATATAACCACCTGTCGGACCGCCGAGAACGCCGATTCCGCCTGAGAATCCTGCAAACACGGGAACACCGATTGCACCGAGGAGAACATAAACCGCAACGCTGATGAGTCCTCTTTTCCAGCCGAGCATAGCCGCCGCCATAAAGATACCGAGAGTCTGAAGTGTGAACGGAACTGTCATCGGAATCTGAATCTGTGCGCACACTGTGATGATTGCGACGAACATCGCCATATACACAAGGCTTAATACATTACTTTTTGATTTACTGTTTGTTTTTGCTTCTGTCATAAAATTACCTCTCCTTTGCAAAACCGCTTCTTTTGTTTTGCAGATTGTCAACCAAATTATTTTATCAGTTGACAATTATTATAGTACCGATTATCGCATTTGTCAACCCGATTTATATTTTAAAGTGACAATTACAATCCGTTTTGATGTAACAATTGACTTTACAACCGTCTTATAATACAACTGAGTTAACCAAACAGAACATAAAAACAGGGACAGCGTTTTGCTGTCCCTGAAATTTTTGTAAAGATTAAGTTTGCGTGCTTACAATTAAGCCTTGTTAACCGAACCGAAGAGTTCCATCTTTTCCTTAACAGTAGCCTTGATAGCCTCTGCACCGGGAGCGAGGAGCTTTCTTGGATCGAAGCCCTTGCCTTCGAGATCCTTGCCCTCTTCAATGTACTTTCTTGTAGCTGCTGCAAATGCAAGCTGGCACTCTGTGTTAACATTGATCTTTGAAACGCCGAGTGAGATAGCCTTCTTGATCATGTCGGCAGGGATACCTGTACCGCCGTGGAGAACGAGCGGCATCTCGCCTGTAAGCTGCTGGATAGCGTCAAGAGTTTCAAAGCTGAGACCCTTCCAGTTTGCAGGATACTTACCGTGAATGTTACCGATACCTGCTGCGAGCATTGTTACGCCGAGGTCTGCAACCATTTTGCATTCCTTAGGATCTGCGCATTCGCCCATGCCGATTACGCCGTCTTCCTCGCCGCCGATTGCACCAACCTCAGCCTCAAGTGAAAGACCGAGCTTGTTACAAGTTGCAACGAGTTCCTTTGTTTTTTCAATGTTTTCTTCGATCGGATAGTGTGAACCGTCGAACATGATTGAGCTGAAACCGGCTTCGATGCACTTCTTAGCGCCTTCGTATGAACCGTGGTCAAGGTGGAGAGCAACAGGAACTGTGATGTTGAGTTCCTCGAGCATACCGTTTACCATACCAACGACTGTTTTGTAGCCGCACATATATTTACCGGCACCCTCAGATACACCGAGGATAACAGGTGAGTTGAGTTCCTGTGCTGTTAAAAGAATTGATTTTGTCCATTCAAGGTTGTTGATGTTGAACTGACCTACTGCATAGTGGCCTGCCTTTGCTTTTGTAAGCATTTCTTTAGCGTTTACTAATGGCATTTTAATCTTCCTTTTTTAAAAAATTTCAGCAGACAAGCGTCCCCACCTGCCGATTTAAGTTTATTATACAATATATTTTTGAAAATATAAAGACCTAAAAAGAAGATTTAGTGAAAATTTTAACAATTAGTCGAAAAATTCTTCATTTTGTCCTGTTTTAGTCAATTATCACTAAACTTTCAAAATAAACTCACACTTCCGTAACACAACAAGGTTGATTTTCATTTTATGAAAAGGTATAATATAACTGTAAATTACGATACTTGATTTTGGTCGAGCGTTGTATGATAATATTTTTTGTAAACTATCCCGTAGTGGTAGCCTTGCGACCGCAAGTAATGACAGATATTTTATTGCAAACAAAGTTTTATAAATATAACAAAACAACCGATATAGTGACCGGCGGATGATATCCGCCCCTACGAAATATTTGTTCATTTCGGCAATTTGCTTGCAAAAAATTTTGTTTCATTACTTAAGGACAAACGCAGTTTGTACCCCACGGTAACAAATAAATGTAGGAGTAACTTTTATGGACAATTTTGACAACAACAATATGGGAGGGTTTGAACCGCAGAAGCCGTTCACCGAAAAGCCCGTACAAAACAATAGTATGAACACAGAACAGACAAGTCCCGTTTCCGAACCCGAAACACATACGGAGCAGGTTCAAAATGTTCCGCCTCAAAGCAGCACACAGTACAATAGTAATGCTTTCGGCAGCAACACACCGAATATGTCCGGCAATGTAAATCAGAACGAAAATGTTCCGCCGCAGAATCAAAATCCCTCTACTCAGCCGTGGCAGTACGGTTACGGTCAGTATCCCTACAGCGGACAGAATCCGCAGTATAATCAGAACAGTCAGCAGTACGGACAGTATCAGAACAACACAGGATACAATCAGAATGTACCGCCGTATCAGCAAAATATGTACGGACAGCCGCCTTACGGCAACAACGGTACATATAATCAATATAATTCGCAGTACAATCCGCAGATGTACGCACAGTACCCACAAAAGAAAACAAACGGCGGAATAGTTGCATTGATTATCGTTCTCTGTTCGCTTCTTGCAATCGGTTTTATCGGTATGATGGTATACGGATTTTCGGTTGGCATAAAAGAAGATTCAAACAACGACCGAAGTGATTCGGGCAATTCGATCAGACTTCCGAACGAAGACAGCACAACACCGTTTGAAACCCTTCCTAACACCTCATCACAGGGCAAAACTCACGATGAATCGGACTACAGCGACAAAACTAACAAAAGCTATTCGGGTATGAAGCTTGAAAGCAATCCAAAGGACGCAAAAACAAACGGCAGTTACACAGCCGCAAAGGCCACCGAAGAGGTTTCGGACTCGGTGGTCGGCATTCTTTGTTACTCGGACGATGTTCCCGATCAGGCTGACACAACAACCGCATCTTCACAGGGAAGCGGAATCATCTTCTCACAGGACGGCTATGTTATTACAAACGCCCATGTAATCGGCAACAGCAAAACAGCCTATGCAATCAGAGTTGTAACATCTGACGGCAAGGTTTACAAGGCAGGTGTTGTTGGCTACGATTCAAGAACCGACATTGCAGTTCTCAAAATGGACGATGCAAAGGGACTTACTCCTGCAACATTCGGTGATTCGTCACAGCTTGAGGTTGGTCAGGATATTATCGTAGTCGGCAATCCCGGCGGTCTTGACTATCAGAACACTACAACAAAGGGTGTTATTTCGGCGCTTGACAGAAAGCTTTCAACATCAAGCCTCACAAAGTACATTCAGACAGATGCCGCAATCAATCCGGGCAACTCGGGCGGTCCGCTTGTAAACTACTACGGTCAGGTTGTCGGAATCACAACCTCAAAGATTGTTTCCGAAACTTACGAAGGTATGGGCTTTGCAATTCCGTCACAGACAGTAAAAAATATTGTTGACACACTTGTAAAGAACGGCTATGTCGAAGGCAGAGTAAAAATCGGAATTTCGGGCATTGCGGTAACATCGGAGCAGGCATCAAATTACAACATTCCGCAGGGCATTTATGTTCAAAGCATTGTTTCGGGCGGTCCGTGTGACGGCACAAGCCTTGAAGAAGGCGATATCATCACAGAGGTTGACGGTGAAACAATTACAAGCTTTGCAGATGTTTACGCAATTCTTGAAACCCACAAGCCGGGGGACAAAATCAAGGTTAAATATTACAGCTCATCATCGGGCAACGGTGAGGTTGAAATCACACTTCAGGAAGATAAGTAATTTTAATAAGAATATCACCAAAAGCAAGAGGGCAGTCACGACAATGCGACTGCCCTTTATGCTAATTGAAAATTAAAAGTGAAAAATGGAAAATTATTGTCGGGCAGCCGGTTTGCAAATTGCAAGCGATTGCAGCCCGACTGTTTTATTTTTGGTATTTTTATATTCGCCTATATTTTGGCACAATAATAACTTTGGGGTTATTTTGTAGTACAGTGGCAAATCTAAAACCTTTATGTTTTACAAATTTTTCACGAACATGATGTATAGAAAAATTCTTGTAAATGCAATTCTCAATCAATATCGAAAAGTAAAGTTTTAGTTGTAACTGACCACTACATTTAAACGCAACTTATATATAAAAACGGTCGGGAAACAATGTTTTGCATTTTGCAAACTGTCTTCCCGACCACAATTTTCAATTTTCCATTTTCAACTTTCAATTTAAAAAAATCACAGATGCAAAATCAGCTTTGCAACGCCAAAATAGATAAGCAGCGAAAGCGAGTCACAGACTGTTGAAATAAGCGGATTCGCCATAACGGCAGGGTCAAAGCCGACCTTGCTTGCCAAAAGAGGCAAGCTGCTGCCGACAAGCTTTGCCATAATAATTGTGCCGACAAGCGTAAGCGAAATTACAAGGGCAATCATAAACGCGTTTTCCTGACCGTGGAGGTCAAACAAAAGCAGCTTTACAAAGTTTGCCGCTGCAAGCGTAATACCACAGAGGATTGACACCCTAAATTCTTTCCACAACACAAGAAAAATGCTTTTGAACTGAATTTCGCCGAGCGACAACGCACGGATTACGGAAACCGACGACTGAGAACCTGCGTTACCGCCCGAACCCGTAATCATCGGGATAAACGATGAGAGAATCAGCACATTTGCAAGCACAGCCTCAAATGATGAGATAATCGCACTTGTAAAGGTTGCCGAAAGCATAAGTATGAGCAGCCACGGCACTCTCTTTTTGTACAGACCGAAAATGCTTGTTTTCATATACGGTTTGTCAGACGGCAATACGGCTGCCATCTTTTCAATATCCTCGGTAGCCTCTTCCTGAATGACATCAATAGCATCATCAATTGTTACGATACCGACAAGTCGGTTTTCGTTGTCAACAACGGGAAGTGCAAGGAAGTTATAGTTTGAGAACATCTGGGCAACCTGCTCCTGATCGGCAAGAGTAGTTACCGAAATAACATTTTCCTCCATAATCGACTTTACAAGCTCGTCATCTTCGGCAAGCAAAAGGTCTTTTACGGTGGTGATACCGATAAGCTTGTTGTTGGCATCGGTCACATAGCAGGTGTAGATTGTTTCCTTGTCAACACCCGTTCTTCTGATTCTTTTAATAGCCATTTCAGCCGTCATATCGGGACGAAGCACAATAAACTCGGTTGTCATAATCGAGCCTGCGCTGTCCTCGGGATATTTCAAAAGCTCGTTAATCTGCTTTCTCATATCCTTGTCGGCCTGTCTTAAAATACGCTTTACAACATTGGCAGGCATTTCCTCAATAAGGTCAACGGCGTCATCGACAAATAACTCATCGACAACCTCTTTCAGTTCGCTGTCGCTGAAGCCGTGGATAAGGAATTCCTGAGTTTCGTCATCCATTTCGACAAAGGTTTCCGCCGCAAGTTCTTTTGGCAGAATACGAAACAGAATCGGCATTTTTTCATCCTGTAGGTTTTCAAAAATCGCCGCAATATCATACGGTTTCATCGTAACCAGAATATCACGCAAGGTACTGAACTTTTTGTCATCAAGCAGCACCTTGATAGTTTCGGTAAGGGTTACATTAACCTGTTCCATCATCTTTTCCTCCTTTTTAATTCAATTGGAAGTAAAGACGGTGTCACCCTAAGTATTAAATTAAATCAATTCAAATCAAAATAAAAATACAAAGCAAAATCAATAAAACAAAATGAACGCACAAGCGCACATTCTGTTGCAACTTCGCCCGGGTACAGCGCCTTTATTACCGTCTGCGTCCATTAAGTTTTCACCTCATTTGCATAAAATTCGGGCAAAGCCCATATATATCTATTTTATTCTTTTTTGTGTGCTATGTCAACGGATTTACACATTAAAAATGCACTTTTCAAATATTTTACAGACACATTACAATCAGCTTTTTAATCGCATTATTTAATATTCCTTGCATTTTGCGCGCTATCAATGTATAATTGGTACTGTAATAAAAACAAATGATAGGAGTTTGCCCATTATGTCAGATATGATAAAAAAATATGTTCCCTATGTGGTAATAGTTTTTGTTGTTTATATGCTTTTGCCGCTTATTTTCATTCCTGCAGCAATGCAGAAATTCTCACCTGTTGCTTATGATTGTATATTTCCGCTTACAGCAATCGGCTGTGCTGCCCATTATTGCTCAAAGCATGGCCTTGACTTTCTCTTTGCGCTCATCGCGCCCATCATCTATCTGCCGAGTATGTTGATTTACAACGGCGGATTTTCTTCAGGCACACTTTCAACTAATCTTATTCTTCTTGTTGTTTACCTTGTTTCAGGTATCTTCGGTCTTTTTCTCGGTGATCTTGCCTTCGGCGACAAACGCCGTCAGAAAGAAAAGGCTGAACAACAGGAAACAGAAGAAATGCTTCTTAAAGCAAGACGACGTGAGAAGCAAGAGCTTGAAACTATGACAAAATCAAGCAGAAAAACCGAAAAAAATCCCCACAGACAGGAACGCAGACCGTCAAAGCCTGCACGCAGAGCCACACCTGTACAACAGGAAACAGTCAAGGACATTGACGATGATTTTGACTACGATAAGTACCTTTCCGGCATTGACAGAAAGCAGGACTCAAGCGAGAGCGAAATTGACGATATTCTCAACGAATACAGACACTAACGGCGAGCCGCCGTTCCCAGTTCGTGCAGATAGTATTTATAAGGGCGAAAATAAAATGCCCGAGCAGAACTCTATAACTAAAAATGTAAAATTTAAGTCGGAAAGACAGACTGCATATGCAGGTAAATGTCTTTCCGACTTTTTGTTTGTGTATTATCTGACAGTTCGGATTTTAGCTGTATGCTTCCACAATATATTTCTGAACAAGTGTGGCGTCAAGAATATTGATAACGCCGTCATTATTTACATCGGACACATATATGCCGAAGTCATCAAGTGCGGCAGCTCCGAGTATATATTTTTGAATCTCGGTAACATCCATAATATTAACCCACCAGTCGCCGTTTGCGTTGCCCATGGTCAGCTTATCAATATAGGTACCTGTTGTACCACCGCCACCGCCCGACGCTGTATCGGTTTCATATCCATAGCTTGTGGCATAGACCGTATCATGTCCTAGCTTGCGGCTGAGGTAAAATTCAACATATCCGTCCTTGTTCGGAGCACAGGCTGTCATAAAGCCGCCGCTCTCAATTATGAGATATGAATAATAGGTAACCTTGCCGGAACGCTGAGTTTTGTAGTTGAACTCCCATTTGCCGTTGTAGCTGTCCCTCTTGGTAGTGCCTTTTTCCGAAAAGGTCTTAGGGTCGAGGTCATGGAGCTTTACTCTGACTTTTACATATTTTCCCGAAAGGTCTGTTCTGAACAGATTTCTGTATGACGAACTTCCGCCGCCACCGCCGTTAGTTAAATACATGACATTGTATTTATCGGTTTTTGAAAAGTTATAAGCTTTTACCTTGTTCACAAGCGGCACAAAATCTATCTTTGTAAGTCCGCCTTTTTCTTTTCTGAATTCCGCATAAACACTGTCGTTGGAATCAAGATTAAATGCAGTTGCCCCAAGCTGACCGTCCGCAAGTGTAAAGGATTTTCCGACATCTGTAACAGCCTTAACCTTTACGGCTGAATTTGCCGTAACAACAGATGTAAGTGCCAGCACACCGCAAAGTGCCGTTGCGGTAATTTTTTTGATAATATTTTTGTTCATTGTTCTCTCCCTATAAATGCAGATTTATGATTTGTCGCTTACAATATATTTTTGAATAAGAGTTGCGTCAACAACATTGACAGCACCGTCCGAATTCACATCACCGTTAAAAAGCTGAAGCTTACTCAATTTATTTTCATTTACAACATACTTTTGAATTGCGGTTGCATCAGATACGGAAACCATCCAGTCGTCGTCTGTATTGCCGCAGATAAAGTTACTCAGCAAAGCACTTGTTACGCCTTCATCACCCAACACACCGTTTTTCAGTACGCTTTCACAGGTTATCATTAACTCTACATCATCACCGATATTTCTTGAAACATAGATTTCCGCATAACCGTTTTTATCGGGTACAAACGAAGTAATCGCTCCGCCGCTGTGTGCATACGCACCCGATGATTCGTACAACAGCATACCTCTGTTGTCCTTTCCGTAATCATAGTAATTATAATCGTAAGTTCTTAACACACCGTTGTTCAGCGGTGCTGTAAAAGTACCGTCAGAATTGAAATACCCATTAAAATCAGACAGTTTCACTTTCACCTTGACATATTTTCCGCCTGTTGTGTCAAATGTATGACAGGCAAAACTATTTCCGAAACCGTAGTTGTATTCATTTGCCATAAATCTTGAAAACTTCTTACCCTTAGGCAGCTGTATATATTTCGGATATTTCTCACAGCTTTTAAACATCAATTTAAATTCGTTTTCATGTTCGTCCTTGAATAAAACGCCGTACAGTCTTGAGGTTTTGCTCGTGTAACCTGTAGTTGTTACGAACAGCTGATTATTATTTATCTGCTGTGTTTCGCCTGTAACCTCAAACCTCTCCTGAGATTTTTCGACACTTTTCGGGGCAGCACTTACAGCAAATGCCGAGCCTGCCGCAAGCACACCGCAAAGTGCCGTTGCGGTGATTTTTTTGATTACATTTTTCATTGTTTTACCCTCCGTATTTGCAGACATTGCCGCAAATTTGTTCATACTTGTTTAAGCTTATCAATATATTATCCTTAAGTCAATAACCGCAAATAAAATTCGGTATATACGGCAATATAAGCATAATTTCAAGGTATTTTTTATTGCAAATGACAGCAAAAAAGGACAGCCGATACACCTTGTTGTGTATCGGCCGTTTCCTCTATTTTATTCCTTCCATAACTATTTGATGAAGTTATGTATTTTCCGATTTGCAGAATGAGCGAAATTATCAAGACTGAGAGAAATACAATCATTCCGACATACACCATATTTTTATAGCTGTACCAAGTTCTTTTAAAAGCCTTTCTTGTACCGCCGCATTATTACAATCAATTTTTAAGAATTTTCTCAATCAATTGTGCAACACCGTCGTTATTATTTGACGGAATCACAATGTCTGCACGGTCAAGGCATTTTTGACTTGCGTTTTCAACAGCCGCACCGAGTCCCGACTCGGCAATCATATCGGCATCGTTATCGGCATTTCCGCAGGCACAGACATTTTCCATGCCGATATTCAAAAAGTCACACAAACGCAGGAGTGCTTTCGCCTTTGATGCCTCTGCCGACATAATCTCAACAAAATGATCGGTTGAAGTTGTAATTTCAACGCTGCTGCAAGCCTTTTCGATACTGCTCCACAGCCTGTTGCGAAGCTTTTCGTCCGTACTTATAATGCTGATTAGGTCAAGCTCATTTCTATGCTTGCTCAAAAAGCTTCTCATATCGACAATTTTGCCGTGGCATGAACGGGTGTATTCAAAATATTCAGGCTCACAGCCGTAGTCAAGCGGTCTATGCACATATCTGACATCGGCATATGTAAATCCGTCAATAAATCCCTCAAGAATAACATCGTCATTACGCACAGCGCCGAGAATTTTCAACACATCATCGGGTAAAATCAGCGAACGGTGAACCGTTTTACCGCACTTGCTTATTACAGCACCGTTTGAGGTAATCGCATAGTCCAGACCGACAATGTTCATCACGCTGTCGGGCATCATAACGAACGGTCTGCCGCTTGCCGCAACAACGGTTATTCCGCTTTTGATAGCCGTTTCAATAGCAGTTTTCGTTCTGTTGCTCAAGGTGTCGCTGTCGGCAAGAGTTGTGCCGTCAAGGTCAAGTGCAATCAGCTTAATATCTTTCATCTTATCCATACAAATCCCTCTGTCAGATTTTTTTCGGGCAAAATCCGTTCATACAGCATTCTTCACATTTTGCCTTTCTTGCGGTGCAGACTGCTCTGCCGTGCAGAACAAGTCGGTGACAAAAGTCATTGCTTTCATCAGGCGGCAAAAGCTCCCTCAATGCAAATTCAATCTTTTTCTGATCTTTCAAATCATGAAGTCCGAGCCTTCTTGTAATGCGTATGCAATGTGTATCAACCACAACCGCAGGCTGACCGAAAATGTCACCGCACACAAGATTTGCGGTTTTTCTGCCGATTCCGGGGAGTTTTGTCAAATCGTCAATATTATCGGAAACGACACCGCCAAAATCGTCACAAAGCATTCTTGCCATTTCAACAATATCTTTTGATTTGGTCTTATAAAGTCCGCAGCTTTTTATATACTCAGCAACTTCTTCGGGAGTTGAGTCGGCAAAATCCTGAGCTGTTTTGAACCTGTCAAACAACGAAGGAGTAACCATGTTAACCCTTGCGTCCGTGCATTGAGCGGCAAGCCTTGTTGCAATTAGCAGCTGCAACGGATCTGTGTAGACAAGTGAACATATTGCGTCGGGATATTCTTTTTTCAAGGCATGAACAGCGTTCACGGCAATTTCTTTTTTAGTCATAAATTCACCCCGTAGTTTTTATAAAATGCAAAAATGCGATTAAATACTGTTTTCTTCAGTATAACACAAAAATTCTGCTATTGCAATCAGGATAAAAAACTGGTACAATAGATGCATAAAAGTTAGAAATTTGTTTCGGAGGACAAAAAATGTACAATAATTACATTTTTGACTTATACGGCACTCTTATCGACATTAATACAGATGAATGGAACGATGATTTGTGGAAGAAAATTGCCATTCTCTATGCCTACAAGGGTGCACACTACACCTATGACGAGCTTAACGAGGAGTACGACAGACTTGTTCAGGCTGAAAAAAAGGCTGTTCTCAAGAAATCTCCCGACACAAAAGTTGTTGACATTAAAATTGAAAAGGTTTTCCGTAAGCTTTTCACACAGAAAGGCGTTAAGGTTACAAAAGCCGAGGTACTTTTTATTGCCGAGGCATTCCGTTGCTACTCAACAAAGTACATCAAGCTTTATGACGGCGTACTTGATCTTCTTGACACTCTCAAGGCAAAAGGCAAAAAGGTTTATCTTCTCTCAAACGCACAGCGTTCATTCACAGAAAATGAGCTGAATATGTTTGATCTGACAAAATATTTTGACGGCATTTGCATCAGCTCTGACGAAGAATGTTCTAAGCCTGACGAAAAATATTTCAAAACACTTTTTGACCGTTACGGACTTGAAAAGAGCGAGTCAATTATGATTGGCAACGACTATATCAGCGATATCGGCGGTGCGGCTGATTTCGGTATCGACAGCCTGTACATTCACCAGAGCATTTCCCCCGACATCGACGGCGAACTCCGCAGTACATATAAGGTTATGGACGGCGATGTGTTCAAAATCAAGAAACTTATTGTAAAGTAATAAAAGAATTCAACTGCACCTGATTTTACAGGTGCAGTTTTTAGCATAAATAGTGTATATTTTATCTGTAGTTATGCACACTATAACAAAGGAAGTGTGCAGATGAAACGCAAAGTACCCGATTACAAAAAGATTTTAACACCAAGTGATTTAGAGCTTAACACCTGTTCAAATCAGGATTGTACAGGTCTTATCCCCACCGCAGTCAAAAATCCCGCCGAGGCGGATTCATACGAAGAACTTTATCCATATATAACCGTTGTGTCGCCGACTTTACAAGATAATCCGAATAAAATTAACGCCGACACCAAAAAAAGAAACCGATTATAAAATACAAAAAGCAGAGTATATTAACCTACAATCCCATAAATCTGAATTAACGAAAAACGGGAATTAAGTTAAATATACTCTGCTTTAATTTTACGAAAAAGTTACTAAATGAAATTTTCTGAACAAGCTAACCATAAAATATAATCAACTTCAGCGGGGCGTTTTCTGATAAGCTCTGCTGTTTCTGAAATAATGTCAAACACCTCGTAATCGGGAACTTCTTTTTTTTCGGAAAATCCCAATCCGTTACAACCCAAAACGTTCTTCATATAGGTATTAGGATTTGCTATATCATAGCCTACATTTCTGAGATATTCGGCAACAAGCGAAACTGCCATTTGAGTCATCTTATCTTCACTTTTACCGTCAGCAAGATTACTAACAAGGCTTTTGAGGGAAGTATCCTTTTCAACAAATGTATTGTAGTAATTATCAATACTGCCGTACTCTTTTTCAAACTTAAGCAATTTCGGTATATTATCAAATACCAAAGCATTCATCTGAGCTCCGACAGATTTATTTCCAAGGGTAAAACCCATGATATTATTAGCCAAATCGTCAGGATTACAGCTAAGAATATAGTCAGGATTGTAGCCGTGGAAAATTTTATCAACTGCTGTTATTTCGCCTGTATCAATATTAAAATATTTCATGAATTTACTCCATCTGCCGCCGTTGCTGAGCATTGAGTAAACCATGGCCTTTATGTGCTGTTCGGTAGTAAAATGTTTGCCCTTTTCTCTGTTAACAATCTGATGTTTGATATATGTATTTTCCCAAAACATTATTTTGCAGTCATCACCGTACTTTTCTTTCATAGCCGTACGAGTAAGGCTGTCAATTGCATTTATGGCAAAACTCATAACATTTTTTGAATCGAAATTCATAACTCTCACCCTTTTATTCTTTTACATAATCCCATGTAGCAAAAGAATATTTATAATTTAATTCATTTGCTGCTTCTTTCGGATTACTGAGTTTGTCTTTGCTTATATTCATTGATCCTTTGGTGCTGTCAGGAAAACTTGCGTTTCCTATATAGTTTATTTTCCATCCTGTCGGATCTTCAAAATAGACATACTCCCAATGACCAACATTTGCATAATTTCCATTCGATGCACATCCTATATATTTTACACTTTTAGGGATGTTAATTGTTTTTATGTATTCACATGAACAAAACGCAAATCTTCCAAGACTTTCAAAACCATCGGGCAAAACAATACTTTCAATGCTATGACATCCTTCGAATGCACCGTTACCGATACTTTTCAGTGATTTTGATAAATCAAAAGTTCTAAGAGAGCTACATCCCCAAAAAGCATTTTCTCCTATGCTGGTTACACCGTCTCCCATATTAAGATAAGTTAAATCAGTTCCCAAAAAAGCACGACTTCCTATTTGGGTTACGGTATTTGGAATTGTGACATACTTTAAATATTTACATTTGTAAAATGCCTTTTCTGCTATAACAGTTACCTTTCTGCCGTCATATGTACTTGGAATAACAATTTTTTCAACACGATTCTGATAATCGGATTTAACAGATACACTTAAAGTTCCGTCATCAAGAGCAGTGAATGTAAGCATAGATGTATAGTCGGTTACATCTCCGCCAATACTTCCTAAATTATCACTTGTACCGTCAGTGTAGGTGATAACAAGTTCACCGTTGACAAGTTCCGTTTTTGCAATACCTCTGCCGTCTTTTCCGTCTTTACCGTCTGCACCCTTATCGCCTTTTTCACCTTTTTCGCCCTTGTCGCCTTTTTCGCCTTTGATATTGCCAAGGTTGCATACGGTGTTATCAGTCAGAAGAATACTGAGATTTCCGTCTGACGAAAGGGTAACTGTTTTAATCCCGATACCGTCTTTGCCGTCTGTTCCGTTATTTCCGTTAGAACCTACAACTACACCGAGATTTTCTTTGTTGCCGTTTGTGTATGTAAGTATCAGCTCTCCGTTTGAGTTGATTTCTGACTTTGTTATGCCAATTCCGTCTGCACCCTTAATATTGCCAAGATTAAGTACAGTTCCGTTTGAAAGTTCAACACTTAATGCACCCTCCGAAGATACAGTTACATTTACAATACCTGTACCATCTTTGCCGTCAACACCGTTTTTACCGTCAGTGCCGTCTTTTCCTGCAACTTTTCCAAGATTGGTAGATTGACCGTTTGTATATGTCAGTACAAGTTCACCGTCTGAATTAACCTCCGACTTTGTTATGCCAATTCCGTCTGCACCCTTAATATTGCCGAGATTAAGTACAGTTCCGTTTGTAAGTTCAACACTTAATGCACCCTCCGAAGATACAGTTACATTTACAATACCTGTACCATCTTTGCCGTCAACACCGTTTTTACCGTCAGTGCCGTCTTTTCCTGCAACTTTTCCAAGATTGGTAGATTGACCGTTTGTATATGTCAGTACAAGTTCACCGTCTGAATTAACCTCCGACTTTGTAATGCCAATGCCGTCTGCACCTTTGATATTACCTAATTCAAGATTTGTACCGTTTGTAAGTTCAACAGTGAGTACACCCGCATCTGATACAGAAACATTTGATATGCCTACACCGTCTTTACCGTCAGTACCGTTTGCACCGTCTTTTCCGTCAACACCGTTTTTGCCGTTAGTACCGTCTTTGCCGTCCTGACCGTCCTTGCCGACAATACAGCCGAGATTGATATTTGATAAATCGGAGAAAGTAAGTTCCAGTTCGCCGTTTGAATTTATAACTACATCAGAAATGCCAATGCCGTCTTTACCGTCCTGACCGTCGGCACCATTGGCACCGTCATTGCCATCTTTACCGTTTATACCGTCAGCACCGTTTTTACCGTCTTTACCGATTACAACACCGAGATTTGTAGATGTCCCGTCTGAATAAGTTACTACTAATTCTCCGTCGGCATTGATTTCAGATTTTGCAACACCAATACCGTCCTTGCCGTTAGTACCGTCTTTACCATTCTTACCGTCAGTTCCGTTTGTACCGTCTTTACCGTTCTTACCGTCAGAACCTACTACCGTACCGAGATTTGCAGACGTTCCATCTGAATACTGAATAACAAGTTCCCCAACGGAATTTATTGCTGTTTTGGTAATTCCGATACCGTCCTTACCGTCAGAACCATTAGTACCGTCTTTACCGTTGGTACCATCGGCACCCTTAATATTTCCGAGGTTTAATTTTGCACCGCTTGTCAACATGATTTCGAGTTCGTTATCTGAGTTAATTATTATATTCTGAATACCGACTCCGTCATGACCGTCAGCACCGTTAATGCCGTCTTTGCCGTTCTTACCGTCAAGACCGTTTATACCATTTGTGCCGTCCTTGCCGTCAGCTCCGTTTTTACCGTCTTTACCGTTTGCGCCCACTACAACACCGAGATTGGAAACAGTGTTATCAGAATAGGTCAAAACAAGTTCACCCTTTGAGTTAATTTCGGATTTAATAACACTGATACCGTCAATACCGTTAGCACCGTCTTTACCGTCAGTACCGTTGATTCCGTCCTTTCCGTTCTTGCCGTCAAGTCCGTTTGCTCCTATTACATTTCCAAGATTTGAACGCTGTCCGTTAGAGTAGGAAAGCACAAGTTCGCCGTTTGAATTGATTTCTGCATTAGATACACTAATACCGTCCTTGCCGTTTGTACCGTTAGAACCGTCTTTGCCGTTTGCACCTACCACAATACCGAGGTTAGCAACTGCATTGTCAGAGAAAGTTAAAACTAATTCGCCCTTAGAGTTAATTTCTGACTTTACAATACTGATACCGTCAATACCATTAGCACCGTCTTTACCGTCAACACCGTTTATACCGTCTTTTCCGTTCTTACCGTCAAGCCCGTTAGTGCCGTCTTTGCCGTTTGCACCGACAACCACACCAAGATTAGAACTCTGTCCGTTTGAATATGTTAAAACCAATTCACCGTCAGAATTTATTTCAGAATTTGTTATGCTGACGCCGTCAGCTCCGTTCATTCCGACAACCTTGTCAAGATTAACGGTCTTTCCGTCTGAAAAGTTAAGAACAAGCTGACCGTCAGAATTGATACTTGCATTAGAAATTCCTATACCGTCATTACCGTTTGCACCGTCTTTGCCGTTTTGACCGTTTATACCGTTCTTTCCGTTCGCACCATCTTTACCATTAGTTCCGTCAGTACCGTTTTTGCCGTCAATGCCATTCTTACCGTTTGCACCGTTGGTTCCGTTTTTACCGTTAATGCCGTTTGCACCGTTGACACCGTTTGAGCCATTTTTGCCGTCAGAACCGTTTTTACCGTCAGAGCCTACCGCTTTGCCGAGGTTTAAAACAGAATTGTCGGACAGGGTTATAAGTAATTCGCCGTTTGATGAGAAAGAAGCTGTCTTGATGCTTGCACCATCCTGTTTTGATGCAGTCTCAAGTGCAGATGCCCATTCTTTTTCAGTACCCGAATAGCCGTTATCCACCGCAATATCATAGGCAGATTTGCCTGAAAGAGAATCAAGCCATTCCTGCACAGTGCCTTCGTAGCCGTATTTCACAGCAAGCTCGTAAGCAGAAAGTCCGTTTTCAACTTTTTGATTTCCTTTATAAATAGTTACTCCAATCATACCGAGCATCAGTAACAAGATTAGACATACACATAAAATCTTGTAAAATTTACCGTCTTTTTTCTCTGATTTTTGAGTATTAACAGTATTTTGCTCCATAGTTCTACCCCCAATTAAAATACAATAATGTTTTTACTTCATTTTACGACGGTATTCTCGTTTTGTCAACTAGTATTTAGTATTTTTAACCATTATTGCGTATCTTCCATTAAAATAATTATGGGTGATTACTATGAAATTCAGCGAAAAATTACGCTTGCTTATAGATGAGTTTGACATTACACAAAAGCAATTTGCAAATGACCTTAATATTGCCCCGTCAACAATAGGTGGATATGTACAAGGTGTAAGCGAGCCTGATTTTGAAACCTTAAAAAGAATAGCCTTATATTTTAATGTGTCGGCAGACTATCTTTTGGGCATACAGGAAAACAAAACAAATAGTCTTGCGGAAGTAGAGTTACTTCGTGTATTCCGCTCAATGACAAATGAACAGCAACAATTGTTCATTGAACAAGGCAAAGTATTTACTAAAGCAAATAATAAACTAAAGGCAAGAAAAATGACAAAATCATCTTAATTGATTTTCGGAAGTAAATTGAAAGTAACAGAAAAACAAAAACAGCGAAAGCAAAGAGAAAATCTCTGCTTTTGCTGTTTTAATATACAATAAATATATGGATAAAAGGCAACAAAAAAGCACCACATTATGTGGTGCTGAAAGTTCAAATGAACCACCGATTACTCGGTGTATATAAAAGGGTAAACACCCTGAAAACTGAATAAAGGAAAGAAGATTAAGAAGAAAGATTAGTTAAA
>OGRQ01000435.1_pt1 | contig 50448 bp, 52 predicted proteins | sample 1553521 | NCBI WGS metagenome assembly OGRQ01 (sample SAMEA2580088, study PRJEB22360) | human gut metagenome | biome: human gut; feature: human-associated habitat; material: faeces | place: Denmark | collected 2008/2010
GGGGGTGTCCAGAGGGGTGCAACCCCGCTGGCTCATTGGGGCATTTTTAGCTGTGCTTGCACTGCGTAAAGAAAATGCCCTAATGAGCTATGGCTTTTCTGTTTCCAAAAGCCTGTGAGAGTACCAGCGGTATAGGCAGACCTTTTCTTGTCGTCGATATGATACGCCTTCCCTTGTCGGCCGGTCGGACAGCAGGCAGGTCGGATGTCCGACCGACCTGTCTGCGGATAGTGGCATTTCCTTCCGTCCGTTTGTCCGGCAGACTTGTTGGTGGATAAAAATCCGATGAATTGATGAGTTGATAGGATAATAGACTGATAACCATAATGATATACATTCATCATTGTTTCATCAAACCGCTCGCCAAAAGAAAAGTGATGTAGAGTGCGGTGTGTCCTTTCTCTTTTCATCAGCCCGATTCTCTTGTTGAAAGGTTGATGAAGACGTAAGTTGCAGTTTCTCTTTATGTTTATATATACTTTCATCATTTCATCAAAATATCAGAATTTTTCCAGTTGTGTTTTGTTTATTGTGTAGTAACGTCCTATTCCTCTTATCGGTGAATAATGACAATCCCGATTTACAATCTTGTAGAGAGTTGTACCTACGCAAATGATTTCTTTTTTTCTTCATGTTCTTGATACAGGTTTTAGTGCTGCCTACATTCTGTCGGCAACGGGTTAAACATGATTGCAAAGCTACGGAAGTGTCGGTAAAATCTTGATACGCAAATCTATGCGGAACGGCGCAAAATAGGTCATGCAAAAAGAAAATGCAGTATAAACAGGTGACTCTTTCAGGTAAAAGGAGATAAAAAAGCCCGAAGTCGTGGAATATGCACGTCTTCGGGGATTGGTTGTTGCAGATAATTACAGATTGACTGACGCACTGATTTACGGATTTAATGACTTCATGTCGTCACTACGTCAGATTAAACCGTTAATCATCAAATGGCTGGACATTAAAAGTTCATGCTAACATTCATACGGCATCCTGTTATTCACTGACACCAGCAGGACTTGTTCCTTTTTTCGCCGGCACAATCTTTCCAGCAGGACATTGCGAACAGTTGCGGCACCTGACGTGTCAATGCGGAAAGCGAGTGCCACCACCATCGGCAGGACATACATGTCCGCATAATAGCCGTTGGGCAGCCTGATACGTTTTTCTGCTTCAAGTGGATTCAAAACTCCACACTTGTACACGGCACGGATGGCGGCACGGAGCGTCGGGGCGATTACCCCGAACAGTTCCACCAGCTCCATTTCATTCATCCATATATTACCTGTATCGGATGGTATGGTAATTCTACCATAGCTGTCCGTTGTGATTATTTCCCGTTTCATATCCCTGCCATTTTCACGTTTCCGAATGATTTGCTCAGTTTGTCGCCCAGCATCGTGAGGTCATTATCCAATTTCTGCACGGTTATCTTCGCATAGATTTGCGTGGTCTCAATGTTCGTATGCCCCAAAATACGGCTGACGCTCTCGATTGGCATCCCTTTGCTGAGAGCCAGGGTCGCAAACCCATGCCTTGAGCAGTGAAAGCTGATTTTCTTGGTGATGCCGCATTCCTTTATCATCTTTCCCATACGCTTGCATATTGACCAATAGTTGAGATTGGGAAATACAAGATTGTTTTCCTGAAAAGCCTTGTAACGCTCGATTATCTGCAAGGGAATATCCAGCAGCTTACCTGAAACGGTACACCCGTCTTGTGTCGTTTGGAAATAATCCATTTCTCACCGTTCACTTCCACAATCTGGTCATTGTTTAATTCCTTTATATCCACGAATGACAGGGCGGTAAAACTGGCGAAAACAAAAATATCACGGAGATAGGAGTTCTTAGGGTCTTTGAACTGAAATTCCATCAATGTTTTCAGCTCATTCTCCGTCAGATATTCACGCTCTTTCGTGTTCGGGCTTATATGGAACTGGGCAAACGGATTTCTCGGTATATGTCCGTTGAAATGCGCTCGCATCACCACACCTTTCAGCCACATGCAGTTTTCCCATATCGAACCGTTGTGCAGTCCGGCTTCGTTGGAAAGGAACACGGCGAACTCCTTGATGAAGTCGGGCGTAAGTTCAGGCATGGAGATGTCGTTCCGCTTGTAATGTGACCTGATGAATGCCGCCACATGGTTTCTTGCCCGTACCCTTGCCATATAGGTAGCCCTGACCCTGTCTTTTCCGACACGCTTCTTGAACACTTCATTTTCCTTATCGAAAGCACCGAGCAATGTTTCATACTCACCGCCCAATCCCTGATAGGCATTGCGTACCATTTCTGCCGTTACATAGGCTTCACGGTCGGATATACGCTGGTAATGCTTGATGATTTGAGCCTTGATGTTGTCAAGCGCAAGATTGGTTTCCCTCGCTTCCATACTCTTGCCCTTTGCCTTGTTCCCTTTGGCATCCCAAAGCTCTTTCGGGATAGCTCGCTTGCAGCTGAACTGTGCTACCGTTCCGTTGATTGTAACTCGTCCCATGATGGGGACAATTCCGTTCTTTTCCTTACTGCCGTTCACGTAGAACAGCACCTTGAATGTGCTTCTTGCCATACTCGTTTCTTTTTGGTTGCAAAACTATAAATCAACGAGTTACCTATTGATAAGCAAAGCTGCGCAGAACGCCGCAAAATGAAACAGGGATTGTTAAATCTGCACTTTCATCGGGTAATGATTAGGAAACCGTTCTTTTGCTTTAATCTGCTTTAAGACGGTTTTCAACTGTCTGCCCAACTTCTGCGTTTTTCTTCTAACTCCCTAATTATCAAATCCTGTTGCGTTAATCTGCTGCAATTCGGCGGATATTCCAGAGATTTTTTGTAACTTTGTAGTGGATATCGTCCACTGGTGTAGCGGAAGACGCTTCGTTAATCACTGCTGACACCGCCGGGGTGGTCAGACCTGCTACTGCAAGTGCCAATGCTGGCACCATGACAAAAGCACGCACACGGGCTATGCCTGTCGGTTTGCTTGATAACATCATAGTTATACGTTTTTTAAGTGAACTGTGATTTAGACAGTTGGAAAGAGTTGCGAACCTTGCTCCAACTGTCTTTTTTATTAGAAACATTTGATAATCCTCTCGTTTAATACCAGAAGCGAGCACACGGCTGTCCGCTTCGTATTCGTGGAGAGTATGAAGTTCATTGCGTAAAAGCCATATTGCAGGACAGTACCATGTTACAATAATTGCAGCTTGCAACATCATTAGATCAACCCAGTGATGACATTCCACATGAGCTTTCTCATGCCGAACTATCATTGCCCCATATTCATACCAGTCTTTTCGTGGCATCATTATATATCCGCCCCATGCAAAAGGAGCAACGTTATTATTTCGATGCAATACGATATGATTTCCATCACTTTTGATATGTTCTCCCTGTATAATGAAAAGCAATAATCGTACTAATGACACTAAGAAATAGATAATCATTGCACCAATTCCAATCAAATACAAAGTGACAATATAATTCCAGACGGGCATTATATGTTCCGTTACAGTCTGAGTTACATTTACAATTTCAGTGGGATTGAGGTCTAATACAATATTCTCAGATTCTATATCAACTATGTATTCGGGTTTAAGAATAAAAGGAGGCAAAATAAAGGCTATGATTATGCTCAACAAGAGAAAAATCCTGTTGAAACGAAAACATCCCGCATTAGCAAGAGTACATTTATATACTGCCCACACCACAGTTAACAGTGTGCTTGCCAAAAGGGAATATGCCAATAAATTGCCTGTCATAGCTATTTTTTCTTGCGATTAGAAATTTGTGCAATGAGAGCCTTTGCATCTTCATCGCTGCAATATTCATTGTTAATAAGGAAATTCACTACATTATGTATAGAATTGTCAAAATATCTCCTTATAACACTGCGTAGATTGTGACCGCAATACTCATTACGTTGTATTATTGGAATATATACAAATCCACTATTTTCAGTCCGATGTTCAAGATACCCCTTTTGCTCAAGGAACTTTACAAAGGTTGCTACCGTGGTCCGACTTGGACGCGGCTCATCATGAAGTTCAACAACCTCCCTGACAGAAAGCGCACCTCTGTCCCAGAAGTAATTCATCACATCTTCCTCTCGTTCTGTTAATGGTTTCATATCATATTCCGTTTATGGTCTAAGTAAATTAGACATATTAACAACGCAAAGTTAGTCTAAATATTTTAGACAACAAAATAAAATCAAAAAAAATTCTTTTGTTGATGATAGTAGTGGAGATAACCAAACGATTATCTCCACTACCACAGTTGTTTATACTTTACTTATTACCATAGAGTCCTATGCGGTTGCCGACTGGATCTGCAATTATGGCGAAGTAGTCCCAGCCATCCACTTGAATCTTGGTCTTGGGAGTGACGAGTGTTGCGCCGTTGTCAATCGCAGTTTTCACATCGGCATCCAAGTCCTTCGCTTTGAGATATACCAACACACCTCCTTTAGATGGTGCAAAACCGGGGAACGATGGCGCGGATGAGATAGAACACACGCTTTTTCCGTCTTTCATTAGACACGCCATTCTCTCGTCGCCGAATTGCGACACCTCCAGCTCCTCACCAAAGAGTGCCTGATAAAATGCCACCGACTTGTCGAAGTCGTTGGTGGGAATTTCAAAAAATACAATCGTACTTTTTGTTCTTTTGATTAGTACGTTGCAAAGTTACAGCGGCATGACAGCCTATGATAGTAAAAAGCGGACATCCATTTTCTTTGAGTACATTCTAATGTCCTTTATCGTCAAAATTATAACTTTTCTGTAACTTGTCACTGAAAGATTCTCTGAATGCAATCCGTAATCCATTCAGGAATGACTCGTTGATGTATATTGATGAAGTCGGACATTTGTCAGCACATAATCGACATTGGATGCAGTTTCGCTCATCCGTCGGTAATACTTTATCCATTTTTGTGAAGATGTGCATCGGGCATATTTTGACACATTTTCCGCAATTCACGCAAGACGAGGCATTAAGGAATACCACCTTGTCACCAAATATTCTATCAGTATCTTTATGACGTATTGGGATGCCATCAGAATATCCGATAACCGGATTTTTGCGTACTGAAGCCAGTGGGTGAAGTTTACGGCGGAGTCCATCTGCAAATAGTCGAGCCTTGAATATATCCCTTTCATTTGGTCTGGCTTTATTGTAACCATCCATCAGAACCCAAGGGCCAGTACGGTCAAAACCCCGGCAAGAAAACTCTCCAACCATAATTCCACCTTTTCTTTCAATGATTTTCTTCAGTGGTTTATGGTATGCCCCCAAGAATGGACGGCAGCGGGTGGAAAATATGAAAATATTTTTTCCATCAAGATTTTGCTCCGAAACAAATCTTTGAAGCCGAATATCGTGAGCGGCAAAGTTTATTGCAGAACCGAATCCAATCAAATCATAGCCCGACAGGTCTATTGTCGGGGTGTTGTCCACTGATCCCAGTTCGGCAGACAGGGCGTCAGCCATACTTTGTGCAATCTTCAATGTATTGCCTTTGTATGACGAGCGATATAATATTATCGTTCTCATCTTGAAATGGATATTTTTGTTTCGGGGGTTCCGGGACCACCATTCACACCCTTGTAGCCAACAAACATCAAGGTAGTAGTATCAAAATAATAGTCACAGCTCCAGAATGCCGACATAAAACCGGTTAGACTGACTTCGATTTTGACGGTGTTCCTACCGTCAAATTTCTCAAATCCCTTCTTGGTAGCCGACATGGTGTAGAGCTTGATGTTGTCAGGGCGAAAACACTCGTATTCCAACGAATTACCATTTTTTAAGGTCAGCCCCGCATTGTAGGCTATATTCTGATACCACGGTTTGCCTTTGCTGTTTACTGTCTTTGAGATTGGTTTACCGTTGAACTTACCGGATATAGAGTATTTGCCGTTTTTTAAGCTGACAGTTAAGTTAGTATTTGAGGCAGGGGTGATTATTTTCCAACTTTCGGTTTTGTATCCATTGTCCAAAATATACTCATGCCTTTCGTTTCCCTGAACTGTATTCAGATATATCTTCCCGTCTTTGTGTTCCTCCGACCACTTGACAGACGTTTTCGTCTTGCCGCAAATGGAAATGTAATTCCTTTCCTGCGCCATAACAAAAACTGTAAGAAACAGCGTCAGTGCTATTACGATGATATGTTTCATAGTTTGCTGTTGTCAAAGATGAAATTAACATACGAGGATTCACTTGAACGATGATTCAAATTTTCTTTCCGATGTAAAACACATACCCGTAGAAATCCTTATACTTATCGTACAAAGATTCTTCAAGATGTTGAAACTCTATAAGCTTGTTTATGGTCTCATTGTTAGGATATTGTTTTATCATCAACTCTCTGGCTTTAACCAATGGCTTATAATAATTTTCCGTCCAACATTCTTCAGGCAGGATGAACGAAGCAACGGGAAGGTATCCAGCTTTTTGCATCTGAGCTACTTTTACAGGAATTGTATCGACTTCCTTATAGCCCTCCATCCAAAAGTCGTAAATCTCATCCGGGCGTTCTTCCGTAAACCACGAAGTTTCTGTAACAGCGATATATCCTCCCGGTTTCAAATATTCACGCCATTCTTTTATTCCTCGTTCGAACCCGATATTATAGATAGCTCCTTCGCACCATATAAGGTCTAAGGATTCTTTCTTAAAAGGAAGATTATCCATTGACCCCACAATCCCTTTTACCCTATGTTCCAGTCCAAGTTTCGTAGCATTGAGATTGAATTTATCTATCATTCCCGGAAATAAGTCCAAACCGGTTATGTCCCCGGATATGTTTTGAGCTAAAATCATTGTTTGCCCACCTGTACCACATCCAAGATCAGCAATCCGAGATGTATCATTCAGATTACCGATAAAGCTCAACGCCTTTAACGTTGCTTCCGGACTTCCGGGGCCTTGTCTTTCCGTATTGAGAAAGAACTTACAGATTAAATTTACGTCAAATCCGTAAAGAGTCTTGTCATCGTTATTCATTTTTATACCTCGTTTATTTGTTTATGAAAAAACTCCCCGTTGATCCAAAAGGTGGCTTCCATGCCTGTGAAGTGAAGAAGGACATAATTGAGGTCACTTGGCCCGTCTGGAAAATGATGAATGAACCAGTCTTGCCACATCTCCATACGGGTTATATCATCCGTGACGACCTTTACCGTGCCACGTAAGGCCACGCTGTCCCCGTAATGGTCATAGCAAAGTCCGGCTTTGTCGTTTGCCTTGAAATCATTCACCTTCACAGAGTCGGCACTTGTCGCCATCCAGACATCTTGGAAGCCTATCGCCCTTATCTTGGACATTTGTACAGGTCTGGGATAGCCGTTGGCATCAATGGAAGCGACAGTTACATTTTCGCATTGGACAAGCAAAGCAGTTGCTTTTTCCTCTAATGTCCGGTTGTCCTTCTCTTTCCAGCGTTTGAGCGTTGGGAAAACCTTACGCATTTGAGCCTTTGCCTGTTCCGGAGTGAGATTCCAGCCTGTTTCCTTGTTTATCTGGTCGGTAAACTGCACACAAAATTCAATCATCTGGCTCATATTGAAGTCTTGGAGAAATACTCCATCCTTGTAACAGTAACCACAATAATCCTCACTTATACTGCCGTCAGCATTAGTTCCGGAATTGGCAGGATTAAGAGGCATCCCGCAACTCTGACAAAATTTTTGTTCCATATATCAATTTATTAAATCATTTTTACTGCTTCGTTATCAACCCATACATTATGGAAATATCTTCAGAAGCCATTTCAAACTTAGATTTCTCTATGAGTATGTTTTGCCCCGTCATTATATAGGAGGGGAGGATACGAATACCGTTATATAAAATCTCTGTCTTGCGCAATTTGTATGTGGATACGCTTGGAACAGCATTTTTCTTGACTGCCCTTTTGCTGATTATATTAAAGATTTTCTTTGCCACATCCCCCATCAGCATTATAACCTTGACGTTGGGAAACAATGCAAGCTCTCTTTCCAGATATGGCAGACTCTCCTCTATACTTTCCTTTGAAACGGCATATTCGGTTTTGGGTATTTTAACAGCGTTGGTAATATAAATTCCCTTGTTGAGAATATCCTGCACAGAGTCAACCTCGATACCTGCTTTTCGGAACAACTGAATTGTCGTTGACATATACGCAGCGTCTTGTTTCCCATAGAAGTCCTCTTCCGAATGTGACGGGACAACCTCATTTATCATAATTGCACGTATCGTTTCGGGTGTAACCTCCACGTTATTAAACCGCAAATGAGTTTCACCTCCAACGAATTGTTTCAACACATCCTCTATATTCATAAAAATTTGAGTATTTCTTCGTGAACTTGTCCGTTTGTTCCTACGACGTGACTTCCTTTATCCGGGTCAAGCGCATTCCCGTTCCAATCAGTCACTTTTCCTCCGGCTTCTTGTACCAGAAGCATTCCTGCCGCATAATCCCACGGATTCAAATATATCTCGAAATATCCACCTTGTCTGCCGCAGGCGGTATATGCCAACTCCAAAGCAGCTGAGCCAAGTCTTCGGACATCTTGGGAATTTTCGTAAACTTTCAGAAATCGGGCAAAGTTTTCTTTCGCCAACTCTCTTTTCGCTGTACCGATGCCTATGATGGTTTCCGATAGTTTTGTGGCAGAGGAAACGTGTATGGGCTTGCCGTTCAAGAAACTTCCTTCTCCCTTGACAGCAGAAAAAAGTTCATCGTGAAACGGATCATAGACAATGCCCATTACTATCTCTTTCTGACTACAAAGAGCTAACGACACCACACTATGCTGATAGTCGTGCATGAGGTTGGTAGTGCCATCAACAGGGTCAAGAATCCAGTAGTTATCTGTAACCATACGCTGCAAGCCGGTTTCCTCTCCGAGAAACTGTATGTCCGGTGCAAGTGTATATAATGCCTTCTTCAAGAAATCCTGAACGGCGACATCCACTTGAGTAACGTAATCGGCTACTCCTTTTTCTTTCACATGGGCTGCCATTTCCCTGTTTGTGATTATTCCCTTAGTCTCTTTAACCAAGCTGATTATACGTTGTATATCCATCTTTATAGGGTTTAATTCAATAGTTTTTGCAAGTCATTGATAGAAACATCCATTCTCTTGGAAACTTCTTCCAAAGTCATTCCATTAGAAATGAATCTCTCTATGACCATTTTCATTTCCTCACCGACTTCTATTAGATGCCCATCCAAATCGTAAAAGCGGATTACTCGCTGTCCCCAATCATGCACAACGACTTCGTCTAAGAATGCGATTGACGGATTGCCTTTCAGCTTTTGCAAAAAGCAGTCAAAATCATATTCCTCAAAGACGATTTCAACATTGTTTGACTTTTTATGAACTTTTTCTTTTGGTACGCCAATAAGCCAATCGAAATCCTGCTGTAAAGCCAGACCGCAGGAGAACAGGATATTTCGTCCATAATCCTGACAGACTTCCAACCCGAATATGCTTTCGTAGAAACTTCGGGCTTTGCTTATATCTGACACGGATAAAACCGTACAACAATATCTCATATTTATTTTTTCCAGCGTTTGAGGTTGGGATAGAATTGGCGCATCATCTCTTTAGCCTGTTGCACAGTCATATTTTCTCCGGACCACTTGTTTATATCATCGGTGAACCGGGCGCAATGCTCAATCATCTGCTCCATTGTAAAGTCCTGCGTGAACCGGCCATCCATGTAACAATAGTTGCAGTAATCATCATTGCGGCTGCCATCGGCATTTATTCCCTTATCGTTGTCAGTTAGCGGCATACCGCAACTTTGACAAAATTTTTGTTCCATTTTGCTGATTATTTATTATTTGTCATTACTTCAAATACCAATCGAGATATTTCTGCAATGATAGAAGATGTGTCGTTCATAGAATGAGCGGAATCGGCGATAAAAACAGCAATAGAATAATGCTTGCCATTCGGAAGATGGATATATCCAACGTCATTCACAGCCATGATTCGTCCAGTTTCTTTATCTATTGGTCCGCTACCGGTTTTATGCCCAATAATTGCATTTGTTGTTAGCATTAGCTTCACAAGTCTATCAACTCCTGTTTCGCATGATTGCATTATGCGTTTAATCTTGATGGAGTTTGGATCATTATAATGCTTGTCAAATTTGAACAATAGTTGAGCCATCGCCACTGGAGTGGAACAATTTTCATAACAACGCTCCAAAGCATTGTGCATATCATTCTCATTCCATTTGATGACAATACCTTCAATTCCTAATTCATGAATATATTTATTTACAACTGATGCCCCTCCAACATAATCCATCAAAATATCACACGCATTGTTATCACTACTTTTTAAGGCATAATCCAATAATTCATATATTGATATGTTATGGTCTTTAGATGCCGTGTATTTGAGTAACATTGGACTATATGTATCAGTATGAAGTTGGCTCTTACAGACAGGTATGGTATCTAAAAGAGATTGATGTTTCTCTTTTACTGTTTCCAATACTGTGAGAGCCAATGGAAATTTCATAACACTGAGCATAGGAAAACTTTCGTGTTGGTTTACACCTATCACGCATCCATCTTCTGAAATGACTGCAACTCCAACTCTGTCACTCTGTTGGCTTATATATTCTCGCAATTTGTCCTCTATGGCGTTGTTGTCAAGTGCAACACAAGACAGGAACCTAAATAGACATAAAAATAAAATTAGTAGTCTTATCATCTCAACGCGCTTTTTATTATACAACTCGCATAAATATGTGCCATCCAATGTTCTGACAACGGCATTAAAATAAGCCCTCTTAGTGTTTCACCGCACCAGTAATCTATTAGCCATCTGGCATTTTCGGACGGACTTACTACGCCAAGTCCTCTAATTTGTTGTTTGTCGTTATCGTCAAAGTGCTTTTCTAAGTCACTGAACAAAAGATGTCCAAGAAATTCATCAGTAGCTGATTTAACCGCTTCTGCATATTGATATAATTCTTCCAGATTCAAAGATTGTGAAAAATCTGCAATCTCTTGTTTGATTAGTTCATTACCCGTTGTTTTTATCGGAGATGATATTCGTCTTTGATAGCCCTCAGAAAAGAATATCTGATCGTCCTTGTTGATTAGAGTATGGATAACAATGTCCTCGATACGGAATATATGCCAAATTGAATATGCAATCGTTTTATTATGAAACCCATTTGCATCTATAAATGGCATAGAATTAAATTCACTCCGGGTCAGTTCTTTTTTGAACTGGAGTATAATGTCAAATAATTGCTTACGAAAAAGCAATAGGTTGGTTATCCCTTGATGAAAAGTATTTTCATCAGCGATTTCATCTTTAATGACATTCAAAAGTTTTACCAGTTCATGTTCCATATAAATGATGATTATTCCTGCTTATTACCTTCAATCACTTGATTTATTAACTCCCTTACCTCATCATCTGACATTTTCCTATCTCTGACAAGAGTGCTGATAACACCGCGGATAGAGTTATTAAAATATCGTTGTACTACACTCTTAAGGTTATTGCCACAATATTCATCCCTTTCTATAAGGGGGTAGTATATAAAGCCGTTGTTTCCTGCCGGTTTATGCCCCAAAAAGCCTTTTTCGACAAGAAACTTCACAAAGGTAGATATAGCGGTCCGGCTGGGACGAGGTTCTGGATATGTGGCGATAATCTCTTTAACGGTAGCTTCGCCTTTCTCCCAAAACTTGTTCATCACTTCTTCTTCACGCTTGGTAAGTTGTTCCATTGTTACATAGTTTTAAGATATGCAAAGTTAGTCTAAATTTATTAGACCACCAAATAATATCCACTAAAAGAACGCACGGACATATGACGTTTGCATATATCCGTGCGAAAAACTCAGATGCCAGAATGACGTATTTGAGTATTACAGGTAGCTCTTATCAAATTGTATTGTGCTACTGGCTCTGCCACCATTGACTTTTTATCGTCGGTGGATTGGGATTGTGAAGATGATGGAGCCTCGATGACTTTGGCTGGCTGTTGCTGTTGGGTGTCGGGCTTGACTTCCTCACCGTCTTTCTCATCGTGTTTGGGGGCTAATTCGGCGGCGATTTTTCGGTCGAGGGCGGCAAGTTCGGATTTGAGCTGCCTCAACTCTTCCTCCTTGCCCCATGTCTTTGCCATGATGCCTTCGAGGATTGGAACATCGGCTTTCAGTTTGGCGGTGCGTTCCTCGTACTGGGCGATTATGCCGGGGATTTTCTCCAGTGCGTTGACAAAGTTCATGCAGGCGGCATGGGTGTCAGCCATTGCCAACTGACCGTTGTTGTACTTGTATTTGTAGTTGCCTTCGACAACAAAACGGTTCTGCACTTTCTCAACCCTGTCGGCCAACACCCTTTCGGAGATTATGCTGATCGGAAAGCCATAAACCTCGCCGATACGCTGATACAGCCCGTGGGTGTCCGTGCGCTGTGCCAGCCCTTGCAGGTGAATACCCATATTCTTTTCATCGGAAAGATTGCAGGTGTCAATCGTGAGATTGTTGACAGGGTTGCCCTCCTTGTCACGTTGCACAACCTTGTCGTAACGCTCCCAGTCAGCTTTCATGCGCTCGATCGCCGCCTCGTTGTTGGCGATGTCATGGGTAATGGTCTGGAGCTTGAACTCGCTGTCGCCGCGACCTTTGTTGAACGACTTACGTTCACTCTCCAACGCCGCTATCCGCTTTTCAAGTTTTGCCTTGTCAAGCAGATCGGTGTTGCCGGAGAGTATCGCCATGTACTCGGAGAAGTTCATGCCGTTCTTCTCGTCCATAGAACCCTCGTCGATTGTTCGCGCACCCAAAGCACCGCTTTTGAGCTGGGCGATGAAAGTTGCCTTGCAGTGCAGAAGGTTGAACTTGTAAGAGTCAAGCGACTTTTCAACCGCATAGATAATCACATCAACCTTATTGTCAGCATATAACTTGGCGATTTCATTACCAGCTCGAATGGCTCGGCCATCGCGTTGAGTGAGGTCTGAGGGTCGCCACGGCGTGTCCAAATGATGGATTGCAACCGCTCTCTTTTGGGCGTTAACACCTGTTCCCAACATCGAAGTTGAGCCGAAAAGCACACGCACATCGCCGTCGTTCATAGCCTGAATGACAGATTTCCTTGCACGTTCAGTCTTGCACTCTTGAATAAACCGTATCTCATGCGATGGAATACCGTAGTCCTCAATCAGCTTTCGCTTAATCTCGGAATAGACATTCCACTCTCCGGGCTTATAAGTGCCGAGGTCGCTGAAAACAAACTGTGTGCCACGTTGAGCATCATACTTGTGATAGTATTCGGCAATCATCTTGGCGCAGTGCGAAGCCTTGTTGTCCGGATCATCTTCGTATGCCGGAGAAATCATGCGCATATCCAGTGCCATTTTACGGGCATAGTCCGTGGCGATGAGCATCTTCGCCTTTTCCTCCGTTTCAGATAACGGCTCGCGCCCCAATATAGTGGCATCGCCAGTCTTGGCAAACTCCATCAGCTTTTGGATAAACTCCTCCTGCTGTGGAGTCGGCGGGATATTGTGCAGTATCTCGTTCTTAGCCGGACGGTCAACGCCAACATCTTCTGCCGTCTTGTAATCCGTAATTTCATTGTAGAAAGCCGCCAGTTCCGGCACCTTGATGAAGTAGCGGAAACGCTCCTTTGCCACGATACTGTTCGTTACGTTAAACTCATAGTCGGTTGTTTTCTTTGCGAAGATAGCCGCCCATGCGTCAAAACACCGGATGTCCTGTCTTTCAAGTTCTTTCGGACGCAGATACTTGAACAACAAATACAACTCTGTGAGGGAGTTGGAGATTGTAGTGCCAGACAAGAATGTCGCGCCGAGGTCTTTGCCTGTCCGTTCCTGAATGGTGCGTATGGCATAGAGAAGATTGAGCGCACGTTGGGAGCCTTCCGAATTGCCGAGTCCGGCAACACGGTCATGGCGGGTGTTGAACATCAGATTTTTGAACTGGTGGCTTTCGTCCACGAAAATGTGGTCTATGCCCATCTGCCGGAAGTCAACGATGTTGTCCTTGTTCTGCTCCATCTGGTATTGGAGCGTTTCAAGTTTGGCGGTAAGGTTCTCCTTGCGCTTGATAAGCCCTTTGAGCATACCGCGTGAAACGTCCTTGCCCTGCTGCTTGACAACTTCGAGGTTTTCCTCCACTGTGTCAAGTTCAGCCTGAAGTATCTCCTGCTGAATTTCCGGCGACTGAGGTATCTTGCCGAACTGGTCGTGCGACATTATCACGCAGTCATAGTCATTGTTCTTTATCTGATTGAAGAAATTGACGCGGTTCTTCGCCTCAAAACTCTTGGCATCGGCGAACAGGATACGGGCGTTTGGATATGCCGCCTGATAGGTCATGGCTATGTCGGCAACATTGGCTTTCAGTCCGATAATCATCGGCTTGTGAGCCAATCCCAAACGCTTCATCTCATGCGCTGCCATACACATTATCAGCGTCTTACCGGTGCCGACTTCGTGGTCGCATATTCCGCCGCCGTTCTGCTTGAGCATCCAAACGCAGTCCTTCTGCGACTGGTATATTGACTTTACATTGCAACGCTCTCCCAACAACTTCATGTTTATGTCAGGGAAGGTCTGGTGTGACCCGTCATAATGCGGACGCACGAAACAGTTGAACTTGCGGTTATACATATCCACAAGCTGCTCCTTGAACTCCGTTGACTGAGCCTCCAGCCATTCAGTAAAGCCGTTGCGTATCTCATCAATCTTGGAGTTTGCTAACTGGATTGCCTCGGCATCGGGCACTTTTATGTCGTGTCCGTTCTCATCCTGACCGATACACTTCTTGATTTCCGGCACAGTGTTGTGCAGGGCATGTTTCAACAAGTTCATGCCGTCGTATGTGCGATAGTGACCTTTGACACAAAATTCCTCCCATATCTTCATGTTCTTATGTTGTGCGTCCACTGAATACTCGTCCATAGACGGTGCATATACGATTTTTACCTCAGTACCGTAGAGGTTGCTCATGTAAGCGGAGTATATGCCTGTCGGTATCCATCGCTCGCCGAAGTTGAAATCAAGTTCGTCAAAGGTAATGCGGCGGGGTGTCGCTTCCTCCAACGCTTTCAATGACTCCTTCGACAAGTGGATGAACGGCTCAACGCCGTTATAACCGGGAAAATCCTTTATGCGTTCTTCCTCACGGTCAATCCACGCCTTGACTTCCTCGGCTTTCTGCACCACGTTTCCGGCGATGAAGCGGTCGGCTATTTCATAGTTCGCAACCAACGGATTGTAGAAGATATGTCCGGCGAGGCTGTCAATCATCGCGTCTTGCTCCATATCGACAAGACCGCCCATATATTCGAGGTTTACCACTCCATATTTATTGAGCGACGCTGATAACGCCTCCATAGGTGTATCGACAGAAGTAACCTCGTCAACGGCGAAGGCTACCGGGTGGTCGAATATATCAGCCTTGACAAAATGCCCGTTCTCGCCACGTTCCAACGCGAGTGCGTCACGGCCGTTGGCATCCATAAGGATAAACTTGGCGTTCTGCTTTTCGTTGAGGTTGCCGTATCTGTCCACGAACTCATCATAATAGTCATTCAGATGCTGACGCAACTCGGTTGAAGCCTCATGCGTTTCAGCCTCATAGTGATAGAGTTGCTGATAAGTTTCCGACATGGTTATATAGAGCATGGCGCGTTTCTCCTGCTCCGGTTTGATTGGGAGCGGAGTGAATGTAGCACCATTCTTACGAACCTCCGAAAGAAAACCGACCTGACCTTTGTCCATGACCATTGAGCCGTTCTGGTGGAAATGCTGAATGTCTTCCGAAAACTTGCGGGGCGACATATCACGCTCGACAGGGGCAGGTGTCGCAGCCTTAACCTCTCTTGGCTGAGGAACAAAATAACCCTCTGTCTTTTCGATGATTGTGCCGTTCTCCGTGATTATCTCTTTCTTGGTAGCTTCCGCCGCCTGCCGTTCAGCTTCCATTTCAGCCATCTGACGGTGGGCGATGCTCATCATCGTTTCGTAAAATCCATTGATGGGCGGATTGTCCTCCCAGTTCAGAGAACCGTAAAACTCCAACTCCTTTTCAGAGAGAGGACGGAATTTCTTTACCTGCTCATCGGAAATCTGGATTTTGGCAACAGGCTTGGGCTTATCTTCCTCGGCCTTTGCCTGTCGTGGCTGACGCTTCGGTTTTTCCAACGGCTCTAACTCTCCGAAAAGATTATAGGCGAACAGACGCGGGTCGGGATTATCGGTATAATCGGGACCACCGTCGGTTTCAATCTCCTTTACTGGCTCCACAGGCGCGGGAGCCGGCTTTGGCTCAACCGTCGGCGGGGGCGTTATTATCTCCGTAGGCTTGTATTCCTCCTTTTGTTTCTGCTTCGGATCTTCAAGCTGCTCACAGATAGCCACACGTTGCCCGGCTCTTACGAGCTTGGGGAGATAGGTGTCGAGGGCATGATGCGGAAAACCAGCAAGTTCAATGCTTCCTGCTTTGCCGTTGCGTCGTCGGGTCAGTGTTATATTCAGTATCTCCGACGCTTTCACGGCATCTTCCCCCATCATCTCATAGAAGTCGCCCACACGGAACATCAATATTGCGTCCGGGTGTCGTTTCTTCATCTCCCTGTATTGCGTCATCAACGGAGTTTCAGTAACCTTTGTTACTTTGGGTTTGGGCGCAGGTATCGGTTTTACAGGGTCTGGCGTAGGCGGCTTTATACCGTGGTTGTTATACAATTCAATGTTAAGACGCAGACGCAAAGAATCTTCCAAAGCATCGCGCAAATCTCTTGCTATACCATAGACACCGCCCTCATGTTTGTAGATGATAGCAGGTTTGCCGTATGGGTCAGTGCCAATTTTCGCCTCGGTGCAGATGATATTCTGCGGATATGCCGCAAAATATTTGTTGGTCGGTGCTTTTGTATCACGATCAATGATTGACTGAATAAAGAATTCCTCATCAGCCGACATTCCTTTCTTACCAGTATGCTTTTGCAGGATAATCAAGTCAGAGCCTGTATCCGTTCCGGCGTTATCAGAGAAAGTGTTGTTTGGCAATCGTACCGCTCCCACAAGGTCAGAGCGTTTCATAAGCTCAATGCGCACGAAGGGGCTGGCGGCGTTCATCACACCCTGCGATGTGATAAAAGCCACAATACCACCCTCGTGCACCGAGTCCAGTGCTTTGAGAAAGAAATAATTGTGGATAGCCTTTGTTGACTGACGGTAGGCAATCTCCTTGCTTGTGGCATATCGAGGGTCGGCGACCGCGAAGTCACCGAAAGGAATATTTGATGTGGCAATATCAAAATAGCCCTCAAAATCAGGGTCAATCCGCTCAAAACCTTTTATTTCGGTGGATATAGACGGATGCAGGGCAGATAGAATCTTACCCGTAAGCAAATCTTTCTCAAAGGCGAGTGCCTCCGTTCCCGGATAGTTCTCATTCTTCAGGAAGGAGTCGATGAAAGCACCTTGTCCGGCAGACGGTTCGAGAAAACGCTTGATTTTCACACCTCTTTCACGCAGTGAAGTGGCAAGTGCATCAACAATAGGCTCAGGAGTATAGAAAGCCGTCAGTACGGACGCTTTCAGAGAGTCCATGTATGCGGCAAACTCCCGGTCGTCCTTTGAATAGTCGTGTATAAGGCGGCGCAGTTCAACCGTAGGGGCGAACAGTTCAATATCGCTCTTGCTCCATTTGGCGGCATCGGCAAGTTCGTTGGCGTCCTGCAAGATACATTTCAGCCCGCCGAACCCGGCATACTTGCGCAGCACCTCCCGCTCATCAGCGGTAGGCGGTCGCTTCTCAACGCCGAGGCGAAAGGCGGTGCGTATCGCCTCAATGTTGTCACGCATGGTCTGTAACTTATTGTAGGCCATTGTCGGAAAGATAAATTACGATTTTGCCTACAATCTCATTCTCCATAATGGAGAGGTCGAGCGAATCAAGACCGATTGCCATACGGTCGAAGCCATCAAAGAGGTCGGGAATATCGGTCATTACCTGATTTGTCCAATATTCCACTGCTTCGGTGCTGTCGAGGTCAATGGTGTCGCCGAAGTTTTCAAGTATAAGCTCGGATACGATGTTGTACTCCGACTCTCCGATGTTTGTGAACAGGACTCTTATCGCTTCTTCCTCCGCCATAGTGACTGTTGCACCGTTCCGGCGTGCGTCCTCGAAGGCATCCAATGCCGCGATTGAGTTAGCTTGTAACTGGGGGTGGTCGTTATCGACCTCGTACTTGTTGCTTCTGAGGTATTGCAACAGGTACAGATAGTAGTAATTGAAGTCGTATAGACCTCGGTTGATTTCTAACATGATTGTGGATAAATTTAGTGGTGGTGATTATTTGGGCATGAAAAGGTGGCGTAGCTTAGGGTCTGCCAATATGCGGTTCTTCTCGTCCTCGACAAGCTGGATAACGTCCGCTTTTACCTTTTCGTAGTTGCGTTGGATAACCTCTTTCATACGGCTCTTGTCGGGTGTGTCGTCGTTGAAGTTGGTCAGTCGCGGTATAGGCTTGTAGCGTTTCATCTCGGCGTTGACACGATTGCTGTCGATGACAATCTCGGCATGAAAAATCTTCTGGTCGATGCGCTGGTCGATATTGTCACAGACTGCCCCGACGAACATACCCTGTGTGAGCGTGGATATTTTGCTCGGAGGGATAAGGGAGTCCATCTGCGTGTTGAACGAATGGCTTATGTCCTGACGGTTGATAGAGATTGACTGCCGTTTCTGCAACACCTTTCCGAAGCGTTCCGAAAGTGTCTTTGCGGTTTCGCCCACTACCTGCCCGGAGAAGATGTTGCCCACGGTGTTCATCACTACCGCCGCTTCCTTGTCGCCATAGTCGCGTTTGAGCTGGGAGAAATCCTGAAAACCGAGGCACACGGCAACCTTATTGCTTCGTGCTGTGGCAATTAGCTGGTCAAGTCCCTTAAAGTATATGGTCGGGAGCTCGTCAATCAATACTCCTGATTTCAACATTCCTTTCTTGTTGATGATTTTCACGATGCGGGAATTATAGAGTCCGAGTGCCGCTCCATAGATGTTCTGACGGTCGGGATTATTGCCGACACACAGGATTTTTGGCTCGTTGGGATTATTGATGTCGAGAGTGAAGTCGTTGCCCGTCATTACCCAGTAGAGCTGTGGGGAGATCATGCGCGACAAAGGGATTTTTGCCGATGCTATCTGCCCCTGCAACTGTTCCGCCGCGCCTCCCTGCCATGCGTCCATGAATGGCGACAGGTAGTTTTCCAGCTCCGGGTAACTGGTAAGTATCGGGAACAAGTCCTCATAACGGCGGTTGAGCAACTCGATTGCATGGGGAAATGTGCAATATATTCCGTTCTTGTAAATCTTTAAGAAATAGATTATTGCGGCGAACAGCACAATCGGTGATTCCACAAAGAAGTCGCCCTGCTTCTGCACCCAAGTCCGGTTCAAGTTCATCATTATGGTGTAGCTGCTTTCGTATGCGTCGGCGATGTCGGTCATGAAGTCCGGATGTATAGGGTTACACCGGTGGCTACGCTCCGGATCGTCGAAGTTTATCACATAGAATTTCGGTTTTACCTTGCCGTAACCGTCGCGGTGCATCAGGAGATGATTGTAGGCGATGGTCGATAAGTCCGGGAACTTAAAATCATAGATATATGCCGCAAATCCCTTCTCTATCTGCTGTTTGATGAAAGAATTTATGACGGCGTATGACTTGCCCGAACCGGGAGTGCCGAGTACAATCGAGGCTCTGAACGGGTTGACAACATTGATGTAGCCGCGATGCCATTTCTTCTCATAATAGAATTTGGTCGGCAGATTTACCGAGAACTCATTTTCCAACAGGCGTGTTTCCTGCATGAAGCTCTCGTTTTCGTCGTTGAAGCGGTCGTCCATCATGTTGTTTTTCAGTCGGCGTCCGATCCATATACCGCCCATTAGCAGGCATACATACCCGCATACGGTGGTAATAATATATGTGTACCGCCAGCCGATAGCCGGCATCCACCAGTTGAGCAAGAATAGCACCGCGCCGATGGCGACGGCAATGCCGATATGCACCCATGTAATTTTTTCGTTCTTCACTCCCTTTGTGCCAAAGCATGAGAGGGCAAGGAGCATGAGGGCAAAAAGTTTGGCGTTGAAGGTGGTGCTGAAAAGTCCGCAGGTGCGGTTGAAATTGGCGCAGATTTTATGGACGGTCGAGTAGAACCAGCCGCTGTCAACGGTTTCCACACGGGTAAACCAGTAGAGATTGGCAACCACAAGGACGATGCTAACCGCCCTGAGGAAATCCATAATCTTCGCCAACGCTCTGAGGTCATCCTCTTGTTGGCTCATAATAAAATGTGTTTGGGGTTAGAATTTGGGGCGGTGTCCGAGTTTCTTCTTACGCTGCATACGGCGTCGGAATTCTTCCTCGTCGGGATTGAACGAGTGCCCCGGCTGGAACAGGTCAAGACCCGGAAGTGTGAAGTCGTAATCTCCGCTGTCGCTGTGAGTAGATTGACTTTGTGTAGGAGCTGGCGCAGTTCCGGCAAATGATGTCGATTGACTCTCCGATGTCGTATTGGTCGGTGTAGGTATGGGCACAACTGTTGCTGTCGGAGCTTGTTCCGTTGGCTGTGATTGATGACTGAAACGTGCGTTGAGAGCGTTTGCCGAAAACTCTTTGCCGAGGCGGGAGCCGTTCAAGGCTGTCATCGTATCGTGGTCAACGAATGTCACGCCGTATATGCGTCCTTCATCGGTGTAGCGGAAAACAACATCAACGTTGCGCTCTTTGAGCTTGGCAACAAAGTCGTCTTTGCCTGACGATTGATTGAGAACGTCGGCAACCTTGCGCTTGGTCGGGGCTACATCAATCTTCTCTTTCGCACGCTCAAATCGTCCGTCAATCGCGGTACGGCTTGCAAACTTTCCGAGTCGTGACGCTTTGAGCGGAGTGGCGATTGTATTGCCGTTATCATCGGTGGCGAAATAGACCAGACCGTGATACTCGCGCCCGTTCACTCGTCCGTCGGCAGTGTCGCACCTCACGTTGTAAAGTCCGAGTATGGCGTTGTATTCGCCCATACTCTGAAACTTGTAGCGCATACCTACCATTTTGACCGTATTGGCAACCTGTCGCTTGATGTCGCCATTCGGATCAATCTTGGTAATTGGAGTATCTGGCGAGATTTTCTCTCTCTGTGCCTTGTGAAGATTGTACTTTTCTTCAAGTTCGGTCGTGATTTTCTTACTGCGCCGGTAGAGAAAATCCTGATTCAGCCGTTTGCCTTCCTCGTTGACATTTACCGTCACGATGTGGATATGGTGGCGGTCAATATCCTCGTGCTTATAGATGACGTATGGCTGTTCGCCGAAACCGAGTTTATCAAGATACTCGCGTGCGAGTATCTCAAAATCTTGGTCGGAAAGTCTGTCGTCAGGATGCGGATTGAGCGAGATATGCAGTACAGGCTTCTTGGTCTTGCCCATCTTAGGCATGAACAGACGGAAGTTCTCAGCCATCTGCCCGATGTCAGCTTTGCCGTCAACCGGTATGATAATCTTGTTCGATCCTAAGATGCGTCCGTTCTCTTTGTTCACTTTCTCCCCGTTGTAGCAAAGGGCTCCGTAGAGCGACGAACCTATCGAGATTTTTGCGACCATTGCTCATCGAATTTCTCCGACAACGACATGACGTCAGTTGTCAGTCTTACCAAATCAAGCGTCGCTTTCTCCAGCTTGTAGAGAAGTGTCATAGCTTTCTTTTCAGTGAAATTCTCCCGAAGGGTCTTTACAACGAGGTCGTAGTTGACTCCAATCATACGGTACTGGGCGAAGAACTCCGAGAGTTTGGCGCAGTAAACCGATAGATTTTTGTCGGAGGTGAGCACCTTGAATGGCTTGCCGAAGATGAGCTGCTTGATGAAAGTGGCCTTGACGGTCATGTCGGCTCTCTCCATCATGCGTGTCAGCTCGTCCCATTCGGCATTGTTGAATCGCACTTTGACGCAGTGGTCGCATCGGTCGATCAGTGGCGGTCGTCCGCCTTTGGTGAAATCAGTCATATAAATGTGGATTATGTGTGGTGGGTACATAGCGGAACCTTAGCCAACGGCAGTTTAATCGAGGGATATTCGACTTTGGAGAAATATCCAACATAGCAAGGTTGTTTTGGTGGGACGCCGGTTCCCCAAAACCTTTTCGGCCCCCGAAAAGACACCTTGCTATGTTCATGTGAACATTCTCTATACTATGAAACAGGAGGTTATGCTGTTAATGATGCCCGGTTATCATTAAAAGGTGTACGATAGTCGTACTAACCTCTCCATTCATGGCGGCAACTGGCTTGTTGCTCCGTTCTGCTTACCTAAATTTACAAAAAATCCGGCGCAATTACTAATGATGAAAGAAAAAATCAGGAATAGTATAATGAAAAATTGACGCTCCTGCGCAGGTCGAGAGCGATGGGCCAAGCAACCCGAAAATTTTTTGTTAAAAATTAAGCCGAGTTTTTACGGCATATCCCGGCAAATCCGGACATAGGCGGACAAGCCTCTAAATACCAGCAATCTCGCTCTTTTGGCGACTTGACAAATCGCTAAATATTTTGTTTCTTTGTGTAGAGGTTGGTTCGCAGGATAGCCTTCACGGAAGTCAATTTCCTTCCTATATTATGCACTGTCCGCCTGAACTGCTGTCACGCTATCCAACCTCGCAGGAATTTTCCAAGCCATACGGCAATAATGCTGCCTATCGGTCTGACAAACGCCCTTCCGAACACTCTAATTGATTGGTTATGTATAGAGATTTGTTCCAGAACGGCAATGTTACGACCTTTATATATAGCGAAGTTGCTCCGTGGTAAAGAATATTTCCACCAAACCACCTACCTATGGCTATATAGCCCTATGGCTACATAGCCGGGAGAGTACCACCACTATTTATCCACAATTAAACCCGTTTTCAAATGACTGACAAAATCCCAACCCCACGCACAGATTAGCCGCCCCGTCGCTACAACGGGAGAAAGCCCGGTTTCCCGTGTCAGGATATACGCTGACGGCCACCGCTGTGTAACCACCACTTCATCCAACAATCCAAAGTTTTTTATGACAGACCCTAAATTTGTCGCTTTCTCCACTCAGAAAGGTGGAGCAGGCAAAACGACTCTGACCGTTCTCGCGGCGAGTTACCTCTACTATCAGAAAGGGCTGAAAATCCTTGTCGTGGACTGCGACTATCCGCAGTACAGCATCGAGGAAATGAGGCAGCGTGACAAAGACCTCATCGAGTGCAGCCCCCGTTTCAAGAAATTATTTTCCGACAATCTCAGGCAGACAAAGCTCACGCCGTACCCGCTCCTGACCGCCAAGCCGGAAGAAGCCATGCAGAAAGTACGCGACATAATCGAAGCCGGCAATGAGATCGACATCGTTTTCTTCGACCTGCCCGGCACGGTCAATAACCGTGGAGTAGTCAACATCCTCAACTGTATGGATACGGTCATCGTACCCATCGCCGCCGACAAGGTAATACTTGAAAGCTCCCTTGCCTTCGCCCTGAAAATACAGGAGTGGCTCACTTCGGGACGCACGCAGGTCAAGGAGATGTATATGCTCTGGAACCTCGTCGATGCCCGCGAGAAAACTGACCTCTACGACCAGTATGAGGCGATTTTCGAGGAATACGGTTTGCAGACGATGCAGACCAAAATCCCGGATACCAAGAAATACCGCCGCGAGGGGTCAAAGACACTCGACCGCGCCGTGTTCCGCTCCACCGTCATGCCGCCCGACAAGACGCTGCTCAAAGGAACGCGCCTGCCCGAACTTACCGACGAACTGCTCGGCATACTCAAGCTCTGATGTCTATGGGAAAGGTATATGAGTCCGACATCGACCCCGATGAGTTCATCAGGTCATTCCGCGAGGAGTCCACCTCGCTGTCAACGCTGAAAAAGCCTGCCGAGCAACCTGAGGAAAATCCGGCTTTGCCGCAACCTGAGTCACAATCCAACCCACAACCCGTAAAGGAAATTCCATCGCCGGAGTCTGACCGTGAGAAGGAATACATGGACAGGTTCGTAAGAAACATGGCATATATGGCTCCCGAAGAAAAATTCACGCCTACCGAGATTGACCCCGATTTCATCTGGAAAATCCGCAAGATACTTTTCTGCCGACAGAAAGGGCGTGTGTGCTCCGTCAAGGCTTACATCAACAATGTGCTGGCCGCTCACTTCGATGAGTACGCCGATATTATCAACCCCAAACTTTAACGCATGACTAAATCCCGGTCAATCGTCACTATTGAAGTGACAGCACCATCGGAAGTTGAACTGAGGGCTTCCGAAGCACGCGACAGATATGTGTCGCAATTCCTCAGTCCCCATGAGGTAAGGTCGAACACAAAGGCATACCTCTATCCCGAAGTCCACGCGGTGTTGAGCCGCATAGTGAAAGCTCTCGGCAAGAGCGGAGTGTCAATCGGCTCATACGCCTCCGAGATACTGCTCGATCATTTCGCCCACCACCGGTCGGTAATGCAGAGCGTTTTCGATAACGGTAAAGAGCCGCTGTTCTGATGGAGATGGTTCTTATAATCGCGTTGCTTGTCAGCAATGTGTGGCTAATAAGGAAAGTCCTCAATAAGCCGGATGCGCCGACACCGGAAAAACCGCAGGATGCAGAAACACCGACCGCTCCTGAGCCGGAAGAACCTGCTGACATCGTGGGCACGAGTACATTTGACATCCGCGAGTTTACCGACTCTGTGCGCGAGGCAGCAAAGGAAGCCGCCGTGGAAGCCGCGAAAGAGGCGATACCGCTTATCGTCAAGGAACTCGGAACACCTGCCGACGCCGGATTGCCTGAAGAAAGCGAACAGGCATATCCCAAGCAAGTGCCGAAGGAAGATTTTGCAAAGGTGTTCTCAAATCTATCCGCGAGTGAACTGACGGGAGAAACACCCCCTCCGGCTGAACCCAACGCCGACGGCATCGACTTCGAGGATATGCGCAAGACTATGGCGGTCATCAAAGACAAGCCGCATACTCCCGAAGATGAGAAAACCGCCCGTCGTGTGCTTACCGAACTTGAAGGCACAGAACTTATCGAGTATGTCAAACTTGACCCTGTTGTGCGCAAACGCATACTCATGATTGAGTGCCGTCTGCCGGAAGTTGAGGAAACGGAAGATCCAACCGCCACATCTTCGGAAGAACCTGCCTCCAATCCCCAGACCCGCAAGATTGTATTTCATGCCGACATCGACACAACCGATATTGACGCGATTGATTTCAATATCTTGCATTAACCCACCACTACCTATCCACAAATCAAATCCAGTTTATTTATGACTAAATTCCTCAGAACTCTCTACAACCGCATTGTGGCATGGATGAACCAGTCCCACCTCCGTCGCCCGATTGCCGCGATGCTTCTTCTCACCGCCGCTGTCCAGATGTGGGCCGCCGGCAACGGACTCGCCGGCATAAATGAGGCTACCTCTATGGTGACCAGCTACTTCGACCCCGGCACAAAACTCATTTACGCCATCGGTGCTGTCGTCGGACTTATAGGCGGTGTCAAGGTATATGGCAAGTTCTCGTCCGGCGATCCCGACACCAGCAAGACCGCCGCGTCGTGGTTCGGAGCGTGTATCTTCCTGATTGTCGCTGCCACCATTCTCCGTTCATTCTTCCTCTAAGCGAATGGAATACAATATTAATAAGGGAATTGGCAGGACGGTGGAATACAAGGGTCTGAAAGCGCAATACCTGTTTATTTTCGCCGGTGGTCTGATAGCCGATTTCATAATTTTCGTGGTGATGTATATGTGCGGTCTGCCGCAATGGTTCTGCATATCTTTCGGAGCTGTAAGCGCGTCAATCCTTGTCTGGTACACATTCCACCTCAACGGCAAATACGGTCAGTACGGACTTATGAAACTGACCTCGGTAAAGTACCGCCCCCGCTACATCATCAACCGCCTGCGCATAACCCGACTAATCAGATATAGATCATCGCGAAGCGCTTTCGTAATAAAATGTAGAAAGAAATGATAAACACCCTCAAAGCAACGACACTCGAAAGCAAGCTGCCCCTGTTGGCGGTTGAACACGGTTGCATCATCTCAAAGGACGCGGACATTACCGTGGCCTTTGAGGTGGGCCTCCCGGAACTGTTCACGGTCACAAGTCAGGAGTATGAGGCTATGCACGCCGCATGGTGCAAGGCGATAAAGGTGCTGCCGCACTTCTCCGTAGTACATAAGCAGGACTGGTTTATGGCTGAGAACTATAAGCCGGAATTGCAAAAAGATGACCTTTCATTTTTAGACAGGTCGTTTGAACGCCACTTCAATGAACGTCCGTATCTGGCTCACAAGTGCTACCTGTTCCTGACAAAGACAACAAAGGAGCGTATGCGCCAGCAGAGCAATTTCTCAACCCTCTGCCGAGGCCGTATCACTCCGAAGGAGCTGAACCACGAGATGGTTGTCAAGTTCATGGAGAGCGTTGAACAGTTCGAGCGCATAATCAACGACACCGGCTATATTAAGCTACGCCGATTGTCCGACGATGAGATTGTCGGCACTGAAACGACCTCCGGCATTATAGAAAGGTATATGTCGCTCTCAATGGGCTATGTCAACTGCCTTGAAGATATTGACCTGTCGGCAAAGGAGATGCGCATCGGCGACAAGATGCTATGCCTTCACACACTCTCCGACACCGATGACCTCCCCGGCAAAGTCAGCACCGACAACCGATATGAGCGGTTATCGACTGACCGTTCCGACTGTCGCCTCTCTTTTGCCTCTCCCGTCGGATTGCTGTTGCCGTGCAACCACATATACAACCAGTATGTGCTGATTGACGACCACGATGAGAACCTTGCCCGTTTTGAGAAAACGGCACGCAATATGAACTCTCTGTCAAAGTACAGCCGTAGCAACGCTATCAACAAGGAGTGGATTGACCGCTATCTCAACGAGGCACACTCTTACAGCCTGACCTCGGTGCGCTGTCACTGCAACATCATGGCTTGGAGCGACGATACCGAGGAGCTGCGACGGATCAAGAACGATGTCGGCGGACAGCTCGCCACAATGGGCTGTATGCCGAGGCACAACACCATCGACTGCCCGACACTGTTCTGGGCGGCGATGCCCGGCAACGAGGCTGATTTTCCCGCCGAGGAAAGTTTTTACACCTTCATTGAGCCTGCCGTGTGCTTCTTCACTGCCGAAACAAATTACCGCTCCTCGCTCTCTCCTTTCGGCATAAAGATGGTGGATAGATTGACCGGAAAGCCCGTCCACTTGGATATTTCCGATGAGCCGATGAAGCGTGGCATAACCACCAACCGAAACAAGTTCATACTTGGCCCGTCGGGTAGCGGAAAGTCGTTCTTCACAAACCATTTGGTGCGCCAATACTACGAGCAAGGAACCCATGTGCTGCTTATTGATACCGGCAATTCATACGAAGGATTGTGCAACCTTATTCACAACCGAACCCACGGCGAGGACGGTATATACTACACCTATACCGAAGAAAAGCCGATTTCATTCAATCCGTTTTTCACTGACGACGGGGTGTTTGATGTGGAGAAGAAAGACAGCATCAAGACACTGCTGCTGACGCTGTGGAAGTCGGAGGACGACCGCATAAGCAAGACCGAAAGCGGAGAACTTGGCTCGGCATTATCAATGTTTCTCGATAAGATGCGTCAAAACAAGGAGATTGTTCCCTGCTTCAATTCTTTCTACGAGTTTATGCGCGATGATTACCGTGCGGAAATGGCGAACCGTCCAATCCCCATTTACAAACAGGACTTCGACATTGACAATTTCCTGACGACCCTGCGCCAGTATTACCACGGTGGACGCTTTGACTTCCTGCTCAACTCAAAAGAGAACATCGACTTACTCAATAAAAGGTTTGTTGTGTTTGAAATTGACGCTATTCGCGACAACAAAGACCTCTTTCCCATTGTGACAATCATCATCATGGAGGCTTTCATCAACAAGATGCGCCGCTTGAAAGGTGTCCGCAAGATGCTTATCTGCGAGGAGGCTTGGAAAGCGTTGTCAACGGCTAACATGGCTGAGTATATGCGCTATATGTTCAAGACCGTCCGAAAGTATTTCGGAGAGGCAGTGGTTGTGACACAGGAGGTTGACGACATAATTTCGTCGCCGATTGTCAAGGAAACTATCATCAACAACTCCGACTGCAAGATACTGCTCGACCAGCGCAAGTACATGAACCGCTTTGACCAGATACAGGAGCTGCTCGGTTTGACCGACAAGGAGAAAGCGCAGGTACTCAGCATCAACATGGCGAACAACCCGAACCGACTTTACAAAGAGGTATGGATCGGACTGGGCGGAACACAATCCGCCGTCTATGCCACCGAGGTATCGCCGGAGGAATATCTCTGCTACACCACTGAGGAAACGGAGAAGATTCAGGTGCTCAACCGCGCCGCCCAACTTGGCGGTAACATCGAAGCTGCCATAAAACAGTTAGCCAATGAAAGAAGGGAGAAATGATGTATGAAAGTAATATCCGTGTTAGCCAAAATCGTGGCAGGTATCTTAGCTCTGGTCGTGGGCCTCCTGACGGCGTTGATTGCGATAGTCGTGAGCATGGCTCACAAGATACGATAATCCATTTTTAATCAATTCAGAATGAAGCAACTCAAATTTCTTATCCCCATAATTGCCTTGTGTCTGATGCTCGGCACTGGCAGGGCTTCCGCCCAATGGACGGTAATTGACCCGTCCAACATCGCACAGAGCATTGTAAACAACTCCAAATCACTTGTTCAGGAGTCGCAGACGGCCACACACATGGTCAAAAATTTTCAGGAAACCGTGAAAATTTACCAACAGGCGAAGAAATATTACGACGCTCTCCAGTCGGTCAACAACCTCGTCCGCGATGCCCGCAAGGTGCAACAGACAATCTTAATGCTCGGCAATATTTCCGGTTATTATGTCAATAATTTCCAGAAGATGCTCACTGATCCCAATTTCACATCTGCGGAACTGTCTGCCATCGCCTCCGGCTACACACGGATACTCGAAGATGCCAACGGTGTGCTGAGCGACTTGAAGCAGGTAGTGAACATCACTACACTCTCCATGACCGACAAGGATCGTATGGATGTGGTCGATGATTGCTACAAGGAGATGAAGCGGTTGAAGAACCTCACGGCATACTACACCAACAAGAATATCAGCGTATCATATCTCCGCGCCAAAAAGAAAGCGGATACAGAGCGTGTGGTGGCTCTCTATGGTGACGGCTCGGAAAAATACTGGTAATGCCTATGTTGTGTGCGATAGATTTTTCAAATCTCCACTCCATTCTGCGGTCGCTCTATGATGAGATGATGCCCCTGTGTGGCGACATGGCGGGAGTGGCACAAGGTATCGCCGGACTCGGTGCGCTGTTCTATGTCGCCTACCGTATATGGCAGTCACTGGCAAGAGCCGAACCGATTGATGTGTTCCCGTTGCTCCGTCCTTTCGTGATAGGCTTCTGCATCATGTTCTTCCCGACTGTCGTTTTGGGCACTATCAATAATGTGATGTCACCGATTGTTCAGGGCACGGCTTCAATGTTGGAGGGGCAGACCCTCGACATGAAGAAGTACCGTGAGGAAAAAGACAGATTGGAACATGAAGCAATGATGAATGACCCCTCAACTGCCTATCTTGTCGATGATGCCGAGTTTGACCGTCAAATTGATGAATTGGGTGTGACCGAGATAGGCACTGCCGCCGGAATGTATATTGAGCGTGGAATGTATAAGGTTAAAAAGGCCATTCAGAATTTCTTCCGTGAATTGCTGGAAATGCTCTTTCAGGCGGCCTCGCTGACAATCGACACGATAAGGACTTTCTTTCTCATCGTGCTTGCCATACTGGGACCGATAGCATTTGCACTCTCAGTTTGGGACGGTTTTCAGTCAACCCTTACGCAATGGATCTGCCGATACATCCAGACATATCTATGGCTTCCGGTCGCAGACCTGTTCAGCACCATACTCGCCAAGATACAGGTGCTGATGCTCCAGAACGACATTTCTGAGTTGACAAACAACCCCAATATCGACTTAGACGGCTCAAACACAGCATATACCGTGTTTATGATTATCGGCATTATAGGATATTTTACAATCCCGACGGTTGCGGGCTGGATAATCCAAGCCGGAGGAGCCGGAAACTACAACCGTGCTGTCAACAACACCGCCATGCAGGTAGGCTCAGGTGCTGCCAGTGTCGGAGGTGCGGTCGCCGGAAATGTGGCTGGTCGGGCCGGGAAATTACTAAAATGACAATTAAACACTGATTAAATGGAGTTCAAATCACTTAGAAACATAGAGTCATCATTCCGTCAGATACGTCTGTTCGGGATAATATTCGTGGCGATGTGTGCCGTGGTGGTGTCGGTGGCTCTGATTTCGGTTTTCAATTTCGCCGAGAAGCAGCGAGAGAAAATCTATGTCCTTGACAACGGCAAGTCGCTTATGCTTGCCTTGTCGCAGGATATGAAGCAGAACCGACCCGCCGAAGCCCGCGAACACGTCCGACGCTTCCGTGAACTGTTCTTCAACCTTTCGCCCGACAAGTCGGCGATCGAGCACAACATCAACCGTGCGCTGATACTCAGCGACAAGTCGGCTTACAACTACTACACCGACTTTTCGGAGAAAGGTTACTACAACCGCATAATCGCGGGGAATATAAATCAGGTGGTGCAGGTTGACAGTGTGGTGTGCGATTTCAACACCTACCCGTATTCGGCAACCACTTATGCCCGGCAGTTGATTATACGCGAGAGCAACGTGACCGAAAGGTCTTTGCTTACCAGATGCCGTCTTTCCAACGTGTCACGTTCCGACGACAATCCCAACGGCTTCATCATCGAGGGCTTCACAATTATTGAGAACAAGGATATAATCACAACCAAACGATGAGTTTACTGACTAACTTACGCGCTGCGAGAAGCACTGTATATAACAAGGTGTGGCGCAACCCGAAGGGCAAGCTCTCAGCAAAACTGAGGAAGGCGTGCGACAATCTTCCTCACAACCAAAGGCTGACGGTCGTGACCGTTATGTTGTCGGTCTTTGTCCTCGTCGCTTTCTTCTTGTTCGGTCATGCCTGTTACCGCATAGGGCTGGGGCACTCCCGGCAGGCGGTTGAAGTAGAGCATATCCGCTCACTGGAATTACCCGCTACAAATAATGATGTCCAACCCTTAACCCCGTCCGCCTATGACAATGCAGGAATGGAAAGCGAAGATTAACGGCTTCTTTCAGCCGAAGTCACAGGCTGAACGGCAGAAGATGATGAAGTACGTCATCGTCATGCCGGCGGCGATACTCTGCGGATTTGTCATTTTATGGCTGCTCTATTCAAGCCTGAACGGTGATGAACCCAAAACCGGAAACGCCTTCAACACCGAGATACCCGACGGTGAGAACGGCGGCATCAAATCGAAAGCCGAGGAATATGCAGCGGCAGAGGTGGCAAAAGAGAAAGAACAGCGGCAGGTGGCTATCGCCAATCTTGACACTCTTTCTTCCCAGTCGCCGGATACGGTAGTTCAATCCTCTGCAATAGAAACCTCCGCCCAGACTTATCAGGAAGTTCAGGCTTCACTTGATGATTTCTTTGTTCCTGAACCCAATCAATCAGTTGAGGTTGCAGAATTGCAGGCAAAAATTGATGAGCTTGAAGCGCAGAACGCTATGGCACAGCAAACACAGCAACCGGATCAGATGGAAATGCTTGAACGCTCATACCAGCTCGCCGCCCAATACATGGGCAACGGCAACGGTGGCAATTATCAAGCACCGCAACAGCAGGACGATGAAAAAGGGAAACGGAATGTCCAGCCTGTTGCACAGGTTAGCCGCAATGTCGTTTCATCGCTTGGATCATCTTCCAACCGCTCGTTCAACACTTCCGTCGGCACTAAATCGGTAACAGTAAAGAACACCATCGCCGCTGTCGTGGCCGGAAATCAGAGCGTGGTTGACGGCGAGAGTGTCAAGCTCCGCACAACCGAGCCGATGTGGATTGGCAACCGCCTTATCCCTCGCAATACCACTATAACGGGTAGCGGTCGTGTTCAGGGAGAACGCCTTGAAATTGAGATAACATCAATCGAGTGCGAAGGCTCAATCTACGATGTGGAGTTGCAGGTCTTTGACTCCGACGGTCAGGAGGGTATCAATATCCCTCAGTCAATGGAGAGTGACGCTCTGCACGAGATAGGAGCCAATATGGGCAGCACAATGGGCAGTTCAATCAACATCTCCACCAATACCGGGGCGCAGATAGCATCCGATGTCGGTCGCGGACTGATAAACGGTGTATCGCAGTATCTCACAAAGAAGATGCGAACCGTCAAAGTACACCTCAAAGCCGGATACCGCGTGATGCTCCACCAACCGGAAGATTTATGATTTTTACCCACCACATTAACCGCCTTGGCGCTTTGCCAAAGCAAAGAATCCACAATCCAATGAATTTCAAATTATTTTTAGCTTCTCTCATCGCCATTATCACAATGGCAACCCCGGCTTTTGCCAAAGGCAAGGCAGCCAAAAACACCGATAACAACGTGTCGTCTGACACTGAAACGGTAGCCGAACACGACATGAACGTGTACGGCGCGAACTACACCGACGGCGACAAGTTTGACGGTCTTACCCGAAAAGTCGGCTTTGACCGCATGATACCCCCTCACGCACTGGAAGTTGCGTATGAAAAAACGACACACCTCATCTTCCCATCTGAGGTCGTCTATGTTGACCTCGGCAATGAGAACCTTGTCGCCGGACTTGCCGATGGAGCAAAGAATGTACTGCGTGTCAAATCGGCTTTCAAGTCGTTCAAGACTGAAACAAACCTGTCGGTAATAACCGAAGATGGCAGCTACTATTCCTTTAACGTGAAATTCGCCAAAGAGCCGCTGTTGCTCAACATCGAGATGACCGATTTTCTCCATGACGGCGAGGCTGTCAATCGCCCCAACAACGCGCAGGAGATTTATCTGGAAAAACTCGGTCAGGAGTCGCCGATGCTTGTAAAGCTCATCATGAAAAGTATCTACAAGCAGAACAAGCGCGAGATAAAGCACATAGGCTCAAAGCGTTTCGGTGTACAGTTCCTTCTCAAATCAATCTACACCAATAATGGTTTGCTCTATTTCCACACAGAACTGAAAAATACATCAAACATCGCTTTTGATATTGACTACATTTCGTTCAAGATTGTGGACAAGAAAGTTATCAAGAGAACCGCCATGCAGGAGCAGGTGCTCGAACCGCTCCGCGCCCAGAACTATGTGACGGTCGTTCTCGGCAAATCCACTGAAAGAACCGTGTTCGCCTTGGAGAAATTCACAATCCCCGATGATAAGCAGCTCGTTATCGAGGTCGCCGAAAAGGAAGGCGGCCGCCATCAGTCTTTTGTGGTGGAGAACGAGGATATTGTGAGAGCCAACGTAATTGACGAACTTTCAATCCAGTAACCAATGAGAAAAGCGATAATTCTTTTCGCTGCCATGCTTGCCCTTTTCACGGGGCAGGCAATGGCCCAGCGATGCCTCCCCGGAATGTCAGCCGTGGAAATAAAGGCAAATATGGCAGACGGTTTCTATACCGGCAACTCCCGCAACTGCGGCTATTCTTTCGGAGTATATTACTCCGTGTTCAAGGGTAACGCCAACACATGGACTTTCGGCGGCGAGTATCTCCAAATCTACAAACCATACGGCGAAAAAGGTCGTATCCCCGTGGCGGAGTTCACTGGCGAGATTGGCTACAACCTGCATCTGTTGAGCGACTACTCGCAGACTTTCCACCTCTACGGCGGTGTGTCAGCACTCGGAGGATATGAAACGGTAAACTGGGGTAAGTCGGTGCTGTCCGACGGCTCAACGCTCCACAACGGCGATGCCTTCATATATGGCGGTGCACTGACCGTTCAGGCAGACTTTTATCTCACTGATAAAATTGCACTGACAGCCAATGTGAAAGAGCGGTTTGTGTTCGGCAACTCAACGGGCCATTTCCATACCCAGTATGGTGTAGGTGTCAAATTCATAATCGAATAAGCCTATGAGATACACTGAGAAAGATATTCCGAATATCCCGTTGACCACATTCATGGATGCTCTTGGCGAAAAGTCAGTTGGCGGCTATGGATATTTGAAACTTTACTATGCTCCGTTCCGCGATGATGCAGAGGCATTATTTGTGGTTGACACCAAAATGAATAATTGGTATGACCACGGGACTGATGAAGCGGGAGATCTGTACGGTTTGGCTGAACTTACTGCAAGGGGCGACCATCGGAAAGACATTAACGGCTACATCATCAAAATGATGAACGAGTATGAGATAGCCAAAGAAATGCTCACAAAAAGAGCCATTGAGCCACAAGTCATACACCTTGACATAAGCAAAATACCGCTTACTGACTTTATGAAGGCTTTGGGGCAGGAACACCCGGTAGCAGCTGACGGCGATTTGAGAATCTACAATTCTCCCTACGATTCATCAGCCAAAGGCACTATGGTTATAAATATCCGCACTAACTTATGGCGCGATACCAAGACCGGTTCTAATGGTGGAATATATGACCTTGCGTATGAACTGACTGGCTGCGCTAACAAGTCAGAACTCAACCGATATATTGCCGGTGAGATGAACGCTTTACAGAAAAAGCAGATTTCCAAACCTGAGGAAAAACCGCTAAAGCCAAAACGAAGAATGCGCCTATGAACATCGACGCTATCCGACAAATTCCGCTGGTGGATTTTCTCAACCACATCGGCTATCAGCCGACCGGACGCGACAGCAAAGGACTGTGGTTCTACTCTCCATACCGCAATGAGCGTAAGCCCTCGTTCCATGTCAATCCGTGCAAAAATTTATGGTTTGACTTCGGGAGCGGTGCAGGTGGAAAATTCACTCACCATTGCCCCCCTCCGTTCACTTTAAAGTGATCCCCCAAATTCACTCGAAAGTGCCCCCTTAAATTCACTTTAAAATGTCCCCCTAAAAAGTGAGTTTCATTCTTGTTTACCCGGTTTATAATTCTATTTTGTTTGTTAAAAACAAATAAAAGTCAGTTATGTCCAATAAACAATTAGGAATGGAAAAGATTCGTCAAGTGTTACGCTGTTACTCTCAGGGTTATGGGACCAAAAGTATCAGCAGTATGTTAACCGTTTCGCGCAACACGGTCAAGAAATACTTACAGGTATTTCAGCGCAGCGGTTTGGATTATGAAGGAGTACTGTCCCTATCGGACCAGGAACTCTCGGAGTTATTCCACGAAAAGACCAGAGTAAAGACAGAAAGCGAACGGATGGAAGAACTAAAGTCGTTGTTGCCCGAATATTGCAAGCGGCTTCAGAAGAAAGGTGTTACCCGTGAGTCTTTACATCGCGAGTACCTGTCTTCCCATCCGGATGGTTACGGACGCACCCGCTTCTATATTCTGATTCAGCAGCATATAGCCTGCAGCCGTCCCATCATGCATCTTGAACACAAGGCCGGTGATAAAGTGTTCATAGACTTCGCCGGTGACAAACTCTCCATCATCGACCTTGACACGGGCGAAATCATCCCGGTGGAGGTTTTTGTCGCAATCCTACCCTGCAGCCAGTTAACCTATGTGGAAGCGGTCATGAGCCAGAAAAAGGAGGACTTGATCCGTGCTTCGGAAAACGCCTTGTTATACTACCAGGGGGCTCCCTCTGCCATCATCCCGGACAATCTCAAGTCCGCCGTTACCAAGAGCAGTAAATACGAGGCCATCCTGAATGAGGACTTTGCAGCCTTTGCCGAACATTACGGCTGTACCGTAATTCCCGCCAGGGCTTACAAGCCACGTGACAAGGCACTGGTCGAGGGTGCCGTTAAACTGATCTATCGCAGTATCTATCCAAAGATACAGGAACGAGAGTTTTATGACCTTGATTCACTGAACGCGGCTATCCGTGTCGCCTTGGAACTTCACAACAACACTCCGCTCACAGACCGTAAATACAGTCGGCGGGAACAGTTCGAGGAGATAGAACGTGATTCTTTACGCAAGCTCAATCCCATCCGTTTTGAACTCAAACAGCGTTACAGGGCTACCGTGATGAAAAACGGTCATGTCCGCCTGGGGGAAGATGCCCATTACTACAGTGTGCCTTGCGGCTATATAGGCAAGAAGGTCATCTTGTTATATACCTCACGCGAGGTATGCATCTATTACGGCTACGAGCTGATTGCTTCCCATACCCGCAACAGGGCCCGTTGCCGGTACACGACCCTGGAAGAGCACCTGGCTTCACACCATCGCTATATCACGGAATGGAACCCGGATAAATTTATACGTGAAGCGGCGGCTATTCATCCGGATGTGGAGGCATATATCCGTCAGGTTATGGAAGAGAAAAAGCATCCGGAGCAAGCCTATAAATCGTGTCAGGGCATTCTTAGCTTCGCACGCAGGGTCGGCAACACCCGGTTGACCAATGCCTGCCGTTGGGCTACAAGTTACGGTCTGTACAATTATCCCATCATCGAGCGCATCCTTAACAACCGGCAGGATGAGTTCCCGTTGGAAGACAGTGCCGGGCAAGAAACGGAGATGCCTTCCCATGAGAATATCAGAGGAAAAGAATATTATCAATAAACCAACCAGATGCAATATGGAAATGAATCAGGACACATTGGAAAAGATGTTAGGAATGAATCTTAAAGGTATGTATTATGCCTTTAAAACAAGTTTGGAAACACATCGGACAGAGAGCATGACTACCGACCAGTTCGTCTCATGGCTGGTCTCAAGTGAATGGGATGACCGCAGAAACCGTGCGGTAGAGAGAGCTATCCGTCAGGCCTCCTTCAGATACAAGGCCACCATTGAAGAAATAGACTTCTCAGTGGAAAGGGGGCTGGACAAGAATCTTACCCAGCGTTTGGCTGACCTGACGTTTGTCAGGGAACGCAAAGACATGTTTATTACCGGAAGTGCCGGAACAGGAAAAAGTTATCTGGCAACCGCTTTTGGCTTCCAAGCTTGCCAGAAAGGATATAAAGTACTATACGCCAACACATCCAGACTTATGGGGATGCTTAAGGTTGCCAAGGCGAAAGGTACAATCTTGCAAGAACTCAAGAAAATCGAGAGGTTAGACATGCTTATACTGGATGATTTTGGCATACAACCCTTCGATTCCCAAGGGCGGATGAACCTGATGGATATCATAGAGGACAGGCATGGTAAAAAATCCACCGTCATAACATCACAGGTCCCGGTAAGGGATTGGTATGACGTTATTGGAGAAAAGACGATTGCCGATGCCGTTCTGGACAGAATTGTACATCAGGCTATACGTATAGAGCTCTTCGGAGAGTCGCTACGCAAATGTAAAAGTAAAAAAGAATCGTTATATTTATAAACGAAATTTAATGTAGAACCCGGCATAACTGACAGGAAGAATACGAAGAAAACAAGAATGAACAGGATGAAAGAATGGAAAAATTTAACAGGGGTCAAATTGCTCTGAATTAAGGGGGCTACTTTGAGTGGATTTTCCACAGGTGGCGACATCTTCAACCTTGCCGGGGAGTTGACAGGAGAAACAGACTTCATCAAACGGGCGGAATTCATCGCCCAAAAGATGCAGTTGCCTGTTGAGAAGCCTTACAAGCCCGTGCCATTCGTCGAAGAACCAACCTTTGCGAATGTTGAGATTTCCAGACTGGAAGCTCCGGCTCTGCTGAACTACCTCGCTGACCGTGGCATACCGCGTGACATCGCCCAACGCTACTGTGTGCAGGTTGACTACACGCTTCATGGCAAGAGGTACTATGCCATCGGTTTTGAGAACAATGCCCACGGATATGAGTTGCGCAACCCGTTTTTCAAGGGAGCATATCCACCGAAAAACATCACGCATATCGCCAACGGCAACCCTCGGTGCAACGTGTTTGAAGGCTTCATAGACTTTCTTTCAGCGGAAAGACTTGGCTATAACGACGGTACTGACACGATTGTCCTCAACTCCGTTTCCAATCTCAACAAAGCCATTCAACCGCTTACCGGTTACTCCGTCATAAGCTGCTATCTTGATAACGACGTTGCCGGACGTGCGGCACTCGCCAAACTACAACGCGAGTTTGGCGACAAGGTAATGGATAAATCCTCACTCTATCCTCAGCACAAGGATCTCAACGAGTACCTTGTGGCAAACACCCCCAAAAACACCATTTCATCGCCCCAGCGCTTTGCTGAGGCAAAGAAACCCAAATTCAAATTATGACTACAAATCTTATCTCCCGTATTGGCGCAATGCGCCTCACTCCCGCCCGGTTCTTCGGGTTCTGGGCTACACTCTTTGCCCTCGTGTTCGCACTCTCGTCCTGCTCTGACGACTTCGATGTGCAACAGTCTTACCCCTTCACAGTGGAGGTAATGCCTTACGCCGAAAAGATAACCAAAGGGCAGACCGTGGAGCTGCGCTTTGAGATCCAGCCGGAAGGTAACTACACCAACACCCTCTATACTATCCGTTATTTCCAGTATGACGGTGAGGGAACGCTCAAACTCGTTGACGGCCCGGTGCTGGTTAACAACGACCGAGTTCTGCTCGAAAGCAAGACCTTCCGTTTGAACTACACCGCCAAATCTTCCGATGCACATAAATTTCTTGTGGTCGTGGAAGATAATTTCGGCTCTACTCCGTGGGAACAGACCTTTGAGTTCAACACCAAAGATAATGATGACAATACAGGTAGCTTGGTCGTTACTCCCATCAATACCGGAACATTAACCCCGATCAGCCGATGAAAAAACTACTGATGTTCCTCGTGGCGTTGCTGACCCTTGCGGCAGCAACGCCCGCACACGCCGCCAAGCGTAGCATAATGGAGTTGCCGTTGTTTGAACGTGCCGTGCTGATAATCAAGAAATTTGAAACGATGCACCACCCAAAACACTGGCCCTATGTGGGGTACGGTCATTGCGTACAGCCGGGAGAGCCATATCGCCGAGGTGTGCAACTGACCGAAGCACAGGCTGACGCACTCCTGCGCAAAGACCTCCGCAAATTCTGCGCCCTATACTCCCAATACGGCAAAGACAGCGTTCTATTGGGTGCATTAGCCTACAACTGCGGGCCCGGAGTAGTCAACAAATCCTCAATCCTGAAAAAACTCCGCCGAGGCGACCGCAACATCTTCAAGGAATACACCGCCCACTGCCGCTACAAAGGCAAATTCCATAAGCAACTCCACCAACGCAGGCTGACCGAATACGCGGCATTGTTTATGTTATAACAGTTTTGTCCTATCTTTGAATTAAAAGTTCCTGCTACGTAATCATATCAGGAACTTTTATTAATTTTGCAAAAATAAAACCCTAAATGAAAAAACGAAGCAAATTCTCGCTATTGAATGTGTCGCCGAAATGTTGGGGACTCATTTACATTGTCTTAATACCTATTTTTGCGCTAATTTATTTGTTGCTTCCTGATAATAGCTTCTTCGAACTCCAAAATAGTTTTGATTGCAAATCGGCATTACAATGTCTATACTTCAGCACGATTACCATTACAACACTGGGATTCGGGGATTTTTATCCAATTACTCCTATGGCACGAATTTTTGTTATGGGTGAAACTATATTAGGAATGGTTGTTATTGGATTGTTTCTAAACTCTGTGGCATTTCTAAAAACAAAGATAGACGCTGATGCTGAGAAAATCAAATCAAAAGAAGATTATATTCATCAAGAGAAATTAAAATTATCAAGATATTATAGCATTCTTCAAAGAGAAATAAAACGATACTATAGATATACGATTATCATTACTCATCCTATGAGTGAGCGTGGTAGGGCTAAAAATTATAATCCTGATTTCAGTTTCCATGATTTAGCTGATTTATTTATGGATACAATGAAATTAACTGATGCGACATATGAGCCTGCCATCAATTATTATTATAGATGTCAGAGTGAGTTGGCACACACGCTTAAATCAATTCTATTGTCTATTGATTTAAAATATTGGCGAGAACTTGAAACTGATATAGTCCAGATTCTTGAGAATATTCGTATCTTGGATTTTGAAAAATATATCTTAAATCAACCCAATATGAGGGTTGGAAAGGAAAAAGCTTCAGAATTTGATGCAAAAATGATTCGCGATTGGGATCAAGAGATTGAATTTAGGCCAAGTAGTGGCGCTAATGCGTATATTGCACTTTATAAACTGATTAAGCTTAATATGCCTTTAATTGATAAAGTTGAAAAAGAGATTCTAACAATAGTCAATGAATAATTTAACGCCGCCTGTGGCGGCCGAAATTTTTAACAAAATAGCGGGTAACTCTATATCACATAGGGTTACTCGCTCTGCTTACGACTATGGCGTTGGTCGTTATTTCTTTTTGTTAAGCCATTCATCACGCTTGTGTCTGCACTCTGCAAGTGTGGGAGCAACACAAGAGAACAGCTCGTTGTCGGTATCTCGGTAGTCGTACCTCACATGGCTTATCCGCTTGCCACGATGAGCAGAGTAGAAAGTTTCGTATTGTTCTGTGCCGGGAGCGGTGGTCGTACTAACTCCGTTGGCAGTCATTTTCGTTGCCATATTCATTTGTATTTTAGAAATTCACAATCATCATTCGCTGGTCGAAAGTCTTGGCGGTATTGCTGACAAGGCGTTGCTTTACCCAAAAGTGGTGTTTGCCGTAACCATATAGGAAATATCGGTTGAGGTCGGTACGCTCGGCGCATACGGCTACGGTTTCCCTCAGTTCGGTTTCATTGCGAGTCAGCAATATGCGGTTTATTAGGTCTAACACAACCGCTCTTATCTTATCGTCAAAGTCAAAAATCAGACTTTCAATCGTCACGTTCATATTTGGGGGGTATTGTGACCTGCGCTATTGCTGACGCAGGTCGGGTTCAACATTTAGGCTCTTTTTCTCTCCGCTATCATCTTGGTGTTGTCGCTGATGATTTTAGCGATGCGGTCTTGATACTTACAAACCTTGTTTGCAAAGGCTCGGCATTGGATAATTGAGTAGTCGCTGAGAGATATTTCAATCGTGGCGATAGTCTGCCCTTTGATTGTTGCAGTTAACACCAGCGAGTTCTCTTTAAGATAATAGCGTGCTGAAGCTACGCAGATGTGCTGACGGCTACCTTCATCGTAATACTCGGCTACGGAGTTAAGTGTATGGACAACGATTTCTCCGTCAGTCATTACCAATCCGATGTATCTGCCTTTGAGTTCCTCAAATTTGGCTTCATCGGCTTCCGCTTTCTTGCGGTCTTCCTCCCTCTGCGCCTTGATGCGCTGACGCTCAACCTTTGCCGAATATAGGTCGTGGGCTGTTTGAAGGTTTTTGGGAGCAACCAATACCGGAGAATGGAGGTCTTTACCCATAAGCTCCAACATCTTGATGTAGTCCATCCACATTTGAGCGTCCTCAAATTCAAATCCTGCACGTTTCGCCACTTTGATTGATTTCCAATAAAAATCAATCTCATCGGCATTGAATGGAGAATGACATAGATAGCGCAACATCTCAACATCGCCGGATTTCATCAGTGTTTCGGCTTTTGGATTGGTAAGTAGCTCCTTGAACAACGTGAGGGGATTGATGTCGTAGGTATGTCCGTCAAAACCATTGCGTTTGATTGTGTCCGTCACCTTGATACGTGGATAGACCCACTGGTCGGCTATGAACTGGAACGCGTCGTTGTCGTGTCTAAGTTCCAATTTCGAATAATAATCGAAAGAGTCAACATACCATCCGATAGTCCGTCTAAGACCTACCACTGTTGCGTTTCCGTTCTCATCAAGCCAATACTGACCGATTTCTTGAAAAGACGGCTCTGCAACCATTCCCTTGCGAAGTTCAACGCTCATAAGGAACATTCGGATTACCTGATAACCGCCTTTGGCAGTTATAGTGTTGAAATACGATTTATCCTTTCTCACTCTTTCTTTGGTTGTCTTGACCTCTAATGAGATACCGCAGTGAGGACAACGGCAAACGCCATCATTTGCTTTCCACTCATGACCGCATTTAAGGCAGACAACCTTTCCGTTCTTCAGCCTATATGCAAAATGGTTGATGGTGTAGTTGAGTGCCCACTGCATTTGGGCGTTGGAGAGTGGGCGAAGCTGCCCACTCAGTGCCAATATCCGCTCTTGCTTCTTATTTCTTGGTTTCATATCCGTAACGATTTAGAGGTCAAAAAGACTTGGTTGAACATTGATTTCTGCTCCTGCTTTCGGTGTGGTGGCGGTGTGCTTGGGTGCGGTCGCCTTCGGTTGGCTCTGTCTGCGGAGTTCTCGGAGCTGTTCTTCCTTGTACTGCTCCATTGCCTTCTCTCTGAGGTTGGCTTTATCTTCCTCGGAGAGTTCCGGCTTGCTGACAACTATGTTGCAGTTGACCTTTGCGCCTTCCTCAATCTCGTTCTCGTCAAAGTAATGTACCAGAAGGTTCATCACGGTTGCGTCATCCACCACGCATAGTCCGCTCTTTTGGATTTGGGAGCATAGGTAGTTGATTGCGCCCTCCATTGACTTTGAGGGATTAGCCATTTTGATTGCGAACATCGGTTCAGCGATGCAACGCTCCTGCAACATCTGCTGCATTACTGCGATTGCAGAGTCATTTGATTTCATTGTCTTTGCCATAGTCGTAATATTTTAGAGTGTTATTAACCAATAGATTAACGCTATCATTGTCAGTATGGAGATTAGCCACCCCACGCCTCGGAATATCGGTTTTACAACCGCCCATATCATCAGACCGACAATAGCACCGAGGATAACCACAACCACCTTTGCAACCTTTTTTAATGCGGTTTGAGCTGGTGAAGGAGTGAAGCTCGAATTTTCAATATGTCTGTCGTTCAGTGTCATAAGGCGATATTTTTTTAATGCGTATAATCGCAGTTTGAAGTTTGTTCGCTCGATGAACTCTCCGCGTGACGGAAAGCAAGGGGTGTTCGCCTCACGGCTTAAAAAATACGAGCTGACCAACGGGAAGTCTGGAGATTTTTTCAGCCGAAAGGCAAAGAATACCCCGTTCCGGCACGTTCATCGCCACGAGCGAACATACTTTGAACTCCGTTTATAATCAGCATGAAAGTAGAGCCAGCTCAGCCCCGCAGGGTGACACTGAATGACAGACATACGGAAATGGTATCCCTGACAACGATGTGGAGATGCAACGACCTATGAAAAGAACCATGAAGCGGGCGTGAAGAACACGGGTTGCCGATCTGAGTCGCGCGAGGTACAGCGACGTCCCCGGCGCATCCTCACGCGGCGTTGAGGCTACCGGTGTTTAGCCCGCTTTCACTATGCAGAGTGCGGTCAATGGGTGTCAGGCGCAGCCCGTCACCTTTTGACGGCACTCAACCCAGCACAGCCAAGCGTTGCATCTCCGCCTCGTTTCGCCAGTGTAAATCGGCTCTAAACTCAGTTTTTTGTAAAAATCGGCGTTATAATCGCAAAAATTTGTACCTGAGATCAGTTATAATCGTCGTTTTTTGTATCATGTGCAAAAGAAATAAGCCGAGAAAATATAGTTTGGTTTGGGTATAATCCAAAATAAATAGCTATATTTGCAAAATAATTCCAAATACGCCACTGAAAATGATATTGGAAATCACTCTCGCCAATTTCTTCTCGCTGAATGAGAAGGTAACACTGGATTTGCAGGCTGCAAATATCCAGACAAAGGAAGCCCGTGCGCTTGCCGACAACACTTTCACTGTCGGCAATGAACGTCTGTTGAAAACAGTTGCCATTTACGGGGCCAACGCCTCCGGCAAAAGCAATATCATCAAAGCTATAAAGGCTTCGGTGGATATGATTTTGCAGTCGCATAATTTCAACGAGGGTGATACATTCGGTTTCAAGCCTTTCAAGTTCGGCTCAACCGATGCTCCGAGTGAGTTCTATATCCGTTTTCTTCTTGACGGAATTGAGCACGAATATTCGTTTTCCTGCACCCGAAATGAAATCATTACTGAGAGCCTTTATCATTATCCCAAGGGGCGCAAGGCTTTGATTTTCTCACGCGACGAGCGTAAGGAAGGCGGAAAAAAAGATAAATATGAATTTACAACCGTTATCCGTCGTCCGCTCGATGTTGCTAACAACACCTCTCGCAAGACACTTTTCATATCCCGCGCAAGTCAGATGGATCGAGAGAAGGCAAAGGAGGTGTACCGCTGGTTTAATGAGCAGCTTGTGTTCAGCTATCGAGGTAAGACCACTATCGCCATTGACCGTTTTCTCGGAGATAACAAAGATGCCGTACTTAGGGTATTGAAAGCTGCCGACAGCGATATTGTTGAATTTTCATTCAAAGACGGAGAATTGACTACATTTCACCGCCGCAATCCGTCATTGCCGTTTGACTTCAACACGGAGGAATCTGAGGGTACCAAAATCCTGTTCAAGATAATGCTGACAGTAATGGACGTGGTTCGGAATAACAAGGTGATGTTCCTTGATGAAGTTGAAACAAGTCTGCACACACGACTTGTGGAATACCTGATAAATCTGTTCCACACAAGTAAATCAGCTCAGTTGGTGTTCACTACCCACAACACTCATCTGCTTGACATGACACGTTTCCGCAAGGATCAGATATTCTTTGTCAACAAACGCGAGGACGGTTCGTCCGACTTATACTCGCTCTACGACTATAAAGACTTCCGAGAGAAGATGGATTTGGAGAAAGCCTATCTTCAGGGACGTTTTGACGCTGTGCCATACATTAACGAATTTGAGAATATCTGATATGGCATAGGATGTGGTCACCTCATATTTCAAGACGTAAGATGTATTAAATAAATTTGGGTATATTTTATTCAATACAACGATTAAATTGAATAAAATGGAGAAAACTACGGCTTACAAGATGCTCTAACCTCAGTTTTTTGTAAAATTCGAGGTTATAATCGCAAAAATTTGTACATTTGTAATCTCTTAATCGTGATTTTTTGTATGGCAGTGAAAGTTGATACCCAAAAAGAGATTATTTTCGGCTCGTCAGATCCGAACATATCCCGTGTGCTTTCCAAGAAGGAGAAGGACGGAGAACTGCGTAAGGTTGCCCCCCGTATCTACACGACTAACCTTGTGGATAGTATGGAGAATATAGTTCGCCGCAATCTCATTGAAATATTGGTATATCGTTATCCGGATGCTTTGATTAGTCATCGAAGTGCAAAGGAAATGCGTCCGACTGCCACCGGCGATTTTTTCCTCACAAATTCAACGACAAGACGTGTGACTGACTTGCCGGGTATTACTCTTAACTTCGTAAAGGGCCCAAAAGCCACAGCGCATGACATACCTTTTATGGGGATGCACATATCCGGAGAGTATCGTTATATGCTTGAAAATATGCAGGTGTCGCGTAAGTCTGGCGATGAATCACGAGTTTTGCCTGTCAGTGTAATTGAAAGCAAATTGGAACAACTGTTGCTCACAGGAGGTGAGGAACGACTGAACCAGTATCGAGATGAACTGCGGAAGGTGGCGGAAGAATTGGATATGCAGACAGAGTTCGCAAAGATTAACAGCATCATTTCTGCGTTGTTGTCAACTCATGACGCAAAAGTCTTGTCAACTGACTCCGCCAAAGCTCTTGCAGCCGGTAATCCATTTGACCCTGCAAGAGTTGAATTGTTTGAAATCCTGTTTGAGGCAATCAAAGACCGATATTTCGTTATCCGCAATAACCGGAATACTGATGAGGAGTCATTCCGTCTATTTTCTTTCTTTGAGAGTTATTTCTCCAATTACATCGAAGGAACTGAATTTGAGATAGAGGAAGCGAAGGCAATTGTGGACTCAGGTATTCCGATGCCGCGTCGTGATGAGGATTCTCACGACATTCTCGGTACATTCAAAGTCCTTTCAAACCGTGCCGAGATGATGCGCACGCCAACTTCTCCGAAAGAATTATTTGCAATACTCAGCCATCGCCATACAATTTTGCTTGAGGGCAGACCGCACATGAATCCCGGTGTTTTCAAAATGAAAAACAACCGCGCCGGTCAAACTGAATTTGTGGATCATCAGCTTGTGAAAGGCACACTTTCGCAAGGCTTCAAGTATTACGCCGCTTTGACAGATCCTTTTGCACGGGCCATCTTCATGATGTTCATGATTAGCGAAGTCCACCCGTTCAACGACGGGAACGGACGTATCGCCCGCGTGATGATGAACGCCGAACTTGTGCGTGCCGATCAATCCCGTATCATTGTTCCGACAGTGTTCCGCGAGGACTACATCTTGGCACTTCGCAAGCTCACCCGTCATAAAGACCCGTTGGCATACATCAACGTAATGACTAAACTTCATCAATTCAGTGACAACCTCTATGGCTCAGACTTTACTGAATTGAAAAATTATCTTGCTGAGTGCAACGCCTACGAAGAGCCTTCGCAAGCGAAACTACACATCATCGATCGCAGTATTTTATAAAGCATCGCCATGATTAATAAAATTTCAATATTGGGTCCTGCCTGTTATAAAAAATTGGCGACTTTAGAAACCGATAAAAATGTAAATTTAATTTATGGGCTTAACGGTTCTGGGAAAAGTACGCTTTCAGAATATCTAAGACTCACAACAAACGCATTATACTCTAACTGTTCAATTGAGCCACCATTAAATGATGATGTTGAGGAGATATTAGTTTATAATGAGAATTATGTAAACGAGGAGTTTTATAGCTCAGATACCCAACGAGGTATATTTTCATTATCTAAAGAAAATGTTGAGGCGCGAAAAAGAATAGAAGAAGCCTCAAAAAAATTAAAAGAAATATTCTCAGCACTCCAGCAACAACTTGATAAAATTTCTGATATTGATAATGATTGGAAAGATTCCAAAGCATCATTCTATAATCAATTTTGGGAAATAAAAAAGAAGTATTCTGGTGGAGATCGAGTATTGGAATATTGCTTAGACGGTTTGAAAAGCAGTAAGGAAATTTTAGCTCAATATCTATTACAGTTAAAGCCAGCAGAAGAAATCCCAAACTATACTATAGAACAAATAAAAGAAGAAATTCAGCGATTAAAAGATTTCCAAAATCTTCCTCCTATCTCTGAATTTCCGTTAATCTCTTTTGATGCAACAGAGATAGAAAATGCGCCAATATTACAGGATGTAATTACTGGTAATGCCAATAGTAGAGTTTCAAAATTGATAGATGAACTACACAATTCTGATTGGGTAAAAATAGGCATGGGATTTGATTCTGATGGCGTTTGTCCATTTTGTCAGCGTCCTTATACTGAAGATATAATTTCTGAGTTGAAGCTATATTTTAATGCCGACTATGAGCGAGCGGTTGCTTCCATAAAGGAAATGGGAATTACCTATGGTGATTCTATTAAGAAATTAGAACCTATCAGCATAGAGAAGATACCTGTTGTTAAACAATTATCTGAAGCATACAAGTTTGCATTCCAATCAGCTTTAGAATGTCTTAATGGGAATCTCAACAAGTTAAGGGAGAAATACCTTAATCCGAGTCAACCGGTAGAATTGGTTTGCTCAACTGATAAAATTAAGAGGGTTAATGATATTATTAATGAGGCAAATAAGGTCATTAAGGATTTTAATAGTAAAGTAGCACAATTCGCAACCGTACTTAGAAGTCTAAAAGACAAATTTTGGACATTGATTCGTATTGAATATACTCAATTAATATCAGACTATAATCGTCAATATAAAGAGTTTACCACTAAGAAGAAAACCTTGCTCCTATCACGGGACCAGCTACAAAAACAAGCTGACGAACTTAATATACAAATAGAAGCGGAACAAAAAAATATTGTAAATATTGATGATGCAGTAACACATATCAATTCTATGTTAATAGATATGGGAATTACTGACTTCAAAATTGTGAAAAGTCAAATCGGAGAAGGACTATATCGAATTGTTAGAGATAACCATCATCAATCGATTTTTAAGACTTTAAGTGAAGGAGAACGGACTATCATAAGTATACTGTATTTCATTGAAAAATGCCAAGGATTGATTGATAAAAACCAGACTCCTAAGAAACGTATTATTGTCATTGATGATCCTGTTTCAAGTTTATCAAACATGTATGTGTTTAACATTGGGAGACTAATTCGAAATACGTTCTATCCTGATTTGAAAAGAAATTCAGAAACCGGAGAATATAACGTTTTACCGAAATTTGAGCAACTATTTATTCTTACCCATAGTTTGTATTTCTTTTATGAAATGACAGAAATGGTGGAAGAAAAAAGACATGCAAGTCAATCACTTTTTCGTATTTCTAAATCAGAAACAGGAACATCTATTGATATTATGAGATATGAGCATATTCAAAGTGACTATCACGCATATTGGATGGCAATTAGGAATCCTAATACCCATCCGGCTCTAATTGCTAATTGTATGCGTAATATCATTGAATATTTTTTCAACTTTATTGAAAAAAGAGATTTGAATAATGTATTTAATCACCCACGGTTAAAACTTCCGAAGTATCAAGCGTTTCAACGTTATATAAATCGTGAATCTCATTCTTTGGGACAAAATATCTATGATTTTAAGGATTTTGATTATACTATCTTTATGGAAGCATTTAAAGAGGTCTTTACTATAGAAGGATATGACGAACACTATAAAAAGATGATGAAAATATAAATACGCATGCATCTTTCTATTCTGAATATGTGTTTTATGTCTTATTAAAGAAAAACGCAGAAATAAATAGGCTTAATTAACAGTCTTAATTGCCTAAAATCAGCGGATTATTGTTATCTTTGCAGAGTAATTGACGAAGAACATTGAAATATCGGGGTGTGCAAAAAGGGAACATCCTTGATTTTTCAGAGAGCTAAGTTATTGATAGCCACGATATATACCGCCAAATTCACAGAACCCAGGCGGATCACTGAAAACAAAAGAAAAATCAAGCAAATCCCTGATAATCAGACATTATCAGGGATTTCTTTTTTCAGGCAGGTAGCAGAAAATAGCCGTTTCAAGCATATTATCGGTGGATAAATCGTGGGACTAAAATTTAGTCAGAGAAAGTCCCACGAATTAGCATCTTTCTCACTGATTCATAGATTTTTGCATAGTCATACTTTGGAAGAGAATACATAGTTTTGTAACTCTAAAAACGATGTAAAAATGGCTAGAAAATCATTTTCTGTTTTGTTCTTTATCAAGAAAGCCAAGTTATTAAAGAACGGAGAAGCACCTGTGTGCATGAGAATCACCGTAAACGGCTGTATGGTAGATATTTCTATCAAAAGAAGCTGTCCTGTAAATTTATGGAATCAAGCAAAAGAGAATTCAAAAGGCAAAGACCGTATGTCGGCGGAACTGAACCACTACATAGAAATCACACGCTCACGCATACACCAAATTTATAGGGAACTGGAAACTTCCGACAAGGTTATCACCGTTGATCTTGTGAGAAAACTGTATTATGGTGTAGATGAAGAAAGCAAAACCCTTTTGCAAGTATTCAGAGAACACAACGAACAAAGTCGTAAGCTGATCGGCAAAGACTTTGTTAGTAAAACCGTTCAACGGTATGAAACCACTACCCGATATTTGGAGGAATTCATTAAGAAAGAATATCAGTTATCGGATATTGCCCTGAACAACTTGGAAGCCAACTTCATTTCTAAGTTCGATGCTTTCTTGAAGATTGAAAAAGGTTGTGCGCAGAACTCCGCTATCACACGATTAAAGAACTTGAAGAAGATTATCCGCATTGCTTTGGAGAACGACTGGATTAAGAAAGATCCATTCGCTTACTACCGCTTCAAATTAGAAGAAACCGATCCTGAATTCCTGACGATGGACGAGATTAAAATCATTCTCGCCAAAGAGTTTACTATTAAGCGAGTAGAACAAGTACGGGATATTTTTGTTTTTTGCATTTTTACTGGCTTAGCGTTCAGCGATGTGAAAGACTTATCGCCTGAACATTTGGTACGAGATAGCAAAGGGGAGCTTTGGATAAGAAAGAACCGTCAAAAGACAAAAATTATGTGTAATATACCCGTGTTGCCTGTGGCTGCTTCTATTCTTGACAAGTATAAGGATGTGGCAGAATGCACTGGAAAACTCCTGCCTGTATTGTGCAATCAACGCATGAACAGTTATTTAAAGGAAATTGCAGATGTGTGCGGAATTCAGAAAAATCTTAGCACTCATACCGCCCGTCATAGCTATGCCACAAGCATTTGCCTAGCGAATGGCGTAAGCATGGAGAATGTAGCAAAGATGTTAGGTCATGCAGATACCAGCGTAACGAAACACTATGCA